>Ga0079998_111695_pt1 | contig 10018 bp, 10 predicted proteins | sample PerSpoBPS_BMetaG_FD_69201 | JGI IMG/M metagenome (GOLD analysis project Ga0079998, IMG submission 69201) | Thermal spring microbial communities from Yellowstone National Park, Wyoming, USA - Perpetual Spouter B (PS_B) MetaG (SPADES assembly)... | ecosystem: Environmental > Aquatic > Thermal... | reverse complement strand
AGTTCAAGATCACTTGGGTCGGCTCCAGGCCCTGCACTCCGGACGGCCTGCCAGTCGTCGGCAAGATCAGGGGCACCGAGAACCTCTACGTGGCCGCTGGGCACTGCAGGCTCGGCGCTACGCTCAGCGCAGCCACAGGCAAGCTCGTGGCCGAGATGGTCGAGGGGAAGGAGCCGGAGATATTGAGGGAGCTGTCGCCTGATAGGTTCTCCTAGCTTTCCGATCCCGCGGCACGATCTCTGCTGCAGAGGGCCTTCTCGGCGAGGTTGAGCGAGGCGAGCAGGTCGTCGAGCGTCGAGAGCAAAGAATCGACCCCCCTATCACATGTGATCTCCGCCACAAGCACCTTGCCGACCCTGATCATCTCGATGGAGAGACCGGGAGGCAGCGGTTCGTTGTCGGGTAGTAGCGACCTCAAAGCGCCCTCGGACTCGCGGTCGTCACAGAACGTAACCCTCAGCTCCGCCCTCGAGCTCCCCCTCATCTTCAGACCAGCCTCAGCTGCTTGCCTGCGCGGGCCTTCGCCATCACCTCTCCCACCAGCGCGTCGACCTCGACGAGGAAGAGCGTCGTCCTGTCTGCAGGGAACTCGGCACCGGCAGCCATCTTGTGGCCACCTCCCCTACCTCCCACCCTCTCAGCCGCCACCCTCATCACCTCTCCGAGGTCGAGGCCCAGCTCGACCAGCTGGCTCGAAGCCCTCGCCGAGACCTTCACGAGCCCTCCCTCCTGGGCCAGCGCTATCAGGGGCTTGTCCGGAGGCAGGAGGTTCGAGGACGAAAGTATCGAGGCGACGGAGCTGATCTGCCTCGGATCGATCTCAGTCCCTCCCCTCAAAACGAAGATGTGCCTCATCTCCTCCCGCACGTCCCTCCTCATCGCGAACTCCATGGCCCTCGCGACCGATGCCCTGTACTCGGCCAGGACCCTCTCAGCCTCCCTCATCACCCAACCCCTGGAGCCCATCGCCACGGAGATGCCGATCCACGCGTTGCCCGTCTTGCCGCAGGCGTTCAGCAACGTCGCGTACTCCCTTCCGTCCCTGAGGGGTGTCCCCGGCTCCTCCTTCGTCAGCTCGTAGACGTTTCCCGTCAGCTCGCTCAGAAGCGTCGGAGGCGCTCCAACCCTGCTCAGATGTGACGCGAGGGCTTCGATGAGGGAGGCCTTCTCCTCAGCGCTCAGGTCCGAGACCGTCCTCCATACGTCTCCCTTCCTCGGCTCTATCCCTGCGGAGAGGACGAGGTTCAGGGCGGCCGTCTCGTTTCCAGTTATTCCGGGCAGGAAGGGCGAGTTGGTCGAAGCGAGGGCCTCGTGCACGGGCCTGAAGCCCTTGCCGTAGAGGATCAGGTCCTCCTCGACCCTCATCAGCCCGAGCTGCTCCGCCTCCCTCACGATCACCTCGTTCAGTCCGATGAGCTTCCTGCCGTGGTCCTTGTCCTGCAGGTCTCCAAGCGCTCCCACCACAGCAACAGGGGAGTAAACCTTGGCTTCTTCGGTCAAGCTCCTGCAGACGAGGTAGGTCACGCCCGAGGCGCTGACCATCGTCGATCCGTCGATCCCGAAGTCGTGGGGGTTGACCTGGAAGACGTTGGGCGGAGGCCTGACGGGCAGGGGCTTGTGGTGGTCGAGGACAAAGACCTGGGCGCTCACCTTCTCGCGTATCAGGTTCAGGTAGCCGCTGCCCATGTCGACGAAGACCAACGCGTCGAATTCCCTGTACGCCTCGTCCGAGAAGACCTCCTCTATCCTTGGGACACTGAGGGCCACGTAAGTCGCCTCGAGGAGCGATGCCGTACCGCAGAAGATGCCGAGGGACGAGAGCGCATCGGCGTCATTGTGCCCCGCCACCAGCACATTAGCTCCCTCCCTGAAGAGTTGTGAGATTCTCTCCGCCGCCTCGGCACACCTCCTCAGGAAGGCCTCCTGCGCACCGTCCATCCTCCCCTCAAACCCTGGACAAGTATTTCAAAGTCCTCCGCGAAGCCGGGCGAAGTGCGACCGAGATCAGACCCCAGTAGAACCCCTCAAAATTAGAAAGGAGGACGATGCGGTCCTCTGACGATGGCCAGAGTCAGGGCCCACGTCTGGATCTCCGGGAGGGTTCAGGGGGTCTTCTTCAGGGCCCACACGAAGGAGCTGGCGGACGAGCTGGGTCTGACCGGCTGGGTCAGGAACCTGCCCGACGGTCGGGTCGAGGCCGTCTTCGAGGGCGAGGAGGACGCCGTGAAGAGGGCGATCGAGTGGTGCAAGCGCGGCCCTCCTCTAGCCTCGGTCGAGAAGGTGGAGGTGCGTTACGAGCAGCCGACTGGGGAGTTCAAGGACTTCAGGATACTCCGCTAGCGGCCGGTCCCTTTCCTCCTTCTGCCAGCCCGATGACCGAATCCGCAATCACCTTCGCAGGGTCCTCCATCTTCTCCCTCAGCCTCCTGGCCCTCTCCGCTAGCCTCCGCCTGAAGGGCCTGTCCGAAGCCAAGGCCACCGCCCTCTCGATCGACTCCCTACTCAGGTCCTCCAGAACCCTCAGCAGTCCCCTCCTCACCAAGAACCTGTGGACAGCTGGCAGCTCGCCGGGGTAGTAGGAGAAGACGGGGACTCCGAGGAGCGCCGCCTCCTGCGCCATCGTCCCTCCGCCCGAGAAGACCGCCAGAGCTCCCGAGACCAGGGGAAGCGCCAGCCTCGGCTCCGCTATCACCTCCACCCTATTGTCAGTGAGACGCCCCAGGACCTCGACGTCCTCAGGATAACGGGCCATGACCAGGACCTTCGCGCCGCTCGAGGCTAGGAGGCCCTCCACAACCTTCACCGTCTCCTCGAGGCCCCTTCCGAGCGAGTAGGATGCCATGTGCTCCGTGGGCCTCACGAGGAAGTACTCGCCCTCCGGCCTCGGCTCGTTCGATGCGACCTCGCCGAGCCTCTTGATCCACGCTATAGGGTCGAGGGCCCTGTACCTGACGATCCCGATTCCGGGAGTGCACCACCTCTTCCACTCAGAGACCGGAACGTAGAAGGGCGTTGCGATCAGCTCCGAGAGCGGGACCGCTATCCTGTTGACGGGCGAGTGGGGCGAGTCGGAGACGAGGACGTGCTTTACCCCGAGGCCGTAAGAGACGCGGCAGAGCTCGACCGATCCGCTCGAGACCGTGACGTCAGGCCTGACTGAGATCAGCTCCTCGGCCAGCAGCCTTTGCCTCTCGGTGCTCGCCAGCAGCTTCCCCTCGAGCGTGCCGCCGCCGAAGGACCCGAGCTCCTTCATCCCTAGCCTCAGGTACCGCTCGACCCATCCCAGCTGCAGGTACTTGCGGCCGACGTAGCTGACCTCTGCGCCCCTCTCCCTGAGCTCCTCGCCTACGGCCCAGAAGAGCATCGCCTGCTTCGGTGTTAATACGTCGAAGAGGACCTTGACCATCGATCCCTCCCTAAGCGGAGTTCTCTCGGTGATAGAGTTTGGGATGGCCCTGTATCTCGGCCTGTCGGAGGTTAACGACCAAGGCGGACGCGTCCATGTTCCGGTGATTTGTGGATCGGACCTCCGGCGCCGAAGGTGGTTCTGTCAAGAGTTGCGGCTTTCACGATTTTCGTGGGACGATTTTTGCGGAACAAACAAAGTGCACCAGGTGACAAAAGTACAGCGAGTTCTGATATAAATCTTTTTAAGCTGATTAGCGGTTATATCTTCAAATAGTGGCCTTAAGAATCATTTGTGCGAAGGGGTGCCGCGGCAGAAAGCCGCGGAGAGCCGGAAAATCCCGGAATCGGGCTCGGTGATCCCGAGAGAGGGAGTTGAAAGACTTCAATGATGTAGATCGATGGAACTTTCGTGACCCTCGTGATCCCGAGAGAGGGAGTTGAAAGGGAGGGGGTGAGGAGACGTGGCAGATGCGATTAACATTTTGCTCTATTCTGTGATCCCGAGAGAGGGAGTTGAAAGACTTCTCGAAAGACGCGTTCGCGCTGTCGTCCTTGGCGACGTGATCCCGAGAGAGGGAGTTGAAAGTTATTCGCGGCGTTTTGGAGGCCGTCTATGGGCTTTTAACGTGTATGTGATCCCGAGAGAGGGAGTTGAAAGTGCTCGACCAAGGGAAGCGGATCCGCGCACGAATTCTGAGGTGATCCCGAGAGAGGGAGTTGAAAGACGAAATTCTCGATGCGGTCGCATATGCTGTCAAGGAACTAGTGATCCCGAGAGAGGGAGTTGAAAGGTTCATCTCCCGCTCACCTTCCGCTTCTGGAGAGGTTTTTTCTCGTGATCCCGAGAGAGGGAGTTGAAAGTCGTTCAGATGGTGAACAGCATAAGTCATATCGTTGCGCTCGGTGATCCCGTGATCCCGAGAGAGGGAGTTGAAAGCTTTCACGCGCCATCCACCTCCTCGAGCTCGACCCTGACCGTGATCCCGAGAGAGGGAGTTGAAAGATTCCTTTGACCCGGGCTCCATCTCGTCAAGCATCTTGTGATCCCGAGAGAGGGAGTTGAAAGATTTTTTCTCCCACCTCTTTTCCTATTCATCGCACTCTCACGTGATCCCGAGAGAGGGAGTTGAAAGTCAGGAATTTCTCAATGGACTCCTCCAAAACAACTCTCGCCTGTGATCCCGAGAGAGGGAGTTGAAAGCTTCCTCCACGCTCGGCGGCTTTATGTATATCCGCATTACTCTACGTGATCCCGAGAGAGGGAGTTGAAAGCCTTAATTGCCTCGTCGGTAGCCTTCTCGCCCTTGAAGTAGTAATGTGATCCCGAGAGAGGGAGTTGAAAGTTCCGGCCTTGGAAAGAAGGCTGGGGAGGAAGCCGCCCCGCCTCGTGATCCCGAGAGAGGGAGTTGAAAGCCTATTGTTGCATTGTCAGCCGCTTTACTAAACCAACCAACCTCGTGATCCCGAGAGGGGGAGTTGAAAGTTCGAGATCTTTCTTCGCCTTCGCGAGCTCTTCGGCGGCCTTCCGGTGATCCCGAGAGAGGGAGTTGAAAGTCTCTAGTACAGACTTGATGGCCTCATCTGTGACTTCCTCGTGATCCCGAGAGAGGGAGTTGAAAGGCACTCCGAAAGCCTGAAGTCGAGGAATACGTAGTACTTCTCAGTGATCCCGAGAGAGGGAGTTGAAAGTGAGAGGAGATTGATTAAGGGAAGGGATGGACGGAATCAGCAGACCAAAAACAAAGAAGGAAACCGTTCAGGCGAGCCTCAGATCCAGCTGCCCTTCTCCCTGATCTCCTTCGCCGCGGCCTCTATCGCCTTGATGATGTTCACGTAACCCGTGCAACGGCAGAGGTTCCCCGATATCCCCTTCCTGATCTCATCCCTCGTCGGGTTCGGGTTCAGCTTCAGGAAGCCGAGGGCCGCAAGGATCATCCCGGGCGTGCAGTAACCGCACTGGAGGGCGTGGTGCTCCCAGAAGGCCCTCTGGAGCGGGTGGAGCTCTCCGTCCTTGGCGAGGCCCTCGATCGTGATGATCTCGGCGCCGTCCGCCTGGACCGCGTACATCGTGCAGGACTTCACGGCCCTCCACTCGTTCCCCCACGGGCCCTTCATCAGGACGGTGCAGGCTCCGCAGTTGCTGGTGTCGCAGCCTATGTGGGTGCCGGTGAGGCCCACTACGTCCCTGATGTAGTGGACGAGCAGGAGCCTCGGCTCGACCTCATGGGAGTACTCGACCCCGTTGATCTTCACCTTGATCGGAACCCTCGACTGGGGCGCTGGCCCCTTGGCCCTCTTCTGGACTGCCCTCACAGCAACCCTCCGAGCCATCTCACCTCACCACCGCCTCCTCGGCCTTTAACAAACCTGCGCGCTCACAGGCCTCGACGAGGGCCCTGCGGACGAAGACCTTCGTCGCCTCCCGCTTGTACTCGACGCTCCCCCTCAGGTCGGCGGAGGGCTCCGACATGGCCGCGGCCTTCTCAGCCGCCTCCCTTATCAGGTCCATCGTCGGCACCTTACCCTTCAGCACCTTCTCGGCATCGGTCGCCCTGAAGGGCCTCACGTGGACCGCGCCCACCGCGATGGAGACGTCTTCTATCTCGCCCTTCTTTCCCGGAACGACGATCACGGCCGTGTTAACGGTCGCGAAGTCGCCTGCCTTCCTCTCGAACTTCTTCCACGACCAGCCGTGTTTGGCAGGCGGTACCGGTACCTGGATCTCGGTGAGGATCTCGTGGGGCTTCAGGGCCGTCGTGAACGGGCCGAGGAAGAACTTCGTCGCTGGTATCTTCCTCTGAGCTCCTCCGTTGGCGACGAAGGTCGCGTTCAGGGCGAGCGTCACGACGGGCCAGTCGGCAGCCGGATCTGCGTGGGCGAGGGAGCCGCCGATGGTCCCCATGTTCCTCACCTGCATGTCGCCGATCCACTCCGTAGCGGCCGGCATGATCGGCACGACCTTCTTCAGCACGTCGGAGTGCTCGATCTCTGCGTGTCTAGTGAGGGCACCGATCCTGACGGTCTTCCCAACCACTTTGATGTAAGCGAGCTTGGGCCTGAGGTGCTTCAGGTCGACGACCACCTGCGGGTTCGAGAGCCTCAGCTTCATCAGCGGAATCAGGCTGTGGCCGCCTGCGAGGACCTTCGCCTCCCCTTTGTACTTCTTCAGTATCCTGACGGCCTCTTGGAGTGTTCGCGGAGCCACATACTCGAACGAACGCGGGATCAAGCGCATCTTTGCCACATCCTCACAGCTCATAAGGTTTTCGTGGCGGTCGAACAAGTCTTGGGAATCGAACGCGGCAAAAGCGTTAAGCGTGAGCTGGAACGATTAGGGTTGCATGCAGCCGCGGAGCGCTCCGCAAAGGAAGGGCGGAGCCGACAGGTATGCCGGGGTTGTGGAGCGGGTGGAGAGGTACGAGTTCGTCGAAGATTTGGGGAACGTCGTGAGGAAGGCGAGGGAGGCGAGGTTCCTCACGCGGGAGCAGCTGGCGGAGATGGTGGGCGAGAAGGTCTCGACGATCAGACGCATCGAGAACAACGAGCTCAAGCCTTCCTTCGAGCTGGCCCGGAAGCTCGAGAAGGTCCTGAAGGTGAAGCTTCTGGTCGAGGCGACGGACGAGGTCTTCGAGAGGGTCGTGACCAGGGCCCAGCGGAGGGGCCTGACGATAGGCGACGTCCTCAGGGAGCAGTTGAAAAACGAGGGCGTAGAGGTCTGAGGTCGGGGTGGTGGGCTTAGCTCAGGGAAGGAGGGTCGCGATCGTCCACAGGTACTACCCTTGGGAGAGCGAGAACCTCGACGAGCTCGAGGAGCTCTGCAGGACCGCGGGTTACGAGGTGGTCTACAGGCTGGCCCAGTGCCGCTTCCCCCATCCCCTCTACAACATAGGCCCCTCGAAGCTCGGAGAGCTGAAGGAGGCCGTCCGGAGGCTCGGGATATCGAAGGTGATCTTCGAGAACGAGCTCAAGCCGGTGCAGGAGTACAACCTCGCCAAGGAGCTGAACGTCGAGGTCATCACGAGGGTCAGGCTGATACTCGAGATATTCGCGCTCCACGCCACCAGCCTCGAGGCCAACCTCCAGATCAAGCTCGCAGCGTTGAAGTACGAGCTGCCGAGGGCGAAGGAGAAAGTTAGGCTCGCGAAGCAGGGTGAGCAGCCCGGATTCCACGGGCTCGGAGCCTATGAGGCTGACGTCTACTACGAGGAGGTGAAGAGGCAGATCCAGACGCTGACGAGGAAGCTGGAGGAGATCAAGCGGAGGAAGGCCTGGGAGACGAGGGCCAGGAGGAGCACAGGTATACCTACTGTCTCACTGGCAGGTTACACTAACGCAGGCAAGTCGACGCTCTTCACCAGGCTCACGGGATCGCCGACGGCCATATCTGACGCGATGTTCACGACGCTTTCCACGAAGAGGAGGACGATGCGGGTCAACGGAAGGCCTGTGAACCTCTCCGACACAGTAGGCTTCATCCGGAACGTCCCTACGCTCCTCATCTCCGCGTTCATGTCGACGCTGATGGAGATAGCCGAGTCGGACATGGTGCTGCTGGTGGTCGACGCCTCGGACCCTGTCGATGAGGTGAGGAAGAAGTTCGAGGTCTCCTACTCGACGCTCCACCAGATAGGTGCGGGCCACCTGCCCACCGTTGTGGCGCTGAACAAGATAGACCTGGTGAGCGGCGAGCACATCAGGAAGGTCCTCGAGGAGGTCGACTTCAGGGGGCTGAGGGTCGTTCCGATCTCGGCCCAGCGCGGCGACGGGTTACCGGAGCTGCTCGACGCGATAGAGGAGAACCTGCCGAGGTTGGTGCGGCTCGAGTCGAGGCTGAGCTACAACGACGGCCTCAACGACCTGATCGATGAGATCCACTCAAAGGGCCGCGTTGAGGTGCTGGAGTACCTAGAAGATTCGGTGCGCGTGGTGGCCGAGGTGCCGCCTGAGCTGGCGGAGAAGGTGAGGAGCCTCTCCCTCAACGGGTACTTCAGGCTGAGGACATCCTCTTCCCTGGAGGTGAGTCGTAGAGCCTGAGGTAGTGGATCCTCTCGCTCGATGGATGGATAGGATAGATCGATAGGTTCGCCAGCGAAAGGGTCGACTGCATGGACCAAGTCGACTTTGTCAAGGGTGGATATCTAGCAAATTATATTGGACTTGGTAAAGCTACCTAAGGGAGCCCATAGACACGGTGAACTGGTAAGTATGAAAGGGGAAAAAGGGGTGGGTTAAAGTTTTCCGGTTCTCCTCAGATACACTTCTAAGCGTTTCTGCTTCCTCGGGATTGTGAAGCCGATATGTCGGTAGAACTTCGGCAGACTTTCGGCTCGAATGTAGATGTAGTAGCAGTCCTTGTTAGTTTTGTATTGTTTTCCATTTGTAGGACTAAGCATTGGTCTCCCTTTTTTATGCTCAGGCCATGGTCCTGTTGACTTTATGCCGAATCTTCTCTTCAGAAGTTTTTGAGCATAGACTAGCACCTCGTAGTTGGTATTAGAGAGTCTTATGTAACCCTCCTTCGTGATACATGCTTCCGAATCAAACAATCCCCTGAGAAACGCAGCCGTGCACTTCGGACAATGTTCGACGTATTTCATAATTCTCTGGAAGTCAATTGGTTCTCTCAAGAGTTCATAAAGCGTCTTCGAGCTGGCTCTGGCGACATATCTCCCTGAAAATTTATCATATATTACCTTGATTGGCTTCCTTCCTAGAACTTTGGCTAAACTTATGGCGAACTTCTCAACAAACTCCTTGTCTTTAGCCTCAAGACCTATGACACAGCTGTCGCTTTTCTCATAAGCATATCCGTCACCAAGGCGCACACCGATCACGTATGCTAAATCCTCAGATGGCTGTAGCATCTCTAGCGAAGGTATCCGTCTATTGTTATATGGGCTACACACTCCGCGTAACCATTTGCTTATCGTTGCTTTATGGACCCAAACCCCGTATTTTCGGTAGATCTCCTCTCTGATTTTACTAAGTGACAGTCCACGTTTTCGTAATTTGTGAACGTCGTTGTACATCTTAATCCGAAGCTCTCTAGGCGGGATTTTCTTTCTCATCTTGGTGTTGTTCTCCATCTTCTTGACCTCCTCCTCTCCTCCGAGCTGGGGCGGTTGTATTTCGCTCATCTCATCTCACCCCGTCTCCGTCCCCGTCTCCCCGGGGGAGAGACAGGCCGGGCATCCGGCCGCGTCCTCGAAGGCCACCCCCTGATAGGAGACGCCCCCACAGGCCCATCGGCCTTCCCCCGAGGACCCCCAGAAAAGTGTCCAGAATGCGGAAGCAGGATGCTGGCCCGTCAGGGAGGATGCACCACTTGCCTCTAGTGCGGTTGGTCCTCATGTGCTATAGCGTGAGGGGAGGGGCCATGAACGCACCGAATTCTAATGACGGTAGGCGCCTCATCATGAATTACGAAAAGGACGGCTTCTACGATTATTTGAAGCATTTGCTCCACAGCCCCATATGCCGAGAGTATGTAGGTCTTAGCTACAGCACAGTTCTCGTATGGTTCTCTCGGTTGGTTGAGGCAAGACAGCACTTTTTTCAGTACGTGTTCACCAACCCTCAAAGGTGATGTGAGGGTGAAGCCAACGGCAGA
>Ga0079998_117974_pt1 | contig 10053 bp, 9 predicted proteins | sample PerSpoBPS_BMetaG_FD_69201 | JGI IMG/M metagenome (GOLD analysis project Ga0079998, IMG submission 69201) | Thermal spring microbial communities from Yellowstone National Park, Wyoming, USA - Perpetual Spouter B (PS_B) MetaG (SPADES assembly)... | ecosystem: Environmental > Aquatic > Thermal... | reverse complement strand
TTAAAGCTTCTTTAATGTTTTTTGCTACTAATCTTTCAAACAATAATCTAGATCTTCTTTTTCTATAAGTAACATCACCGCTTAGCCTAACTATAACTGTTTTCACAAAAAGAAATTAACCGAGTAAACTTAAAAAAGTATTTTAAAATTAAAGAATTCTCCTAAAACTATTCCTATGGCTAAATAAATAAGAAAGATTCCTAAGCAGAACATGATAATCCTATGGCCTTTGCTTCCTAAAAAATTGGTTGATAAAGAAGCTACAGAAGCTAAACCTGTTAACCATGCATAATCTAGCCATACATGGGCAATATACATAACTATGAAAAATAAAAGCGAATTACCTGATTCAATAATAATTTTTATTAAAACAAAACCTACCGTAACCCACCATAGAAGAAAATAAGGATTTAATATTGAAAAAATTACACCTATCAAAAAGGGATGATATATTTTTTCTATTTTCATTTCAATTTTTACTTTTGATAAACTTTCTCTTATTATAAAAAAAGCAAACATTAATATAAATATCAATATAAAAGTTAGAAAGAAAACTTTAACAATAAAATTTTGTAAAAATATTTTTATTTGTTCATAAATTAAAATTAAAATAATTATATAAGGAATTTCTACAGTCATATGACCCAAAGCAGCTAATACACCAACTTTCCAATTTCTTTTAAGACTAACAGCTACGGTAGCTACTGTTAAAGGACCAGGTGATAAAGCACCGCTTGCAGATATAATTATCGTAAGAATTATTAAATCGAACATTTTTTAATAAAATTATTTTAAAAATAAAAACTTTTATTACTATGTCTTCTTATTCGCACCGAACTTAAACCATAAAACTTCTATTATTGTATTTCATCTAGCAAACTTTGTTTCTTTTGTTTAAGCCTTATTCTTTCCTCAACGTATTTATCCCCATCGATTTTTCCTTGTTTAAATTCTTCATCAAGCCTTCTTAACTGTTCATCTATTTCCTCTATTCTCTTTTTAATAATATCTGAATAATTAACATAAGAAGATGAATAAACCTGCGATGGAATAAATCTTCCTTTTATTAGACCATCTTCTATCCTATAAACTTCATGGGCTATTCTTGTTACATTAGGATCATGTGTAACTATAATTATAGTTTTCTTTAATTCTTCATTGATCTTTGAAAAATAATCAGTTACTATCTTAGTATTATATGAATCTAATTCTCCAGTAGGTTCATCTGCAAGAATTAAAGGAGGATCGTTAGCTAAAGCTACGGCTATTGCTACTCTTTGTTGTTCTCCTCCACTAAGTTCTGATGGAAACTGATATCTTCTATTTTTTATTCCTAAAATATCTAACAGCATTTCTATTCGATCCTTTCTCTCTTGCTTAGGTATACCTAAACTTATCATTGGTAATTCTATGTTTTCTTCAGCAGTTAGATCAGGAATCAAGTTAAATAATTGAAAAACGAAGCCTACATATTTTCTTCTATAATTTATTAACTGAGAAGGAGATAAATTAGATACAATTATATCGCCAACTTTAACAGTTCCTCCTGTAGGATAATCCAGCCCGCCTATTAAGTTAAGCAAGGTAGTTTTTCCGCTACCGCTAGGACCTATTATTGTTACAATGCTACCACTTTCAATATCTAAATTAACACCTCTTAAAGCTTGAACTTCAACTTTACCAGTTTTATATATTTTTATTAAATTTTTTACATGAACATCTATACCTTTCATATTATCTCCTCTACTTTAGCTTGAATTCTTTTAATAAATATAGCAATAGGAATTATTAAACTTAAAAATACAGCCAATACAGTAGCAATCAGATACAGATAATGGTAAGATAAAACAATAATTCTGTATTCTAAAATTGAGGATGCCAAAAATGTACTGTTAATCCAATTTACATAACCTAACATTGTAGCCAACGAAGTAATAATTCCTATAATAAGAGCGGAAATAATTATACCTAACATTGAAGAAAGATTAATGTTGAATAACTGTTTTCTATCAAGTCCCCTAATATGCTGTAAAACTATAATTTTAGACCTTTCAAAAAGATTGACTATTGATATTGATACTATTCCTAAGGAAATTAAAAGTATAGAAATTATTGTTTGAAAGTTCAAGAATTCTTCTGTTAAAAGAAAACCAGTTCTTTTTTGTTTATAGATTTCTTCAAATGTTACTATAAGGTAGACTCCTTGCATTTCCTGTATTTTTTCTTTTACAGCATCAGTATATTCAAGGGATTTTAGTTTAATCAAAATTCTTGGTTCAAAAAATGTTTTGAATTCTTTCACTGAATTTATATTTATGAAAGATTTGAAAGTTCCAGAACCAACTACTTGTTCAACATTACCAAATTGAAATCTAAATTCCTTTCCATAGAAACCAATTATTTTAAACTTTTTTGAAATAAGACCAAGAGGAATGTTTATTTGATCACCATATTTAAGATTTAGATACTTGGCTACGCTAAGATCCAATATTATTGAGTTTTCATCAAGTTTTTTAAATAATTCTGAAGGAGTGCCATTTTTAAATAAACTTTCTTCAAGAAAAGCTACTTTGACAAATTCATCTGGATTAACTGCATAAACATTAGCAAATGAATAAACCAAAGTAGCATATTCTACTTCTTGAAAAGCTTTAATTTTATCTAAAGAATTTTCTGCTAAAATATAATCATTTAAATAGACTTTAATATCAGCTTCACTTTCTAAATAAGCACTTCGAATGTTGAAATCTTCTTGCGAGGACATATTTATAACGTTAAAGAAGCTATAAAATATTATAAGCGAAATGACGAAGATTATTACTGAATTTCTGGAAGCTGCTCTGCTTATACTTTTTGAAGAAATCGATGCTAAGTCTTTTAAGAAAAATTTTAAAGCTGAAACAAATTTCGAATGAATAAAAGCTCCATGATATGATAATATTTTCGATAAGCCGTATAAGAAAAGAAAAGGTCCTATAATGTTTAAAGGAGCATCGATTATTAATAAAATAGATAAAGCAATTACTAAAACGAAATTTCCTGTTCGTAAAGCTTCAACTTGCATTTGAAGTAAATTGATTTGAAATATCCATATGAGTATTTTATAAGTTCCTAGTATCAGCGCAACCCAAACTCTCATTTTTTTATAAGGCTTTTCCAAATGCTCGTACATTTCTCCATACAAAGCATGTAAAATTGGAATATTCAATACCCTCCTCAAAGGGAATATAATTATCAAAAAGGCTATTATAGAGGAGAAGATCAAAGTAAGAATAAAAGCGAGCTGATTATTAATTAAAATCTTTATTACATCAAAAATAGATACTCCAAAGGATAAAGAAAGAATAATTGAAGAAAGAAAATAACCAATTATTATACCTAACAGTATAACTATGGTAATTTCAAATAAATATAAAATAAATAGCTTTGCTCTACCAAAACCTCTTATTTTAAATAAAGCCATTTCTCTTTTGTTCAAACTGTACATTAAATCACTTAAAGAAGAACCTAAATACCATGCAATAAATAGTAAAGGTAATGAAAGAAAGACAAAAAATAGGATATAAGCAGTATAATTTTGAGATATTGACACTAGAGCGTAAGTTATATTATCATTATTGTAAGAGAAATAAGCATACTTTCTTACTATATTCTCTAATTGTGAACGAATATTAAATACGGTATTCCTTGATTTATCTAGATCTGCAACATCAATTACAGAGGTCCTATCAAGGAAAACGTTTATCGTGTAAACAGTTCTAAAATTTAATTTATTTTTATTAGCTTCTTGTAAAAATTCTTTTAAAAAACTATCATAGCTTATAATGTATGTATTTGCAATGCTAATTGCATCAATATATTGAAAGAGTGGAAAGCCTATGTTTTCTACATTTAATACGTTTTTGATGCGGATAGTAATATTACCCAATTTTAATGTACTTTGTTGAGGAGTATGGAAAATATCTCCACGCGAACTACTGATTAAAATTGTTTCATATTGACTAGGAGGTAATAGTCTAACTTTCTTATAAAATAAGCTATCATCCTTTATAGCAAAGATGCCTAGCGGAAGGGTAACATTTGGATAGATTTGCGTATAAATATCAATTCTCAATACTGGTTCTACTTTGTATATTCCATTTATTCTGCTAATCTCGGTTATTATAGTATTAACTCTATCTTCGCTTACTTCCAAATTCCTAATGCTGAAATCTACAAAAACTAATCTATCCAATGCATCATGCAAAGATTTCGCTATTGCAATATTTCCTCCAATATTTACAGAAGTAAAAATTATTGAAATAACCATTATTAGGGTAATTACTCCGCTGAAGAGTAAGAAGCGTCTTGAAATTCTTCGATAAACAATTTTTAAAATGCTCATTTTCTTATTTCTATATCGAGTATTTGCTTTTATTTCTAAAATTTTTAATTTTATTAAAGAGTTTTTAAGAAACAACGAAAACTAAGCTAAAATATTCACTAAATTAAATAGTTTGTTATTCACATAATCTATAAAGCAACCTTAAATCTTAAAAATTCGATTTTAGAAATATGAGAATTGCAATTTTAGGAGGAACAGGAGAATTTGGAGAAGGTCTAGCTATAAGATGGTCAAGAGCTCATGAAGTAATAATAGGTTCAAGATTTAAAGAAAAAGCTGAAAAAGAAGCAAAGGAATATGCGATAAAGGCAGCTTCAGCTTATTTAGAAGATATGAAAGGAAATATTATTGGTATGGAAAATTCCCAAGCTGCTTCAATTGCAGATGTTATAGTTTTAACAATTCCTGCTCAATATCTTTACAATTTCTTGGAAACATTAAAGGATAAAATAAATAAAGAAGCTATGATTATATCTCCTGTAGTTCCTATAACAAAAAAAGATCTAAAATTCTTTTATGATCCATCAATAATAAAACAAGGTGCAACTTCAGCCGCTGAAGAAATAGCTAAAATATTGCAAACAGATAAAGTAGTTGCAGCACTGCATACAATACCAGCCAAAAAATTAGCGGATCCTTATCATAGATTAAATTACGATGTGCCATTCTGTACAGATAACAAAAATATTGTAGATCAATTTGTAAAATTGATAAAAGATTTAAGCATCCATTTAAATCCTCTTTATGTTGGTGGTTTAGATTTAGCTAGTTTAGTTGAAAGTTTAACCTTAACAATATTAAATATATCTATAAATTCAAAAATTTGGAATTTAAGTATAAAATTTGTTGAATGATTAAAATATAAAAGTTGAATATTTTAGCAAATACTTTAACACATAGCTTGAATTTATTATTTTTTCTTTATTTGTAACCAAGAAATTTAAAGAATAATTTATTGCATCCTTTAAATCTTCAAATTCTTTATAATTATTTTTTCTAAATATTTCTCTTAAAGTTTCTCTTACAAACCAAACACCTATTGAAGTAATGAATCCAGGTAAAATCTCTCTTATAGCTAAAACAGCAGCTTGTCTTCTTTCTCTTAATAAATATTCGCTAACAGCAAGTCTTACAGCATAATAACAACCTCCTAAATTAGAATATCTTGTTTTAGCTGTACCTAATTCATGGTCAGATTCAACTTCAACATCTTCTCCATAAAGATTCCAAGTAGTTTTAGGATACCATGCTTCTATCCATTCATAAAACCATCTATAAGGTAAAAGAATTATTACAAAATTGTTCATAAATTTACTGTAAGTAAATACCCTTGGTTTATCAATTGTATTAAATTGCTTAATTTTTTTAATTAAATCCTTTGATATTATATCATCAACGGCAGTTATGCTCCATCTTGTAGGTACTAACTTTCTATTTTTCTTTATTCCAAGCATTCCTAAGCTAAAAACTTTAACAATCCTTGATAGTTCAACATTTTCATTATAAAGTTTAATTACTCCTTCATTTGCTCTTAAATCTTTATCATAATAAACTTTCTCTATTACTTTATCACTCTTTATATTTGAAAGTATTTCATATCTGTTAAGTAATGATGAAGGACCTAAAGGAGGTATAACATCATCAAACAAAGGCATTTTTGAAGGATTCTTTTTTAATTCAACACGCATATCAACAGGAATATATGATAAAGTTAATTCATGTAAAGATAGTATATAAGGATCTTCAACTGATTCTACTTTAACAAATCTATAACATCTAACTAAAGACAATCTATAATTCAATATATCTTCAATTCTTAAATTATTCCAAGCTTCAGGATAATCAAAATGTCTTGTATCACCAAAAAAAGAAGGAACCAAAGGACCAACGGTAATTCTAGGATAATTTATTCTTCCTACAAATACTGAAGGAGGAGAAGATCCTTCAATTATTCTTTTACTTATTTCAACATTTTTAACAAGCTTAATATTCTTAATTAAAACAGGACAGTAACTTCTTCCACATAAAAATTTAGCTCCACGACATGGAATACATATTGAAGCTGAAGGCTCCAAAAAGCTCATTGATATTATTTAAATATTTTATTATATTTCATTATATTAACTTTTTATCTAAACTAACATTTTTAAATCACGTTACATTTGGAATATTGAAAATAATTTAAAAAATGTATGATTTCATTATTCTTTTATGAGAATATCTCAAATAAACTTAAGTATTGACGAAATACCAAGATATTGGTATAATATATTACCTGATCTGCCGGAACCTTTACCTCCACCTAAGGATTATAGCGATGGATTTTCCAGATTGGAATTTATGAATAAAGTCATGATTAAAGAATGCTTAAAACAAGAATATGAGAATTCACAATGGATTAAAATTCCTGAAGAATTATTAGAAATTTACATTCATGTTGGGAGACCAAGACCATTATATAGAGCTTATAGATTGGAAGAAAGGCTTGGATTAAAAAAAGTTAAAATATTTTATAAGAGAGAAGATCTTTCGCCTCCAGGATCACATAAATTAAATACTGCAATAGCACAAGCTTATTATGCTTTAAAACAAGGAGTTGAAGAATTAGTTACAGAAACAGGGGCAGGTCAATGGGGAAGCGCATTAAGTTATGCAGCGAGAATGTTTAATTTAAAATGCACAGTATTTTGGGTTAGGAATGTTTATGAATGGAAAAAACAAAGAAGAATATTAATGAAATTATATGGTGCAAATGTTTATCCTTCTCCAAGTAATTTAACTGAAGTCGGTAAAAGATATTTAAAAGAAAATCCAAACCATCCTGGCTCATTAGCTATAGCTATTTCTGAAGGTTTAGAATATGCATCAAAAAGTGAAAAAAGAGTTTATGCTTTAGGTTCTGTTTTAAATCATGTTTTATTACATCAAACGATAATAGGCTTAGAAACCCTTGAACAATTTAAAAAGATCGATTTGATGCCAAATTTAATTATTTCATGTTTAGGCGGTGGTTCAAATTTTGGAGGAATAATTTTACCTTTCGTAAGAGAAAGAATTAAAAAGAAACTCGATATAGAATTTTTAGCTATTCAATCTGAAGCTTCTCCTAATTTAATAAAAGGTGAATACAGATATGATTTTGGTGATATTGCAGAAATGACTCCTTTGCTTAAAATGTATACATTAGGACATAAATATGAAGCAAAAGAGATTAAAGGTGATGGGTTAAGATATCATGCTGCAGCACCAATAATAAGTTTGTTAAGGCATTTAGGAATAGTTAATGCTAAATATTATCCTATTGATGAGAAAGAAATTTTTGAAGCTGCAAAATTTTTCCTTGAAACAGAAGGATGGCTTGTTGCAGCAGAATCTGCCTACGCTGTAAAAGGATGCATTGATGAAGCTTTAAAAAGTGAGAGAGAAGAGGAAGAGAAAGTTATTCTAATGAATATAAGCGGTCATGGATTTTTAGACTTAGACGCATATAAAGAAAAACTAAATATAGAATAACTTGTAATTGAATTTAAGAAACATTATTTAATTTTTTTAATAATTACTTAAACCTGAATTTTAAACGACTAAAATTTTAAATTATTTTAAAAAGAGAAAATGTTAAACCTTTATTATCAAATCTATAAATTTATTTAAAATGTTTCTAACATTATTTTGCGGTAACTTATTTAAGGCTTTTCTGCTTAAATCTAGGTATAAATGTAACCTCTCATTAAGAAAGTTCTTTTTATTATCAACTTTTAATTTTTGTACATATTCTTTTTTATCCCAGTCCCTTAAATCATCATAAATCTGATAAGCAATACCTAAATATCTCCCAAAAAAGCTTGCAGATTCTACATAATATTCATTATCTGTCGATAATATAGCTCCTATTCTTGCAGAAGCTTCAAACAAAGAAGCTGTTTTATTTTGAATAATTTGAAAGTAATTTTCCCAATTAATTTCATTTTGATTCCTTAATTTTATTTCAAGTAATTGTCCTTCGCTCATGCTTCTAACCGTATCTGCTAATATTGAAGCTACTTGCTTATTTTTATATCTGTTTGTTAGTTCTAAAACCAAAGCTAAAGTAAAATCAGCTAACAATATTGCTTGTTCTTCTCCATAAACTAAATAATATGATTTTAAGCCTCTTCTATAAACTTCTTTATCGATCATATCATCATGAACTAAAGAAACAGTATGAATAAGTTCTATAGCAAAGGCAGCGGGAAAATAATCCTCCTTTGGCATTCCTAAAGTTTCAGCTGTTAAAAATAAAATTATAGGTCTTAATCTTTTTCCTCCCTTTAAAGCATATACTAAAGATTCATAGTAAGGAGAGTTTTTGTATTTTTCTAAATCTTTATTAATAAATTTTTCAAACAAAGAAACACGTTTAAATAGAAACTGGTCTTCTAAGTACAGTAAATTTTCAAAGATTAAATTTTCTTGCTGGTCCATTTATTATACTATTGAATAACCTCTTAATAAACTTTAGAGCCTTCCTTAGCTTCTCCCATTGTAGTTAAAGGATAAACATTTTGATTTTCATCTACTGCACATAAGATCATTCCTTTGCTCTCGATTCCTCTTATTATTTTTGGTTTTAAATTAGCTAATACTATAACTCTTTTATTTAAAAGAAAATCAGGCTCATATTGATCTCCTATTCCTGCTACAATTGTTCTTATTTCGTTTCCTAAATTTACTTTAAGTAAAATTAATTTATATGTACCTTCTACTCTCTTAGCTTCTATAACTTTACCTACTCTTATATCAAGCTTTGAAAATTCCTCTATTGTAATTTCTGTCATAATTTTTGAATTTTTATATTAATTAATAAAATTTTAAACTAATGAAAATAAAAATAGGCTGTTGCGGTTTTCAAAGAAAAAGAAAAGATTATTATGAAAATTTTAAATTAGTTGAATTACAGGAAACATTTTATAAATTACCTTCATTAGATAAAATGAAAGAATTAAGAAGAGAAGCACCTGAAGATTTCGAGTTCACATTTAAATGTTTCCAAGGAATAACCCATGATGTAAGCTCTCCTACATGGAAAAGAAGCGGAATAAAGAACTTAGAAGAATTAAAGAATAAGGTTGGTTCATTAAGAGTTACAAACGAAGTAATTGAATATTGGAAAGAACAAATAAAAATAGGCGAAGCATTAAATTCAAAAGTATGCGTTATTCAATTGCCTTCAAGCTTTAAAGATGATGAAAATGGAATAAAGAATTCAGAAAACTTCTTTTCTAAGATAGAAAGAAACAATCTGGAAATTGCTATTGAATTAAGAGGATGGAGCAAAGAAAATATTTCAAATTTATGTAAAAAGTTTAATCTTATTCACTGTACAGATCCTTTAAAAGAGGAAGCTACATATTTTGGAATTAATAAGATAGCATACTTTAGGTTGCACGGCCTTGGAAAAACCATGTATAAATATAAATATACAGATGAAGATTTGCAAAATCTTTTAAAAATTATAAAAAATTTAGATGTTAATGAAGTTTACATCTTATTTAATAATATTTATATGTATGATGATGCCCTAAGATTCAAAAAACTTGTTTCTTCAACTTTTTAAGATGTCCTTAATCTTCATATCCTTTCCATATTCTTAGTTTAGGATCTTCTATTCCTAAATATCTTAAAGCTCTTGC
>Ga0079998_109942_pt1 | contig 10054 bp, 11 predicted proteins | sample PerSpoBPS_BMetaG_FD_69201 | JGI IMG/M metagenome (GOLD analysis project Ga0079998, IMG submission 69201) | Thermal spring microbial communities from Yellowstone National Park, Wyoming, USA - Perpetual Spouter B (PS_B) MetaG (SPADES assembly)... | ecosystem: Environmental > Aquatic > Thermal... | reverse complement strand
GTGCTGCGGCGGAGCGTCAGAAGTGGATAGACCAAGCCCAGAGCTTGAACTTGTATATTGACCCTGAAAAGATAGACGGTCCTACCCTCTCTAAGCTTTACACCTTGGCTTGGGAACTTGGGCTAAAGACTGTGTATTATTGTAGGAGTAAGTCCATAACAGACATAGAAGAATGCGAAAGCTGTGCAACTTGACCTGGCTATAATAACTCCCATGAGGGTAGTTGTAGACAGAAAAGATTTTGAGGAAGTTCTCACAAAAGCCAAGCCTGCTACAGAAAAGAGGGCTTCTTTGCCCGTGTTGAACAACTTTAAGCTTTCTGCAAAAGAGGACAGGCTGACCATTTACGCCACGGACCTGGAGAACTTTTTGGTCTTGGAACTGCCCGCAAGGGTGGAAGAAGTTGGAGAGGTCTCTGTTAGTGCGGACAAGCTGACCTCTATAGTGAAAAACCTGTCTTCGGCAGAGGTTTATATGGAGTTAAAAGAAGACAAGCTGTTTATCAGAGGAGGAAAAAGCCAGTTTAAGCTGGTTTGTGGAGACCCTTCTGAATTTCCCGAGTTTCCAGAGGTTCAGTGTAAAAACACCATCCCAAGCAAATTGCTGCTGAAGGGCATTCCAAAAGTAGAGTATGCCATCTCTAAAGAGGACCTAAAGCACGCCCTTCAGGGCATGTATGTGGCAAACAAAGAGGGAAGGCTTCACTTTGTGGGTTCTGATGGCTACAGACTTGCCCTATACATGCATGAGGGAATACCTCTTGAGGAGGACCTTCTTTTCCCACGCAAAAGTCTGAAGGTTTTGGAAAAGCTGTTGAAGGACACTCTTGGAGAGGTAGAGGTGGGCAAGGATGAGAACTTTGCCCATGTGAAGGGAGAGGGCTGGTTTCTCTCTGTTAGACTTTTGGAGGGAGAGTATCCTGACTACATGGCGGTTATTCCCACCGACTACACAATAAAGGTGCTACTTGATAAAGCTGAGTTTGAGAATGCCCTAAAGAGGCTTTCTGCAGTGGCATCCTCTACAGCCTTTCCTGTGAAGCTTACCTTTTCCTCTGAGGTTGTGAAGGTGGAAATCTCAGACCCTGAGTTTGGAGAAGGGAAAGATGAGGTGGATGTGCTGGAAAATCTTGGGAACTCTGAACCTATGGAGATAGGCTTTAACGGAAAGTATTTGCTGGAAGCCCTTGAGGAGTTTGACTTTGAAAGGGTGTATCTAAAAGCAATAGACCCAGAAAGCCCTGTAGTTCTTGAGAGCGCAAACCAAGAAAAAGACCCTTACATTTGCATAATTATGCCTATGAGGTTATAGGTCGTCTTCCTCTGGGTCATACACATTCTCCCCCAACTCCCAAATCAATTCATAGAATTCATGAGCAAGCCAGTCGTAGGCGGGGAAGCATGCATCCCCTCTAAACCCTTTTTCCCTTTTCTCTATGTATCTTTCTATGATTTGCACGGCGAGATCTTCTAAGTCCCATGACTTCCACTGTGAAACCTCGTTAAGATACTGAAAAACTTCAGCGTATGCCTCCACCACATTCTCCCAGTCATCCCTAAAATCGGTAAAGTCTTTAGCCATTATTTGGCAAAGCTTTGGTAAAACATCTTGGAGTTTTTTGTGCTTCATTGTCAACCCTCCACAAAATCGTTATTGACTTTGCTTACAATCCTATCCAGTCTATATTTTAACCCTTCCCTACTTTCCTTGCCTTGAAGAAATGCTTCTAAAATCTCCGAAGCTTCTAAAACAATCTCTGTGTCTGGGAAAGAGAATATTTCCACAATGTCGCCTATTATACGGGAATAGTCGGAAACTATTTCGTCAAAGGGAAGGAAAGCTTCCATGTATCTGCTATCCTCACATATTCTCCTAACAAGCTGAGGTAAAAGGTTTTGCAGCTTGGCGTGCGTCCTATTCAGTTCCTCGCCTATAACTTGTTCTAACTCATGCACCAGCCAATTAGAACTTTTCCACTCTTCATAGGACTGTTGCCTACTGGCTATGAATTCTTCTACGATCTTCAACACCCTCTCCTCTACCTCGGGGTTTCCCATGCCCACTATGTAGATCAGTTTTTCAAAAGCCATTACATAGTCCACAAAAGTATCAAACTGGGTAAGCCAGAGGTATTTAAACCTTTCAAGGTCGTGAGAAAAGATGCGTCCAAGTTCTGGCAAAAGTTCATTAAGCTTTTTCATCTCAGCCCTTCTTTATTTTATACCGCAGTCATGAGTTCTTCTTTTTCTAACCGCTTTCTAATGCTTTTTATCTTCTGCCATATGTAGGTTCTGGACCTCTTCAACTTTTTCGCTATCTCCTTAAATGTATAGCCCTCCGCAAGAAGCCTTATTATCTCCCTTTCCTCCTCCGTCCTCACCAGGCCCTCCAGTAAAACCTCTAAACTTACCCTCTCCTCCACATCTTCATCCACCTTCAAAAGTTCTTCCAGCGGAACCCTCTCCCCATCCTCATTCTCATACTCATAATCCAAAGATAAATCTCCTCTCCTCCACTTCTTCCACTCCTTGTAAGCATGCCACTTCCCATACTCATACGCATACGTGCTTACCCTCACCCCATAGGACGGATCAAACCTCCTTATAGCCTTCAATATCCCCTCCACAGCAGCAGAATACACCTCCTCCCTCACCCACTCTGGAAACTCTAAACTTATCTCCATCGCCATCCTATGTATATCCCTTTCACACAGCATGCCTACCTCCTCCTCTATTAACACAATTTACGTCAAATTTTACTATCTGTCAAGTCTTATCCTACATTCTGATTTGTAGGGTAAGACTTTTTGCTAAAATATTTCCTATGAGGGTATTGAGGATAAAGGACGAGAAGAGGGCAAGAAGGCTAAGTGAGAGACTTTTGAAGAAGGGCTATATTGTTGCGGTAGCGGACAGGGAGGAGGAGGTAAAAAAGGCTTTGGCGAAGAAGGCGGATGTGGTCATAATTGTGAAGTAGATGTTTGTTCAGACGGGTTTTTTGAGTTTTAGGGTAGGGGAGGTTCGTCTTCAGTTCTTTAGCTATCCCGAGAAGGACATAGACTCTCCCGCTGGGCGGATGAAGTTTGTAAAGCAGAAGCTTTGGCTATCTGCGGGGGATTTTAGGCGTAGTTTATGGTTATCCTGTGAGAGTGCTTTTTCTCTTTATTATTTTTTGCATAGGTTTGTTTTGTCGGGAATGCAAGGGGAGTTTTACCTTGCGGATGATGTAAGCGTGTTGCGGTTTGAGAAGGTTGAGGGGTCAAGGAAGGGGGTGTTGGGCTTGATTGTGGAGAGTAAAGATGGGAGGAGTTCTGGGAGGCTTTTGTTGGATTACGATGATGTGGTGGCGTTTATGAGTTTTTTAAAAGGGTTTGCCTTTTTGTGTGTAGTTGTGGCGGGGCAGAGGGAAACGGTGTGGTTTCAAAGATGGAAAGACCACTTCTTCATTCTTCATCCCATTGCAACTACGCTTCCACCAGAGAAGGTGAAAAGGGCAAGACTTTTGCTTAAAGGCGAATATCAAAAACCCGTCGTCTTCAAAGACCTCTACAGCTTCAAACCTATCCCCCAAGAGGGTGTCCTCCTCACCACTCCCAACGAAAACATCAAACTCTCAGAAGAACAAGTGCAAAGACTCAGTATTTTCTTTGAGTGAAAAGTTTGAAATCAGAATTTCCCTACCCTTCTTTGCACTCATCCCATACTGAATTTCCCAGCTATAAATGTATGCAAAGCTAAAAAGTCTTCGCACCTCCTCGCAGTCATCGTAGGTGATAAGCCAAAGATGACTACACTTTCTCATGTTCTTTGCAAACCTTTCGTGGTCAAAGCTGGTGTGGAGGTTCCCTTTCTTACCATATAGTTTAGAGTTGGCGGTGCTGTAGTAGGGCGGGTCTAAGAAAATAAACACTCCCTCTCCCTCTTCAAACAAAAGCTTCTCATAATCTCCGTGCGTTATCCTAAAGTCCTTGATTATCTCTGACGCCTTCCTTAGCCGTTCAATAGCACTTTCTGTAAACCTTTTCTCAAAAGCCTGCTGGGAATATCCTCCCGAGTAGGTAGTTCCAGAAAAGCTAATCCTGTTTAACACAAAGAACCTCACTGCCCTTTGAAACTCATTCCCTCCCTCTTGGGAAGAGAAGTCCTCAAAAAGTTTCTTCCCATCTTTATACACAGATTTTATCCGTTTGAGTTCCCTGATTAGTTCCTCTGGATTGTCCCGCAAGGTTTTCCAAAAGCATACAAGGTCGTAGCTTAAATCGTTTATCCACACACGCACATGCGGGAGGATTTGCTTGACCGCTAAAGCCACGGACCCTCCTCCCACCATCGGTTCTCTGAATTCTTTGATGTTGGGAGGAATGAGGGAGACAATTTTGTGGGCTACCTTTGACTTTCCGCCCGGGTATCGGAGGATGCTTTTTATCATTCCCAGTTTGCTTTTAGGAAGTCCTCCTTGCTGTTAAAGACGGTTATAAACTCTGGGCTTTGTCTGGAGAGGATGGTGATGGGGCCTGAGATGGCAAAGCAGACTTCCTTTTTGGGAGATAGTGGGTCTGAAGGGTCTGGGAACAGTCTGTAGGTGTTTAGAAACTCTGGACCGAAGGCTTCCTTTAGCAGTTCTGCATCAGGCCCGCTTGTGAGACCCATGCCGATGAACTTGACCCTTGAGTGGTCAAAGACTTCTCTCCTTACGTTTGATGGGCGGGTGGTGATACACATCCAGCCTATGCCGAACTTTCTGGTTTCAATAAAGTATTTGACTATCTCATCGGAAAGGGTGCTGGTTTCCTTTTCCTCAATCCTCTTTGGAACATAGTTGTGGGCTTCTTCTAAAACCACAAGGGTGTTGAGGTTTAGATTTCCGCTTTTGCGATAGAGGTCTATCCCTGCATTGTAAAGATGCCTCAAGGTTTCCCTCACATACTTAGACCGCAGGCCCAGGAGGTTCCCTCCCGCTTTGTAGAGGGTAAAGTCCAAAACTACACACTTGCCTAAAGACCCTTCCAAAGCAGACTCTAAAAAGCCACCAACAACTTCTCTGATTGTCTTTTTGTTCGTGCCTGCCACAGTGAAAAGCTTTACGATTTCTTGCAGGGCTTTTAGGAATTTGCTAATTTTGTCTGGAGTTTTAAGGGCAGCTTTTACCCTCTCTCTGGCCTTGTCATCCCTTTTGTATATGCTTTTCACAAATTCATCATCGTTTTCCAAGTTAGAAACCACTTTCTTAACTATTTCGTCGGTTAGGTTCCCTGTTGTAATTTGCTCTTTGCGATTGGACTGAAAGAGGTTAGCCAGCGTTCTCTCCTCCTGTTTTCTTACTTCCTCAATGAGTTTTATCACAAGATAATCTACACCGCTCTTTGCATTATCCACGCTTTTGACTGGAACGTCTAAGTGCTTCATAATCTCATAATCCAAACAGAGTTCTTTGAAAAGCTCCCATCCCTCCAAAGCCAGATTTTCAGGGGGTGTGTAAATCTCCACCTCTCCACGCCATACATCCTTCAGATGCAAAAACAGTTCCCTCTCTCCCTTAAAGCTGGCGGTGAATTCCCCAACTGTATCCAAAATCAAAAAGTTCATTCTTGGGTTTAGCTTGCGATAAAGAGCTAAAAGCATCTGAACAAGGGTAGATTTTCCAGAGCCCGTTTGTCCAGCCACAAAAAAGTGATAGGCCTCTTTTAGCGTTTGAAAATCCTGCAAGATAAGTGGTGCCTTTATGTTGGTGCCCCAGAAGTGTCCCAAGTAGCCCGTGTGGGTGTTGCGTTCAAAGGGAAAGTCTTCAAGGAATTCCACTTCAGAAAGTAGCTTCACAGGGAAGTTCAAAGGCACCCTTGTGTTTCCGCTTAAGACAGTAATCAGGTCTATTTCCAACACAATTCCCTCACGGAAGCTTAGAAGTTCTCTTGCTACTTCAGACTCTTTTCTCTTGTCAAAGAGTTTGGCTTGGTCGTAATCCTTGAGAAGGTCAGAAAGCCTGTGAAAATCCACAACCCTGCCAATAATTAGCTTGTCTCCGTTTTTGATTTGCACAAGCCTGCCCAAGATTGCCTCTCCCTCCTGATATTCCGTCAGGAGGGCTTGAACATGAAAAGGACGGATTTCTCCAAAAACTATTCCCCTCATAGTCTATACCTCCAAGGGTTAATCTTCTTTGCATAATTTTTTAAGTTTGTTAAATGAAACTTTGCAGACCTGTCCGCATAGTAGGTAAGCATATTTTCCCCCTCCAAAACGAAAAAGTCTTCAATAGCTGACACAGGTGAGGGCTGACGGGTTTCTAATTTTATAACTCTCCCAGATGGCGCCTTGAAATATATCACCCTCAAATGGTTCAAAAGGTCAAAAAGCTTTGGCAGAAGTTCTTCAACCCCCTCCTTCGGAAGATTGTATTGCCGAGTTGGAACCCTTAAAGCTACATATTCTCCTTCTTCTAAAATCACAGAAAGCAAAGCAAAGTCGTTGTTAAATGGCAAAGGAGAGATCTTGTCTGCCAATAACACCTCTCCAGACCTTTTGGGAATAAAAAGAAGCTTGCCCGAGTTAAGAAGGTCATACAAAGACCGCACGGTATCTTTATACATAGCCTTGAGTTCCCTTCCCATCTTACTCTTTTCAAGGTCCTTCACGGTCATACCTTGATTGATAGATATCACCACACTTTTGGCCGACCCGTCTAACACCACTAAATCCATTTCAGAAAACCACTCCCTTGCCCTCTCTATCTCCTTTGCAATAGCAAGTCCCTTCAAAACCCTTGAATAATCATCATCTTCCTCATAATTCAAAACGCATTCATCAAATGTAAACTCAGGCTCCTTTTCCTCCTTCTCCAGAGAGTTTCCCCTGGGCACAAAGGCCGCACCCGCCACACAAACCGCATACAGCCTCCTCCCCCAATCATCTCCAAACAACTCATCAAAAGCCGAATCCACAGCCGCTATGGAAAGATAACTTCCCTCCTTTGCCTTCCTTATGGGAGTTATCCTCTGGACCTCTTCCCTCAACTCCTTTTTCCTTCTCCTAAGTTCCTCCAAAAGCTTCTCCCTTTGAATGCTAAAGTCCTCCACCCTCTTATAGCCCTCTAAGAAGCCTTCCCACTCCATTTTTTTAACCTCCTTCTCAAATATTTATTTTTCCAAATCTCCACGTATTCTTCAAAGGACTTATTCACATAGGTAAGCTGGTCAGTCTCTCCCTTCAAAAACTCCCTCCACTCCAGCGTAAGCGGTCTAAAGTAATAGCCTTTTTTTATCCCCGTGTCATAATACTCCTCCGATATCCCAAGCCGAGAGAAGACTTCCCTCAATACCCTAAACTTCCAGTTAGGACCATGCCCAAACTTGTTTCTCTTTAAACTCCTTGCGTTCATCTCCTTTGCCAACTCCAAGCATTTTTCCCAAAGCCCGTTTAGGTGTATATGCGTCAGTCCCTTTGTAAAGCCCAAAAATTGCCACTCAGGAAGCCCCTCGTAAATTAGACTTTTGCCAAAAAAAGCCATCGTATCCACCGCCACAAGCTTGGCAAGTGGTGTCCTACCTCTTATTATGGTTTTCTTGCCCTTGTATTTTTCTTCAAAAGCTTGGCATACCTCCTTACAGCCTACTGCTAATGCAACCAGTTTAGCACCAAAGAGTTCATTGTAGGGAGGAACCGCACCAAGCACATAGGCAGTCATCATGTTATAAAGCCTCTCCTCCCTCTGCTTTTTACTCCAGCCAATGTAGTCATCCCTTATCTTCAGCCCAATGAGTGGGTCGCAAAGCCCAAAGATGCCAAAAACCTTGTTGTGGGTTTTGTCCCACACAATAAACCTCATACGCCTTCCATAACCTGAAGAAATGGGAACACTCCAAAAACTCATAGCACTCCTGAATATCTCACCTGCGGTATCGTTGCTAACAAGTTCAAGTTCAAACTCAATCTTTGTAGGGTCTATCTCCTCCTTTTTTGCGAAATACTTCTCATACTTTGGATTGAATGGCGGATTTTTCTCTTTGGCAATCTTTTTCATGTATTCTCTTGGGTTTTCACGCAAAAACTTCAAAAGTTTTTCAATATCCTCCGCAAGCATGGAGTTTATTTTAGTTTGTATCTCAGGGTCAAACTTCCGAGAATTTCCCTCTTGGAAAAGAAGTCTTTAAGGAACGCATACCCACCTGCTAACAGGATAACGGAAGCTAATGCCAAAACAAGCAGTTTAATATTTAGGTCATTAGATGAAAACCAAAAAGATAAAGAAGCCAAAACCACCGCACCCACTAAGAAATAACCAAGAAAATGCAACCTCTCTTGTATCTCAGATAAGAAAAGTAAATCTCTCAGCAGTTTCCCGCTCTTCACATCCTCTCCCAAGTTAAGCAAATAGACTAATTCCCTCCTTAACTCCTCATCCTCCACGGTCTCCACAAACTTTTTCAGAACCTCCAGATCTGCATCCCTCAGTGGAAAACTTGAAACCACTTTTACTATCACCGACGGATCGCTAAGTTCCCGCATTGCATCCCTGAAAGCCAGAAGCTGAATCAACACCGACTCCAAAACCAAATCTTTCACCCCTTCCCTAATCTTTTGCATCAACACAGCCTCATCCATAGTGTGGAGTTTATCACAAAACTTAACCCTCAACAGACAAAAGCAGTTCTGGATTTAACACAAACTCATCCTCTTTGCGAATTTTCTCTATAAACTCCACAAGATTTACAACCTCGTATTTTTCACGGATAAGCATGAAGAACTTCAAAAACTGAAGCTTCTCCCTTTGAGTTCCCTTCTCCTTGAGTTCTCCAAAGGCCTGCAAGGCATCAACCTGATTTCTTTTTGAAAGCCTTTGGGCAAGGGCAAAATTTACTGGCATGGAAAACTCCTCAAAGTAGATGTCCCGCAAAACCTCATAAACTTTCTGGCTATCTTTGGTGCGGATGAGAAAATACCTAAGCATCCTCACATCGTCCATAAGCTTTTCTTTTACTACTCCCTTTTTGAGGGTTTTAAGCGACAGCTCTTCTACAAGCTCCGCCTCCTCTTCACAGACCGCCTCCACCGCACTATCGTCCCAGAGTTCCTCATACTCTAACTCCCTTAGCACTCCCTTTAGGTTTGGCTGGATGTAAAGGACTTCCTCCTCCAGTGGGCTGGCAATTAGTCTATTGAAAGCATCCTTCATTCCTTTTCCTTCCAAATATCCCACATAGCCTATGTCCCACAGCCCAGGACGGCCTGCCCTTCCAGCCATCTGCAAAAACTCCCGCTTGGTAAGAGGTCTTCCTGCCTTTTGTAGCTGGCAAAACACAACGCTTTTGGCTGGGAAATTCACTCCCACCGCCAAAGCATCTGAAGACACTACCGCCTTTATAAGCTGGCTCCTGAAAAGCATCTCCACAAAGACCCTCTCCTTGTATTTCATGTCTCCAAAGTAAAGCCCAACTCCATGCTTTGCCAAAGATAAAAGAAAAGTGTTTGTTATGTTCAGCCTTTTGGCAATCTCCTTTGCCCTCTGCCACTCCTCCTTTGTGGGCACTGCCTTTAAAGACCTAAACAGTTTTTTCAACCTCTGCACAATCTCTACCGCCAAAGACCTGCTAAAGACAAAAAATATGGCTGGGAGATAGTCCAGAAGACCCTTACTTAACTGCAAGGGAGTATGCACAAACTCTATCTTCACAGGACGGTTCTTGACCTTGATAACATGCATCTCTCTCCCACTTAGCAGTTTCAAAATCTCTATGCCCTTGTCGGTGATGGTGGCAGAAAGAAGCAAAAGGGAAGAACTGGGATGGGTTCTTTTGATGCCTAAAGCGTATGCCCGAGACCTGTCTGGGTCTTGAAACATGTAATGGACTTCATCTATGATTACCCTCTGGTCTGACCGCTTGGCAAACTCCGAGGTGTATATCTCCTGCGTCATGCAAAGAACCTTTGCCTTTTCGTTTAGCCGAACATCTCCTGTCAAAAGCCCTACATCAAGCCCAGCCCTTTTGAGTTCCAGCCACCTTTCGTTTGAAAGGGACTTTGTAGGTGCGGTAAAGATGACCCTCTTGGCGGGCTTTTGC
>Ga0079998_116011_pt1 | contig 10081 bp, 10 predicted proteins | sample PerSpoBPS_BMetaG_FD_69201 | JGI IMG/M metagenome (GOLD analysis project Ga0079998, IMG submission 69201) | Thermal spring microbial communities from Yellowstone National Park, Wyoming, USA - Perpetual Spouter B (PS_B) MetaG (SPADES assembly)... | ecosystem: Environmental > Aquatic > Thermal... | reverse complement strand
GCCCCTTGCCAGTTCCTTGGCGGTTCCCTTCTCCACCATGTTGGCATAGAGGGTCTTTAGGTCCTCCACATACCACTTGATCTTTTTGAGAAAAAGGGAGTTCCAAGGTTCTTCCAAGGGCACATCCTCGCTCGCCTGTTTGTTGTCCTTTGACTGCTTCCTTAAATACTCCGGAATGTAAAAACCAGGCTCGTAGGATACATACCTTCTGCTGACTTCGTTGTATGAGCCAAAGCGGTGCCTGTGCCATTGGCGTGCAACAAACAGAGTACACTCCACCACAAAGGTGTAGTAATCCATCGGACTGTCCAGCTCTAACTTATCTACTAAACCCACAAAGCCCGAGGATGTTTCCACAAGCTCCTTCACATATGCGCTGTCCGTTGAATAACCTTTTGGCTCTTTTCCGACCACCACCGAATAGACCGCAGGCAGTTTTTCTTCTATAACATTTAGAACTTCCTTTGGCATGTGTTCCCAAGCGTTTATGATATTTCTGAGGTTCAACCACAAAAATTTGCCGTCCCAATAGGCTTGAAAGGTAGGGTTTTTGACCTTTCTCAAGAGGGAAAGCCAAAACTCTTCATCGCTTTCAAAGGCTAATATCACATGCTCAAAGGGTGATGCATGTCTGTTTTCAAACAAAAACTTTATGAGCCTTATATCCCGCTCTTTATCCACCTCCTCGTCCTTGGCAAAGGACACACGAGCACAACGCACAACCCTCTGGTCTGAACCAAGCAAAAATATGCTCATGGGCTTAAACTATTATACAGATGCTAAGACCATTATTGTATGGAATCGTTCTTACAATTTTTGTGCTTACCGGCTCCTTTGTTTATGTGCTAAAAAGGACCGTAAGCAAAGAGGTTTTTGAAGTTCTCCTATTGCTTGACAAAAGGTATTTATTCCTTTCTGTTCTGAGCATGTTTTTTTATCACACCTTTGACAACATCAGGCTCTTTATCCTTGCCCGGGCTATGAACCTCAGGTATTCTTTTTCTTATGGCTACTTAATCTCTTTTATAAACACCTTTGGGGCTACCATTACACCCGCCCATGTGGGTGGAGAGATGATGTCTTTATACACCCTCTCCAGAAAGGGAGGGAGGTTGCACAAAGTTATGAGCGTGGTAGTTATGAAAACCCTAACGGGAATGGTCTTTTTTGTTTTTATGTTCCCTCTTTTAGTCTATTACTTTTATAAGCATACCCAATCCGCAATAAAACTTTTTGTTATATTGGTAGTTTTAGGATTGCTGAGCCTTTTGGTTTACAAAGCTTTCAAATACCTCTTTGATAGGTCCAAGGACGAAAACCAAAGCCTGATGCTGAAGGTCAAATACACTCTGAAAAGGTTCATCATCGTAAGCAAGCTCTTTTTGAGGGACAAAAAGGTGCATATTCTCTTGGCTACCCTCAGCAGTGTGTTTTTGTATGTATGCTTTTTGCTGTCGGGAGCCTTTCTGATTTCTGCCTTTGAACCCTCTGTGAGCTTTTCGAAAGCTGTTTTTTCGCAGATAGCCCTACTCTATGCCATCTTTTTGAGCCCTACGCCCGGAGGAAGTGGTGTTGGCGAGGTGGGAGGCTTGGAGGTCTTTTCCGGTTTCCTTTCCGCTTACGCATTGGGTAGCTTTGTGATCCTTTGGAGGTTTATTACCCAATACCTGAGCGCCATTATTGGTGGAGTTCTTTTCTTTTCTTTGCTTTTCAAAGACGCAAGGGCTGTGCTTAGATGAACTGGTTAAACCCATACTTCTACGCGGTCAGCTTACGGAACTGGCTTTATGATAGGGGATTTCTCAAGACCTGTTCTTTTAGTGTTCCCATTCTGTGCGTGGGAAACCTATCGGTGGGTGGTAGTGGAAAGACCAGTTTGGTAAGGTTTTTGGCGCAGAACTTAGCAGAGGACTACCATACCACGGTGCTTTTGAGAGGCTACAAAAGAAGCACAAGGGGTCCGGTGGTTGTTAGCTATAGAGGAGAAGTTAGGGCAAGTTGGAAGGAGGTAGGGGACGAAGCTTACATGTTGGCAAGGCTTTTAAAAAATGTCAGCGTGGTGGTGAGCGAAGACCGATGCCTTGGTGCAAAGTTGGCGGAAGAGGGGCTGAAGGCTCAGTTAATCATCCTTGATGACGGCTTCCAACACAGAAGGTTAAAGAGGGACTTAGACCTTGTCCTTTTAAAAGAGAGGGACTTAAAAGACAGGCTTCTGCCCTTTGGCAGGTTAAGGGAGCCTTTGAACGGGTTGAAGAGGGCGCACGCAGTGGTGCTGACCTATCAGGACCTAAAGGAGTGGGAGTTCAAGATTGAACAACCCACTTTTAAGCTTTACAGAAAAAACTGGAGGGTAGCCTCAGGGGAAGGAAAGATTTTAGATTTCAAAGACAAAAGCTTTATAGCTTTTTGTGGGCTCGGAGACAATGAGCAGTTCTTTAAAACCTTGGAAAGATTGGGCATAAAGACAGAGGAAAGGCTAAGCTTTCCAGACCATTATCATTATGAGGGCTTTAAGTTGCAAAAGGGAAAGCTGCACCTTACCACCCTAAAGGACTTTTTCAAGTTAGAACCCGCAGAAAATTTATACTACTTGGACTTTGATGTGGAAGTGCCCGGGCTTATGGACTTTGTGAGGGAAAAGCTCACTGAGAAGCCATAGAGCTGAGCTGTTCGGTGGTGCCCAACACCACAAGGATGTCTCCCGGCAGGATTTTTTCATCTCCCATAGGGTTGACGATGAGGTTTTCTCCTCTTTTTATGGCAAGGACGCTCACGCCAAAACGCCTTCTAACGTCCAACTCCCTCAGTGTCTTGCCCAGCATAAAGTCAAAGGCTTTTAGTTCAAAAAGGCTGTGCTTTTCTCCGATGGGTATTTCCTCTATGAACTCACCTGCCAAAAGGGAGTGGGCAACCCTTATAGCCATCTCCTTCTCCGGATAAACCACCCGATCAACTCCTAATTTTTCAAGCACCTTGCCATGCAGAGGGGTTATTGCCTTTGCCACCACTTCTTTTACTCCCAACTCCTTTAACTGAACCACGATAAGTATGCTTGCCTCTATGTTTTCTCCTATGCTAACCACCGCAGTATCCACGTTGGCTATGCCAGACTCTTTGAGTGCCTTTGCATCCGTTGCGTCCAACACATAAGCCAAAGACACATACTCGGAGACCTCCCTAACCTTCTCCTCATCCACATCGCAGGCTATCACCTCCGCGCCCCCCTGCGCCAAGGTTCTTGCTACATGATAGCCAAACCTACCGAGCCCTATAACACCAAAGGTTCTGTTTTTTTTCTTCATAGCAGTAGCCTTGCTTCAGGAGGTTTTATCCTGCTCTCTTCTCCCTTACCATAAAGGGCGAGCATAAAGCTCATTATTCCCATCCTTCCCATCAGCATAGTAATTATAATTACCACCTTTCCAAAAGGAGACCAGTCTGCACAAAGGCTCAGCCCCTGAGGGTTTCCTACGGATAGCCCCACCGAAGAGAAAGCGGAAACTGTTTCAAAAAGGGTGGGAAGTAGTGGAGTTTTTTCCGTATGGGTCAATATCAGCGTGGCAAGGGTTGTGTAGGTGAAGGACAGAACAAAGATGGTTAAAGCCCTTTGGATGGTATCTTCCGGTATTCTTCTTCCAAAGACCACCACCTGACCACTGCCCTTTAGGTAGCTGTGGACTACTAGAATAATTACCACTGCGGTGGTGATCTTTATGCCACCACCCGTTCCGCCGGGACCTGTGCCCACAAACATAAGAACCACCAAAAAGAAGAGCCCTCCCTCCGAAAAGTTTTTCAGGTCCACCGTGCTAAAACCTGCAGTCCTTGAGGAAACACTGTGGAAAAAGGCAATGAGGAGCTTTTCCTTTAGGCTGTAGCCTTCCCATCTGATGGTATCAGACAGAAGAACCAAAAAACCTCCCACAATTAGAAAGAGTGTGGATACAAGCACAAGCTTGGTGTGGGTGGAAAGCCTTTGAATTTCTTTTCTTTGGTATAGTATGAGCTCGTGGATCACATAAAAGCCCGAGCCTCCCAAAATGATCAAAAGGCTAAGGACTAAATTGAGCCATAGGCTACCCCTGAAGGGTGAAAGCCCTTCGGGCAGTATGCTAAAGCCCGCATTGTTAAAGGCAGAAACCGAATGAAATACGCTCATTGCCAAGCTGGTGGGCAGGTCAAAGTGCCTTAGAAAGAATGGAAGGAGAAGCAGGGCACCTAAAAGCTCAACCCCAACAACAAAGGGCACGACCCTTTTGAGAAATCTCACCAAGCCGTGCAGTCCAGGGTAATTGACCGATTCTGCCAAAAGTATTCGGTCCTTTAGGCTCAACTTTCTTCTCAGGAGAACCAAAAAGTAGGTGGTAAATCCCATGTATCCAAGCCCACCTATCTGAATAAGTAGGAGAATTACAGCCTTTCCAAAAGGTGTAAAGGTCTTGTAGGTATCCACTACCACAAGACCCGTAATGGAAACTGCAGAGGTGGCGGTAAATAGGGCATCCAGGAGACTAATCCCTTCGTAGGTGGATATGGGCAGATAGAGTAGCAATGTCCCGATGGCTATTACCACCAAGTAAGAAACAAGTATTATTCGGTGAGGCGTCATCAGGAAAGGATTATAATTAAAAATACACCTTCAGTGAAAAATCAAACCCATAGCTGAACTTTGATTCTGATATTTCTGTATAAACTGATGTCGGCTTTTAACATCCATGGACTAAACTGGCAATAGAAAAAATACTAAACAGAGTTTTTAAGTAGCACAGATTTCCTTTAAGCCTATTTTATTACCATTCTGGCATTGGTTGAAAGTGGCCCCGCCCCACAGGTAGCAGGGCGGGGTAGGAGTATATGTATCTCTATTTCAGGGAGAGGTAAGGATGGTGCCCCAATGTCCCACCGCCACGAAGGTGTTGTTGACGTAGACCACGTCCCAGAGGATGTGGCTCGTCCTCGAGTTTTGCTGTGTCCAGTTCACTCCATCCGTTGAGGTGAGGATGGTGCCATTCCGCCCCACCGCTACGAAGGTGTTGTTGCCGTGGGTCAAGTCTTGGAGTCGGTTGCTCGTGGGCGAGGACTGCCGCGTCCAGTTCACTCCATCCGTGGAGGTGAGGATGGTGCCGTATTCCCCCACCGCCACGAAGGTGTTGTTGCCGTAGGTCACGCTGTTGAGGGGTCGGTTCGTGGGGGAGGTTCGCTGCGTCCAGTTCACTCCGTCCGAGGAGGTGATGATGGTGCCGTCATTCCCCACCGCCACGAAGGTGTTGTTGCCGTAGGTCACGCTGCTAAGGTTTAGGTTCGTGGGCGAGGTTCGCTGCGTCCAGTTCACTCCGTCCGAGGAGGTGAGGATGGTGCCGTTCTGCCCCACCGCCACGAAAATACCGTTGCCGTAGGTCACGCCTATTAGGAAGTTGTTCGTCGGCGAGGTTTGGGCCGTCCAGTTCACTCCATCCGTGGAGGTGAGGATGGTGCCGTATTCCCCCACCGCCACGAAGATGCCGTTGCCGTAGGTCACGCTGTTGAGGTATTGGCTCGTGGGGGAGGTTCGCTGCGTCCAGTTCACTCCGTCCGAGGAGGTGAGGATGGTGCCGTAGTCCCCCACCGCCACGAAGAGGCCGTTGCCGTAGACTACGTCGTTGAGTTTTCCGCCAGTCAGCCAGCGCTGGCTCGTCCAGTTAACTCCATCCGAAGAGATGAGGATGGTGCCAACATTCCCCACCGCCACGAAGGTGTTGTTGCCGTAGGTCACACCGTAGAGGGAGTTGGCCGTGGGCGAGGTCTTATGCGTCCAGTTCACGCCATCCGTGGAGGTAAGGATGGTGCCAACATCCCCCACCGCCACGAAGGTGTTATTGACGTAGGCTACGCCGTAGAGGGAGTTGCCCAAGTTTCGTAACTTCCAGGTAGTGCCTGCCTCACCACCGCCACCGCCGCTTGCTGTAAAGTTAGCGGAGCATGTTTTGTTGGCGTTCATGTTTATGCTGCATAGGGGAAGGGTGCCACAACTAGAGCAATCACCACCCCATCCTGCAAAGGTATAGCCAGCATCTGGTGTAGCGCTCAGTACTACTGTGCCAGAAAAGCTTGCAGAGCATGCAGAACCACCAGAGCCACAGTTTATACCCGCAGGGGTTGCTGATACAACAGTCCCCTTTGTGGGCTTTGGGTTGATGGAGAGCGTGTAAGAACCTCCTCCACCACTACCACCACCGCCGCATGCGGTTAGGAAAGCACTTAGGGTCAGCATCAGCAAGGCAAGAATGAAAACTTTTCTCATGGCTTACCTCCCTAGCTTTTAAAATAAAATTATATAAACTCTGAGAGAAAGATCAAGCGAAGAGATTATAAGGAGGGCAGCTATTTGAACATTTGAGAGTTCTGGAATTTCAAGCATTTTAGGAAGATGTCAACTTTTGGCATCTATAGACTGTGGTGGTTGATGGTTAGGACCTGAAGCAGTTCCGATACGCTTAGAAATATGGAAGCGATACAAGTAATAGAAGAAATACTAAGCAAAGTTTTTAAGTGGCACAGGTTTCCTGTAAGCCTAAAAGCAGAAGCTGTGCTCCTCTACTTTAAGGGACTTTCTCTAAGAGCAGTAAGGGAGTTCCTACTTCACGAAGGTTATAAAGCAAGCATAGAAACCACCAGAGAATGGTTCCATACGGTAGGAAGAGCCCTTCAGGCAGTATACACCATTGCTATTTGGGTCTATGTGGATGAGACAAATGGCTTGCGGTAGACGAGAAAGGTTTGCCTGTGTTTGTGCATCTTTCAAGAAGAAGGAACGCCCGGACCGCTAAATTGGTTCTTTACAACACAAAGGCAAAGGGATGCACCACTGACAAGGGACTTTTGTATGTGAGTGCGGTCAAAGGGCTTGCAATGGAATGGCTACATGAGACTCTTGGGAAGAGGAATGTGGTAGAGAGGTGGTTTTTCTACATCACGCACAGAATAAAAATGTTCTACAAGAGGTTTCCTTGGAATGCTAAGTCTGAAACCGTCTATAGATGGTTAGCCTCCTTTATTGTCATTTATGCGATCATGAACCTAAAAAGTTGACATACTCCCTATAATATCCTTCTATGAAAGCGATAATTTTAGAGAACTTTGGAGACGAAAAGAACTTAAAGTATGTGGAGGCTTTTCCCATCCCAGATATAAGGGAGGATGAAGTCCTTGTTAGGGTGAAGGCGGTTGCCCTTAACCATCTGGATGTATGGGTCAGAATGGGTGCTTTGGCGGTCAAGCCTGAGCTTCCTCACATACTTGGTTCAGATGTTAGCGGTGTGGTGGAAAGGGTTGGTTCTTTGGTGAAGAATGTAAAGGTGGGAGAGGAGGTAATAGTTGCCCCCGGCTTGTCCTGTGGTGTGTGTTATGAGTGTCAGTCTGGAAGGGACAACCTCTGCAAAGATTACGATATACTTGGGCTAAAAAGCAAGGGTGGTTATGCGGAGTTTGTAAAGGTGCCCGCAAGGAATGTTTTGCCAAAACCAAAAAGTTTGAGCTTTGAAGAGTCCGCCAGCTATCCCCTCACCTTTTTGACCGTTTGGAACGCACTGGTTAGGAAGGGAGGGATAAAGCCACACAGTAGGGTTTTAATATGGGCTGGCTCCTCGGGTGTAGGCGTGGCGGGAATACAAGTAGCCAAGCTCTTTGGTGCCTTTGTGATAGCTACCGCGGGGGACGAAAGGAAGGCGAATATGTGCAAAGACCTTGGTGCAGATGTGGTCATAAACCACTATGAAGAGGATGTGGTAAAGAAGGTTAGAGGACTGTTCAAAGAGGGAGTGGATATTGTTATGGACCATGTGGGGGAGGCAACCTTTTGGAGAAGCGTAGAATGTCTTAAAAAGGGTGGAAAACTTGTTTTCTTTGGCACTACCACGGGCTCAAAGGCAGAGATAGATATAAGATATATTTTTGTTAGGGAAATTGAACTTTTGGGCGTTTATATGGGACCAAGGGCGGACCTCTTTAAGATCACCGAACTCCTTGAGAGGGGACTTTTAAAGCCGGTGGTGGATAAGGTTTTTGACCTGAAGGATGCCCAAGAAGCCCACAGATATTTGGAAAGCTCTAAGCACTTCGGAAAGGTTGTGCTGAAGGTTGAATGAAGGCTATTCCCTCCCTCTCGTAGGCTTTTTTAAGCCTCTTTATAAACTCGTGGCGTATAAAAAACTGATCGTCCGGGTTAAGAACTTTAAGAGTGGTGTTTAAGGAGATCCCAAGCTCTGTAAAGGCGCTGTAGCGCACGGAGGGCTCAAAGTTTGGGTCCGCACCCTCAACAGTTTTTTGCACCTCCCTTGCAACCTCTAAGGTGAGCCTTTCTGCCCTTTCAATGTCTGAGGAATAAGGGATCACAACGGAAAATGTAATGTTCATTGAGGGCGTTGGTTTTTTGTAGTTTATTACTATGGAGTTAACCAACCGGGAGTTTGGCACCACCACAATGTTATTGTCTCTCCTCTTAATGACTGTGTTCATCCATGTTATGTCTTCTACATAACCTTCTTCACCGTTTTCTAACCTAACAAGATCTCCCACTTCAATCTGTCTGCTGGCAATTAGGTTAAGCCCTGAAAAGACGTTGGAAAGCGTGCCCTGAAGGGCAAGGGAGACCGCAAGTCCAGCAATGCCCAAGGTAGTTATAAAGTGTGCTACCTGAATGCCAAGATAGGACAGGAGGGTTATAACACCCAAAACAAAGACAACCAATTTTATTATCACAAAGACAATACCAGTCCTGGGAAATTTTAAGTTTGTCTTTGAAATATAAACCTGTAAAAGTTCAGGGAGTAAGTTAGAAAAAAATGAGGTTATGGAAAGGATTAATAGGGATATTAAAACCTTTTCTATCACTGAGGAGTATTTCAAAAGCTTTGTGGGACTGAGTTCTACTGTGAGGTAAAGGCTAATAACAATTGCCCAAAACAAAGAGGGTAGGCGGAGCACCCGAAGAAGCATTAAAGCATAGTCGTGGGAAGATTTTTTTATAAAGCCAAAAAACAGCCTTCTAACGAACAACAAAACTAACAGTGATCCCAAGAATATCAAGCTGTTCAACAAAAGTTCCTGCCCTACCAATACGACCTCCTCCTGTAAAACACTCTAACGAGTTTGTAGCCTACAAAAAATCCTCCTATGTGGGCAAACCAAGCCACTCCACCCATGCCCGCAAAGGGCAGTGTAATCAGCCCGTTTATAATCTGAATAAACACCCACATGCCTATAAAAAATACTGCCGGTAATTCCATAAAGGTCATGAAAAAGAAAATGGGCACAAGGGCAAGAATGCGGGCATGTGGGAAAAGATAAAGGTACGCCCCCAACACTCCGCTTATAGCCCCGCTGGCACCCACCATAGGCACATGCACCGCACCCGTTAAAAAACTAACAAGGGATTGAATAACCGCCGCACCAAGACCAGACAGCACATAAAACAGTAGATATTTAAACTTTCCTAAACGATCCTCCACATTATCTCCAAAAACCCACAAAAACCACATATTGCCAATGATGTGAAGCCAGCTTCCGTGTAAAAACATGTGGGTAAACAGCTGGTAAGGTTTAGAGAAGACTTCCACCGGCACCAAACCAAAGTTATAAATAAAGTGGTTAAACTCATACTCTTCCAAGCTTACCTCATACAGCCATACCGCAGAGCAAATAAGGATGATGGTTAAATTGGCGATTGGAAAGCTTCTGCTTGGGTTTATATCCTTTAAGGGGATCATGCCAACCAAAGATTATAACAGATTGCCTATTCTTAAAATAGGCTTATAATCTTATAAGTTAATCTAATTTTGGAGGTGTGTCATGGGCAAGCATGTGGTTATATTGGGCGGTGGTATAGGTGGTTTAGCAACCGCCTACAACCTAAGGAAGATGGACAAAAGCCTGAGGATCACATTAATCTCCGGCAGACCATACTTTGGTTTTACGCCCTCTTGGCCGCACTTAGCGTTGGGCTGGAGAAAGTTTGAAGACATAAGCATTCCCTTGGGAAGCTTACTGCCAAAGCACGGTATTGAATATGTGCCGGAGAACGGAGAGAGAATAGACCCAGATGCCA
>Ga0079998_116009_pt1 | contig 10101 bp, 11 predicted proteins | sample PerSpoBPS_BMetaG_FD_69201 | JGI IMG/M metagenome (GOLD analysis project Ga0079998, IMG submission 69201) | Thermal spring microbial communities from Yellowstone National Park, Wyoming, USA - Perpetual Spouter B (PS_B) MetaG (SPADES assembly)... | ecosystem: Environmental > Aquatic > Thermal... | reverse complement strand
TAGTGTGTTAATTATATCACAAAAACCTCTCCAAAATTTCCCACACCTCTTGTGTGTATTTAGTTTCCTTGTGATTTATTATCAATGGACTTTCCACTACAAGCTTAGGATTTAGGTTCTTCACACCGGCTATGCGAACCAACTTGGCATGTTTGTCTATAAATGAGTGGAAAAACTTTAAATATGCGGGCTTTATGTTTAAATTTTCCATAATATTACAAGCTTCCAAAAGTCTAAAGGAGGGAATAAGTAGGTTGATAAAACCTCCATCCTTCAAAATATAAGCACTTGCCCTCAAAAAATCCTCCAGTTTTCCGTAAGTTTCTGTATGATATGGATTGTTTTCTGTTGCACTTTGTTTTGGATAAAAGGGTGGGTTTAGAACCACACAATTTACACTCTGGGATTTTAATTTTTTGTCTATTTCCTTAACATCCGCCTCCAAGATCTCCACGCTATGCTGAAGGTTATTATTTTCAACATTCTTATGTAAGAGCAAAAGCATGGTTGGGTCCCTTTCTATGGCAAGGACCTTGCAGTGAAATTTAAGGGCTATAAGTATGGACAGAGCGCCAAAACCGGCACCAAGGTCTGCCACTATGTGGCCTTTTTTTATACCTTTCAGAGTTGATAAAAAGAGAATTTCTATTACAGAAAGCCTATGTTGTTTTGGTTGGATAAACCTTACCTTTCCTCGGAAAAACGCAAACTCCTTAAACTCTTCCAAACCTTTCCACTAACTCTAAGAGCGTCCTTGCCCTCTCAATTTGTTTTGTGATCTCTTCTATTTCTTCCATTGTTTGTGCGGTGGCGAGCTTTCTTGCCCACTTTTCAAACTCTTCTTTTTCTTTTCCTATATCAATTTCTCCTACGGTATATGCCTCTTCTGCCAGTATGATCACCTTCTCAGGGGTCACGTCCACAAAGCCATAGGTTACCGCAATGCCCTCCTCTGTCTTTCCATCAAAATACACAAGACCGGGCTTTAGAAGTGTCATCAAATACATATGCTTTTCCAAGACGCCTATCTCTCCCTCTACAGTGGGAATATTTACCGAATTCACCTCCTTGGAAAAAGCCAGACCTTTGGGTGTTACTATCTCAACCTTTATCATGGCAAAGAAATTATATCACACCGGCACTCTATACCTATCTTGCGTTAATAGATCCACACCTACCTGTAGGTTTTCAATCCAGTTTATAAAGCGCTCAACCATTTCCTTGCCCTTGAATATGGCACCGTGCTGGGGGACGATCATTTCTATGTCCAGCTGACGGACCATGTTTGCCCAGAACTTAAGAACTTTATTGCTTGCCATGTATCTTTTGTGAAAGCCTTCCATGTATTTTATGTGCTCGTCAAAGTTCTCCACAAAGAAGTAATCCTGTCCCAGGCTTGCTCCAAGGTCTCCAGAGAACAGGATCTTAGAGCAAGGGTCATAAACCTGAAAGTTGCCCGGGGAGTGCATAAAGTGGGCGGGGAGTATCAAAAGCTCACAGTCTCCACCCAAGATGATCTTTGTCCCACCGTCGTCTATGGGAATGAGCCTATCCTCTAACTGGCTATCAAGCCCAAAGTGGGGCAGAAATCTCATCCAAAGTTTAGATATGTATGCCTGCGCCTTCGTGGTCATGAGCCAACCGTTTATGGATGCCACTACGTCTGGGTCCTGATGGGAAAGAAAGATGTATTTTATCTGGCTTGGAGGAATGTAAAGAGAAATTTCCGATAAGAGCTTAACCTTATGACCTCCGGGGTCCAAGAGCATTCCCTCGCCCTTGTGGATTATGAGCACTTGGTTTGATTGCACCGCATTAGCGGGCGTTAGCTCTCCAAAGAAGATAACTTTGTGCTCCGGTGTGTCGTAAATTACCCTCTTAGTTTCCATATCGCACCTCCATGGTTATGAATTACAAAGAATGCTTGGTTTGTATGAGCTTTTTTAGGGCGCTAAACCTTGTATCTTCCTCGGGTTCCTCCAGTGTGGGAATTTGACAATCTACACTACACAGGGGCTTTATGGGAAGGCTGAGTATGATCTGTTCTCTTACAAGGTCTGCCAGATTGAAATTTTCCTCGTCCTCCAAAAAGAAAACATTCAGGTCCTGTGCCTTTAGGCTAATTGACGGCTTTTCTGGATACTTTTCCAACCTTATGGTTTCCGTGCTCTCAAGGTCTTTTATAAAGGGCGTTAGGCACCGACTACACTCAAGCTCTATGTTTCCCTTTATGCTCAGATGCACCTCGTAGCCACGGGGAGCTTTCTCTATTTGAATTTCTACTTCCACAGGTCCCTTTAGTTCTCCCAACTCTGGTGGCAGGTCTAACTCTTCGGGTCTTATTTTGTAAAAGCCTGAGAAGCGGGCGCTTGTTTTGAATATCTCTTTGAGATTAAGTGTGGGCATAGTAGGGTTTAAAATAATCTGTGGCCATATTTTTTCAAGGAGGTTTATATGAAAGTAGTATGCGTGGGTGGAGGAACGGGACTTTCAAACCTTCTTAGAGGTTTAAAAAAGGAAGTAGGCAATCGGATAAAGGAGCTATCTGCAATAGTAACGGTAGCAGATAGTGGAGGTAGCACAGGAAGGTTAAGGAAGGCTTATCAAATACCCGCACCGGGGGATATAAGAAACTGCTTGGTTGCCCTTTCGGAAACGGAGGAGATCCTCCAGAAGCTCTTTCAGTATAGGTTCAAGGGAGGAGAGCTTGAGGGACATTCCTTTGGAAACCTCTTCCTTGTGGCACTCACAGATATAACCGGAAGCTTTCTGTCTGCCATAAACTTGGCATCTCAAATACTCAGAACAAAGGGGGAGATCATACCTGCCACCACAGAAAGCGTTCATCTGTGGGCGGAGTTTTCCGATGGAAAGGTGGTCGAAGGGGAAGAAAACATAACCGAATACGGAAAAAGTAGTAAGGCTAAGATAGTCCGGATTTGGATTGAGCCCGAGGATGCCAAGCCTCCCATAGACGCCACAGCAAAGCTTCAGAGTGCAGACCTCATAATCTTTGGTCCCGGTAGCCTTTACACCAGCGTAGTGCCCAATTTGCTCATAAAGGACATAAAGTCTGCGGTGGAAACCTCTCCAGCCCTCAAGGTCTTTGTGGTAAATGCTATGACCCAGCCGGGAGAGACGGATGGCTACACCGCCTATGACCACATAAAGGGCTTTTTGACCGCAACGGGTCTTTCAAAGATAGACATAGCCATCGTGAACACAAAGATGCCCTCCGATAACCTTTTGAGAAGATACATAGAGCAGGGGCAGGAACCGGTAATTCCTGATGTGGCAAAGATCGCAAGGGAGGGAATCACCGTCTACGCGGAAGACCTCATAGGAGAAAATGAAGACTTCATAAGGCACGACCCAGACAGGCTTACGGATGTTATACTAAGGGCGGTTTCTCATGCATTTTCTCACATTTGACACTGCCCTACTGCCAGAGGAAGAGGTTGAAGTCCTCATTGTGGGAAGCGGTATAGGGGGGCTTACCTGTGCCTTAGTTCTCTCTGAACTTGGACTAAAGCCCACCCTGCTAACCAGGGGCATAGGAAACACCTTTTACTCTCAGGGTGGTATAGCCTGTGCGGTGCATCCACAGGACAGCCCATCGTTGCATTTTATGGACACCCTAAGGGCGGGGAGAAGTCTTTGCAACCCTAAGGCTCTGCTTATTATGGTGGAGGAGGGCATTCAGAGAGTGGCAGACCTTGAAAGATGGGGCGTAGTCTTTGACCCAGAGCCTGCCTTAGAAGGGGGACACTCTTTCCCGAGGGTTTTAAAGGTAAAGGACTACACAGGAAAGGCAATATACACCACCCTTTGGAACAGAGCAAAGGAGAGGGGAATAAGGATAATAGAGGGGGAACTTCAGGAGATCTTGGGGGATGAGTGTGTGGAGGGTGCTTTGGTCTATGAAAGGGGAAGCCTTAGGGTTTTGAGGACCAACCTTTTGGTGCTTGCGGTGGGCGGTGCGAGCTCTATGTTCTTGCATTCCTCCGGTCATGTGAAGGGGGACGGCATAGGTATAGCCTTCAGGAAAGGGGTTCCCATAAAAAACCCAGAGTTTGTGCAGTTTCATCCTACCCTCTTGGAGGGCACATCCTTTCTCATCTCCGAAGCGGTAAGAGGGGAGGGGGCAATTCTTACAGATAGCAAGGGTGAGCGTTTTGTGGATGAGCTACTGCCAAGGGACCAGGTGGCAAGGGCAATTTACTCAAAGCTAAAGGAAGGAGAAAAGGTCTTTCTTGACCTCAGACCCATTGCAAAAAAGGGCATAGACCTAAAGGAGAGGTTCCCGGTCATATACTCTGAGCTTTTAAAAAGGCACATTGACCCATACAAAGAGCCCGTGCCCGTAGTACCCGGTGCCCACTACTACATAGGGGGCTTGGAAGTATCCACCTACGGACAAACTGCCCTTTGGGGGCTTTATGCGGTTGGAGAGTGTGCCTGCACTGGCGTGCATGGGGCAAACCGCTTAGCGTCCAACTCCCTTTTGGAAGGCTTGGTCTTTGGCTACAGAACCGCCTACCGAATATACCAAGACAGAAAACATATCAAAGGCTCAAAGGGACGCTTCAAAAACTCCTCCCAAGGAAACCGCCAGCCTAAATACACCTTTGAGGATCTAAAGAGGCTCATGTGGGAGCACTGCGGAATTGAAAGGGAAGAGGAAAGCTTGAAGGAAGGCTTAGAAAAGCTTTTGGATTGGCTCAAAGATTGGAAGGAGTGGGAGAGAACACCTCAAAACAGACAGCTCTTTGATATAAGCCTCACCGCCCTGGCTACCCTGTGGGCAAGCCTGCAAAGAAGAGAATCAAGAGGTTGTCATTACAGAAAAGATTACCCGTTCCAAAGGGACCAGTTTGAGAGGGATAGCATAATACACCTTTCTGAGTTAAACTTGTTTCAATGAAGTTAAGAAAGCTTTTTAGAGAACCCGCAGAGGTGGATTTGCAAATTACGGAGCTTTTTAAAGATTGGCAGGAGCTAAGCTACCGCGTGCAAACAGGGCAAGTGGGAGATTGCACCGTAGTGGAGGTTCAAATAGAACCTGAGGGCTTTGATAGCCTTTTGGGCATCTTTTCAAGCAGAGAAGAAGCCATGGGAGCCTTTTTGAGCCTGGCGGAAGAGCAAGGATGGGAAAAGGTTCCACAGAGCTTTGTCTTTTACCACGCCATCTTTGATGGCAACCGGGTGATAGCGGGCATAAAGGCAGATGGTCAAATTAAAACCTACGACCAGATTAGGTTGGAGGAGATGATCAGAGAGCTGGCGAGCAAAGACCGGGTGGTGGTCTATTCGGTGGAAGTGATCACTTACATAAAAGACGTGTACCCAGAGATAGACAGGAAAACCTATTCCATAGCCAAAGCTATAGCCCAAAAGGGATTTACTCCACCAAGCTTGGAAGAGCTAGCCAAACTGTATGGCAGGGATATTAGCACTCTGGAGCTTGCCTTGGACTTTATTGAAAGCTTGACAAAGGGTAAGGTTAGGTTGCCCGCGGGTGAGGTTGAATTGCCTCCTTTGGACGCTCCCGTTGAACTCTGCTGAGAAAGGAAAAGATCTCATCCTTTTTGTTGCGGTAGCTTGCCCTGTTGCATATGAGCCTTGCGGTGGATGAGCTGATCTCCTCAAAGACCACCAAGTTATTTTCCTTTAAAGTTCTGCCCGTTTGAACCAAATCCATTATCACATCCGACAGGTTCAAAAGAGGAGCAAGCTCCACAGAGCCATGAAGATATATAACCTTTGTTTTTATTCCCTTTTCCAAAAAGAACTCCCGGGTGATCTTGGGATACTTGGTGGCAACCCTCAAAAAGGATGCCTTTCTGTACTGCTCCAGCCTTTCCTCCTTTCCCGCAATGACCAACCTACAAAAACCTATGCCAAGGTCGTAGAGCTCATAGACCTCCGGCTCCCTCTCCAAAAGCACATCATAACCCACCACTCCCAGATCTGCCACGCCGTTTTCCACATACACGGGCACATCAAAGGGCTTTACCAAAAGAAACTCGTAGTCGCCCACTCTAACCTGAAGTTTTCTCCCCTCCTCAAAGGTCTCCTCAAGGATGCCCTTGCTTTTAAAAAATTCCAAGGTCTCCTCAAAGAGCCTGCCTTTGGGTAGGGCTATTCTAAGGATGTCTTTCATCTCTTAGATATAATAAAACGAATGGACATAAAAGAGCTTGAAAATTGGCTCTGGGACATAGCAAGCATTTTGAGAGGTCCGGTAGGGGCGTACAATTACAAGGATTACCTCCTACCTCTTGTATTCCTAAACTACCTCTTGTATTCCTAAAGAGGATCTCCAATGTCTATTGTCATGTACACTATCATGGAGCTAAAAAGTTGACATCCTCATAACCCAAGTGCTACCCCAAAAAATCATAAATTAAAAAACCCTCCCACAGGACAGCTTTATACTATTCTAATAAACTTTCAAGGCTGGTTAAGATGGCAACTTGAGTTATATTTATTAATTAACATTTGGAGGGATTGTATGAATATAAAATGGGAGGAGCTAGAACGAGATCTTAAAAATAATGGAAAGATCAGGGGATTCCTGAAAGAACGATTTGGGATGTATAGAACAGAAATAGATAGGGAAATTGAGGGAATTGTAAAAAGCATAAAAGAATCTAAGCTACCCAATAATCTTTGGTTATGGGAAAATAAGACAATCCCAGGTATAGAAAAAAGAAATCCTGCTAGAGCTGATTTGCTTAAGTTAATCCTTGAGAAAATAAGAAGCCGTGCTGATAAATACGGATTTCTTGATGAACCAGTAGAAGAAGACAAAAAGGATGAAGCTAAATTTCAAGAGATATCAGATCAACTCAGTGGAATAATCGGTAGAGTAACTATTACAAGAAACACCCCAGCTACTCCATATGACTTTTATTTCTGGCTAAAATCAGACACTGATATCCATATAGAACCTGGAGAGTTTATTGAGGTAAACCTTGCAGATAATAAAATAGCTATTGCTACAGTGGAAGAAATATATTCTGTTTCTGATAGAGAAACGCCGATTTCCGACTTTTACGGTTTTAGTTATGGGCAGCCAGAAGAAGAACCTCCAACGGAAATTCCTGTCATAAGAGTTGGAAAGGCAAGGATTATCCATAGAGATGATGGTATGCAAGCTCCTTTTATCAAGAGCCATACAATAAGAAAATCTATGGCAAGTAATATTCAACGTGTCCTTCAAAATATGGTTAAACCTGAAAACAGAGTCTTGCTTGGTTTTGTGGAAGATGGATTTTCTACTCTTGTACCGGTATATGGAGATTATGAATATATCTTTGGATACAAGGCTGCTCACGTGAATATTACTGGAAAATCTGGCGTAGCCGGTAAAACAAGTTATGCTCTGTTTTTAATTGCCTCTGCTTTATCCAAATCCAAACAGGACGAGACAAAGTCTCTAGCAGTAGTAGGTTTTAATGTCAAAGAAAAAGACTTACTTGCAGTAAAGAACTTTGAATTTAACAGTTTAGACGATGCAATATCGGAACTTGAAAAAATGCCGGGATACAAAGACGATGCTTCTATGTGGGCTAAAGCAAAAGAGGAAGGTATAGACCCGATAAAGGTCTTTAGGGAGCGTTCTCATATTTTTGAACCAGCGGAGGACTACTATTATGGCTTGCAGGATTTGTTAAACAGAAGCCCTTACGTGTTGTTGTCTTTGTTTGACCCTTCGGATGCGGATGACAAGTTTGAATCTCTTGTTTTAAGCATTGCTGAGCAGTATAGGAATGGTAGGACAAGTTTTAGTCAATTAATGCGGGAACTAATTCATCAGCTTAACAATGCTGGAAACAAGCAATACATAAACATAGCTGACTCTACGCATCATGTTAGCACTGTTCAGAAGTTCATAAACCGTCTTAACAAGATTTTGAACAGTAGGGTTTTAATAAAAGACAAGCCACACGGAAGACCTTTGAATATTAGCAATATAGAAGCGGGGGATTTTTGGGTGATAGATATAAATCCCTTAAAGGACAATGAAAAGAGAATGGTGTTCTTTTCTATTCTCTCTGACCTGTCTTTTATCCTTGAAAGCAAAAAACAGGGAGATCCAGAATTAAGAACTTTTCCTTCAAGAGTAGCTATATTCGTAGATGAATTAAACAAATTTGCTCCTTCCACAAAAAGTTCATATTCCCCAATTAAAAACTTCTTAATTGAAATCGCAGCCCGTGGGAGGAGTATCGGTTTATCTCTTATAGGTGCAGAGCAGTTTGCTTCTCAGATAGATGAGGAAATATTAGGTAACTGTTCCACTTACCTCATAGGTAAAACTGACAATGTAGAACTCTCAAACAAGTTCTACAAAAAATTGCCTGAAGGACTGCAAAAACGTGTAGAGAATTTAAGAGCTGGACAATTGGTATTAATTCACGAAGCGATAAAGGTTCCTATTTTCATAAGGTATCCCATACCTTTACATAGAGTTGGAGAATAAGGCAATGGCGAAAAGTAGCTGGTTAATTCCATATTTCGCATTAGAGGAAGAGGGTAAACCTCTTTATGATCAAGCAGACATATACTATGAAAAAAGTTCTCTAAGACATGAAGTTGTTGATCTTACTACTCCTCCGTCCTTTAACTTCAACATTTTTATAGATGGAACTATGCGATTGTATAATGTGGGATTAGCAAGACCCTATACGCCGTTATTTCTTGCAGTAGTCTCAGCTGCTACTTTAAGAAGAGAAGGTAGAAAATTATTCAATACAAATATCTCTAGTAGTCTATACTTACTTTTATTCCCCTTTCAGACATATAGAGAATATTTACAGGAAGCACAAATCGGAGTTTCATATGCAGACATTGAAAATTTCATAAATCAAGTTAGCAGATGGTTCAATGCTAGAGGGCTTCAAAGTTTTAAGGAAGATGACCTTGATTATAGAAGAATGGGTGGAAGAGAGATATTTAAACATAAAAATTGTCTCGTTATCTGTGATATTTCTAAGAGAGGTGTTGTTCAAAAAGGCAATTATTTAATCTCCAGAGAAGACCTGTTTAATCCTCAAAAAATAAAAGAGGCTGCAAAAGCAAGGGTTAGACGTATTATGGAATTACTTGAGTTTAGATGTTTATTAGAAGCGAGTGACAATTTCAGCGATTATTATATCTTAAAGGATGGATTGATAGATAGGTACAACAGAGTAAAACATATTTTCGGCATTGATAAACAAACTTATCAAGCTATGCTAATGAATGTGGTGGGCTTTATAAAATATCCAAGAAAAATCCCTCCCGAAGTAAGAGCTAATATTTTAAGCTTGAGTGAATCTCAATATTACAGATGGATAGGAAGACCTGAAGATGACGAAGACGACGAAAACAATCCGTATCCTTCACCCGATACCAATGAACTCTTTGATTTTGCACTGTTGAGATTTAGAAGATTACCTCACTTTCTTGATACTCCAGTAGGGATTGTAAAGCTTCAGACTTTAAAAAGAGAACACAACAAAGATAATTTGAAAGAAGTTGTAAAAGCGGTTTTACGAGAAAAGTATCCTCTTCCCTCAGATCATAGACGGATTTACTCTGAACCTTTTCCTATTGAAGAGGCAGAAAAAGTAGCTAAAGCACAACTACCATCTGAGGACAGAATCAGAGGTTTAGTGTATTCCCTTATGTAATAGGTTGTAAATCGCTGTGCGTCGCCTTTCCAAATTTTCTTAATTTCTAATATCTCTTCTGGTCTTATAATTTGCAATGCAGTATGCTTTTCTAATTCTAACACCTTTTCCAAGATTTTCTCTCGTGCTTCAAGAGAAAGTGTGCCTTTATTGTTTTTTGCTGGTTGTCCATTGCGACGGAAGGGCAGTCTGTTTTGTGGATTATTGCAAAATTCTACCAACCAATTCCTAAATTCATAAAGTTTTTGTAAAACCTCATTGTTTATAGCTTGGTTTCTAAGCGTTTTATCATCCCTGACAACAGTGCATACCCAACACCCAAACCTCATACCGCATCCATTATGGAATTTATTTTTCTCAGGTATAAGTGGGCATTCTCCTCTTGCAGTTTTGTATAAGCTAATAACTCTGCTGTAATCCT
>Ga0079998_115999_pt1 | contig 10102 bp, 10 predicted proteins | sample PerSpoBPS_BMetaG_FD_69201 | JGI IMG/M metagenome (GOLD analysis project Ga0079998, IMG submission 69201) | Thermal spring microbial communities from Yellowstone National Park, Wyoming, USA - Perpetual Spouter B (PS_B) MetaG (SPADES assembly)... | ecosystem: Environmental > Aquatic > Thermal... | reverse complement strand
AATAATAATTATAGCAAAAATCTGATCTACTATAGAACTGGACAAGATCAAATAGAGACCACATGGATCAGATGATCTACTATAGAATTGAAAGTTTGTTATCGTTCTCTCGCTTGCTAGATACGCTATCATTGTGATGATCTACTATAGAATTGAAAGAGATTCACAACAATGAATACAGATGATGCGTTGATCTGTGAGATGATCTACTATAGAATTGAAAGCCTGGGTGATCAACATGGCTAGGAAGAAATCAAATGCTGATCAGGATGATCTACTATAGAATTGAAAGTAGTCCAGTCAATAGTCAATATAGTATCATAAATCATTAGTGATGATCTACTATAGAATTGAAAGACTCAAACATAGTGGATGAACCCGCTGGGGGTTCATTTAGGGATGATCTACTATAGAATTGAAAGAAAGCTATTCTCACTACGAAACTTTCCCACGGGGTGAGATGATCTACTATAGAATTGAAAGAGAATGTTGCACGATCTATGATTTTCGAGGACACTGCTATGATGATCTACTATAGAATTGAAAGATGAAAGGGTATGGAAACAATGTAACGTGGGAGATCGAAATTGTGATGATCTACTATAGAATTGAAAGATCATATAGCGCTTGGAGTTCTGGGTCTTCTGGGGTCTCGTGATGATCTACTATAGAATTGAAAGACAAACATCTCAGAAAATCTATAGTATTTTGCAAACGTGTTTTGATGATCTACTATAGAATTGAAAGTCGAGATGTTCAACGAGATAATGCCTCATGCAGAATCTGCGGGATGATCTACTATAGAATTGAAAGACGGTAATGTATGATCATCATGCTACTGACAGACAGTATATGATGATCTACTATAGAATTGAAAGTTTATACATTTGACGAAGTCATTGTCACATCTCTTGAGGAGATGATCTACTATAGAATTGAAAGAGGGCTGGGTAGAAGAATAGCAATCTACCTAAGAACTCAGATGATCTACTATAGAATTGAAAGGATGCTCATCACGCAGACATAAGATCAACTAACATCCCATTCAGAGATGATCTACTATAGAATTGAAAGTAGACCAATAGTATTGTATTTCGTATCGTATTTCTGTCCAGATGATCTACTATAGAATTGAAAGCTGACTTAAGCACATAGAGATTCTGGAAAGACAGGAGATGATCTACTAGATGATCTACTATAGAATTGAAAGATTGGTGGTTGTTTGAGCTTCGAGGTTGCTGTTGCTGGTCTTGGATGATCTACTATAGAATTGAAAGCTTCATATGCTATAACAGCTGCTGCCACGCTATCTTTTCCACGATGATCTACTATAGAATTGAAAGGAATTGATTAATTACAATTTCTTTTGTGATAACTATGTTACCGTGTGATGATCTACTATAGAATTGAAAGTCGCGGAATCCTTCGGGATACCCCCTGTGGAGGCGGCTGCGACGATGATCTACTATAGAATTGAAAGCGGCATCGGCTAGTATGCAGTCTATTGCTGGTTCTTCGTGCCCGATGATCTACTATAGAATTGAAAGTAGCCTGCGAGCCCCACAACCCCCAAGGGCCTCTGCCCAAGGATGATCTACTATAGAATTGAAAGCAGAACAAGAAAAGCAGTGGAAACACTAAAGATAGAGATCAGCGATGATCTACTATAGAATTGAAAGCCAAGCGATATATCGCTCATGTGGAGATGCACCAACAACAGGATGATCTACTATAGAATTGAAAGGGAGGAGGGGAGGAGGCTAGGGTTGGCGTGCCTGTGCCAAGATGATCTACTATAGAATTGAAAGTAGACATGATCTCCACGAAAAACTCAATAGGACTCCCACCCGATGATCTACTATAGAATTGAAAGATAAAGCTTGTGAGGGTAGGAGACGTCATAAAGATCGTTAAGGGGGAGGAGGTGATATCAACAACCGTGCAGGACATTGCAAAAGCCCTTCTAAGGCTTGCCGAGGGAGAGAAAGCCGGTTTCGACCCGGTGATCCTAAGATTGATCCTCGAGAACTACGCCAACACAGGTACTGTGAAAACAATAGCGGGCTTCATGAGCAAATTCCTCCAGGATAATATAGTGTCCTCAATAGGGGAGGACATGGTGGTCGCAAAGCTTAACAGGGGTAGTATTGCGGCGCAGAGGGGAGCGCTTAAACTCTTCGAAGAAGACCCAGCCTATGCAACAACACTGCTTGAGTACCTAGCAAAACCAGGAGGCTTCTTCAGACCCACGGGGAGAGGCGCAGGAATCTTCAAGATAGAGCTGCAGGTACCTCTAGACCAGGCACTAGAGGTTATGAGAACCTATGGAGTACCACTAGGGACTGTGAAAAACACGAGAGAGCTGATAGAATCAATAGACACAGCGATCATAAGAGCATCAGCATCAGGCGATGCCAGAGCCGTGCAGATACTAACAAACCTAAAGCAGCAAGTCCTGAAACTCCATGCTGTAGATGCAAGCGGGACGATAATAATCTATGGAGGGCCCTCACGGACAGCAATAGGGCTTATACCAGCAGCAGCAGTTGCAACCGCAGCTAATGCAGAGGCTATAGCATCACAGATAGACAGGCTAGCATCGCAAGGCACGGTAAGCGTTGCAGAGCTAGAAAACGCCCTTGGAAAAGAAACAGCATCGAGAATACTGCAGGTGCTCACACCAAGATACATCGAAGAACCAACGACAATAACATCGAGAGAAATATCCACAGCAACAATATATAATGTAGAGAGTGTTGAGAAGCCCATACAAACAGCTGTGGAGATACCTGTCGGGCTTAGAACAGCCGTGATCGAAGAGCCTGAGACAATAGCATCTGTGGATCTAGCTGTAGCATCGATCTACGGGGCTGAAGAGGTTACAAAGCCTTTGCCACAGAGACAGCTAATACCAGCACCTCTGAGAGTCGTCGAGATAGAGGAGCCTGAGACAATAATATCGAGAGACTACCTAGTAACAACAGCAACTGTGGAAGAAAGCGTTGAGAAACCCGTGCAAAGAGTAGTGCAGATACCCATGAGGCTGAGAGTAGTAGAGGTAGAGGAGCCAGAAACAATGGTGCTGAGGGATCATATTAGGAGTGCGATATATATGCAGGAGGAGATAGAGAAACAAGTGCGGACAGCAGCGAGGCAGGATATAAAGTTAAAAACAGTAGAGGTTGAGGAGCCCGTGCAAACGCTGAGGCAAGCCTATATATCACAGCAGGTCTACAGCGAGGAACCAGCACAGAAAAGCGTGGCGGATACAGGGGTATTCGACGTATACCTAGTTGTTGTGCCTGTGCCAGGCACGAAGGTTACGTATGTTCCTGAGGAGGAGGGGAGGCCACCGCCACCCACAGCTGTGGGTGTATCGCCAGCAGCCCCAATCCCACCAGCGCTGGGAGGGGCACAGCCAGGCCCGCAGCAGATAATGCCGCGTGGGAAAGGCGTTAGAGAGAGAGTTGTTGTCTAAGGGAATACCACTTGGCATCTAACAAATTTTATTCTTGTTTTTCTTCGTCCGAAAGGTAGTCGCAACCGCCTGGGCTTCGATTTCCCCACACACTGATAGTTATCAACCAGCTTCTTCAGCTCCTCTTCTGGGCATTGGAGTATTGCAGCCCGCTCCTCACCCCATATCCTCTTTATCTCTGTCATATTCTTTGCAGCCCATGTCCTAATATATTCATAGATAGCAACGATAGATGCAAGTATAAACACCATATCTAGCTCCATTTTATAGATATACATCCATAGAAGGAGAATATAGAGAAACACAAGGGGGGCATTACTAAGTAGGTATCTCATGATGCCAGGGTTCTGATCGAAATAGAGGCGATAGATCAGCTCAAAAACAAACCTCCTAGTATAATACATAGAAGGAACAGTATAAATAACAAGAAAAGAAGCTATTGAAAAGCCTTTCAACCAGAGAGGAGCACCTTCCTTAGAAATAACACCATACACAAGAAAAACACCAAGGGAAACAAGCGCAGCTAAACCCCCCAGCCTAATAGCAAGCCTGGAAACCCTTTCAACCCTTTCAACAATCCTCTGGATCCTCCGAGTCACAGCAAAAGCGATAACCCTTGACTTCTCAGAAACAACCTCTACAAACACAACCTCCCTATCGCCCGAACCACAGCCCACAGCTACCCCCATAAACATCTATCAATAGATAAAAATATACACAAACCCTATAATCGCTGAAGCAACTCACTTAACGATCTTCCATCTCTTCTCGATATTGCTAAAGACTAGGACGCCTTGGTCTCTTAGCCATCTAAACAATTTATATTCATCCTTGCTCAGCATTTTCTTGGCGAGCTCGTTGCTATCGCTGTTGATCATGTTGATCTTCTTCTGAAGCTCATCCCACAGCTGCCTATCAACAGCAGCCCTCTCCGAGCTTCCCTCAACAACCTCAGCTTTGCACACGTCCCCCCACTTCTTAAACAAACGATCCCTCGTATTCCGGTCATAGCGATCTGCGATATCGCTCTCAACAATGATCTTCCTCTCTTCAAGCCATGAACAAGCATCACCCTTCTTTTGCTGGGCTTGCTGGGGCGGGTTATCACCTGCATTATTAGTGGTAACATTACCCGTATTGCGGGTAATGTTACCCGTATTAGTGGTAATAGTAGGACTAGTAGAAGACCTGTCTTCGCTTACTGGGATTTCCCCAGTAATATACTGGGAACTTCCCAGTAGGTTAATTATTTTGTTAAGTGTTTCAACAAGATTATATGTTTTTACAATTAAGGCAAGAAAATCAGGCACGCTCAATCCATGCGTCTCTGCAAGCTTCTTAAGCTCCACATAGATCTCCCTCTTTACAACCGAAAGCCTCGTCCCTTTAGGGCGGGGATGGTTTTAATAGCTCTCAAGATATTTGTTTTTGGAGGGGCTCTATGCCTGCGGGTGGTGAGGGGGTGCTAACCCTTTCGATAGGCATGAGGGTTAGTCCCGAGCCTGGGGCTATAGAGCTCCTCAGGAGATACAACACAGCCCTGAACTACGCTATAAACAAGATATTGAGGTTGAATCTAAAGAAAATCGGGGAGATACACAACGCTCTATATAGAGAGCTCAAAGAATGGTTTGGTCTCCCACCTAGGGCAGCTATTGACTGCTATAGGGATGCCCTTGCAAATGCTAATGCTTGGAGGAATAATCCTAAGAAGGGGAGAAAGCCCAGGGTTAGGAAGCTAAGCATGCTCCTACACCAAGGATCAGGGTACAGGATTAAAGATGGCTATGTGGAGATCATAGGAGGGATCAGGATGAAGATCATTGGCTGGGACAGGAGGTATGATCAGTATGAGAATGGGGAGGCAAGGCTAGTCTATAGAGATGGTAAGATGATGCTTTGGATATCAAAGAAGATACCCAAGCCAGAGCCCTACCAGCCTAGGGATGTTATTGCTATTGATGTTAATGAGAAGAAAATAGTATATGGAGATCACGTGATCAATGAGGAGAAAGACACCAAGATTGATACAGCTCATAGATGGAAGAAGCTTGCAGAGGATCTTCAGAAGAGATACTCATCCACCAGATATCCTGCGTGGAGAAGGAGAAGAGGGATCCTGAACAGAATAAGATCATATCACAGAAAAGCTAGGGATATCCTGGAGAACTGGGCTAGAAAAACATCGCTTAAGATCGTGAGATTTGCTAAGAGACTTGGATACGCAGTTGCTAGAGAGGATCTCAAGGGGCTGATAAATTCTCTGAGGAAGATCGAGAGCAAGGATCACAGGAAAAAGCTCATAATAATGGGCTATAGGAGACTGGGGAAATGGATAGACTGGCAGGCAGAGAAACAAGGTGTGCCATTAGCAATAGTAAACCCGAGTGGGACATCGTCTAAGTGTCCTAAATGTGATTCCAAGGGATTAAAAGAGGTTAGCTATAGGAGACTTAGATGCCCTAGATGCGAATTCGAAGCAGATAGAGACGTCATTGGGAAGCTTAATATAAGAAAGAGAGCATTGAAGAAGCTAAGGATAAATCCTCCTGGGGGATCTCTGACCACCCCGTCTGCCCCTCAGATGACAGATGTAGCCCCGAATAGATGGGGGGAACCTATGATCCGCCCGAAAGGGATGATGATAAAAAGATGACGACCTGAAGGCGGGAGAGGAGGTCAGAGGAGGTCTCGATAGATCCACAAGGGTCTGGAGACTCTTATACTCTGAATCGCTCATAATGCCCTTCAAGTAAAGGGTGTAGAGGAGACTTTCACTAAAATTAACCAGGGCATCTATACTCAATTTAAGATTGCGAATATCCTCTTTAAGCCTATAGTAGAGTATAAGGAGCACTAGAACAGCTAGGGGGATCTGGGAAATCAAATTTGAGATCAGAATAGTTATGTCTATTAGCTGCTCTGGCAACCGCTTGTCCCTCCGATGGTTGTTGATTGTCGCTGATATTAATTTGTTTGTGTTGCTGCTTTTTGATCCACAGGGTTTTTAGCTCTGTGGATCGGGGCTTCCACCTCCCCCAAAGAGACCTGGGAATCTCTATGGGTTCACTGGTGGCTGTTGAGCCCAGCGGAAAGGGGCTCCCATCTACCCCTGGATCTCCGAAGCCCTTCTGGGCATAGCCCTCATATAGGGCTTCGGCCTAGGATGCTCTGAGCATCATAGCATCCCGAGGTCTCCTAAGATCTAGCAGATATATCACCTCAACATCAAAACAACTATGAACTGGATACCCTTAAGCTTAAGCCCAGACAACAAATGAATATAAAAGCATTCCCACTACCATGAAAAAAGGATGCATCCCCATTATATCCATACCTTAGTATAGCTACTTTTCTATCCTTGTAGTGGTATCTGATCTCAGTGTTAAGGCCCTTTGCCTTCATAATGATGTTCCATGTTAGAGGGTAAAGCTTTAATCTGCTTCTCCTCAAGATGCTCTCTGTCAGATCTATCTCCGGGTGTGGTGCTATCAGCTCCAAGATGTTTAGCGCTATCGCCTTGAGTATTTTTGAAGCATCCTCCCATCTCTTCTGGGACACTAGTTTCTCGATATAGCTATATGCCTTTTTGTTATAGTCTTTGAAAAGGGCTATAGTGGTATCTATCATATGGCTCCCTGCCAAGCCCCTGGATCTCTCCTCATAGGTTAACTGTAGCAGGTGATCCGGGTTCGTCGGTAGCCCAGGCTTTGTTAGAGCTATCCACAACCTTCTATTCTCCTCAGCCCTCTCAATCTCTATCCTACTCCTAAATATTGTGTACCTCTTTCTTTCAAACACCAGTTTCAGTAGTAGTTCAATCTATAGAAAGCCCAAAAGCATATCCACATTCAAATTCCTAGGGCTCAGCAATATAGTATCGTCAGAGCTTCTCGGATACAGGGACGAGGGGCTTCTGGGATTTAGACTGGAAGACGCATATATGCTGTATCACAAACTGCGATTTAGAAGGATCAGTCGAAGCGGTCAGGTATCTCAGATCGAGAAAAATAGTGCAGATAAGGATAAGCGGTGGACAACTAATAAAATAAATGTGGATCCTGAAAACCGTATAAACTTAGGAGAAAGGATTGGAATAAAGATGGATAAGGATAGAATCCTCAGATTCAAAGAAGTTCCAGAAGATATTATGCAATCTATCTATAGTCGCCTAGACAAATCATTCTACGATCCATAGAAAAATCGACCACAAGTAGAAAAAACGATATTGATAAGCCGTTCAAATCGGCACAAGGAATCGAAGGTGAAATATGGTGAAAACAAGAATAAGCAGAAAACTAAAAGCCATAGTGGGTATAGAGAGCGCTATAGTGCTAATAGCATTCGTAGTAGTTGCAGCAGCACTGGCATTCGTGGTACTCAACATGGGATTCTTCACAACACAGAGATCAAAAGAAACAATAGGCTCAGGATTAGCCCAGGCAAGTAGCGCTCTCGAGATCGATGGAACGGTTCTTGCTAAAATAGATACAACTAACAAAGGATTACAATGTATGATAATTCCGCTTAGACTTTCAGCAGGCCAAAAACCAGTTGATTTAACCCCTAATAAGACAAGTATAGCTGTATGGGTACTGGGTAAATTCGCAGAACAGAATCTATATACAAATCAATCACAAGCTATTACCAATCTATCAGACTTCACAATAGACAACCTATGTGCTAATGCTACCCGAGGCGGATCAAATGTAAATGTTGCTATGATATGGCAAACCGGAAATAACGGAGATAACGTATTAGATCCAGGAGAAAAAGCTCTGCTAGTAGTAAATTTCACCAACGAACCTGGAGCTTATGATGTTATTAAAGTTGAAGTCAGAGTTAGTGTGGGTGCAGCATTAACAGTAGAAAGGACGGTGCCCCCAAGCCTTACGCAGCAGGTAGTAGATTTAGGTTAAAATATTTTTTATACCTATATAACTATATAGTTTTTTCCTTGATAATGAAACTAAAAAGCTTAAAATAGCTGATTATAGAGTTATCTTGGAAAGGTCCTGCGCGGGCCCGTAGTCTAGCCCGGTTAGGACGCCGCCCTTACGAGGCGGAGGTCCGGGGTTCAAATCCCCGCGGGCCCACCAAGATATTCCTGCGGAATTATGCATAGAGATCTATTGGGTTAGGATTTTGATGTGTTTAATAGGAAAGTTTTAAGTGATTCATCTTACCTCTAACCTATCTGACCTCCTCCCCTTTCAATCTCCACCCCACCCGCTGATGCGGGAGGGTTTGTGGTCTTACTATTATAATGCTTTCAATCCTAATATATCTTTTAGCTGTTCATTGGTTCTCCTCATCTATTTGGGTTTACATCTGTCATTTGGGGGCAGTGGGGGGTGGTCAGAGATCCCCCGGATATCTTTTTCTTATATTAAGCTTTCCTATAACGTCTCTCTGCTTCGAAGCCGCATTGTGGGCATTCTGAGGATGTCCCCCTAGGTTCCACTATTGCTAGTGGTGCCCCGAGCTTCATAGCCTGCCAGTCTATCCACCTCCCAAGCTTTGAAGACCCCATTATGATCAGCTTTGTCCTATGATCCTTGTTCTTGATCCTTCTCAGGGAGTTTATCAACCCTGTGAGATCTTCTCTAGCGACTGCATATCTAAGCTCCTTAGCCAGCCCCACGATCTCAAGAGATGTTTTCCTAGCCCAGTCCTCCAATATATCAATATATTCCTAGCCTTCTGTGATAGGATCTTATTCTATTTAGTATAGATTTCCTCCTCCAAGCTGGGTACCTAGTTGATGAGTATTTCTTCTGGAGATCCTCGGCAAGCTTCTTCCACCTATGGGCTTCATTAAAATTAGTGTCTATCTCCTTGATTATCTTATCATCTCCATAGACTATCTTCCTCTCATTGATATCCACAGCTATAGCATCCCTAGGCTTGTAAGGCTGTGGCCTGGGTATCTTCTTAGATATCCGTAGGATCATCTTACCATCTTTATACACTAGCCTTGCCTCTCCATTCTCATAGCCATCATATCTTTCATCCTAGCCAATGATCTCGAGTTTAACCCCTCCTATGATCTCTACGTAGCCTTCTTTAACACTATATCCTGATCCTGGGTGTAGGAGCATTGATAGCTTCTTTACCTTCGGTTTCATACCCCTCCTAGGGTTGTTCCTCCAAGACTTTGCATTTGCAAGGGCATCTCTATAACAGTCAATAGCAGTCCTGGATGGAAGCCCAAACCATTCTTTGAGTTCTCTATATAGAGCATTGTGAACCCTCCCAATGCTCCTCAAACCAAGGCTCAGGATCTTGTTTATAGCATGGTTTAGAGTAACATTGTATCTCCTGAGGAGCTCTATGGCTCCAGGCTCGGGACTAACCATCATTCCAATTGAAAGGGTAGGCAAACCTCACCGCTAGAAGCAATAGAGCTCCTCCAAAAAGATCAGGATTAACAAAACATATAAATCTCTCTATTCATCCCCGTCATAAAAGGCGAGGCTTTCAGTTGTAATATATATTTAAAACCTATAGTCATAGGCTAGCCTATCTATACTGTTGACACTATAGTGTATATATTAGCATAGAATATTGTGTTTTGAAGCTTTTGAGGTTTGTGAGAAGAGGTTTATATGAGGTCTACCTGAT
>Ga0079998_101712_pt1 | contig 10165 bp, 8 predicted proteins | sample PerSpoBPS_BMetaG_FD_69201 | JGI IMG/M metagenome (GOLD analysis project Ga0079998, IMG submission 69201) | Thermal spring microbial communities from Yellowstone National Park, Wyoming, USA - Perpetual Spouter B (PS_B) MetaG (SPADES assembly)... | ecosystem: Environmental > Aquatic > Thermal... | reverse complement strand
GAGGGCAATCCACTACATCCGATTAACAGGGGGTCCATCTGTCCAAAAGCACATTACGGGCTACAGATTCTCTACGACCCGGACAGGATCAAAGGCCCTATGATAAGGGCTGAGAGAAGTTCTAAGTTTAGGGAAGTAAGCTGGAGTGAGGCCCTTAAGCTTGTTGCCTCAAGGCTGAAGGAGTTAAGGGACAGTGGTGTTCCTGAGAGGTTTGTCTGGCTTGATGGTCGTGTAAGGGGAAACATGGGGGACTTTATCTCACGGTTCACAACAAGCTTCGGCACACCGAACAGAATAGGCCACAGCAGCATATGTTCTGATGGGGCGGTAATAGCCCACTACCTCATGCAAGGCGTGAAACACTACTTAGCCTATGACTGGCAAAACACGAACTACATGCTCCTCTTCGGTGCGGGGTTCCTTGAGGCCTGGAGGCCCACGACAAGACTTTTACGTGCATACGGTCATGTCAGACAGGAGAGACCTATCAGGGCAAAAATAGTGGTCGTTGAGGTTAGAATGTCTACTACGGCATTGAAAGCCGATGAATGGGTGAGAATAAACCCCGGCACCGACGGGGCCCTCGCATTGGGAATCGCCCACGTAATAATTAGAGACAAACTTTACGATAGAGAATTTGTTGAAAAACATACGTATGGGTTTGAGGAGTTTTCAGAACTTGTACTCTCTAAGTATCCGCCTGAATGGGCGAGCAAGGTCACCGGTGTCCCTGTTGAGACCATTGAGAGAATTGCGAGAGAGTTTGCGACGACGAAGCCCGCGATAGCAGCAGGTCAGAGGGGTGCGATGATGCAACCCAATGGAGTCTTCAACTACATGGCCATACATGCCTTGAACGCGTTAGTTGGAAGTCTCGGAAAAAGGGGTGGTGTCATAGTTCAGAAGTCACCACCATTCACACCATGGCCGGCGATTGAGCTGGACGAAATTGCGAAAGAGGGATTGAAGAAGACCCGTGTCGATTATGCGGGAACCGAGAAATATCCTTTTGCGAAAAATGTCTACCAGCAGGTTCCAGAAAGCATTCTGTCAGAGAAGCCGTACCCCGTCGAGGTGCTGATGTTGTACTACACAAACCCGCTCTTTTCATCTCCCAATGTAAAGGTTTGGCGTAAGGCCTTGGAAAAAGTGCCATTCATAATTAGCACCTCTCCGTTCTTCGACGAAACAACCCAGGAGTACGCGGACGTTATACTCCCCGACCATACGTACCTTGAGCGGTGGATGGACGACGTGATATATCCGAGCCTAGGATATCCGGTGGCATCGATAAGGCAACCAGTCGTACACCCTCTGTATAACACAGCCAACACTGCAGACGTTCTGCTGGAGTTGGCCCGATTGATTGGGGGGAAGGTCGCAGAGGCTTTTCCATGGCAGTCCTACGAGGAGGTGATCAAGTTCCGGTGGAGAGGCATTTGGGAGAGCAAAAGAGGCCGCGTAGGTCCGAAACGTGTTAGCGACATGGTCAGCTTTGATGAATTCTGGTCAAACGTATTGAAGTACGGCTTCTGGTACGATCCGCCATACAAGTTCGAGGACTATTCTCATGAGTTCCAAACGAAATCAGGGAAGTTTGAGCTACGGTCAAAGACCTTGGAGACGAAGTTGACCGAACTCGCCAAAAAGAAAGCTGAGGAGGAAGGGATTTCTGTCGAAGAAGCGTATGAGAAATTATTGTCAAATTTAGGTATATCAGCACGTGGTGTTGAAGTTTTTCTCCCACATTACGAGCCCCCAAGATTCGCCGGCGAAAGCACGGAATTCCCACTAATTCTGATAACTTATAAGACAATAATGCATGCAGAAGGTAGAGGCACGAACTCACCATGGGCCATAGCCGCATATGCACCCTACGCTAGATGGGGTTGGAAGAACTGGATCGAGATACATCCCGCGAAGGCGGCTGAGCTGGGAATAAAGACGGGTGACATGGTTGTCGTGGAATCTATCCGTGGCAGGCTCGTGACGAGGGCAGTGGTCAGGGAGACCTCTTCACCCAACGTCGTCGCCATGCCCTTCGGTATAGGACGCACAGCATACGGACGCTGGGCTTCGAAGACCGGGGCAAACGTGAACGAGATACTGGCCGAAGAGCGTGAGTACCTGTCCGGCTCTGCAGGATTCTCCAGCACGCGTGTACGCGTCTACAAGGTGGTGAGTGGCTGATGGTCAGGTGGGGCATGGTTATTGATTTGGATAAGTGCACGGCGTGCCAAGCATGCGTTGTAGCTTGCAAGGCTGAGAACAATGTCCCCATAGGCAGTGAAGAAGAACAGAGTAGCGGGAGGCAGATAGCTTGGATGGACTTAGTCGTCAAAAGGCTTGAGGACGGTGAGGTCTTCCTGCCGAGGCCCTGCATGCACTGCGACCATCCGCCATGCGTTGCCGTCTGCCCAGTAGGAGCAACCTACAGACGTGAAGACGGCATCGTCGACCAAGACTATAACAGGTGTATCGGATGCAGACTCTGCATGGTTGCCTGCCCATACGGTGTAAGATACTTCAACTGGCATGCCCCCGAATGGCCTGAAACCTACAGAAACTATCTTAACCCGACTGTGCCGGTGAGACCCTCAGGAGTTGTCGAGAAATGCACATTCTGTGTCCACCGCATAGAGCGGCTTAAACGTGACATAGTGTTAAAGAAGGCCCCGCCCGTTGTGTTAAAAGAGGCTGAGAAGGCAAGTAGTCTTGAAGAAGCTGTTAGCAACGCCATCGACGTTTTGATGAGGAGGTTGCTGGAGAAGGGTGATGAAGTCGTCGAGGCAGAGGACCCATCAAAATGGGAGGATTTCGACTTCAGAGAGCTTAACTACCTTCCTTCATGTGTAAGGAGCTGCACAGGGAGAGCACTTATCTTCGGAGACCTCGACAACCCCAACAGCATTGTCTACAAGCTTTCAAGAAGCAAGCGTGCCATGAGGCTCTTTGAGGAACTAGGCACGGAACCTAAGGTGATTTACCTGAAGGAGGCGAAGTGAGATGGCTGGGACGAGACCATTGTACCACCCATCGCCATTCACAAAAAGCTCTGCAGCCTTCTTGCTCTTCCTACTAACGATTTTAGGGCTTGCGTTTTACGCATGGTTGACACAGCTTAGAGAGGGGCTCGCAGTAACGGGACTCAACCGCCCCGTCGCATGGGGGGTTTACATGGCGAACTTCGTGTTCTTCATCAGTGTAAGCATGTCAGGCACCTTTATCTCAGCCGTCATAAGGTTGCTTAAACTTGATTGGGGGAGGCCGATAAGCAGGGTAGCAGAGGTACTGACTGTGGGGGCATTGCTGATGGCGGCCCTTAACATTCTTTTTGATGTGGGACAGCTTTGGCGCGCCCTCCTCTATATACCCGTTTATGGGAGGATACAATCACCGGTAGGCTGGGACGTAATCGTGCTCCTGTTCTATCTGCTTATGAGCCTAGGGTATCTACACTTATCCGTTATCCCCGATGCCGCGTTGCTTTCGGAGACCGGAGGCAGACTCTCTAGGATCTACAACCTGCTCCGTTATGATTGGGTCGGGGATGAAAAACAAACCCATCTGCTTGAAAACGCATTGAAGATATTGGGTATTGTAACAATTCCTGTTGCCATAATGATGCATACGGTCACGGGTTGGATTTTCGGGATAATGAAATCCGTGCCGACATGGAACGACGCCTTGATGGGGCCCTACTTCATCATCGGCGCTCTACTCACAGGCCTCTCACTCGTCATCTTGACCGCGGCGGCGATCCGGTGGAGATACCATTTAGAAGACGTAATTACCGACCACAGCTTCACACAACTTGCGAAACTTCTCGCAGTCTTCTCGCTCGCATACCTTTACTTCTTTATGACCGAAACATTCACGGTCAGATATGCTGCAGTGGAGGAGGACATCACAGTCTCCCAATATGTATGGCTGGGGCCTCTCAGTCCTTTGTCATGGTATGTGCTGGCGTCGCTTGTTATACCTTCCGTGGTGTTGCTAGTTCCGAGATTCAGAACATACAAAACGACTGTGGTAATGGCTGCAATCATTCTACCGGCCATGTGGGTGAAGAGGTTTTTGATAGTTGTGCCCGGTCTGTTGAATGAGCTGAGGCTTCCTACAGTCCAGTCAGCAACCCCATACTACATACCTACCGTTATTGAGGTATTGCTGACGGCAGGCTCCTTCGCAGGGCTGGCCCTCGTGGTCTTTGTTTTCACCAAGCTCTTCCCACCGGTCCCCGCGTGGGAGGTGTGGGGAGCCAGGAAACTTACAACGCGTCCTCCCTCGATCTTCTCATTGAAGAGCGTTTTCCTAGCATGGGTCGTGGGTTTAATTATGTCGGCTGGCTTTGTCTTTGCTTGGAGCGTCACCACAATTACTGTGGGCGGAGACCATGCACTGTACCTATACGCTGTAAGGCCTCAGGACCTCCAGGTCCTCAGCTTCCCCCTCATGGAAAACACCCCGATGCTAAACCTCCTCGCAATAGTCGTCCTATCGGGGCTTGCCGTGCTATTCTTCAGAAAATTATTCCAAAGAGGGTAACCAGTAACCACAGTAGAGGAGAGACTTAAGACGAGGGTCTGAGGATTGCTAAGGGAGGACGTTCGGATGATAACGGCCGAGGGGAAATCGGTCCTAGTCGAGCTCGCGCTCTCGGTCCTGCTCTTCTCGACGTTCCTTTACAACCCGGTCCTGCTGCTCTCGCTGGCGTTCCTGACGGCCTTCTTCACGTTCTACGTCGTCGGCGCGTCGCGGAGGATCGCGTCTTTCAGACCTGAGTCGGTCACGGTCAGGCGCTCCCAGCAGGTCGTCGAGGTCCTGAGGGGATCGAGGTTCGAGGTCAGGACGACGGTCGAGCTGGACTGGCACGGGAACGTGGAGGTCTTCGACGCGGTTCCACCCGGAATAAGAGTCGTCTCAGGCAACCCCACCTCCAAAGTCAGATGCTCAGGCAGATCGACGGTCCAGCTGAGCTACGAGGCCGCCGTCTGGTCAGGGTACAGGGTCGTCAGGTTCGAGGGTGTGAGGTTGGTGCTCCACGACCCTCTGGGACTTGTTAGGGGCACCGTTTTCGTGCCTGCGCCGATGGAGGTCAGGGTTCCCTTCGAGAGGACCAGACACGCCGGCCTCTGGACGACCTCGATGGTCAGGCTCTCCCCCGGATCAGGGACTGTGCTGAACCAGCTGATAGGGGAGGACTACAGCTTCGTAGGCGTCAGGCCCTTCTCCGAGGGCGACAAGGTCAGGGACGTCCACTGGCGCAAGACGGCGGCCCTAACCGAGGAGGACGTTCTGTTGGCGAAGCGTTACGAGAGGTTGGGGAGGGGTAACGTGGTGGCTGTGGTCGACTGCTCGCCGGAGATGTCCTTCGGCCTCGAAAACGACTACCTCGATGCGGTGCTAGGCGCCGTGTGGATGACCGGCAAGTCGGCGATCGATCAGGGGAGCTCCTTCCGGATCGTCCTGATCCGCCCGAGAGGGCCCGCCGTCTTCACGTGCGGTTCAGTCGCTGACCTCTCGGAGGTTCTGGCAGGTGTTGACGTCGAGGGCGAGCCGGTCGCATCGCTAGCCGAGCGCGAGGTCTCGGGAGCGTTAGCCTCGGGAAGCTTCGTCACCGTTTACACCTCGCCGGGCTCCAGGAACGAGGGGGCTGTCACGCAACTGATCTCCCTGGCGGTCAGGAGGTCCTGCAGGGTCACGGTCGTCCTCCCTGAGTTGAGGGATTACGGCGCCTCGCTCGAGCCGTCAGTCCTCAAGGCGCTGGAGAGGTGTGCGGAGCGTTTCGTCTCCTCCCTTCCACGCGGCTGCTCTGTTAGGACCATCGGCCACGCTCCAAGCCCCTACGTCATCAGGAGGACCCTGCTCCATGAAGGCGGGTAGCTGGATCTCGGGCCTGCTGGCGCTCTCCCCCTCCATCTACCTAACGGCGCTCTCCTTAGCGATGGTCAGACCCACGCCCTTCACGGTCATCGGCTTCCTCTCGCTCCCCTCGGTCTTCCTCCCGCTGAGGTACCAGAACCTCGGCATCCTCATGATCTACGCTCCTGCGCTCTACAGCATCTTCGAGCTGATGCAGGGGAGGGGGCAGTACCTGATGGAGCTTGCGGGCTGCTACGTCCTCAGCCTACCCGTCCTCTCGGCGATCTCGCTGCTCAGGGGCTCGACCTCCTCCGGCGTCGTCGGCTCCTACCTCTCATCCGTCATCTCAGGCGCCATCGTCTACGCAGGTGTCAGGGCTGCTCAGGGAGACCCGAAGCTCGTGTTGTACTCTCTGGTGCAGGCGGTGATCTCGCCCGGAAGAACGGAGGCGGACGTCCTCAGGGCTCCGGCGCTCCAGTACCTGACACCCCTCGTCGCGGTCTCCCTAGTCGCCCTCGCTGTATACGTCCACCTGAAGGTCGGAGGGGGTGCTGAGCCCTTCTACAGGACAGTGATCGGTGCTGGAGCTGCTGCAGTCGGCGTCGTCGCAGTGACCGTCTTCTACTCCCTCCTCTTCGAGGACGTGACGCTGTTCATACTCCTGATAAGCTCGGCCCTCCTGGTGGTGTCTGGAGTTGCTGGCCTCGCGTTCGCTAAGGAGTGAAGTGGCCGTCGCGGTGCTCATCGCAGCGCTACTCGTGGCCTCAGTTTCGCTTCAGACCTCCCTCGCGCAGGAGTCCTTTCCTGTGTTGCTGGGTTACGGAGGGCGGAGCTATCTTCCCTTCGTCGGCGGCTCCGAGCTGGTCTTCATGGTCGGCGAGACGCTGGTCGCCTACTCGCCTGCCTCTGAGGTCGTGCTGAAGCTTTTCCCTCCGACTGGTGGGCCGATCACGCTGACCCTCCAGCCCAGATCGCGCGTCACTGTGAAGACCTTCGGCACCGAGGACGTGGGGACTTGGCTCCTCGAGCTCCCTTCCGGTGAGAGGATGAGGATCAGGGTAATCGATCCAAACGCACCGCTCTTCGGAACGATCTCCGTCGAGAGGTGGTCGGACGATCAGGTCCTGCTCAGGGTTCAGGGTTCCAGCGCGGTCGGCTTCGAGGCCGAGGCTACCACCGGCTCTCCAGCTACTCTGAGGGCCCTTCCCGGCGAGAGGCTGACGGTGAGCGTTCCGGTGCCTTTGAGGGGAGCGGTTGCATACCTGATGTATCCGGATAGGGTGACCCTTTCCGGGAGCATGGGTCGTCGGCGCCCACTCCGACGTCGAGGTGGACCTGGTCGTCTACAGCTTCTCGGAGGAGGCAACGCTGCTGCTGGCGGCAGCCTTCCTCCAGGCCTCTGTCCTCGGGTACCTCGTGCTTCGGGCCCTTCGCTTAAAGCACCGAGCGGCCGGCGGTTCAAGGTAAACAGCAAGGTAAAGTTGGCATCAAGTTTTGAGGAAATTGGAGAGGTGCAAGGACACACTTCCCCCTTCATAAAAAGATATTAACGGTATATTGTTATGTAGCATGTGTCAATTGACGAGCTTGCAAGGCGCGTGGTTGTGCTGGCCGAGAGGTTGAGGAGGTATCAGGACGTTTTTAGGAGGAATGAGGCGGCGGTCAGGGCCTCACTCGTCGAGCCTTTCCTGAGGATCTGGGGCTGGGACACGGAGGACCCAGCGCAGGTGATGCCGGAATTTTCGACGCAAAGCGGGAGACCCGACTACGCCCTTCTCGGCCCAGATGGGAGACCTATAGCCTTTGTAGGTGTGAAGACCCTCGGAAAGCCGGAGGACCTCACGCAGTACATCTCATATTGTGTCAGCGAGGGAGTGGGCTACTTCGTAGCGACAGATGGTAAAACATGGGAAGTCTACAACACACTCGAACCTAAACCACTACGTGAGAAGCTGGTGACGCGTTGGGACATCCTCGAAGACCCTCCGGTTGAGGTGTTAAGAAAGTCGTTCGTAATCGCTAGAGGTGTTAGGGAGCGGTTGGGAGCATCAGAACCAATATTGCTCCGAAAAACTCCTGAGTCACGTCAGCAGCGTCTGACACTCGCCAAGATCAAGTCTGCAAAGGTTAAGCCTCCCTTCAGCATCATCTTTCCCGATCAGCAGAGATATTCTATACAAACATGGAAAGAGTTGCTTACTTCTGTGGTAGAGTGGCTGGTGAAAACCGGGAGGCTGACCGAGAAGCATCTCCCCCTCAAAACTCCGCGCTCAACCAAACGTTACATAGTTAACACTAGTCCTAAACACCCGACGGGGACTGATTTCCGGGAACCTAAAAGTGTCTTAGGTGTGTATGTCGAGACAGCAATAGACATTAAACGTATGACGTATTATCTTCTGAGAGAGTTTGGCGTCGATCCGGACGGCGTTATTGTTGAGGCGGGTTCTTAGTTCAAGTGACTCTTTTGTGGGAGCTAAGGTTCTACGCTCGTAGGGGAAAGGTTAGAGAGGGCTTTGGTGTAGGTCCAGACGCCCGGTCGTACTGGAAGAAACTCTGAGACCAAACCCATCCCTATCCCATCGTCGCATTTACCGGAATATCGTGCCTATGGCTCCCTTCGGTATCTTCAGACTAAAATTTCCGCTCGGCACAGCTGATTCGGGCCGGGGTCCCATAGCGGCCATTGGGGCGGCCTCGAGATCTCGGGTCTGCTGGCCGGACAGGAAAGCCGCTGCCCCCTCGGGGGGCGCGCGGGTTCGAGTCCCGCCCCCGGCGCTTCACTCGGTTCCGTCAAAAGTTGTGGCTTTCGCAATTTTTGGCGCATAATTTTTGCGGAACAAACAAAGTGCACCAGGTGGCAAAAGTACAGCGAGTTCTGATATAAATCTCTTTTAGCTGATTAGCGGTTATATCTTCAAATAGTGGTCTTAAGATTCATTTGTGCGAAAGGGTGCCGCGGCAGAAAGCCGCGGAGAGCCGGAAAATCCCGGAATCGGGCTCGGTGATCCCGAGAGAGGGAGTTGAAAGCCTATCACGCTCCGCCAGATCTTTTTCCATTGTGCGCGGTATTTTTGTGATCCCGAGAGAGGGAGTTGAAAGGCAACTATCCCGGCGGAGAGGTAGAACAGCAGGTAGTGCACGTAGGTGATCCCGAGAGAGGGAGTTGAAAGTTGGGATTCTCTCGATCGGCGCGTGGAACGAATTGCCCTTTGCGTGATCCCGAGAGAGGGAGTTGAAAGCAGGCGAAATGTATGCGAGCTTCTGAACTCTCTCAGCACGTGTGATCCCGAGAGAGGGAGTTGAAAGTTCTCCCCTCCCACGGGCAGGCCCCCGCCAGCTAGGCGTGATCCCGAGAGAGGGAGTTGAAAGTGATCAGCCTCAGATATTCAGCTAAGTGGACCTTATAGCTGAGTGATCCCGAGAGAGGGAGTTGAAAGGGGAATTGCTTATCGATATACTGGATAGCCTCCAAACGCCGCGTGATCCCGAGAGAGGGAGTTGAAAGTGAGCTGGAAAAGAAGCTCCAGCGCCACATGGACCAGCCCCTGTGATCCCGAGAGAGGGAGTTGAAAGTAAACGATCGTATTGTGATGGTTGTGAGGGAGGGACCGGAGAGTGATCCCGAGAGAGGGAGTTGAAAGATTGGCGCTGTTGTCCGCACAGACGTAACGCCACCCCTCGTTCGTGATCCCGAGAGAGGGAGTTGAAAGCGCTTACCCAACCGTCCCTGATGGATCCAGACCTTCTGTGATCTCGCGGACCTGAGAGAGGGGACTAAAGGAGCAACACGACAGTAGTACAAGGTTATTATAGTCTGCCGGACTGAGGGACGACGAGATGCCTGTAAAGGGAAGGATCGTCTGGGTCGCCGGTCCTGCGGTCAAGGCCGACGGAATGATGGGAGCTCGGATGTACGAGGTCGTCAGGGTAGGCAAGGACGGCCTCATCGGAGAGGTCATCAAGCTCACTGGCGACGTGGCCTTCATCCAAGTCTACGAGAACACCTCAGGTCTCTCACCCGGTGAGCCGGTCGTCGGCACAGGCCTCCCCCTCTCGGTCACGCTCGGGCCTGGGATGATAGGGAGCGTCTACGACGGCGTCCAGAGGCCGCTCGACAAGATCGCAGAGCGCGTGGGGCCCTTCGTCAAGAGGGGCGTCACGGTCCCTCCGATCCCGGAGGACAAGAAGTGGCACTTCGTCCCCACGGTCAAGAAGGGCGAGGAGGTAGAGCCCGGCACGATAATCGGCGAGGTCCAGGAGACGCCGCTGATCACGACGAAGATCATGGTACCTCCGG
>Ga0079998_112724_pt1 | contig 10171 bp, 8 predicted proteins | sample PerSpoBPS_BMetaG_FD_69201 | JGI IMG/M metagenome (GOLD analysis project Ga0079998, IMG submission 69201) | Thermal spring microbial communities from Yellowstone National Park, Wyoming, USA - Perpetual Spouter B (PS_B) MetaG (SPADES assembly)... | ecosystem: Environmental > Aquatic > Thermal... | reverse complement strand
TATTTATCAAGAAATATAATAAAAAAATATGTCACAGGTTACTGTTGCATCACTTGTGGAACTGGGAGAAAAGCTACCAAAAAGCGAGGTCGAAGCAAGAAAATTTAGGGCAAAGTTACTTGGCTTAATATACGAGGACTTACTTGAGGCATGGTTTAAACTGAATGGATACACAATACTTGGTAAAACAGTAAGGAAAGGATTATATAAAGGAAAACGTACAGCTGTGAATTTTGTGCTGGAAAAAGAAGGAAAACTGTATGCTGTTGAATCCAAGTGTTGGCCAGCTTACTTGGAAGGAAGACTGAAGAAATTATCCTTAAGCAATATTGAACCTGTTAAAAGAGAATCCAAAACGCCTTTCTACAATGAAGACTTCATCAAGGAATATGTATATAAAGGAAGGAATATAGATGGTAAGATACTTGTATGGTGGGAATACGAAGAGGCTGAACTAGACAAACTCAAGGAAGCATTAAAAGTAGATCAAATTTTATCATTTAAGAAAATCTTAAACGAGTTAAAAGGAAAAGTTGACGACGTTGTAAATAAGTATAAAGAATTTGCAGACCAGCTCTTTAATGCTTTGAAATAAAAATAAAGAAAGAAGTTTTGAAATAAATAAAATAAATTACTTTTTTTGTTTTGGAGAATTTGGTAAGGTATCTTTAACTTTAAATTTAATTGAAACAAGTGCATCAGGTTTGATGTATACTTAACTTCAACATCTGCTTTCTTAGATTTTAATATGGCTTATTATTAGAATAATAACAGTAGTTGCTGCTTTAACATGCTTTTTAATGAAGAAAGGGAAAGATATTTCACAACCTACTTCTTCACAAACATAGCGATTTAAAAATTTAATTTTATTTCTCAATGAAAATTTTCATTGAGAAATAAAATTAAATTTAAATAAAAAATATCTTTATTTAGCTTCTTCCATTACTTTCTTCTTTACTTCTACAAATTGCTCGGCTTCTGTTGATTCTTTCATTGCAATAGTAGAAGCTGTTCCTCCAGATGCAATTGTTAATACAAGGTCGAAATATTCTGCTCCAACCTCTCTTTGATGTTTTACTGCTGTATAACCTTCTGATTGAGCTAGAAACTCTAATTCTTGCAGTTTTACATATGCTGAAATTCCCTCAGTTTTAAATGTTTTTGCAAACTTGAATGTATAATAGTTAATTAAGTGCCAACCTGCTAGGGTTATGAACTGAAACTTATACCCCATTTCTCCTAACTTATCCATGAAGCTTTTAATCTTTGTCTCATCCATAAATTTCTTCCAGTTAAACGAAGCGGATAAATTATATGCTAATAGCTTTCCTGGATAGTGAGCATGAATAGCTTCTGCAAACTGTCTTGCCTCTTCAAGATCTGGTTTAGAAGTCTCAAACCATAACAGATCTGCATACGGTGCGTAAGCCAGAGATCTGGTAATCGCGTATTCGATACCTCCTTTAATTTCATAATAACCTTCCGGAGTTCTTCTACCTGTTATGAACTGCGAGTCCCTTTCATCAATATCACTGGATATGTATTTTGCATTTAAAGAGTCTGTCCTTGCTATTAATATTGTTGGTACGCCTAATACATCAGAAGCTAATCTTGCTGCGTTTAATATTCTTATAAAGTTACTTATTGGAATTAGAACTTTACCTCCCATATGTCCACATTTTTTCTCCATAGCTAATTGATCTTCAAAATGTATACCTGCTGCACCTGCCTCTATTAAAGCTTTTGTTAATTCGAAAGCATGGATAGGACCTCCAAATGCTGCTTCAGCATCCGCAACAATAGGTAATAAATAGTCAACATCATGATTTCCTTCGCTCCAAGATATTTGGTCTGCTCTCAATAATGCATTGTTTAGCCTCCTTACTAAGTTAGGAACACTATTGGAAGGATATAAACTTAGATCAGGATAAGTTTGATTAGCTAAATTGTTATCTGCAGCTACTTGCCAACCGCTCACATAAATAGCTTTAATTCCTGCTTTAGCCATTTCTACTGCTTGTGAACCTGTTAATGTTCCAAATGTTGCCACATAAGGTTCAGTATTTAGCAGTTTCCAAAGTTTATGTGCAACTAATTTAGCTATAGTATATTCGATTCTAATTGATCCTCTTAACCTCACAACATCCAGAGCTGTGTAATTCCTTTTTATACCCTTCCATCTAGGATCTTCTAGCCATTCTCGTTCCAATCTAATTGCTTCTTCCTTCCATATTTCTCTAATATCCATTCTAAGTACTTATATTACAACTATTTAAGAGTATATATAAACTTTTACTTTTATTTGCAATTGCATTTAAGAATACACAATAGTTATTTATCTTTATGCTTTAATTAGCTAAAGTTTAAATTATGCCTTATTATCTCTATACAACTAAAAAGCATATATAATAAAATAGAACACTTTTATTATACATCATAGAATTGGAAACAATCAAAGTTCATTTAATGCTTTAATTTGCGTTATTTATCTTAAAAAAACTTAATTTTAGCGAGTATTTTAAAATATATCAATTTTCGCAATGCTATGCTTTCATAAAAATTTTGAGCTGATTTAAAAATATAGAATATTAAGAGATTAACATTAGAACCACAAAAATAATTTAAATTCCACTAAAAATGGCTAAGATTACGTTTCACTGTAATAATTATCGTAAATATAATCATATATCTCTATTACAGACTTGTCAAGTTCGCCTCTTCTCACTTTATCTTCGACCATTCCTCTAAAAGAGAATATGCTATCCATAATTTTTAATCTCCTTTCCGGATCTAATGGAGAAAGAACGAAAAGTATTCTGCCGCAATGCGTTATATATTTAGGATATAACAATTGTTTCATCAATATTTCCATAATTACTGGAGCCCACATTCTGTCAAATCTTGGAGCTGAATTAATAAGCTCTTCCTCTATTTTTGTTGGACTGGCATTAAGTAATTTAGCTATTTTTTGGGCTGCCTCTTTAGCAGTTATATTTCTGAATGGACCAGAGTTATAAGCATTGGATACGATATTATATACTTCTTTCATGACCGAATCATCGTTTGTTTTTCCGAATAAATCTACTATTCTCTTGGTTACCCTAGTATCTTGCTCTCTATAAAACTCATATGCCCAATCGAAGTGTAACTTCCACAATTTTTCAAAGAAATCTTTTACCTTTGTACCTTTTGTAACTTTCAATTTTTCCTCAGCAGGTATTACACCATCCTTAGTTATTTTAGGACCTTTAATATATCCATCCTTGGTTACACTAGCATCATTATTTATTAGACTCCAAAGCCAAGAAGTAAATATCCTATATGTGGCTAAATCATTCATGAACCTCTGTTTCACTTCATAATCATCAATTGCAGCTGCTAAGTTACCGTTAAGTAGTTGAAAGCCGTAGTTTGCTGCCATATAAAATGCATGCTGAACATGCTCAGGCGTAATATCTCCTTCTGGAACATCATATAATGCATGCCATAGATCCTTTCCTCCCCATAATTCTTTGTTAAAGAGTAATTTTTCTGGTGTATCAATCATATCCTTAGTTATTACCCAAGGAGTAATTTTACCTTCCTCATTTATTAGACCAAGTTTTTGGAAGAGAATCATTTCCTCTTTTGTTAATCCGCTTTCTACAGTAGGCAGCTTTGTTCCTTCCACATCAATGTATTCTACTGGTGCAATTATCATCTTTTGTAGCTCCTCTAAACTTGCCCTTAACGGTTTATTTCCTGCAACTACGTAAGCTTCTTCTTTAGTTGCAACCCAACTCTGTCTGAACAAGTCATAAAGTTTACCCTTTACTTTTCCGTTAATTATATCCTCAAGAGTAACTTTATCTTTAATTTTTTCTTCTGTAAAAAAGATCAGCCCTATCAATCTTTCTCTTAATTTATCTAGCTTTATTCCTCTTAACGCTTTTGAATTATACCTATATCTTCCAAAAGGATCAGTTTGTGGATAGAGCATTACTGCAGCCATACCACCTACTGGAGCAGCATCTGCTTCACCATTTTTTGCACCAGCTAATAGCATAATAAGTGCATTGTACTTTTGATAAACCATCATGTTTGGTGAAGTCATAGTAATATTTTGGGGATCTGGAAGAACTTTCTCTTGTATCCACATCTCAATTAGACTTCCCAAGTAATCCCATCTACCGTTATTCGATTTGATTAGTCTTTCTCTGAAGATCCATAATATAACTGGTAAAAATCTTCCTGCATTTACTTCTTCATAAAGAAGGGCTAATTTCAATGTACCAATCTTTAATCCAAGCTTTGATTCAATCTTCCTAAGTATCTTCTCTACTATTAGAGCTTCATAAGGTGTCTGTATTTTAGGTAAGTAGAAGTACACGCCAAAACCTGCACTTTTCAGACTCTCGTAGTTGTTCAATGTATAGATTACGGTTGATACAATTATAGCCGGTATGGGTTTGCCATTTAATGTTATGTCGAAATCAAGAACATGTAATCCAGGAATTCTGTGAAAAATAACAGGCCATTTATCTCTAGGTTTATTCACAGTATAGATTTTCCCCTTCTCATAATAAGGACTTGGAGCTTTACCGGAAAGAAAGAGTTTTACATTCTTTCGTGCTTCCCATACATCAGCAATTGTTTTGCCGGAAGCATATGGAACATACCATGCAGGTGATGCATCTTCCTCATCTTCCATAGCTACCACTACATCTGCATTTATTTGATTATACGCTCTACTCAGTGGATACCATGGTCCGGTAATCTCTAATCCTGGATTCTTGAGTGGATGTGCATGTTCAGGTATCGGTACATTTTCGTTTAATCTCCACCTCAGTTCAGATTGTATTCCAAGAAAATTATCTATCATACCTTGAATAATTTCCCTAAAAGTCCTTTTGTTTCCATCAGCATCGATAAACACTTCATCAAATGATGGAAAAGAACCTTTTGAAATTACAGGTTCTTTTGATTCTAGCCACTCTCTCCTTTTACTAATAACTCTCCTTATCTCTTCAGAGAATTCCAGTGCAAGTTCCTCAATGAACTTTTCAACATTAACAATTCTTCCGTTTACTATTTTATCTCCGAAAAGATCACTATATTTTTGATATATTTTTTCAGGGATTTTTAGTCCTCCTGACATTTTCTAGAATTTGAACACTTTAGAAATATTTAAATTTTAACACCCTAAAAAAGAGGCTTTCATTTCTTTGTAACAAATTTCTGGGGCTTAATATAAGTTCAGAAGCAAAAGTGTATTTAATTAAAGCTGAAACATGCAATGTACCAATAATGTTCATTAAAAAACTTGAAATTGATATTTGAATTTAAAATATTAGCTATAAATACAATTTGAATTGCCAATGGAACTATTTTCCAAATTTTCTACCACTTCAAATTCTAAAGTTAACTTTCTTTTCCCATCTTTTACTCCATGCGCAGAAATCTCTTTAACTAACATATATTTACCAGGTTTCGTTCCATTTAAACATAATTCGAAACATTTAACCTGGCCTGGTTGCAATAGGTATGCTATCGCTATAACGGGACCGCATTCAAGCCATTCTGCTCTAATCCAATCTGTCCCATTATAGTAATATACATAATATAATAAACCATATTCTATGCTAGTAGGTCCTTCATTAACTAGACAGTATCTAATAACATCCCATCTCCCATAAACTTTCTTATCAGAAACAAGTTTTACATTTACTTCTTGAATGGGTACTTCGATTAGAGAAGCAGTTAAGTCAACGACTTCTTCCTTGTAATTTATGACTTTAATTACTATTATGTAATATACGTTTGCTTTGTTGCTCAACACATACTTTTGGGAAGAAACTGGAGAGGAGACCTCATATACCTTTTCACAAATCTTTTTATTAGGATCGTGGAAATAGATTTCCATTTTTATTTCCTTAACAGGTTCTAATTGTGGATCGTAATAGTATCCCATTAAGTTGAAACCTACCGTGGAGCCAGGAGGCTTTGTTCCAACATCTATAGCATAGTGTATAACTTTACCTAAATATTTGTTAGTTTGATTTTTTAATGCTTCTCTATAAAACTTCATGAAATCATCTGTTGAGCAATTGCCGTTAATGGGAATATTTGTAACATTAGAACTCATTAAATATAGAGTTGCTGCTATTGAAGTTATAACAATGATTGAGACAACTGCTGCAATAACTATACGATTAGCAAATCCCTTTGAATTAAAACTTCTCTTTGGCATGTACATAAGAAATTAAACAAGTCAGCTTTTATTTCTAATTTTTTTAATTCTTTTAAAATTTTTTTATTGAATGAATTTAAATAAAATGTCAAGTATTAAATGAATTTCAAAAAGTTTAAATTATTGCGGAGGAATCAAATAGAATATATTTTCATTTTCAAAGGAAAAGATTACTTTTATAAAACGTGTAATATACAGAATATTGCTAAAATTATCAATAAAAATTATCGTTAAATATTCCGCTTTTTAAATTGTATGTAATAAATGAGCGGGGATAAAGTTCAATTGTTAAAAAGAAGAGCCCAAAGATTTCTCTACGATGCTAAAAATGACTATAAAGAAGGATTTTACGATTTAAGCGCTTTTCATGTGGAACAAGCATTGCAACTATATATTAAAGCGGTCATCTTTGAATTGTTCGGAAAAGAGTATAGAGGAAATGGTATAAGGGAACTGCTGGGCTACTTGTCCAAGTTACTAAGAGAAAATGAATATGAAAATTTATCTAGAAAAGTAAGTGAGATGATTGCAGAGTTTAGAGAGCAATTAATACATATCGAAGATGCATATATTACTTCAAGATATGAAATCATTGAGTATAATAGTGAAGACGTAAAATCTTTAATAGAAACAGCTGAGAAATTGATAGGTTTCTTAGAGGAGGTTGTGAAAAATGTCAAGCTGGGTTAAGTTCAGATTTTCACATTTAAGAAAATGGAGAGAATATGCTGAGAAGATCGCTAAGGCAACTCGCGATATAGAAACTAATGCAGAAGTTTATGTAATTGGAGGAGTTGCAGAAAATAGAATAACTGTTTTAAGTGACATTGATATTCTTATAGTAATAAAAAGAAATATTGAAGGAAAAGAAAAGAGGGAACTTAAGAAAAATATTTTGATAAGAGCCATGGATTTCTATGATTTACCTTTCGATGCGCCAGTAGAGCTTCATGTTGAAGATGAAAGAGGTTCTAAGAGATATTTTGAATTATCAAAAAAGATAATAAAAATAATCTGAATGATACCATCCATTTCTTTTAATACTAATCATGATAAGACTAATTGCTATTATACTAAATTTAGTTAATTTTAGTAAAAGCTTTAAAGAAGTCAAGCTAATTAACTTTATCATTTTCTAAAGCTAAGCTTAAAAAGTTTGCGAAATCAATTACATTTTTGCTTTTATATAAGTTCGAAAAACAAATAGGACAGGAGGTAATTATGTAGCTTGCTTTTGTTTCTTCAAGTTCTTTGAACCTTCTTTCAGCAATACTCTCTGAGATTTCTCTATAGAATAACAGTGCTGGGCCTCCGCAACAAAGAGTGTTTCTTCCGCAATGATTAGGCAAAGTTAATTTTGATATATTTCTTAGTAGGTTAACATGTTTTGTATAATTCAATCTTCTTACAAAATAGCAAGGTTCATGGTATGTGACTTCCTTTTCTATTCTTTTGAATTTCGTAGTATCTAATAAATCGAGATAATAAATTACTTCAAAGTTGAAATTGCTAACATATTTAGGATAATGTACTTTCAAAATCTCGAATGTATGAGGATCAACAACTATGATTCTTTCAATACCCTTTTCATTGAAATAATTGGTTACTTCTTTTGCATATTCAGCAAATTCTTCTTCATAACCTGATTCAAGCAAAAGAGTTCCAGGATATGGTTCATCATGTTCATATTTAAAATCTATGGAATTAATTTTTAGCAACTTTACAATGTTTTTCAAAGCATTTTCCATTTCATTCTTAATTTCTTTATTATAAAAGTACTTGGAGATTTTGATCAAAGAAGGAATTCTATTAACTAAACTAAATGATATGCTTAAAATCTTCTTTCTCTTCAAAATTGCCTCTTCAATTCCTTTGCTATAAGACATTAATTGATACATGTGACCTGTGTAAAGCAAGTTTTTGCTATTTTTATCAAAGGATATTCCTTTAGCCCATTCTGAGCACTCCTTTGTCAATCCTAAAGGATTCTTATATTTCATTATGTTTCTTGCAATAAGATTTGCAATTTTATTTTGTTGATTCTTAGCATGCTTTACTATTATTCTTCTTCCAATCTCGCTGATTTTACCTGCATTTATACCAGCAGGACAAACATCTTGACAAGCATAGCAAAGTAAGCAAGAATAATAAGATTCGTTTATTTTTAGTTCGATTTTACCTTTACTTTTTATTTCATTTATTAAGTTATTAGCAAGATTTACTCTTCCCCTTGCACTTATATGACCCTTATATCCTGAAGCTGGTAAAGTAGGACAAACAGAATCACAGAATCCACAATTTATACATTTGCTTGCTTCCTTTTCGATTTCTTCAATTAAATTGTATCTATTTTGAAGTTCTAATGTTTGTGTTATATTTTTTAAGATGTTTCTTACTTGTAATGCGAAGTTAAGCTTCCTTTCATCATCTGTTTCTGATGTTCTAATATTGGTTACAGTTTTCATCAAATTAATCAATCAAACAGTTTACCTCTGTTTAATATATTTTTAGGATCAAAAACCTTCTTAATTTGCTTCATTAGTTCTATATTAATAGTTGAATTCTTATATTGAAATTCTTGAAGTAAAAGTTTCTTTTTCTCAAGACCAATTCCATGCTCAGCTGAAACACTTCCTCCATATTTTAAAGCTATTTTTCCTGTTTCCAATAGGAAATCTTCTGCTTTCTTAATTTCTTTTTCATCTGAAGGATCTGTGAAAAACAGTATATGAATGTTGCCATCGCCTATATGTCCTAGCAAAGACATTTTATAACCAAAATTCTTATTGCATTCTTCAATTTCTCTCAATGTTTGTGGTAGCTTAGAAGGAGGTACTACGATATCACCTGATATCATATATTGTTCTGGTTTTTCTTTTTCAAGCAAAAGAGAAGAAAATACTCCTTTTCTTGCAAGATATATTCTTTCCATTTCCAAAGGGTCTGTAGTTACTTTAATTTGAATAGGACTGAAGGAAGATAAAACTTTATGAGCATGTTCTAATTGCTCGTTTAATGACTTTTCTTCATAGGATACCAAGTCTATTATTAGCATGACATTTGCCTTTTCAGGATATGTTATTCCCTTTGCTTTCTTTATCGATTCCATAGCGACTCTATCTAAGAATTCAGCTATTAAAGGAGTAAAGCCTTCTTCCTTTATCTTTGCAACAGCTTCACCTGCTTTTTCAATTGAATCATAATATGCTAGAATTCTACCAATTAGCTTTGGTTTTGGAGCAATTTTCAATATAGCCTTTGTAATTATAGCCAAAGTTCCTTCACTTCCTATCATTAAAGCAGTTAAATCGTATCCCAATGATCTTTTTAAAACTTTTCCTCCAAACTGAGTAATTGTTCCATTAGGCAAAACAACTTCCATTCCTAAGACCCATTCCTTTGTAGCTCCATACATAACAGCTCTTAATCCACCTGCATTCGTAGCAATTGTTCCTCCTACTGTTGAAGCTATTGAACTTGCAGGATCTGGAGGATAAAAGTAGCCATATTTACTTAAATAAGCATTTAAATTATCAAGTCTAACACCAGCTTCAGCTACTACATATCTGCTTACAATATCAAGCTCAAGTATTTTATCAAACTTAAGCATGCTAATTACAATGCTATTTTCTAAAGGAACTGAAGAACCTGTTAGCGAAGTGCCTGCACCTCTTACATATACTGGCACCTCTTCTTCGTAGCAAATTTTCATTATCTCTGATAATTGAGTAACATTGTTAGGAATTGCTACAGCCATGGGCAAAGATCCCTTAAAATAAGATGCATCCCTTGAATAAGGAATCAGTTCTTCTTTTTTGGTCAACAACGAATCTTTATCTAAAATTTTGGATAGCTTTTTTATAATATCCACATAATATATTGTTGTTAAACATTCTTAAATCTTATTAAAATCTATATGGATCTAATTGGCAATACTTTTTT
>Ga0079998_111423_pt1 | contig 10197 bp, 8 predicted proteins | sample PerSpoBPS_BMetaG_FD_69201 | JGI IMG/M metagenome (GOLD analysis project Ga0079998, IMG submission 69201) | Thermal spring microbial communities from Yellowstone National Park, Wyoming, USA - Perpetual Spouter B (PS_B) MetaG (SPADES assembly)... | ecosystem: Environmental > Aquatic > Thermal... | reverse complement strand
TTCGCCTATGCGTGGAGGCTGTGGCCCGTCCTTACAAGGCTGGTGTGGCAAGACCTCCCCCAGCTACACCGCGACTTCTGCACTAAAGTCCCGCGGGGCGAGGACTGCCGCCTCTACGCCATAAAAGACGCCGAGGAGAAGCACGGCCCCCTGCCTGAGAAGCCCTGGCTGACCTAACCCCCTTTTTCCTCTAGACGAGTTGCGGATTTTCAACCGGAAAAAACTACAGAGATTCCCCTATAGGGTCAATTGTCTCTGTAAGGTAATCCCTGTGATTTTAGACTCTATCCTCTTCAGCCTCTTATAATTCCTCCCTTTTTTGTTTCTCCTCCTCACTGAGATTTTTGAGCGCGTGTGTTGCCGACTTGTGCACCTGCAGTGATTATTCCTGAGGTCATCTCTGTGTGTATTTTTCCGCGGGCGCGCAGTAGATGTGGTAGACGTTGCCGCGGCTTGTTTTTATCGGCTGTCCAAAGGCTCTGGTCATCAACGCATCTATGACCTGTGCCGTAGCTGTGTTGAAGCGCATCGGCATGTGGCGGGAGAACAGCCTCCGCATCTCTTTGTCTTCCGCAACGAACCGCAGCGCGTCTTTCGGCGTTGCGAATTTGACGCGTCCGCAGAGCAGGCTCTTGAGCGCCTCCGTCAGCCTGGTTAAGACCTCCTCCGCCGCGGCGCGGCCTGCGCACCAAAATATTACCCTGCCGAGGCTTAAGGCCTCCACGCGGCCCTCCTGCCTCAGCCTGTCCAGGACGTAGAACAGCTCGTTGCGCGTGGCGCGCACCCGCTCCATAAGTACTGAGAACATGAGGCACCCCGCCTCTTCGATCTCTCTCCAGATCTTCTCCGTCAGCATCAGAGTTTTCCTAATCACGGCCCCCCGCGGCCTTCTCCACATACTCCTTAACGGCTCTCCGCCTGGCTTCTATGTACACCTCCGCCACGGCCCGCATGGCCTTGGCCAGCTTGGGGTAGTGCCTAGGCGCTATGAGGGGGCCGGTCTTGGATCTGCTCCACTTCCCCGCCTCCGTGATTAAGGAGACGAAGGTGGCGGGCGTCTCGTTGCAGAGCTCGTAGGCCAGCTCCCTGTCGAACTCAGCCACATAGAGCATGATGGCGAGGGCCGACGCGGCGTAGACGCACCACATGGGGAGCACCGCCGCCTCCGCCCCCTCCACCGGCCTGCCGTATTCCTTCAGAAACCTGTAGAGCTCGGCGGCGCGGCCCCGCGGCGGGCATGCCTTAACCACCGGCGGGAGCTTAGGCGGCCACCTGTCCTCCAGGTAGACGTATAGGCAGTTGCCCCTCAAGACGGCGGCGGTATCCATCACTGAAGCCTGTAGGCAGTTCTGCACTTAACGCAGGTGATAACACCGCCCACCTCGGCCAGCAGTGAACCGCAGTTGGGGCACTTGGGCCACAGCCTCACCGCATCTGCGATCTTGACCCCAGTGGCGTCGCACAGCTCCTTAAGCGCCTGGTACCCCTCCCTCCTAAGCCTAATGCTCACAGACATGGCCCCGCTCCCACCAAAACGCCGTACATCTCTCTGCCGGCTTGAGAGGGGGGATTCCGTTGCCGGGCTCCCCCTGCCGGGCCCCGGCCGCCTCCGCGGCGGCCAAACAGATGCACCCATTCTGCATGTGAAGAAAAATGTAGAGGTTTATAAGCATGTACGCCGTTAGCCAATACGCCAACAGGGATAGCAAACAGGGATTTCCCTACAGGGATAATTATCCCTGTTGGTCGATCCCTGTAGGCGGAGCGGATCGATAATTCATGTCAGCGTCGAGCCGCTGTGAAGTGGGTAGTGGCGGCGCTTATCCTTCTAGACGCCGCGCAGACACACATAGCCGTTGGCTACCTCGGGGCGCAGGAGGTGTTGCTGTTTTTTCGTCAACCAGAACCCCTTGGCTATTTGGCTGGTCGCGGCTGTAAAAATGCTTGCCATGTTGTACGTAGACAGGATGAGACGAATATACGCATGGGCTAGGTACATCCTGCTTGCCGCCGTGTTTTCGCACCTCTTTGCCGTTGCCAACAACACGTACTGGCTCATCCTATACTTGCTACACCTCTATTAGACGCGCTTCCACAAACCTGCATAACAGTTGCGCTGACTCGCCTGGAGACGTGCAAAGGTAGGTTGCTGAGAATGCGGTTAGTTCAGGCTACCGTTTCTGCCAGATGATGTCTCTCTTCGGCTTTGGCATCTACGTAGACTGTACGGCTAGCTTCTGCATCCTGCCTCCCCACAGGGATTGACTGGCAGGAATAATCATCCCTGTGAGGTAATCCCTGTAGGTTTGAGCCGATCGGTTGCGGCCGGTATGAGGTGCACGAAGGGGGGAGGCGGGCGGTGTGCCGCCTGTTGCCGCCGTGGGGAATATGTGGAGATTCTCCGATTTTTGAGTCTTCTGCCGTGCACATGCCGGCGTGGTGTCTGATGTTTAGGAGCAGTGGGTGGCCAAAATTTCGACTGCTTCCTGCCTGCTCTTGGCCGTTTTGAGGGCTTTCAGCGCGTCTTCGGGGCGCGCGCACGTCCTCTGGATGAGGGGCCTGTTGAGGCGGGCCTCCGTGTCCTCCCTCCCGCCCTTGGCCGCGCCGAACAGGTCGTCTTTGATCTGCGCGGCTAGCCCCTCCACGTAGCCGGCCTCCCGGTTGAGGCCGACGAGGCCGTATGCAAACTCCCGGAAGGCCGCCTCCCTCTCCGCCGCCTTCAGCCAGTCGGCCAGCGTGGGGGGCCTGCCGGTTCTCTCCAGCTCAAGTTCCGCCTTGACTGCCTCCACCATCTTGGCCGCGGCGCTTATCAGCTCCCGCTCCGCGTTCAGCCTCCTTGCCGCCCTCCTAGCCTTAATCATAAGCACTACGGAGTCCACGACGGCGAGGTATATCCCCCTCCTGACCCACCAGGCCTCGGTTGTTGCGCCTTCCTCACTGTAGAGCCTCACTGTGTGTTCGTCTAAGATGTCGTCTATTATTCTGACGGCGGTGGCAAAGAGGGAGATGGCCTCGGCGGCGGCCTCCCCGACTTCGGCGCCCCGCCTCTTCAGCCTCTCGACGTATCCCCTGTGGATGGGGATTCCCAGCTGGGAGATCCAAGCATCTACGAGGGGCGAGCCGACCCCCTCCGCCCTAGACCACGCGCCGAACCAAGACTCCAGCAACGTCTTCTTTGTTATGAAGGGGTTGAAGTAGCTCCCTATGAAGGGGGAGACGCCCAGGGCCTTGAACACGCCTGCCACCAGCTCTTCGAGGAGTTTGGAGTCCATCCTTATCGTGATGTTGGCCATCTCTGGCTCTTGAAGCGACGGGGCGAAGAGTGTTCCTGGCTGACCCGCGCCGCTGAACTGCGCCAGCCAAGCCGGCGTGGTATTCCACAGGGATGACTTACATCTTGTCTCCCCACAGGGATTTCCCTACAGGGATAATTATCCCTGTAAGGTTATCCCTGTGGGCGGTAAAAGCTTTTCTGCTGGCAACGGTGCGCGTCTGTGCTGAGGGCTCTCCTCTTGGAGATGTTCAGCTACGCCGCAAGGCGCGGGTTGGGGTATAGGGACTTCTTCCTGGCCTTGGCGGCGGCCAGGGGGGCACCCGTCCCTGCGGATGCCCGCCTGGCGTCTATGATTAGAGACTTGGCTCGGCTCGCCGCCTCTGCCCCCGCCAAGTGGAGCGTTCCTAAAGATGCGGTGCTGGTGGACGGGCTGGGGCTGGCGGAGGCCTACGTTATATATGCGGAGCTGTCCGCCAAGCCGCCGTTTGTAGACGTGAACGTAAACCCCCGGGGGGACACCTTCGGCTTCAAGCAGAGGTTGGGGGTGCAGACCATGGCCCATGCGTCTAGGGAGCTGGGCACGGCGACTCTCTACAGGTCTACGGACAAGCTCATCCACGGCCTCCCGCCAATGCCGCCGGAGGAGCTGGCGTCTGTTTTGGAGCGGGAGCTGGGGGAGAGGCTGAAGAGGATCGCGGAAGAGGCAAGAAGGCGCAACAAGCCCATTGCCACAGACCACGCATACGACGTGGTGTGCGGAGGCGGGCTGTGCCGGCTGTGCCACGGGGCAAAATGTCCGCTTTCGAGGATAGCCCTTGTGCTGGGCTAGCCGCCGGTGTAGTTGTAAGTCCTGCCGCCGGACCTGACCTGCAACTTCTTTATGTTGTTTTTTACAGCGTTTAGAAACGCCGCGGCGATGCCTGGATCCGTAACGACGAAGGAGACCTCCACCTCGGCCCCCTCCGTAATTGCTTGGAGCACTGCGTCGAAGCCGTAGGCGTGTTGCGGCTGTGCCGCCGGCTGGTGTGGTGCCGGCGGTTGCGTTGGCGTCGGCGGTGGCGCCGTCTGTTGCGTCTCTGGCTGTGGTTGCTGGGGCTTTTGCTCTATGACCACCAAGTCGCCTCTTTCGTATACGGCGTATCCCCGTCTGAGGGCCTCCCCCCGCACCGCCTGGAGGAACTCCTCATACGCCTCTCTGGAGAAGACGTAGTACTGGTTGGCCACATGGGCAATGCGGTTCGTCTTGGAGAGCTCGGCGTAGCTCCCCAGCTCGAACCTGTGGCCCAGAGACCTTGCGTTATTGGTGTCGAAGATGAAGTTGACCGCGTATGCCAACGCCCTTAGATATATTTCTATGGCGTTTCCAACCGTTTCGTTCCTCTTCTCTTCAAGCCCTTCCGTAAGATTTTCGTAAGCTACTTCTCTCTTCGACTTCTGCTCTGCCTTCCTCTTTGTCTCCGCGCCCGCCTCGGCCAGCTTGACTTTTGCAACCTCCACCGCACCTGTGGGGGTCTTGTAGTAGACGTCTGAAAGCGCGTCGGCAATTGCATGGGTCAGCTCGCTGAACACCTCTGACGCCTTCTCCACGGCCGCGTCTAGGAGCTCCTTCCGGTAAGACTCCAAGATGCGTTCATATATCTTCTCGCCCGCCTTCTTCATCCGCTCGCCCTCCCTGGACTCCAAGTAGGTCTTCGCCTCGGAGACGGCCCTCATGAAGGCGGACTCCTTCGCGAAGGCTGATGCAAGGGCGTCGTACTTTGGCGCAACCGCCACGGCGAACCCCCTGGCCTTCTCCAGAGCCCGCCGCGGGTCGCCGCTCAGCATTACGATTAAGTTGAGGGCGCCGTCTCTCAGTTGCTTGGGGTCGAGGTCTCCGTCGGCGACTACGACGTTGGCCCAGGTAGGCGTCTGGGAGCGGAGGAGGAACTCCTTGAGGCGCCGCGGCGCGTCCACCGCCTCCGTCTTCAGCGCCTCGTTGTACAGCTCCATGAGGAACGCCTTGACGTTTAGAAACGGCGTAACCACATACGCCGCCTCGCCGCCGCTCTCCACGGTCTTTATGTGGGGGAGGGTCTCTAGGGCCTTGAGGGCCCTGGCCGCCGCTTCAGTCGGCATTATCTGCTTCAGCTCCTCCATGATCCACCTCTCTGTGGAGGACGCCGCAGACCTGTCCCCAGCCACGACGGCCGACAGCCTCTCGGGGTCGCCCACCATGGAGCCGGTGAAGACTGCGTTGACGGCGTAGAGGAGGTCTCCCTCCGCCTTTCTGCGGATCACCTCGTAGAGCGACTTGTAGCGGCTGGCGTCTGTGCCCAGCAGTGCGGATATGGCCGCCTCTGTGAGGTGCGCCGCCGTGATTCTTCCGTGGCCCGCCTCGCATGCAGACAGGGCGTACGAGGCCATGGCCTTTATGAGGCCGCGGAGGTGGTGGGCCTGGGGGAAGAGGGCGTCCTCCCTAAGCACCTTCTCGGCCAGGTCGTAGAGGCCTCTGCTGAAGTCTCTCGGAGACAGCCCAAGCCGCTTGGCAACTATCTGCACGGCCTCCTCCACGCTGACCCACCTGGCCCCGGCCGTCAGCCTAACCCTCTGGAGGTCCCTCTCGAACTGGTCGACAAATACGCCGATTCTGCACGTGGAGGAGACCTGCTTCCAGCCCCGGTAGTCGCTCCGGGCGCTTGCCACGAGGAGCGCCACCGCAGACTCGCCCGAATCTGCCAGCGGCCTCCTCCTCTGCACCAGCTCGTATATGAGGCGGAGGAGGTGCACCATCTCGTGGTCTGCCCGGTCGCAGTTCATCACGGCGAAGCCGAACAGCTCGTCCACCAGAATCAGCAAGCTGGTCTTGGCGTTTATTGCCTTGGCCAGCTCCTCGCCGTTGATCCGCCTGGGGTCGTAGTCCGCCTTTTTTATGAGCGCCGCGGGGCCGTGGTCGCCGGCCGTCTTCAGCGACTCCGCAAAGAGCCGCAACGTCTCCGACGCGGTGCCGGTCTTCAGATCCACGGCGAGGACGGCCGCAGGCTTGTCTACGGCGTCGATGTTTTCTCCTAGGAGCTGTGCGAGGGCTGGGCCGAGCCTGCCCCGGAGCTGGGGTTGCTTCTTGAGGGAGTAGAAGAGGTGGAGGAGGAGCGCGAGGAGGTGCGTCTTGCCGCTTCCCATGTCTGCGTCTAGGAACATTGCGGAGAACCTGCCCCGCGTCCCCTTGACGGCGCCTAGGACTTGCGAAAGCACAGCCGACATGTTTCCGGTGGGTTGCGTCATCTCTATGAAGAGCTGAGGGTTTGCGTAGTCGGCGGAAAGGTCGTTTTTGACCAGAGCGTGAACCAGCGAGCTGAGGGAGGGCGCCAGCTCGTCTACGGTGCGGCCGGTGGCGTACTCCTCAAGCCTGCCCTTAAGGCACATCATACCCCGCCCTCCGGAGGAGCTCCCTCACCACCTGGTCGTAGTTGCGGGCTTCGAGGTCTATCTTCAGCCTGGCGAGGATCTTCTTCACTTCTTTAGACACGGCTATTACGGAGTACTCCCTGGACATGGCCTAAAAAATTCACAAATTTAAAAAGAATTCAGAGCAGTGCCCTGCCGCACTTCAGCCCCAGCTTATCGCCTGCGGCGGCAACTATGAACTTGGCCAGCGCCGGCTCATCCTCCTTGAGCTCCTTCAGCTTCTCCTCGGCGGCGCGGATCATCCCCTCGGCGCAGTGCTTATCGGCTTGGTAGACCGCGTTTAAGACGTGGCCGATGCCTAGGCTCTGCCGCCCGGCCGCCACGTCCCTCGGGTGCGCCAGCTCCTTGGCCTCCCCCTTGCCGCTGATGAGCTTGTCCAGCCTGGCGCCTAAGACCTGCGCCAGCCGGTTCGCCACGTCGTGCTTCACCCTCAGCTTCCCGTCGGAGAGGATGAGGAGGTAGAGGTACAGCTTGCTACGGGGGTCGAGGAAGGCGGCCCTCGCCCTGGGGACGCCGAGCCTTTCGGCCAACGCGTCCAGGAAGGCGTCCACCGCCGCGGAGATGGCCGCAGACATGAGGCCTCTTATCTGCGTCCCGTCCAGAGCCTCGAACCTAGTGGAGGCGGCAAGACCGTTGGCTATGGCCGTCACCGCCGCCTCCCCCAGAAGCCCCCTCTCAAGGAGCATCTCGGCGGTCTTTTTAGCCTCTGAATACGCCGCCTCCCGGAAACGAGGGTCGTCCCTCCCCTGGATCAGCTGTCTCCGCATAGGCCTAGCCACCACCACGATGGAGGTGCTGAAGGCCGAAGACTCAAGTGCCACCCTCCTCTGCGGGGCCTGCGTCCAGATCTGCCAGGCCCGCGTCGCGGCGAAGCCCGCCTTGTAGAGGCGGAGGAACAGCTCCTCCCACCCCTCCACCTTGCCGTAGGTGTACCACAGCATAAAGACGCCGTCTTCCTTCAGCACGGCCCTAGCCGCTCTGAAGAACTGCTCTATCTTGTCCCCGAAGCCGGAGCCGGGCTCGCCCCTGATCTCCCTGGCCTTGGGGAGGGAGGCGCTCCGCGGCGACCAGGGGATCTTGACGCGGTCAGGCGGGAACAAGACGTCCAGAACTGGGTCAAGCGCCGACCGCAACACCTGCCAGAAGAACTCCGAAATCCCGGTGTAGTTGTGTTGCTCGTAGTAGGGCGGATCCACGTGCACCACATCCACGCTCTTCGGCGGCAAGTTCCTGTCCAGCTCCGCCGCGTCCCAGAGGTATATAGAGTCGCCTTCACCCCACAAGCCTCCCAGCGACTCCGCCAGCCACCGCAGAACCGGTAGAAGGCCCCCGCCCGTGAGGTGGAGCTTGCCGGACTCAGCCACATCCGCCTCGAATGCCCACGGCAGGTTCTGTGAATGAGGAATCGCCTCCACGAAGTCGTAGCCGGGCTCCAGTTTACGCGTCAATGCATATTGGCCCGTAATCTCGCGTATTGACTCTGTACCTGAGTCCCACTGTGTGGCTATATTGTTGTAATTAGCCATCTTGCCTATCCCGAGGGCCAGGTAGAGCGCAACGGCAGCTCCGAGCTCGTCGTGTTTTTCCTTCAGCTCCTTCGCCCTTTCCCTCACGTATTTAAGGAGCTTATAGAGGACGAGGAGCTGGCGGGGGTTGAAGAGGTGGTGCCAGTGGGTCAGCCCGGCCTGCACCATGGGCCTGAACACCTCGTTGTCCCTGTCTATTTGGGCCGTGGGGAGGACGAGGAGTGCGTCTTTCGCCTGCGCTAAGTCCTTGGCCGCATCGATGAGTAGCTTGAGGTCTGCGTCGTTCGGCTCGCGGTAGCCGCCGCTCACCTGCACGGCCACGGGTATGTACAGCCTTTTTATCCTCTCCTCGACTCCCTCTGACCTCCCCGCGAGAAGATCGCCTATCAGCTTCCTATGCTCTTCCGCCCACTTGCGTTGAAGCACTTGCTCGCTAAGGGGGGCGCCGCAGTGGGGGCAGACGGCAGGCGGCGCGTAGGGCTTGTCCTGAATTTTCGCTTTTACACCGCCGCCTGCGAACACAAAAGTGTAGTATTTCGCCTTGCCTTCTTCCTTGGAGAGAGCTGTATTTTTGACGAGAGGCACCACGCCGCCGCAGGTGTGCACCGCACCTCGGACTAATATAATGCCCTTAGCGTCGTCCGGGTAGTACTTGTTGAGCTCACGCTTCGCGTAGTCGAGTAGCTTCTTGGCCTCCTCCAGCGCCAGCTGGAGGAGCCTTCTGCCGTATTTGGCGGGGAACTCTATCGAGGCCCTTAGGAGGAGGTAGGCCACGGGGTTCAGGTCGCCCGCCACGACCCTCAGCCCAAGCCGCTTCGCCTCCAGGGGTATGGAGCCGCCCCCGGCCATGGGGTCAACCACAAGCGGCCTGTGGCCGCTGAGCCTCCGCGCAAGGGCCTCCCTGTCCGGCTCCACGGAGAAGAGGCCGTAGAGGCGCCCCTCCGCCTCCACCCTCCGCCTCAGCTCCTCCACCCCCACAGCCCGCAGGAGCTCCTCCGCGGAGGCATCCCCCGGCAGAGCCGCGGCGGCGTTCAGAACCCTGGCAACAGACAGAGGCTCCCTGGCGGGGTAGTAGTGGATGTTGTGGAGCTTCGGGAGGTTGCTCCTCTTAACCTCCTTGGAGATGTCCAGCGTCCTCCGCATCTCGTCCACCAGCCAGCCTGGGAGGAGCTTGAGAAACGCCATCTCGTAGGCGGCCAAGGCGTTGACCTCCTTTACGGGGAGAGCTTTCTCTATCAGCCTCATTGGGCTGTTTAAAATGGGGATTTAAAAGGTATGGTTTTTCGGCGTGGTTGTAATCTGGGTATGGTGCCCCCTTTCAACTCCCGGCCGGACGCGGGGGGCGCGCGGGCCCGGCGAGCCTTAGGCTCCCCGGGCCGGGGCTCCGGCCGGGTTCGCGCCGGGTCGGGCGAGGCCTGCCCCTCGGCCCCGCCCGAATGCCTCTGCCTAAAAGAAAAATGCGGATTTTTAAACATGCACAGGGCATCTCCACTGCGGCTTTCCTGGCGGCTTCTTGCCGGAGGACGCAACCTAGGGAAAAAACAGGTTTACCGTTTGAATCGGAGAACCTCCCTCGGCTTCGTGAAGATGACGGGGTGACCAGGTGCAACGAAGCGGCTAAAACCTCTTTTTGTATACTAAGCGTATAAATGCGTTATAGTATATCAATACTACTGATCCAAGGTAGGTGAACTCGGTGAGGCGTCTCCAAAAAACCGTAAAGAGTGCGAAGTACGGCTCGTATAATGTGTACGCAACCAGCGAAGCAACGAAGCCGGCAATGTATGCCAACACGGCGACGCCTTCGGCGCCTTCGCTACGTACAGGTACTACGTGTGCAAACGCCGCGACGCACAGCTGAAGGGCCGGAATCAGAGGCCAGATCCAGAGGAACCGCTGTAGCTTTTCCTTAAACTCCGCAATCACGGCCTTGTCGATTTTGTCGATTGGCCCCTT
>Ga0079998_111994_pt1 | contig 10222 bp, 9 predicted proteins | sample PerSpoBPS_BMetaG_FD_69201 | JGI IMG/M metagenome (GOLD analysis project Ga0079998, IMG submission 69201) | Thermal spring microbial communities from Yellowstone National Park, Wyoming, USA - Perpetual Spouter B (PS_B) MetaG (SPADES assembly)... | ecosystem: Environmental > Aquatic > Thermal... | reverse complement strand
TCAGACCGATGGCTAAAGGATGTTCCGAAAAAAGGAAACCGAGACCTGTGAAGGTGTTAATGACCTTATCCCTCCTTGCTAAGAGAGCAGCGATTGAGCCATAAAAATTTGGCTTGATAGTGAAGTGGTGGACGATTTGAGGCTGTTCCCTTTGATAGATGCTTGCGAGATGAAGTATGGCAATGAGTTCTCGCACGGGGTTCAAACTCCTCCTAACAATTGCCCAATGAATCCAGCGAAATCCTTCCTCTTTCAACTTAGGGACATACTCGCCGTAGGGACAGACAAAAATGACCTCAAAGCCTTTTTCCCTCAAAGCCCTTGCTAGAGGCAACCGAAAGTTATACAGCACCCAATCCCAATGCGCCACCATCAGCACTTTCGCCATTCAACTGCACCCCTTTATCCACGCCGAAAAACCTCCTGATAGATAGCCAAAACTGCGAAAGCCATAGTTTCGGCAGAAAATCGCTTTTTAACCACTTCCTGCCCCCTTTTCCCCATATTTTGTGCCTCTTCCCGATGAGAGAGAAGCCACAAAATCTTTTCAGCAAACGATTCAGGGTTTTCAGGTTCGGCATAAAACCCTGTCTCACCGTCTATCACGATTTCTGTCAAGGGAGCGATACGCGATACCACTACAGGCTTCCCTGCTGCCATTGCCTCAATAACCACTTGCCCGAAACCTTCTGAACGGGAAGCAAAAGCAAAGACATCAATAGCATGAAGGAACGAGGGGATATCATCTTGGAAACCAAAGAAGCGCACATGTTTTTCCATGCCCAATTGGGTCGCTAAACTTTCCAACACACGCCCATAATCCCACGGATCGTGCCCTGCGATGAGCAGCGTTGTTTGTGGAAATTGTTGGACGACAGAAGGCATTGCCCGAATCAAGATATCATGTCCTTTCACAGGTTCTAATCGTCCTACGGTTCCAACGAGAAGTTGACCGTTAAGTTCCCATTTAGACCGCAGGTCTTGAGAAGGCAAACTCCATCGCTCAGGTTCAATTCCGTAGTAGACCACTTGAACTTTCTCAGGTGCAAGACCACAGTCCTTTACTAACCATTTCTTAACAGCCACTGAGATAGCAATAATTCGGTCAGCCTGATGCCAAATGAACTTAAAGAGAGGAAGTGTTTTGCGCCCTCGCCAATGGTTAGCGTAAATGCCGTGCACCGAACAGACCCAAGAACCTGAAAATCCACTCAAGCGGGTTAAGAAGCCTAATAGATCGGCGCGAGGTAGGTGGGTGTGAAGGATATCTGGCTTTTCCTGTTTGAGCAAGCGGTGCAACTGAAGCCATGGTCGGACGAAATCTACGCCCTCACCACCAAGGTAGAACACTGGGATACCTGCCGCCTCAAAATCAGGACGAAGTGGACGGGAACCCCGCCCCTCTTTAAGGTAAGCCACCACCGTGTCTACCCCGAGCCGTTTCAGATAGCGGCACAGGGTCAAGAGATGTAGCTCCGCCCCGCCAACAGATAGGGTATTGATTAAGTGGAGGACTTTCATCCCATTTCATCCCAGTCTAAACTTGTGGTCTAAGTGCGCCTACTTGATGTCTTTCTTGTTCAGCCAATCGTGTGCGCAACTCAACACTAATGGTTAATCCTAATAGAAGCCACAAAAGGTATGATATCAGAGAACCGGGCAATATCCATGCTGCAGTCTGATTTCCAATCACCAAAGACCACAACCATAAGTATCCGGCTGCGAATATGGGGCGTTGATTTATTGGGGCGTTTTCCATAGCTCGACGCAAAGAACGACTAATGACGAAAATTATCCAAATAAATGCTCCCAGCCCAATCACACCCCCATCTGTTGCGACCTGAAGAAACTGATTGCTTGCCGTTGCGATATAGTTTGGAGCAAAGCCACCTAATTTCTCAACTGCTTCTTCAATGGCACCGTAATCCAGCGCTATATATTTAAACCCAGTGAATCCTACTCCAAGTAATGGATTGTCTAAGAATACTCTAAATGCTAAACTTATTGTGAATAACCTTTGATTGATACCCATTTTAAAAAGTTCTTCATTCAATAACCGTGATCTCATACCTCCAGTATCAAATAATAACAAAATTCCTAATACTATACAAATTCCTAATAGCACTAAAATCAATTGAATTCGTTGTTTTACAAAAGAGCTTTGCCATAGCATTATACCTAACCCAACTAATAATGCCCCTAAAGCTCCGCGTGTGCCAGTCAAAACCACTCCTACAACAAAGCAAATTGCTTCCCAAAGTTTTTGATACATTAATGCTTTAAAGACAAAATAAAGCAAAACAAAGCCAACTTGATCGCCCAACGGTCCAAAATAGCGAACCATACCTTCATGGACTTGCACCTCACCAAGCGGTCTTCCTATCTGAAGTAACCAAATGTTCGAAACAACAGTCCCTACAATAATATATCCTCCATAATCCAAAAATCGTCGTATATGATTAATTTCTTCTTTCATTACAGATAGAGCTATTAAAGGAATTACTATTGTTTGTGTGAAAAGTCTTAATAATGCTACTATCTCTAATAAAAATATTTCAGCTCCAAATCGAATACCTGCTGTTATTGTGGTTATCAAAAGAATTCCTAAAAAGCTTACAATAGCTTTATAGATTTGGTGTTTATATACTAAGCTATATACAAACCTTCGACGCACTATACTTACAATTTTTATTATCACGATAAGCATTATAATGTCAAATGTTTGAATATCAGCATTTTCAATGGAAAAAACAGATCCTAAAGCAGACGAAAGTATTATCAAACTTGGAATTATCCAAATAAGTGAAAACCAAGTAGGAAACAAAAGACTTACAATAATGGGTAATATAACTTTAAGCCAAATATTTTCCATATCAGACCTTCATTCTGTAAGTTGAACTAATAGATTCATAAGCTTTTCTACAAGACTATTTAAACTATGAAGCACAATAACGCGGTTACGCAATAAAGTCCCAATATGCCGTCTTTCATCGGGAGGTAAGCATAGCAACCATAAAAGACGCTCTGCCAATGCCTCCGCATTTCCGTGTGGGAAGAGTAAAGCATCAGCATACTCTCCCATCGTCTCCCGAAAGCCTTCGTTTGCTGCCAAACAAGGTCGCCCACACGCCATAGCCTCCCACACAACTTTGTCCCCAGAGCCAGTGGGTGTCATATTCACAAGAACGGTGCAACGCCGATACCAGTTCGGCAAGGCACTCAGAGGAACAGGTGGATGGAAGGAAACGATGTCCTGCAAATTAAGTTCCTCCACCAGCTGATATAGGAAACGAACATAAGGCTCATCTTTTGGTCCGGCAGGCCCACCTAAAATGACTACCCGAAAGGGTTTTTTCCACCGCTCCCGCAACAAGGCTGCTGCCCGAATTAAAGTCGGATGGTCCTTCACAGGCGAAAGCCGTCCCACGCACAAAATCATCGGCGGCTCCTCCGGAGGAGAGCCATCTGGGCAGAAAAGGTCAGTATCAATACCCTGTCCAATTACCACAAGTTTGTCCTTACGGTAGGGATAGGCTGTGGCAACACTGGCTACCATCCGATCTGATAGATGATGTGCGAGTTTCAATACCCATGTCAGGCTGGGATGAGCATACCAAGTCACAATTGGAATTTTCTTCACCTTCAAAACAGGTGCTGCCAAGACAGTGAAAATGGGAATCATGTGCGAGAAGCAAGTATCAATGCGATCTTCTCGCAGGACACGGAACAAGTATCGGTAAAACTCTACTGCTCTGCGTGGCTCACTGTAGCCTTTTTCCTTGCCCACAGAATAGACCCGAACATTTTCAGGCACTTCTATCCTCCCTGCCCGCATAGTGATGACATGGATGAACTCTACTCGCTTTGCCAATGCTTGAATCCAACGAGTGGTAAAGCCCAAGATAGGATCGTCGGCATCTGTTGCCAGATTGAACAGAAGTAACCTCATAGGGACTTTAAAACCTCCTCAGCCATTTCAAACAGACGCCGGTAACCTGCAAGGTAAGCCTCGGGAGAGAAGAAAGAGCGAGCGAATTCCCTGGCGCGATGACCCATTGCCTTTGCTTCCTGCGGATGCTTTAGCACCCACCGCAGTCGCTCTGCTAACGCTTCTTCATCCCCTGGAGGCACTAAGAAGCCTGTTATTTCGTTTTGGATGATTTCAGGAATACCACTAACGGCTGTAGCGATCACAGGAACACCGGTCGCCATTGCTTCAAATACTACTCTGGGTAGTCCTTCAGAATAAGTAGGCAGAACGAAGACACGAGAACGGCGCATCCGGTTCGCCAGTTCTGCCTGAGGGACTTCCCCCACGAAGGATACTCGCCCATTTAGCCTGAGTCGGAATACCTCTTGACGCAGTTCCTCTGCATACTCCGAGTTTTCGTCTCGCCCTACTATTTCCAACCGGACTTCAGGAAATTCTTGGGCAACTTTGGCGAAGGCGTGAAGTAAATGATGAACACCCTTCAGAGGAGTTAACACTCCTGCGTAAAGGACTACAGGTTCTCTTACTCCATCGCCCTCACCAGCCTTCAAGAAAACATCAATGTCGGTCCATGTGGGAAACTGGACAATCGGTTTTCCGGGCGACCAGGTTTCCAATTGCTTTCTAGTTGAATTGGAGACAGCCCGCAACAAGTCAGCGTGCTGAAGGGCAAAGTGAGCCGTTCTCCGCATTAGCCAGCGGTAGAGGCTTTGGCAACGCACCCGTCGCTGAAGGAAGAGAGAGACCTCAAAATCCCCATGGTTCTCTACAATGAGGACTACTTGAAACCCAACGAGGCGAGCCAGAACCTTTGCTACTGCTGTTGCGAAACCTTCATAAGGGCTTTGAGCCACTAAGATTCGGACACCATGCCTCAAGATCAGCCAGAAGACAAGAACTGAACCAACGGTAAACATGGCAAGGTAACGCAAGACAGGCAGCGGAAACTTAGGAAGCAAATAGAAATGGGCATGCTGGGTAAACCTTCGCGGACGCAAATCCTGTGAAAAGCCGATGACGAACATCTCTCCTAACTCGGAAAGAAGTCGCCACTTCTTCTCACTGGTCCTATCCAGTGGTTGGCTGTAGCGAGCTCCACCGATGAAGCACACTTTCACGGGAAATTAACCTCCTGCCTTTTCAGCAGAACAAGATACCATGGAGAAAATAAATTTGGAAACCGGCTCACCAAGGCACGAGCAACTATAGAACTACGATGGGGACCAATCAGGCAACCTTCATCTTCAATTTCGAAGCCGCATTTGCGCGCTCTAAAATGGACAAACTGTCTCGCTTCGTTAAAAGAGAAAAGCCATCGGTGCCGATCCGTTGGGTGATCGGGAGGTAATCCGTATTTTCCAGAGATGGGATGACCGAGAAGAAATTTAATGCGTCCCTTCAGTTCATAGATATTTGGTAAGGTGATGACGACGAACTTACGGGCAATGCGACAAAGTTCATCAAAGGCTTTGTGAATGTTATCCGTGTGTTCCAAAACATCTAGAGCGACCACCACATCAAATGTTTTGTCACTAAAGGGCAATCCCTTTTCCAAGTTGGCAATGACATCTGCAGGAGGGGAAAGATCCAACCCAAGATAACGAACTCTCACACTTCGTTCCTCAAACACATGCTTGAGATTTCCTGACCGGCACCCAACATCTAAGATGCATCCTTCCCAGATATCTGGGAACGCATCGATCACTCCATGAAACTTACCTGCCTCATCTGGCCGAGAGCACAGAAAAACCTTCATTTCTTCCACTTCACCTTACCCCAGGAAAGTAAGGCAAACATTGAGAATGTGAACAGAACTTTGCCTACTGTCATAAGACAACTCAAACCGAAGAATCCCCATTGTTTAATGACAAACCAACCTAATCCAATGACTAAAATAGTGTAAAGAGCATATCCACTTACCCATAAATTGATTCTTTTTGAAGCATAGTAGAAAGAGTTCAACCAAAAGAATGTAGCACTAATAGCAATTCCTAGCATTATCACTTGAACACCCGGAACTGCGGGACGATAGTCATGCCCAAACAGCAAAGGCAGAAGCCACGGGAAAAGGATTGTTACAAGGACTATGGTTGCACTAATGGGTAACCCCACTTTTAATGTCCATCCCTTTAAGGTGCGGACAATTCTTTCTTCCCCTTCTGAGCTCCACCAAGCAGAAAGGGTGGGGTAAGTAACGCGCCCAAGCGAGGTTTCAAGATACGACCCTACCGTCCCAATGCTGAGAGCGATGCGGTAAAATCCTGCTTCCTCAGGTCCTCGGAGTCGTCCTAACAGCATCACCGGCAGTTGGACCACCAAACCACTTAGGGTCACTAAGAAATAATTCCAGCCCAAAAAGCCCATAAGTTCTCGCTTAAGCGAAACCACCGGCTTTAAGGATGCCTTCCACCAAGTCCCAAAACCTTCGCAAAGGAGAAGGTCTGTAGTGGCTATCATCATGATAAGCCCGATACTCGCTTGAGCAAGCCCCATACCGATCACTACGCCAGAGACGCCAAGTCCGGCCACGATAAAACCTACTGTTAGGCACAATTTAAGGAAAGGTTGTAAAACTTCAAAGATAGCCAACAATCTAAAGCATTCCCACGAAGATAAGACCGCCCAACTGTTTCCTGCCAGGGAAAAAAGTGGAAATGACCCTGCGTATACGACCATTAACCACGCGAGATGAGGCTGCCGATAAAATCTTTCACTTACCCACCAACTGCTTATAGCCACCAAAGTTAAACCTATCAGGGAAACAAAGAAATCCAAACTATATCCTAACTTGACAAGTCCTTTCAGTTTTTCGGATTCTCTCCTTGCACGAAAGATTGCTACATAGCGTGTGATTACTGAGATAGACTTGACGCTTACGAATGACCAGAGCATCGTGGGATAGGCAACGGCTAAAGCAACGAGACCGTAGTCGGTTGGTCCCAGCAGACGCGCTATCAGGGTGTTTGTTACTAAATTCAATGCTGCAGCTACATACTGCGAAATTGCCAGCAGACTTGCCCCTTCAACCAACCGATGACGAAAAATCACATACGACCTATTGGTAAGCACTTTTGATATTTGTGATATCATCTTTTTCACCGATATCGCTGTCTTGGGTTTCCTTTTTCGCAACGATCAGATATGCTCCAGCGAAAAAACAAGGTTTTTGTCATTTTCGGCTGAAGTGTTTTGTTTAACCACCAAGCCATCTCTCGTATGAAGCGTTCCAGAAAGCCTAAACCTATGCACTTTATTACTCCTACAAAAACTAACTTAAGAATGCTGACCTTTTAGAAAACGCTCGGGACACATAAATGGGACCCACTAAGTCTAAAGCAAACTCCCCTTTCGGGGATTAGCTCGGGCAACCTGTGAATATCCGCACTCAAGGCATCCCCGCAACCCCCAACGCATTTAGCAACACCTTTTCCGTAGAAGTAACCATGACTTGAAGGCTCATATGCTTGCGAACCCATTTTTTCGCCTTTTCCCCCAGCCGTTGCCTTGTCTTCTCATCCGTCACGAGAGCACACAATGTCTTTTCTAACGCCCTGTTTCCTGAATGGATCAGTAAACCTGTCTCTCCATCCCGCATCACCTCAGGCGTTCCGCCCACCGCTGTGGCGATTACTGGAAGACCCAGAGCCATCGCTTCCAAGATCGCATGAGGGAGACCTTCGTGAGTGGAGTTGAGAACGAAGAAATCACAAGCTGCCATCAGGCTTAGGGTTTCCTTTTTTGACCTCTGCCCCGCAAAGTAAACTCTGCCTGAGACTCCCAACTCTTGAGCTATGCGTTCAAGGCGGGGTCTTTCGGGACCATCGCCCACTACCACCAATCCCAACTCAGGGATTTCCCTTAAAGCCTCTATCAACCTATCTACCTGCTTTAGCGGAATAAGTCGCCCCACTGTGACTGCCTTGACAGGTGTTTTGAGTGGGATGGATAATGGCTCTACTTTGTCTGGGATTTCCACAGCGTTGTAAATGACCGCAATTTTTTCTGTCGGCACACCCCACTTAACAACCCAATTAGCCAAGTATTGGCTGGGGACGATAACTTTATTCGCTTGCCGAACAACCCATGAACGATGTCGTTTGAGCAGTTCAGCCTGCCACGATTGACAGCGTTGTTGGAAGTCTTCAAAATTGTCCTTCGTCCAACCTCTTCGGACGCTGCGTTCCCATGCCTCATCGCCAACAATTTTCATGACTAACGGCTTTTGCAGAAACTTGTTCGCAATCGCTGCTTCAAAGTAAATGCCATTGGCATAAATGACATCTGCTGTTCGCCCAAGCCTAAGGATTTCCGCTATGCATTTAAGTGACCGAAGCCAAATCTTTTGTCGGCGATTTATGCGAAAAACCAAAAACGGGTAAATGCTGTCGTCCCATTGCAAATTCTCCGGCTCGCTGGTCGTCAGAACCGTGACTTGATGACCTCGTTCAGCCAATGCTTTAGCGATTGTGGGCACATAAGTCGCTGGTCCACCAATGTCAGGAGGGAAAATGCCAGTTGTGGTTAAGATTCGCATGTTCGTGTCAACTGCGTCATAAATTTAAAAACAATGCGCTGCACTTTGGTCTGGGGAGAAATTTTTGTCAACCCCGAAGAACCCAGACCAACCTCTCAACAAGTTCGCTTGTCCCGCCTTAATTGACCCCATTCGTGCCTGACCACTCAGGGTAGTGAGTAGAAGTGCATTTTTATTTTACCACAATCGTGTCGCTGAGTTAACCGATTTATGGCTTCATGCCGCAGACCTTTTGTCGTCGCCAGTGCAAAGTAATTCATCCACGCTACGGACTTCAGTTCGTAGTGTTGATAGCGCAACCATGAACAATCCATGCTACGGGTTTTAACCCGTAGTTGATGACGCAGAACCTAAGCGCCGACTTTCAACGGGACGAGGAGCGTGGGACGAGGGACGGGTGACGGAATGAATTGAGAGGGCAAGGCTCCTGCCGAGCCAAAACGACAGCGAGTAGCGAATGGCGAATAGCGAATAGTGAACGGCAAATAGCAACTGGCGGTTAGCGACTGTTTTTCTGGAGGGCAGTGCTCTTGCACTGCCGAGAAACTTTTCGGCTTTTAACAACTGCACTCCGCACCTCGCACTCAATTTTGGCTCACCGGGAGGTTCGCCCTCACAAAACGCCGAATAAATTCGGCACTCAAAAAATTCGTCATCAAATTCCATGCCCCTTGTCCTGTGTCCCTTGCCCCTTCCAGAACAGAGCGGGGTCGCAAAGGTGGACACTCAGAAAATGTAAATTCGGTAATTGCGGAAGCCTCGGACCGGTCCCCAAATTGCCCAGATGCTGCCGGCAGTGAAGTCGCCGACAATTAGCCCGATGAAGAAGGGCATGAAATCCCTGTGGGCTCGGCTGCCACCGAATTTCAGGATCAGTGCTTTGGCGAGCCAACTTATCATGAAGGCGAACCAAAAGTAGTTCATGGCGTAACTTACTGCCAAGGCGTAACCTGCATGATGCAGCGGGAAGGAACCGACAGCCAACCGAGTTGCCCACAAGCCCCAAACGATTCCTGCTCCAACCAGCATGGCAATACGGCGTGGGTTGAGAACTTGCTGCGGCGCTTGAAGCCAACTTGCCAGTTGATTGAAGGCTTCCCAACCAACCCAAGCCTTAAACCCGATGCACCTCGCTGTCGCCCCTTCTCGGTAGCAGACATGCAAGTTCGCCCAATAGGTCACAGGGATTGAGAAAAGGTAGGTGGCAAAGACGAGCCAAGCCATAGACCTTTGAGCGATGCCGAAAAGTTGGGCGAACTTGAAGGCTTCCAACATTCCCGGCATCGGGTGACATCGGTAGCCCCGGTTGAACCAATGGGTCAAAGAGATTGCTGTCAACTCTCTGGGCGAAAAGCGGCTCGTCCCGAACAGGTCAGCAACAATATTACGAGGCTGTGCGTAAACGATTTCGTGAGGCGCTCCCAATTCCGCCCTGACCCTCGTTATGGCTATGCTGAACAGGAAAAAGACCGCCCAAAAAACTGTCAACATCAGCGGACCCATACCCATCAATTTCGTGAAAGCGACAAGGGCAGGAGTTGAGACGAGGAGCCCAACCCATGCCCACCTGAACCTGATTGGTTCGTTGGCGTCTTTTTGCTGCTCGCTCGGTTTCAAAGCCACCCTCAAAGTTTCCATTAACCAATGCCGTGAAGCCCAAATTGCCATAACTCCCAGCACTAACCACGCACCCGATG
>Ga0079998_113514_pt1 | contig 10233 bp, 13 predicted proteins | sample PerSpoBPS_BMetaG_FD_69201 | JGI IMG/M metagenome (GOLD analysis project Ga0079998, IMG submission 69201) | Thermal spring microbial communities from Yellowstone National Park, Wyoming, USA - Perpetual Spouter B (PS_B) MetaG (SPADES assembly)... | ecosystem: Environmental > Aquatic > Thermal... | reverse complement strand
GCCTTGGTGGCACTGGTTTGCTTGGATGGTGGCTTTTGCGATGGGCGCATTTGCCTTTAGACTTGCCCTTGAGCATTACCTATCGGCTGCCGATCCCTTTGCTCAAGATGTTCAGGCAGTTATTGAGCGGCACCAAATCTCGTATATCGGCGACATGACCAGCCAAGTCTTTCACCGAAAAGATTGCCCCCTTGCCGTTCAAATCCCGCAAAGGTTCAAGGTCATGTTCTTCTCCCGTCGGGCTGCTTTGGAAATGAAATTCAACCCATGCCCATATTGCCGACCGTAGAAAAACTGTAGGAGTGGCGTCAGCCACGAATAAGGGGGTGCAAAGACATGGTGCTTGGGACAAGGTTCGGAATGCGAAAAATCAGGCGTTCTGGCAGGCTGCCGTTCTTCATCGTTCTCGCAGCAGCATTGGCGGCTGGTGCTGCCGCTGCAGGCGTCAGCACTCTCCTCATGAGAAAGGTCGTCGCCGACGAACCCAAAAAGCTGGAGAAAGTCGAGGTCGTGCCAGTCACCTTCATGTATCCGCTCGGAGAGCAAATTGTCAACTTGATTGAGCCAGGGCGATTTTTGAAGGCGGGAATTGAACTTGAAGTTTTGGCGAAGGGCTCACCAGAGGAAGGCGAAAAGGCGTTGTCAAACCACAGTTCAGGTGGACATAGCGAGAGCGCTGAGAACTCCCCTCCACTTCCGCCCGTCGCCGCAGCGACGAAAGCCGAACTTGACAAAAAACGAGCCAAAATCCTTGACGCCGTCCTTTCCGAACTTTCTTCCTCTTCCTTTCGCGAACTCTTGACGCCTCGAGGTAAGCGGGAACTGAAGGAACGCATAAAACGGGCAGTCAACAGGCTTTTGGAGAGCGGCGAAGTCCAAGAGGTCTACTTCACCACTTTCTTGGCTCAATGAGCGGAGGGTGAGAGGGATGCAAAACTTGACGCCTGAGGAACTCCAAGCCTTGTTGCAGCAGCCTGAACCGACAAGCCAACAAAAGACCAAGCAGCGGCGCTCCCGACTGCTAACGGGGGTTGCTGTCCAACCTTACGATATGCAAGCCACGCTTACCTTGACGCCGAGGCAGCGGGCGATGATTCGGCAGTGGGCTGACCAACTTGTCCAGTCCCTCAGGTATTCCCTAATCCCATCCCTGCGGATGACTTTGGAACTCCGGCTCAACTCTGATGGTCTAATTTCCCTTTCCGAGTTGGTCAGCCAGTGGAAAGGGAAAGCCTATGTCGTCCCCGTCTCCACCTCAGGCAGGCTTCGCGGAGACCACTTCCTTGCCATCAGCACTAACTTGGCAATGGTCATCGTTGACAGGTTGTTGGGCGGACCAGGAACGGTCTCCCAGAGTTTGCTTCAACGCCCGTTAAGCCGATTGGAAATGAATTTGCTGCTGAAGTTCGCCGAAAGGGTAGCCCGATTGCTGTTGACGGTCATCACCGGCGATGAAGAAGGACAATCGGTTCAACTGCAAAACCTTTTGACCTCCGAGGAGCAAATTGCGATGCTTACCGACAAAGTCACCCTCTACAGCCTTTGCTACGACTTCCAACTGGGTCAGGAGAGCGGCAACCTCTGGATTGCCTTGCGAGCCGACGCCCTCAAAGGTCTTGAGCAGATGAGTTCCCACCATTCAACTCAGCCTCCAACATTCAGCACTTCGCACCCGGTCATGTCCTTGCCTGTGACCATGAAAGTGGTTTTGGCAACTGGGCGAATCACGATGAAGGAACTAAGGCAACTTCAAGTGGGCGATGTGATTTTGCTGGACGGGTTTAAGGGAGAGCCTGCAAGGCTCGTCTGGAATGGGAGGACACTGTGCATGGTCAGACCGGGAATCCGCGATGGTCATTTGGCAGTCCAACTTCTGCCACAGAAAACCCAACAACGGGGTGAGGTGAAATGATGGAGCAACGGCAGCATGAAGCCCAGCCTGTTATCTTCCCTCAACTGACGGAAACTGTTGAGGGGCAACACGATGGGTCTGCCATCCCTTGGGAAGTCCTCGCCACTTTGGAACTTCCCGTCCATGTTGAACTTGGGCGGGTTGAAGTCACTGTGCAGGAACTTTTGGAGTTAACGCCCGGCAGTGTCCTTGAACTTGACAAGGCTGTAGGCGAACCCGTTGAGGTTTATGTGGCAGGCAAACTCATCGCCCGAGGGGAAGTCGTCGTTGTCTGCCGCTATTGGTCACCGCTTTGGTGATCGGCTTGGTCATAGGCATCTTGCAAGCAGCGACAGGGGTTCAGGAGTTTACCCTGTCTTTCGTTCCGAAAGTCTTGGCGATTTTCGCTATCTTGCTTCTGTTCGGCGCATCGGGCTTGACATTGGCAACGGAATTTACCGTTCGGATGCTCAATTTGATTCCGCAGGTGGTGCGATGAACATGGTGCCAGAAATCTGGCTTAACGAATGGGTTCGTTGGCTCATAGCAGCGGCAAGGTTCGGAGGTGCGATGGCTTTGATGCCAGGGCTTTCGTCACCGCAAGTCCCGCCACTTGCCCGAACCACAGTAGCCTTCGGTGCAGCCCTGTCGGGCATCGCCTTTGTGCCGCCCGTTAACCTTGACAATTTCACTTTGCTTGCAGTGCTGTTGCTTCGTGAGGTGGCAATAGGCATGTTGATAGGTTTTGCATTTGCTGCGTTCGTCTGGCTTGTTGAGTGGGTTGCAGAAATCGTTGATTGGCAAGTCGGTTTCGGGTTCTCAGCCCTCGTTGACCCATTGTTGGGCACGAAAGCAGCGATAGTTGCGAGGGCAGCGACATTATTGGCTGGAGTGCTTTTCTTCCAACTGGACGGACATCATTGGTTGGTTCGCACTGTCGCTCTCAGTTACCAGTTTTTGCCTGTCGCTCCGAACTTTGCGCTCCGTGCCGCTTTGGGCGAAAGTTGGATGGCTTTGCTTGCCAACGGTTTGCTCGTTGTTTTGCCGTTCGTCGTCCCCGCGATTGGTATCGTTTTGCTCACCGATTTCGTGCTTGGAATGATGGGGCGAGCAGCACCGCAACTTTCCGTGCTCCTTTGGGGCATGCCCGCACGAATTGGGCTCGCCATTTTGGTCATCGCTTTCTCGTTCGCGGCTCTGCCAAACCTTTGTGAGAAATTGTTGCGCCACATTGCGATTTCCGTCCCGACTTTACTTTCCACACTCCGCACTTAGCAAATCCGCCAGTCGCTAATCGCCGTTGGCTTGGAGGTGACGGCGAATGTTCTGGTCGGACAAAACAGAAGCGCCGACACCGAGAAGGAGAGAGGAAGCGAGAAAACAAGGCATAGTGCCAAGGAGCGCTGAACTGACAGGAGCAGCGGTCTTGTTTGCAGGGACTCTGTTTGGTGTCCTGCTTTTCCCGTCTTGGCTCGACTCTTTGAGCAGCGCCATGAACGCTTTGCTCGTCAGGGGCGATTGGTCGCCATTAGTTCGCGATGTGATGTTGAAGCCATTGCTTTTCGTTGCTGGGTTGATGTTGGTTGCTTTCCTTGCAGGTGCAATTCAAACTCGCTTCTTGTTCACCCTCTACCCACTTCGGTTTGACTGGCAAAAAGTCAATCCTGTCAGCGGCTTCAAGCGGATGTTCTCGTTGATGACCTTGTGGGATGGGACAAGGGCAGTTTTGAAAGCAGCTTTCGTCGGGTATGTCGGATTTGTGACCTTGAAGGCAGGATGGGACGCTGTTTTGGCTACATCCGCAACGGATGTCCGAACGGGCGCAAGCACCGAACCGATATGTGGTCAAGGTGAGGGGAGCGAAGGTTGGGGAAGCGGACTGTTACCCGCACAAATTCCTCGCTGTCGGAGGTCCTCACCTGCCACCCCTTGACGGAATTGCGACGAAAGACCCGGCTTTCGGGTTGCCTGCCTTTTGGGTTGACCCTGACAAGAAACGGGAAGCCGAGCGGATGGGTTACACCGTCGTTGACGCTGAGACAGCCCTCATCACTCACCTCTCAGAGGTCATCAAGATGCACGCCCCTGAAATCATGTCCCGGCAAGAGGTTCAAGCGCTCCTCGACCAAGTAAGGCTCACTCACCCTGCTGTCGTTGAGGAGGTCACGCCCCAACTTCTGTCCCGCAGCGAAATTCACCAAGTGCTTTGCAACTTGCTGGAGGAGGGCGTGCCTATCAAAGACATGGTAGCAATCCTTGAAGCCCTCGCTGACGCTGCCCGAGTGAGAAAAGACATTGACTACCTCACAGAGCGAGTTAGGCGCAGGCTGGCTCGGTTGATATGTCAACCTTACCTCACTCCTGACGGTGCACTCGCAGCCATCGTTCTTGACCCTGAGATTGAGCAGCGGTTAAACAGCGCTGTTCAGGAAACCGATAGCGGTTGGATGCTTGTTCCCGACCCTTCCCTCTGGCAGCGATTGATGGAGCAAATCGCTCAAGCAGCGGAGCGAATTGCTGCTGAAGGTGTTCAGCCGGTGATTGTTTGCGGCAGTGGAATAAGGTTGCCCTTCCGAAGACTTCTTTCTCGTTTCATGCCGCGAATTCCGGTCCTCAGTTACGAAGAAGTCAACGCTGCAAAAGTGGCATTGCAAACGAAAGCGATAGTAGGAGGTGAGTGGGCATGATTGTTAGGTGCTTTGAAGGACGGTCAATGCCTGAGGTGATGGAACGGGTCAGACAGGAGATGGGGGAGGATGCCATCATCCTCCACACCCAGCAGCGACGAGGGTTACTTTGGTGGCTCCGCCGAACGCCCACCATCCGAGTTTGGGCTGCAGTCACTCGGTCATCAATCGCAAACTGTTCCAAAGGGGACGAAAGCAATGTAGGAGGGGCGTTAGCCCCGAACAAAAGTGATGTGGAGAGGACATCAACTCCGAATGATTGCCAATTGCAACTTGCTTCCCCAGTCGCTAATCCCCAGTCGCCGGTCACTCCCTCAAAGCAGCGGAAACGAGGGCGGAAGAAGTCAACCCACAGTGCTGAACTCAGTGAGGCGAGTGTTGAAATTTCCGCCGGTAAAAAGTCGGCGAAGAATTCCCGCCGATCGCAAAGCACCAATCACTCTGAACTGCTTGACCTTGCGCAGCGAGTAGAGCGGCAGTTGCAATTGCTTGCCACTTCTCTTTGGGGACAGGAAGCAATTGCTTCTCAAACAGGGGCGTTGGGAATTTTGTGGCAATGCGGGGTTGACCTGCCGACTATTCAGCGACTCTTTTCCTCTTCGGTTCCTAACCCCCAGCCTCAAGCCCCTACAGATGAATGGCTCAAATCTGTTCTGTCAAGGCATCTTCCCGTAACAGGGGGATTGGCGCCGACGACAAGTTTAGCCGTTTTGGTTGGTCCAACGGGGGTTGGCAAGACGACAACTGTGGCGAAAATTGCGGCAAACCAACTGATGCATCAACGCCGCCGAGTTGCCCTCGTGACTGTCGATGTTTTCAGGATCGGGGCAGTCCAGCAATTGGAAACTTATGCCCGCTTGATGGGATTGCCCTTCTTCGTGGCGACGAATCCGGAGGAAGCGAAGAAATGTGCTTACCAAGCGAAACAAGTTGCCGATTTGGTTCTGGTCGACACCATCGGTCGCAGCCCCAAACACACCGACCAACTTGCGTCCCTTTGGGAACTTGTCGCGGCAATGGACCCAGACGAAGTGCTTTTGACTCTCCCAGCGAACGGTAACCCAGCAGACCTCGCTCTCGCTGCGGACCAGTTTTCCGTATTCTGTCCCACAAGCCTCATCATCACTAAGTTGGACGAGGCTATCCAAACAGGCGTGATTGTCAACTTGGTGACGCGTTTGAATTTGCCCGTTTCCTATGTCACAACGGGGCAGAATGTCCCCGAGGACTTGGAAGTCCCCACTTCGGAAAGACTTGCCGAGTGGGTTCTCTTGCCGATCAGGGAAAGGTTTGAAACCAACGAAAGTGCGGGGTGCGAGGTGCAGGGGGCAGATTTGATTGACAAGTGTGAAGTGAAAAGCGCTGGCAAGTTAGTTCCAGCGGAGGTGAGGGGCAATGCGTGACCAAGCCACCAAACTCCGAGAAATTTTCTCTGGTTCAGTTGCTTCAACTCCGACCTTTCACAACACTTACGCCATCACCGTCGCGAGTGGGAAGGGAGGCGTTGGCAAGACGACAATCTCTGTCAATTTGGCTTTGGCTCTTGGCGAACTTGGTTATTCGGTGCTTCTTTGGGACGCCGACTTTTCTCTGGCAAACGCAAATGTCTTGCTCAACTTACCGCCCAAGTTTACGGTCCGAGACATCCTCGAAGGGACTGCGACTGTGGAGGAAACCCTTCTCGCCGTCAACGAAAAGGTTTGGCTTTTGCCCGGCGCTTCGGGAATCGTCGAGTTGGCTCGCCTTGACGGACATACTTTGACAACTTTGCACGCAAAATTGTCGGCTATGGAGGAAAAGTTCTCGCTCATCATTTCCGATGCCGCTGCTGGCATAGGTCCCGATGTCCTCGCTCTTTGCCAAGCCGCCCACGAACTTCTGTTAGTCACGACACCTGAACCGACAGCGTTAACCGACGCTTACGGTTTGCTCAAGGCTCTTGCCCATCAGGATTTTCATGGGCGAGTCTGGCGACACACTTTCGTCATTGACCACGCTTCGCCTGAACTGTTGTTTTTGACGCCACTAACCGAGGGAGAGGTTGTTTCTGTCTACGAAGTTGGGGACAAAGTTGTCTGCTACATCCCAACACCTGTCAAGGCTTACCAGTTTGAAAGCGTGGTCGTTCAAAACCGGTCGGACACGGTGCCATATATCGTCCTTGAGCGCCCAGAACAACTTCGCCCTGTCCAGCGCCGCAGGTTCTTCCGAGTCAGAGTCCTCCACTCGGTCAAGTTATTGCCAATCTCCAACGAAAACGAAGCGTCTTTAGATCAGCCGGTAGAGGCTTACGGCACTGACATTAATGGTGGTGGGGTCGGGATAAGGTTGGACCTCCGAAAAATTCCTCCGACCTTCCAGTTGCGGGAGCATCAAAGGCTCAAACTCATTATCTCCTTGCCTCCCGTCGAAAAGGCGTTCCCGCAAGGTCTTACGGCGGAACTCGTTGGTGAAATTTTGTGGATACGCCATAACGGACGATCTCTCCGCATCGGCATCGCCTTTACGAACATTGACCGAAAGTTGCAGGAACGAGTCATCGCTTGGTGCTTTGCTTACCAGTGCAAATTGCTTCGGCTCGGTCTCTGGCGGGACGAAGTTTGAAGCAGAGGTGAACTGAATGGCAGCTTTGACTTTCCCGCTCCATCGAAAGCAAAAAGTGATAGTGAGGCAGCGGTTGGGTGAAGGCAGCGAAGGGCAACCTTACGAGTTCATCGTCGAATCCGTTTCACCTGAAGAGGTGCTCCTTTTGCCCGTTGATGAAAAGGTTGACATCGCCAGCGTTTTCACGCCCGGCGAAATAGTGATTGGCTTTATCCCCGGCGATCCGCCATACCAGTTCCAGTCGGTTGTCATTCGCGTCCGCCGAACCTACTTGGTTCGCCCTCCATCCCTCATCCCCCGCCCCATCTCCATGTTGCTCATTTCTGCCCCAGAACAAGTAGCCGTTGTTGAGCGTCGGCGATACTTTCGCGTTCGCGTGCTCTTTGAGGCGAAAGTTGCTTTCGTCCTCGATGAAAAGGGCAGCATCACCGATTTCTATCCAGCAACTGGTCTTGACATCAGCAGCATGGGTGTCGGTTTGCACATCAAACCTACCCCCACATGCCCCATCCCTCGCCCTTTGCTTCAGCAGCAAGTTCTGGTTACAGGTTCATTGCCTTCCGTCCGTCCTGAGTTTCCTAACGGGCTTTCCTTTGAAGCGAGTGGTGAAGTCCGAAACATCACCGAAATGGGAACGGGTTGGAGGGTCGGAATCATGTTCACCTCAATTGAGCGACGGACCCAAGACCTCATCGTGGCTTGGTGTTTTGCTTTCCAAAGGCGGTTGAAACGGGAAGGGTTGCCCGTTTTGGAGGGAGAAGTTGTCCTTGACGAAAATGAAGTAAAGGAGGCGTGGCAGCGATGATGACGGCAAAGGAATTAGAGCGGTGCTGGAGCACTTATCGGGCGAATCGCGACGAAAACAGCCGTGAGGCTCTGGTTCAGGCTTATTTGCACTTAGTCAAGCGGGTTGTCGCCCGCATTAAACCCCTGCTGCCGCCCTCCGTTGAGGAAGGCGACTTGATCAGTTACGGCTTGATTGGGTTGCTGGAAGCCATTGACAGGTTTGACCAAACGCGAGGCGTTCCCTTTGAGGCTTTCGCTACCCAGAGAATTCGCGGCGCCATCGTTGATGGTCTCAGGCAAATGGGATGGGTCCCAAGGTCCGCTTACCAACGGGCAAAACAATTGCAGGAAACCATTGAGACCTTAGAGCAACGGCTCGGTCATTCGCCTTCGGAGCAGGAATTGGCTGATGAACTTGGCTTGACGGAGGAGGAGTTTTCCGATTTCGTGATGGAAGCAGCACCAGTGACTGTCCTTCCTTTGGAAGAACTCCTCCCCCTTGCTGAGCGAGTCAACGAACAAGACATTTTCGAAGAGCACCGTCGGCGCGAACTCGTGGAAATTCTCGCCCAAGCCATTGAACAACTTCCGGAGAAGGAGCGGCTCGTCATCACCCTCTACTTCTACGAGCAGTTGACCCTCAAAGAAATCGCGAAGGTCATGAAGTTGACGGAGGGTCGTGTCTGTCAATTGAAAACTCAAGCGTTGATGCGCCTTAAAGCGGCGCTCAAACGCGCCGGGTGGTAGCGATGAGGACAGAGAAAGTTTGGCAGCCACCAAGCATCCCAACCGAAACAGGACGCATCCCAGAGGTGCGGGAGCGAAAAGGCAAGAACCAAAGACCTGCGCCCCGCACTTCGCCACCAGCACTTGTGGAGAATGAGACAGAGGACGAGGGACAAGGGGTGGAAGAAGAAAAGCACCTTGACACTTTGGCGTGAAGCCATCGGGCAGGAGGGGCGTCAGCCCCGAATTAACATCAGCAGGAGGTGAAAGGAAATGACGACGGCAATCGGAATCGGTTTGCTGGCGCTTGTCATCGCCACACTGGCTGTCTTCGTGGCTGCGTGGAGGTGGCTGACGAGACCATCCTATTCGCATCGCTGAAACGGGAGAGATTTTCGCTGGAACGCAACGAGTCGGTCGGTTGCAAGTCGTGACGCTTCAAACCGTTCAGCCTGTTGGCAACGGTTACTTCTTGGGAGTAAATCCTCAGCCCACCAACACTCGCATCGCCCAAGGGATGTTGGAGGGCAGCAATGTCCAAGTTGTCACCGAGTTAGTTCGGATGCTCAACGCTTTGAGGTCATACGAGATGTCAGCCCGAACATTTTCTGCCTTCGAAACCAGCAAGCAAGCCTTATTGGAGGCGACGAGGGCATGAGGATCGCAAACACCTTTCAATGCGGGAACACAAAAGCGAACCAATCACGGCGGCACAAGGGGAATTCCAGTTTGCGGATAGTAACCGATCCAACCAACTTTAATGCCATGCAGTTTGGGATGCTGGTGCCATTGCCGATAGATGCGCAAATCTGCTGTCCAAAAAATGCCGTCAATACGCTGAGCGAGCAAAAGGTAAAGCGTGTCGTAAAGGTGAAATCCCCACTCATCGGCAATACTTATCAGTTCGTCCCAACTGACTGTGGGCTCGCAAATAACGCAATAACTTCTCGTGAATTCGTTCAACCACCTCATTGCCCGCTGGGCCTCATAGCGACTCAATTTTCGCGCAGAGACAAAACTGCGAATCGCCCCAGCGACCTCCAATCGCCAGTGGAATGGCAAAGCGACCCAATATTTACCCGCAACAATGTCTCGGTAAAGTTGCCGTGCTTTCCGCGTAAGGAGCAGGTCTTCGCCTTTAACTTTCACCCACAGAACGCTTACCGATGCATCAGTCACTGTCCAAATTCTGGGGTCAGCAATCACTTCTCATCATCCCTCCACCACCAGCGCGTGGCATCGCGCATCCTGAGCAACTCTTCAAGCAAACTGCCCTCCACCTTGTTGAACGCCTTTTCAATTTCACGACGCTCCCGTTCTAACTCCCTCGCTCTTTTCCGCCTTTCCTTCTCCCATTGCCTCAACGCCTTTCGAGTTTCCGGCCATTCAACGACTGGAATTTCTTTTCCTTCAACGACCATCGTGCCGACAATCTTTGGTTTGCTTCCTCGCTTTTCTGCCATTTGTTTTCGCCTCCTTTCGCTGCCTCAATTTTGCCATTCGTCCTATCCAACTTTCGGTGAAAGTGAAACTTCACGG
>Ga0079998_115940_pt1 | contig 10260 bp, 7 predicted proteins | sample PerSpoBPS_BMetaG_FD_69201 | JGI IMG/M metagenome (GOLD analysis project Ga0079998, IMG submission 69201) | Thermal spring microbial communities from Yellowstone National Park, Wyoming, USA - Perpetual Spouter B (PS_B) MetaG (SPADES assembly)... | ecosystem: Environmental > Aquatic > Thermal... | reverse complement strand
TCTCCTCGGCGACGCTCAGGCTCCCCCGGTGCATCCCCACCAGCAGGGTGCACACTACTTCCGCAGGAGTCGCACGCAAGCGATACATCGCCGTGCCCAGGGTGGGGCCAAAGGAACGCCCGCAGTTTCGGCAGACCCAACGCGGCCGCCCGTCCTTGCTACCGTTCGGAATCACGCAGGTGGCCCCACAGCGAGAGCAGGGAGGATTCTGTCAATCGGGTTTTCGAGTCATCTTGTTCACCTCCGCCTCACCTCTTGGATTTATACCATCGAGCACTACTCAGGGGGTGATTGCCCGACTGGCTGATCCACATTATTTTTATAGGAGTTACAAGGTTGGCCATGCTTCCTTTCCGCGCCATCGTGATAGCCGGCCGAACTCCACTCTGGCCAGAGGAGACAGATGAAGATGAGCCCACTCCATTAGGCTGACCTGGACTCCATTCCCTTCCAGATCGCGGCCCAGAAGGTTTTCACCTGCACAGAGGCCACTCGATGTGCACCGGAAGGGGAGAATGCCCCGGCCCATGATGCCTTCACTCACCTGCTCCCAAGACAGCCCCCAACACGGAGGCGTTGGGACAGGAGGCGAAGGCCTTTGTGGATCTTTAGTTCCGGACGACACGACCGCGGAAGACCTTCTATCTCCCATCTCCCCTGCTCTGCAAACAGCCCCATTGCCGCCTTCCCATTCCCCGCTCGGAAAGGCAAAGCAGATGACCGGTCATTTCCGACTTTCATCGACCCGGATCACACGTGAAGCGCGTTCGGTCCGCGCTTTCAACGGCCCCGGACAGAATCCCCTCCCGGATCGATTCTACTCAAACCTGCAGATCCCGTCATCCCTCAGTAGAAAGGCCGATCACCAAGATACCCACCAGAGATCAGCCATCCCGCGAGTCCAGAACGGCACTCCAGGATGTGAGCAACCCCTCGATGATGGAGAAGAGCTCACCCCCTCGCAGCCGAGAGAGATCCGCCACCCATGCCGCTCAGTGGTTCTGCCGCAAATGTGCAATCCTTCGACAGGCCAGCAGCTGCCCCTCTGGACTTGACAATCCCTACAGACCCATTTTCTATAGTTGAGGAAAATCTGCAAAACTGAGGAGGGGAGATGCCTTCATCCCCGGAAGCCTGGTATGATGCCTGGTATTTCCGCCACTGCTGCGGCCGGCCCTACGAGCGAAGTCCGGAATGGCTGGAGCTCTTCGGGCGGATCGCCGATCGCATCGTCACCGACATTGGGCCTCGAACCGTCATGGATGTCGGATGTGCCATGGGCTTCCTGGTGGAGGCCCTGCGGGATCGAGGGGTGGAGGCCTTCGGGATCGATATCTCCGAATACGCCCTCCAGCACGTCCGCGAGGACATCCGGCCCTATGTCTGGAAGGCCTCGATTCTCGATCCACTGCCTGGTCGCTACGACCTGATCGTCTGCATCGAGGTGCTGGAACACCTCCCCTCCTCTGAAGTGGAGAAAGCCATCAATCATCTCTGCCAAGCTGCTGACGATATCCTGTTCTCATCGACGCCCCATGACTTCGGGGAGCCCACCCACCTGAACGCTCAACCGCCGGAGTATTGGGCGGAGCAATTCGCCCGAAGGGGCTTTTTCCGGGATGTGGATTTCGATGCCTCCTTCATTACGCCATGGGCCATTCGGTTCCGACGGTCTACGGACCCTCTTCATCGGGTCGTCGCCCGCTACGAGCGGAAATTCTGGCGGCTCTGGGCGGAGAACGTCCAGCTACGGAGCCGCCTGCTGGAATGGCGAGATCAGCTGGCCCGGTTAGAGGAGCAAACGTCCACCTCGCGGATCCAGCCGACTGAGGCAGAAGCCAGATCGAAGTCCGAACAACAACGGAGCGAAGCCCTTGTCCGGGAGATCGAGTCTCTACGCACCCAGCTGGCTCAGACCAAGCAGAAGCTCCAGGAGACTACCACGATGTTGAATATGGTCTTTCGCTCAAAGACCTGGCGATGGACAGAGCCTTTGAGAAAGGCCTATTTGATCTGGAAAAATCTCCGGCCTGGCTGGCAACTTCAGCTTCGATGGCTTCTCTATTACGTCTTTTCTTCTTATATCTCCTCTCGAAATTACCAGAGATGGATCCGAATGTATGATACCCTTACTGAAGAGGATCGTCGTGCGATCCGAGCTCACATTGAGTACCTCGCATACAAACCGCTGATTTCTGTAATCATGCCCACCTACAACACTCCCGAACCATGGCTTCGGCGGGCCATTGAGTCCGTCCGAAATCAACTTTATCCTTACTGGGAGCTGTGCATTGCTGATGACGCTTCGGAGGCTCCCCACGTGCGGCGGATCCTCCAGGAGTATCAAGAGAAAGACTCCCGGATCCGGGTTGCGTTTCGGGATCGCCGGGGTCATATCTCTGAGTGCAGTAACACAGCCCTGGAGCTGGCCCGAGGGGAGTTCATTGCCCTCCTCGACCACGACGATGAACTGGCCGAACACGCCCTCTACATGGTTGCCGTCGAGCTGAACACTCATCCTGACGCCGATATCATCTATAGCGATGAAGACAAAATCGACACGCAAGGGAAGCGATTTGATCCATACTTCAAGCCGGACTGGAATCCTGATTTGTTCTACGGGCAGAATTTAATTTCTCATCTCGGGGTCTATCGCACTCAGCTCGTTCGCGAGGTAGGAGGATTTCGGCCAGGCTATGAGGGAGCCCAGGATTGGGATCTAGCTTTGCGCATTGTTGAACGAATACCTCCCTCCCACATCCGCCACATCCCCTGCATCCTCTACCACTGGCGGATCCTTCCCGGATCGGCGGCAACTTCTATGGCAGAAAAGCCATATGCTCATGAAGCTCAGCGGAAGACTTTAACTTCTTACTTTCAGCGGCATGGTATTCCAGTTCAGCTTCACTCGGTTTATGGAATATTTTGGCGAGTGGAATATCCTCTCCCCTTCGACCCGCCTCTTGTATCCCTGATCATCCCCACCCATAATGGCTATGAATTATTGTCTCGCTGCGTGCAAAGCATTCTTCAAAAGACTACTTACAAATACTTCGAGATATTAATCGTCAATTATAAATCCGATGATCCTCGAACACTCACATATTTGGAACATCTGGACAAGGACGGTAAGGCACGGATTATCGATTACGAAGGTCCGTTCAACCTCTCTCAGATTAATAATTGGGCAGCCCGTCACACCCGCGGCATAATCCTTGGTTTCCTTCATAATGATGTGGAGGTGATCTCTCCAATATGGTTGGAAGAGATGGTCCGCCATGCGATCCGGCCGGAGATTGGTGCTGTAGGAGCAATGTTGTATTACCCCAACGATACCATTCAGCATGCAGGGATCATTTTAGGCATCAAGGGAATCTTTGGCTATGCTTATCACGGCTTGCCGCGTGGGATCCCGGGCCAAACAGGCCGGGCCTGGCTGGCTCAAAACCTTTCTGCTGTCACAGGTGCTTGTTTGCTTGTGAGAAGAGATGTATTTGAGGAAGTCGGTGGCTTTGATGAGAGGCTGACAGTCTTCTATGATATAGATCTCTGCCTCCGCATCCGAGAACGGGGATATCGGATTATCTGGACACCCTTCGCAGAGCTATATCATCGAGAGGAAATTAGCCGTGGAAGGAATACAATCGAGAGCGAACAGTTTCAACATGAGATTCGGTTTATGCAGGAACAATGGGGGGAACAGCTCCTTCAAGATCCAGCTTATAATCCAAACCTGACTCTGGAACGAGAGGACTTTTCCCTGGCTTTCCCTCCGCGGGTCTCGAAGCCGTGGGGGTTATGAATTGTTACAGGGTCCTCCGCCTTCAGCGGCTTTTGCTTCATGGGAAGGCCCAACGCCGGGGCACCTGCCAGGGCGGAACCAGGGGGGCAACCACGCGAGGGGATCCGGGGCGGCGCTCCGCCAGGAACGGACGGATCCCCCGAAGGCCGGCCAGCCGACCCCTCAAGGCCCAGCGATCGCCCCGGCGCAGCAGGGCATAGGCCACTCCCAACAGATCGTAAAGCCAGATGAGGGGCAAATCCGCCGCCGGCGCGTTCTTGGCCACCAGCCAGACCTTGTTGCGCCCCAGCAGGAAGCGATGGAGCGGAGCGCCCTCCCCCAGGCTGGCGCTGGTGAGGTGACGCACCCGCGCCGAAGGGACGTAAACGCAGCGCCAGCCGGCGATCTGCGCCCGCCAAGCCAGATCCACATCCTCCAGGTAGGCGAAGAACCGCTCGTCGAACCCTCCCAGCGCCTCCAGCATAGCGCGTCGATAAAGGGCCGCCCCCGCCGAGGCCCCGAAAACCTCCGCCGGGGCCTGGGCATGCGCCACCGGATATCCCCGCAGGCGATCCCAGGCGATAGCCGCCCGGTCGATGGCGATCCCCGCGCTTTGAACGATCTCCGGACGATGGTCGAACACCATCAGGCTGGCGCAGGCTCCGATCTCGGGATCCGCTTCCATGACCTTCAGCAGGGCCTCCAACCATCCCGGCTCCGGGAAGGCGTCGTCGTTGAGCACCGCTACATACGGGGCGCGGGTCATCCGGATCCCCTGGTTCACCGCCGCCGCGAAGCCACGGTTCGTTGGGTTTTGATGGAGGCGCAGCGGAAGCTCCGGCGGGGGGGAGATCTGGGGAGCCAGGCCGCCGTTCTGGACCAGCACCACCTCGCAGGGGCGGCAGGTCTGCCGGGAGAGCGCCTCCAAACAGCGGGGAAGCCATGCCGCCCCTCGCCATGTGGGGATCACCACGCTGATCGGAACGGACGCCCGCATTCGATCGATGATCCTAACCGGACAGAAGTTCTTGATAAATCTGTTCCAGAGCCCGGACGTGCGCCTCGACGGAGAGGAGAGACACCGGGCCGGGCAGATCCAGGGATCGCAGGCGCTCGGGATCCTGCGCCAGCTCCTCCAGGATCCGCCGGAGCGCCTCCTCATCCCCCGGCGGGAACGTGTAGCCGTTGACGCCGTCCAACACCACCTCCGTCAGCGCTCCGACCCGGGATGCGATCACCGGGACGCCGTATGCCAGGGCCTCTCGGGCCGCCCGGGAGAACGTCTCCGGACTGAGGGAGGGGATCACCAGGACATCCAGCTGCGCATAAATCCGGGGCCGATCCTCCGGCGAGAAGGGGCCGTGGACATGCACCCGGGGATCTCCTCGGATCCACTCCTGCAGGGAGCGCGCGTAAGGATGGGCCGGATCGAAGGGCCCGAAGAGATGCAGCGAGACTCGCGGGCTGGCAAGTCGGTGAAAGGCCTTCAGAAGGAGGTGAACCCCCTTCTGGGGCTGATACCATCCGATATAGCCGATCCGCAGCTCCGAATCCGTGGAGGGCCTTCGCGGGGCCCGGAGGCCCTCCTTCGGAAGGTCGAGGCCCAGCGGAAGCACCCGGATCTCCGTCTCCCCCCAGCCGTTTCGGATGAACACTTCGCGGACGAAGGCGCTCGGAGCCAGCAGAAGCCGACACGCTTGACGAGCGGCCTCAAACGCCCGATGGCGTGCTTGGAAGCTTTCCTCTCCTTCCGAAGGCCATGGAAGGGCCGGGGCGCTCCCCCGCCAGCGCGCCCACACTTGGTGGATCCATCGTGGGATCCACGGGTTCAGGCGGCGGAGCGGTGCGAGGAGACTACCCATGCCTTCAGGGCCAAAAACACAGCGGACGCAATCTCCGCCTCGAAAAGGCCCTGGGCAGATCCGACCCCAGCGGTCCATCAGGTGCACCCGATGACACAAGGGCCAGAAATCATGCAAACTCATTAGGGCTGGATACCCCAACCGGCTCGCGACCTCAGGCAGGCGAGCGGACAGAGCGATCAGATGCTGGAAGTGGACCAGGTCCGGGCGAACTTGCTGGAGGATCTCCCCGAACAATGCCTCGATCCGCTCATCCGCATATAAGCGCGCGAAACGTGAGGCGCCCTTAAAATCGTTCACCACTCGGAAAACGTGGACGCCTTCGATTTCATCTCGGAGGATGGTGTAATCCGGGCGGTCGAAGTCGCTCTCCCGACAGAACACCCATACCGCATGGCCGCGCCGCCGCATTGCCAGCGCCACCTCGTAAGTGCCGACCTCTACCCCTCCTAAGGCGGTCGGGGGGAACCCGTTGGCCACATACAGCAGCCGCAACACCTACCTCCGTACCATCGGAATCCAAATCGGATAAACGCGAGACACCACCTGAATGGAAATCGGAAGGGTTCGGGAGAGCCCGGGCCCCTGGATCCGCACGCTCCCGGTATAAAACCCCAGAGGGGTATTTGTCGTTTGGATGCGCAACGAGGAAGCCGCCCATGGCGGGTTCCAGACGCCCCCCTGCAGGGTCCCGGAGATCCCGGAAGGCAACATGGGGGCGAGGGTGAGGGGAACGGTGAATCCGATGCCGGTGATCGAGACCACCGCCTCCCCCGTAGGGGGAAGAAGGAGAAAGGCGGGAGCGAGCGCGAACGGATCGCCCCCGCAGAACCGGGCGGGGGGCGTGGCGGCGGACAGAGCGGGCAGGGTGGTGGTGTAAACGGAATTCCCGATGGCGTCCCGATACGCGGAAGTCCAGGCTCCGCTCGAAGGCGGCAACGGCTGGACGGACCCATCCTGGGCTGTGCTGGTGGTCACCCGGAAATCCGCGCTGCGCGGATCGGCATAGGCGTAATCGTTGAACCACTGGACGACGCGCAGGAAAGGATAGGAGGGCGCCCGGCTGTAAGCATCCCGGATCCATGCCGCCTTGGAAAACGTCGCGCCATCGCCTTCCACCGAGCCGATCTCGGCGATGATCTGAGGCTTTGGATAAGAGCAGGCCAGATCCTTCAAAACCGCGTCGTATAGATCTGTGAACATGCGCCAGATCGCGGGAGAGCGCGTCGCATACCAGTTGTATCCGCTTAAGCCGATCCAATCCACCACGTCATCGCCGGGATAATAAGCGTGCAGATCGTTCCACGGATCCGGGGGGTTGCTGGCATAGTTGGGGCTCCACACCCACTCCACGTTGGAAACCCCTACCTGCTTGAAGATCCGGTGGACATGCCGCCAGACGGCCACATAGAGCGAGGGATCCGCGCCGATATGCCCGACCCACCACGGGGAATCCGAGATGTTCATCTCATGAGCGAAACGGAGCAAAAACCGCTCTGGCCGCGCCTTCAAAGCCTGAGCGAAACCCCGAATGTAGGGATCGCATTTCCCGTTCAGGATATCCGGAAGTGGAATAGCCCCGGGGTAATCCTGTGCACATCCGGTTGCTTGCCGGCCGTGAAGAGGCTGCCACGTGAGCATCACGGCAGGCCGCGCGGAGACCGGAAGGGTGTTGCTGATCGTGTTCAAGAGATAGGGGTCAAAGTAACGCTCTAACCCGGAGGCGTTCGGATTGCCCTGCCAGTCCATGAAATACATCACCACCGCAGGGCATTTGCCCACCAAGTTGCTGAAATTCAGGATCTCCTGGCCATAGTTCAGCGTAGGCCGGAGATGGACGGCATGGGCCAGGCCCAGGACATGGGCCGGGCCGGAAGGAGTGAGAGTGGACCCGTCAAGGTCTGATCCGCCCCAGCCCTCCACCGCTCTCCACGTGTAAACCCCAAAACCTAAAAGCCCGAAAATCCACAAATAGGGAAGCAACGACCGGATGCCCATATGGAACCCCCGAGGGGATTAGGTTTGTCGGACGCGCTCCTGTCGGGACAGATAACGCCTCCACTTCGGCCGACGAGGAAGCCCACGGATCCCACAGTAAGTGCCAAGCCCGACGGCCAGATGCCAGGCGGGGCTGTAGAGCATCCAGAAGAGGCGGCGTCGAAGCGGCTGCCCGCGGAAGTGCGGGTGGCGCCAGATGAACCGCCAATCCTCCCAACTCTCCCGGATCATCCCTCGCAGCACTGCCCGAAGGCCGAAGGCTCGGTACGCCGGCGGATCGAAACGCTCCCGGAAGGCCGCGGCGTAGTCCGCGTTCTCCCGGAAGAGCTCCAGCAACCCGTAATCGTGGGAATGAAAGACCCGGGACCGGGGTTCGAACACAAGAGTGTAGCCGGCGAGGAGGGCCCGCTCTGCCCAATCGGCGTCTTCCCCAAAGGGCAGAGGATGGAAGGGGATCTGCTCCCATACGGAGCGTCGGATGGCCGAGCTGGTGTTCGAGAAATAAATATAGAAAAACCGGTTGGCCTCGAAATCGTCCCGGGAGGCAGGCATCCGCTTCACCAAGCGCTGCGTCCCGCCGGTCTGCCATCGGGTGAGCAGCTGGCGGACCAGGGAGGGGGAGGCACTGGGCCGGGGCAGATGGCGGCTGAACACCCCCGCCACCTGCTCATCCTCCCGCATGGGCTCGATCAGGGCGGCCAGCCATCCTTCATCCGCCGGCGTCGCATCCTGTGACAGATAAACTAGATAGCGCGTTTCTGGATGGGCCAGACGCGCCCCCAGGTTGCGGGTTTCCCCGTGATTGAATGCATGGGAGGGGATCTCGAAACAGCGAACCGGGTAGCGGCAGAGGATCTCCTTGGTGCGATCGCGGGATCCGGAATCGATCGCCAAGACCTCGAAAGGCAGGTCCACGCGCTGGCTGAAGATCGCCTCCAGGACCTCTCCTAGATAACGCTCGCCGTTCTTGGTCAACAAAATGATGGTGATCCGCTCTTTCATAAGAAGGTACGCCCCCAAATCCGGTAGATCCGATTCAGCACGCGGATGATTCGACCCCGCCGGGCCGCTTCCAGATACTCCCGCAACCCGATATTCTCTATACGCAGGCGATCGTTCTCAGCCCGCAATCCCATGTTCTCCATACGCAGGTGATCGTTCTCGATCCGTAGCCCAATCCAGTAGTCAACCCGCTCTCGAGCGAAGGAAGCATCAGGAGCGAACTGGGGATCCCGAAGGAAAGCTTCGATGGGGCGAATAACCGCAGACCACCGCAGCCGGTCCCGTAGCGGGAGGGTGCGTTGGGACAGCTGCTCTCGGGAGGGCGATTCCTCCAGCCAGCTCAACAGCGCCTCCGCCACCGCCCGAGGATCCCGTGTAGGGACCACGCGAGCCAATCCGTATGCCTGCAGCAAATCGGCCAGCTCATCTCCAGCGCTGAGCACACACGGCAGAGAAGCCCAGAGATAATCCAGCGAGCGAGCCCGCACTGCATAGCGGCTCTCCAGCGGATGATCATGCAGGCTGACCCCTATATCCGCTTCCAGCAAATACAGCCCCCGCTGCTCATACGGGACCCAGTCCAGGAAAAACACGTAGCGCCCCAACCAATCCCTCTCCTGACACCAGCGGAGGAACTGGGCGGCCCTGGACATAGGCGGAACGACCCGCTCATCATAATGTTGGGCCGCCCCGAAGACCAGCCGGACTTCGGGATGACGCCTCAGAACATGCTCCATGGCCTCACCCAAGCTCATCGGATCCGTCCATTCCCAAATCCCCCCCATCCAAAGCACTACCTTGTCCTCAGGCTGGATCCCCGGGATCACCCCCTTGAGCACCCGCTTCCCTCCGCGCGGAGGATCGTCCGGGATGCCCATCGGCACCCAGGCCATCCAGCGCTCTGGATCCACAGCCAACGTCCGTTCATTGAGCCGCCCCGCCATCCATAACGCCCCCAACCAAAAGTCCCGCTGACGCTCCGTTGCGTAAAGAAAAAAGTCCCCGCAACGAAGATAGGTTAACGTTTCCTCAATAAACAAATCAATTAAAAAGGGTGTGCCCTGGGAAAAGGAAAGAAGCACGATCTCGATTTCAGGAACATAATAAAGGTCCACAATGGTGGGCTGGTCTAGAGGCTTGCGCAACCAGTGAACCACCCGGCTGAGGACAGGGCCTGTCGCCATGACCGTCCGGGCTGATCCCAACCATTGCTTCAGGGAAGCCAGATCCTCCCACGTAAAACCGACCACCGAAAGGTTTCCTTCCCCGGAGGTTTCCGGGTAAGGGGTGGCCAGGAGCACCTCAAAGCCCGCGCGGGCGAGGGCTCTGGCGATCTCCCACGCCCGAATCCCGGGGCCGGCCATGCGGGATCCGATATGCTCATGGGTAATGATTAGCAAATCTGCCATGGGCTTTCACTCCCCCAGGGATTGCCACCTCAACGGCCCCGCTTCGGTGCCCGCTCCGGCGAGTAAGCGCGGAGCCCTCGGAGGGGACGGGCGAGGGCGGCGCGCAGGACTTCCTCCATGGTCTCCACGAAGATCAGGGTCATCCCCCGGATCTCCCGCCGGGGCAGCTCGACCAGGTCCCGCTGGTTCTTCTTCGGCAGGATCACCC
>Ga0079998_112873_pt1 | contig 10268 bp, 13 predicted proteins | sample PerSpoBPS_BMetaG_FD_69201 | JGI IMG/M metagenome (GOLD analysis project Ga0079998, IMG submission 69201) | Thermal spring microbial communities from Yellowstone National Park, Wyoming, USA - Perpetual Spouter B (PS_B) MetaG (SPADES assembly)... | ecosystem: Environmental > Aquatic > Thermal... | reverse complement strand
ACAAGTCCTTTATCCTCCATAATTAGCGCAAAGTATGTAACATTCATCGTCAACACATATTATACTGTTTTACGCTCTTTCACCTTATTCGCGGCCTCATCCTCGCCCAGCGCCTCCTCGACCGCGTTCAGGAACTTCTGGAAGTCCTTCTTCTTCAGCCTGAAGACGAGGCGCCTCCCGTCCACCGACTCGACCTCCACCGTGTGGACCGCCTCGTACTTCGCTGGGAGCGAGTAGCCGTAGGGGACAAAGGCAAGCCGCGTCACCTCCATAGCCTCATCGTAGTAAATGCCCCTGATGTGCTCCCACCTGACGTAGGACCCGTTAACGTCAATTCCTGACCTGTAGACCGTGATCCTCTTCCTGTGCCCTATCGTCCCCTTGATGAAGGTCAAGTAGAACAGGTAGAACATCGCCAGCCCCGTCAGGACCATCAGAATCGCTTCGTCAGGACGTTTGGTCATGCTACTGAGGCCTTGTAGAAAGAGGCCGGCGCCTCCAAGGACCAAAGCGCCTTCGAAGAACTCTTGCCATATCGTCTTGAAGCCCCTTCCCCTGAACAGGACCTCGTCCCCAACCATCATCGTTATAGAGGTTCCCCATCCAATTTATATTCTTTTATTTTAAGCGGAAAACGCGTCCTGCTACTTCAGATGACTGCGATGAACGCGATTGCAACTCTCACATCTATGTGCGTGGGAAATGGAGGCTGAGACCTGACAATGGATGTGCGCACTTTTGACTTTGAATACCTTGTAGAAGATACTCAAGTTATAAGAGCTTTTGACTGCAAACCCCTCCGTTCAAAGACAGTGGGGAGATCTTCTGGTTTGGGCGCGAAATCAAGGATCGCAGACACTACAAGCCCGAAAGGAAGCTACTACGAGCTGGAAGGTGGAATTCAACATCCTGAAAACGCGAGGATAGAAAGAACGCCATTAGCATATCTGCTAAGGAGCGGTGTTCAGCATCTTCCTTCTGGTAATCTCTGTGATCAACATCTCCCTCCCACGCTAGTGAGTGCACGAGTAGCCGGTCCTGGTTGTCGAGAATTCCTCTTATGATATTTTTGACTTTCAGGATGTGCTTGCGTTCGGAAAAGGATCGCTAGAGCTTCGCACCGCATTTCGTACAGAAGGCGCTCCCGGGTCTGACGGGACTCCCGCAATTGGGGCATCTCGTAGCCGTGCCACTCCTAATCAATACGATGTCCCCTATCGCCTGCACGGACTCGAACTCGAAGAACTCCGTCCTCCCTTTCTCGACCTCGACTACAAGCCCCAGCTTCCCGCTTGGGCTTATGCCGATGTCCGCCACTCTCCCTATTCGTTTGGCTTCGAGGTCATATACTTCTTTCCCCTCCAGCTCTTCCCTCCTGAAGAACTTCCTCTCGCTCGCGGGGCTCATCGCAGCCTCCTGCCGCAGCTCCCGCAGAAATTGTCCTCAGGGCTCACTGGCGAGCCGCAACTCGGGCAATAGTTCAGCTGCCTCGGCCCCGCGGGCTGCTGCGGTGCGGCAGGGAGGACCGACTTCGCCGCGAAGGTTATCGCAAGTATGAGCGCGACCAATCCGAGTATCCCGGCGATGCCGATCAGGGAGGAGCCCGCGATGCCCGTGCCGTAAAGCGTCCAAGATGCGACCTCGACCAGTCCGGCGGTCCTTTGGGGTACCAGGAACCTCAGGGCCTGGAGCACCGTCAGAGGCGATGATAGTTGCGAGAGGACAGCCACCGTCGAGAAGTGCACGTAAGCGAGTCCTGCGGCGAAGACTATCCCGCCTACTCCTGCGACGATGTAGGAGATGAAGCGCTGCGCGACTGTCGCCCTCAAAATCAGAGCTACACCGACCATCATGAGCGCAACGGCCGGCAAGAGCCCGTACGTGGCGGGCAACGTGGTTGCTACCTGGAGCATCCCCAGGGCTCCTGCCGCGCCTGCGCCAACCCCTATCAACGAGGCTATAGAGGCGACTATCAGCACGATGCCCGCGGCCATCGACTGCTGAGGTGAGGGTGCCAGGTGGGCAGATACCATCAGGAGGACGGCGGATACGAGGATCAGCACCGCTGAGACGTAGATGGGCGAGGTCCCCGGACCACAGCCCCGACCGCGAGGACAAGCACGCCTATTGCGAAAAGTAGCAAGGAGACAGCTCCCAACTGCCTGGCCCTTGACCTGTAGGCGTCTTCACCCATCATGTCTCTTCACACCATAGCCCCTTCGATTTTATATAATTATTTTGCGCAAGAAGCACCACGTGATGACGTTAAGGGAACGTTGGCGTGTTCAGTCCTCAGGTGGGCGCCTTTCGTAGCCACCTTACAGCGAAGACTGTTGCGGTGGCGGCCGCAACAACGATCGGCACCAGAATTAGTGTAAACGTGAAGTCGCCGCTGGAAGCGCCTGCCATAGGGGTGGTTGCTGTCAGTACGATGGTCTCAACTCGCGTCGCTCTCGTTGCCGTTGCTTACGTCTTCGTTATTGTAGCCGTTGGAATAGTCGTTAGAGTCGTGGTTGTCGTTGTAGTGGGCGTTCTAGCTACTATGGTCGTCGTCGAGCTTTTTGTCAGTTGCGCAGTTGCTGTGGGTAATCCTCCAGCGACTTTAAAAACGGCCCAGTTTTGCGCCTTTCCACCAGGGTAGAGGTACTCGATGATAAAGACCACATCCCATGGCGGGCTGTAACGGGAAATTCGCTCGTCGACGCTGAGAACGTATTCCTCGCCCGGCCTGATTACTATAGATGGCAGATCCCTTTCACGTTCGCAGTCGAGACCACGCAATAATAAATCTCCAGGTTTAGAGAATCTGCATATATAAGCGCGTGTAAGGGTTATATTCCAATTATGGATATTCTTAACCCTTAACTGCCCATAAAGATGAAGTACTGGGACTGTAAAAATTATGTATTTACCATACTCTACATTTGCAGATATATTAGGCTTCAGTTCGAGTGGCAACTCCCTAGACTTAATGACGAGCATAGTGCTATCGCCGAGTCGATTGTCTTCTCGATTCTCTCTGTACCGCGCACTATAATATATGACGAGATATATAGAGCAACGGTCGTAAAAACCGGCTTCAAGTTGGGTCTCTATCTTCACTATGAATTGCGATGTGAACGACTCATTGTCCCTTAACACTAACGCAGGACTCTGAACAGATCGCTGAATGCAAAACAACCCTTCAAAAATTAATTTTGTTATGTTAAAATACCAACCGGAGGGTGCGTTGCCTACCAAAACCCTATAAATGATGGTGTTATTCTCGCCGTTGATGAAGATTTTCGGGACATCAAGCTCTAGCGTGATTTTAACACCTAGGACTGTGTCTTTTGTTGTAAATGTGTAGTATTCTCTGGAGAGATTATAGACGTTGCTGACGTATGTTATTTCGACATTGTCAGTTTCTGCATGGGTATGTGTCAAGCTTAGGAAAAGGAGAAGGGCAACGATGCCTATGATCGCCACAGCTCTGTGCGAGTCTGCCCTGCTATTCACATTTAACCCCGGAAAGGGTACTGACAAGTTTTACTTAAGCCTTTTAGGATAATTTCTAGCCGTAATGCACGTCATCGATACAGTATTGGACATATTTTCCAATCTATTTCGGTCCCAACAAGTACTTTCCTCTCGAGAAGATCTTTTCTGTCATACTCTTCACAGCAGGTCTTAGCACGAGGGATCTCAGCAGGTCTTACTATGATCCTGATCTGTGCTGTCGTGTAGGCCTTCACGCCGTCGATTGTCCCGGACGGGTGCCCTTGGACCTCTGCGGTCAAGTACACCGTCAGCGTATAGGTTCCTGGAGGTAATGGTTTGTCCTTCTCAGCTCCTCTGGTGTATACCAGCTGTATCTCCATGGTTTCTGTGCGGCTCTCCCCTGGCGTAAGCCTCAAGTGCGTAGGGGCCGCCATCAGGTACCTCTGGAATCCCCTGTCGCTGTGAAGGTAAACGGTTCTTCCCGACTCGTCCCTTATCGTGACCTCAAAGAGTTGACCTGTGAAGTACTCCAGAAGGACCTCTTCCGTTCCCGTGTTCCTGACTGTTGTTTTGAGGTGTATTGTCGAGCCTGGTGGGAACTCTACGCCGTCCACAGATATGTTCAGCACCAATACCCTCTCTGCTGTCTGTTAGGCTACCTTCTCCATAGCCTGCTGAGGCGTTTGTAGGGACTGGATTAGGGTATAGCCTGCTGTTACAGTCAGTCCGGTGACCAATAGCGCGAGTAACCGGTACCTCATGTTGTCTGAGTATTGCTGTACTCTAGTTGATTCCTCCTCTCAATCCTCCCTACCTAGCTCTTCGAGCGTCCTGAGCGAGGTCCTGACGAAGTTCTCGTGGAACCTGAACAGCTCCTGTACCTCGGAGGCCGTCGTTTGAGGCGCGTGTATCCTCTCAGGATAGTGTTCTATCCTGTTCCGCAAATTCTGAAGGCGGATGAAGTAGCGCCTGTGATTCCAGCTGACCCAGCCGCGCTCTGCTATCAGCCGGAACTTCTCGCTCATCGAGAGCTCCTTTCCGTCGGGGCCCTTCATGCTCAACCCTTCCGCCTCCAGTATCAGGCTTATTGTGGCGTTGACAGCCTTATGAATTTCCAGTATCGCATCGTTCAAATCCCCAAACTCTATGCGGGTCCTAGCGGAGGCGAGCTTGGAGATTATGGCCTTGCTCCTGGCATGTAGCCACGCTGGAGTCTGTAATTTTGGTTGTGGCGGCTTCGGCTGCTCGGCCTGGCTTGGAGGGGTTGTCTGGCTCTGAGTCGTTTCTTGACTTGTGGGAAGTGAGGGCTCGGTCCTTTGCGTGCTCGTTTGAGTTGTGGGCTGAGCAGTCGGCTCGGAAGGGCCTTGCGCCGTTTCTTCCGCTTTGGGCCTGCTTTGTATTGCGCGCGATTTGCGGGCTGAGTATGCCGCGATGGCCACTCCTGCTATTGTTACTAGCGCGATAGGCACCATCAGCATGAGAACTCCGAAAAACATATTCGTGTAGGCGGGCGTTACTGCCCCGATTGGAGCTCCACCAGGAGTCCCTGTGGTCACTCTGGTAGCTCCTAAGGTCTCTGTTCTCTTGGTGGTGGGTTCTGTTCTCGTAGTAGCGTGCGTTGCCATCGTAGCTGTGCCAGGGCTTATTGGGCTTATAGTTGTCAGCGTTTCTGCCGCAGAGAACGGTCTAACAACCCTGAGTGTTAGCCAGTTCCTCGCATAACCACCGGGGTAGAGGTACCCGATGACGTAAGTGAAATAGAATGGCGGCTTGTTGCCATCGGAGAGATAGATATTCGTTGTCTCATCAATTTTTAGTATGTATTCTCCACCAGACTTAACGATGGTGGATGCCGGGAATTCTCGTTTATCGCAATTACGAGGCCACAAACCCTTACTTATACATCTCCAATATTTGGTAAGGATCATATCCCAACTCTGAATGTTCCTAATAATTATCTCGCCACGGATTCTGATCCTACGGCCCTCTATGCTTACGGAAAATATTTTAGGCGTGATTTCAAGCGGCAAATCCTTCGCTTTCAAGCGGACGAGCATGTTATCACCATCATAGGAGGCAAAATAATCAAGATGCATCCTATCTTCCACTCGGTTAGCGCCGAACTCAGCACGATATTCGACATAGAGCGTTGGATCACAATTATGATCAGCACCGGGGTAATATCGCCAAGTTTCCATTGTTGAATTTACCGTGAATTGTCCTGTCAGCGATTCGCCGCCTTTTAGCACTTTTGTAAGCTTCTGAACATATCGATAGTAGTCTTGATGCCAGAAACATCCGCTTCTAAGAGCCACTCCGGTTATGTTTAAGGACCATCCGGAAGGCGCCTCACCTACTAGGATCCTATACGTGAAAGTGTTCTTCTCGCCATGAATTAAGAGCATTGGTCCAGTTAGTTCTACCTTGACGCGCACGCCTAAGATACTGTAGAATTTCCACACCGTGTAGTACTCTTTGGTGAGGTCGAAGACGTTCGCTACTTCAATGCCTTCGTTGATTGCGTATGCAAGCGGTGAGTTGAGGAGTAGAAATAGCACGACGGCCCCTATGGCCACCACAGTCCTGTGCATACCTGCTAGCTTGATTCTGGTAGATCTTATATAAAAATTTTTGAACCAATAGAGGTTTGGACTTCAACCCCGTTATCCAACCCTCCTGGTAGGTCACAACCCATTTAGATCTCCCGGGCCCTCCGCTCCCCATGGTGAACGGCGAGGACAGGAGTCAGGTTGTGGCCCTGCGGGCGTCGGGAGGATGGGCCTTTCGGGTCCTGTCCCTATCGTTACCGCACTTCATGTTACGTCAGCTTTCAGCCGATGGGTTTCTCGGCCTCTTCCCGACGAGCCTCGCCACGAGCTCCTCAATGTGTTTGGCGTCGGTGAATATCGCGTTGGTCTTTAGCCAGCCGAGGAAGTCGCAGTTTTTATGAATGACGAGGACGTTGAGCCCTACGACCTTGACGTCTTCTACGTTCTCATCTAACATGAATGGCTTAATTATACTGTGCCTAGGCTTCCTCGTCAATCGCTGGTTGTCCTCCGACTTAGGGCCTGCCGGAGCTAAATATCTCCAATAGCATCCTCGAGGGCAGATGAAGGTCGAACCCGGCTTAGTCTCCGTAAGGGACCTCCTCCTGAAGGTCCATTCCGGCGATTGGTCCCTATGGCTCCCTTCCTTCCAGAGGAGGTTCGTCTGGGACCCTGTTGACATCAAGGCGTTCTTGGATTCTCTCTTCAAGGGAAACCCGTCGGGATACTCCTGCTCTGGAGGTCGAAGAACCCCGAGGACTCGGACCCCATCGCCCTCAGGGTCCGCGTCGGCGAGGGTAAGAGCTCAGAGAGCTTCCTGATAGTCGACGGCCAGCAGAGGGTCCTCTCGCTCCTCCTGCTCCTGATCGGCTGGAGCATCAGGGTCGGCGACATAAAGTACACCAGGCAACCGGTCTCGTTGAACCCCACGAAGTTCGTCCTTGAGGTGGGAAAGAGGGGCCTCGACCTATCTGAGGGGATGAGGGCCCATCTCGGCCTCAAGGATGTGGACGTTCTGAAGAGGGAGTATGTCGGCGAGTACGTTGACAGACTCCTCGACCTTTGTGAGAGGATAGCATCCTACAGGATCCCTGCCTACTTCATGGACCTTGACGACGAAGAAAGTCCCCTGGAGAGGGCCGCAGAGATCTTCATCTTAGCCAACAGGGCAGACCAGAGGATAACCAACGTCGAGCTGATGCTCTCATATGACTCCTGAGTCCTCATTCCTGAGGCCTCCTCAATCATAAGGCGCTCAAACGACGAGCTTCAGGCGGAATTCAAAGAGCTCCGTAGGTAGTTCCTTTCCACTTAATTCACAACGAACGGAAGCGTCCCCCTCTTCTGCCCACTTGAAGTTAAGTTATTACCTCAAATATGGGCTCCGGGATTTTTGTTGTCCGCCTGTTTAGTTTCATTGGTTGGGTTCTATCAACTATATTGCGGACCTTCAAGTTGGCCGAGAACTTGATGGAAACTCAGCCCCTGATCGCTTAAGTAAACTCTTAAAGGGGCTCCTCTGAACTTCCTTCTGGTTTGGGACGCTTCAAGGACTACTACGCAATCCTCGGAGTCCCCAGGAACGCCACTCCGGAGGAGATCAAGGAGGCCTACAGGAGGCTCGCCAAGGAATATCATCCCGACAAGAACCCGTCGCCCGAAGCGGAAGAGAGGTTCAAGCTCATCAACGAGGCCTACCAGGTCCTCTCAGACCCGGCTAAGAGGGCCGAATATGACGCATTGTATGACATGATGACCTCAAGGACTCCCGTCCACGAGGCTGCTGGGAAGGAGGAGAGCTTAGCGTCCAAGATCAAGGTCCTTGAGGTCCTCATAAGGTACTTCTTCGAACCCTATCCTAAGGTCGTGGCCGCCCTCTTCATAATCGCGTACTTTGTCAGGCTGGCCATGAAGTTGATTCCGAAGTTCGAGACGACGGATACTGCATGGCTGGCGCAGAAGCTTTACGGGCCCATAACCGCTTTCACTGTCTTCGGGGCGATCGCCTTCTTGGTTCTCATGTCCTTGTCCTCCTACCTTGTTTCTGATGACATCATGTACAAGCTGCTTCAGGCCCTCTTCGGTCTGAGCGGCCTTTTAGGATTAATGGGGGCAATTGCCTCCATGTGGGCATCCGTCGGAAGGAGCTTCGGACTCAGATACTCCGAAAGTGTTCCATACCCCGGGACTGGAAACTTCTGGTTGGACATTTTGTACTATTCCGCGATCTTCTTCGTCAACATACATTCGGCCCTTTACAACAACATTGTCGGCGTGGTTCTGAACAACTATCCGGTGGTTCACCTCATCTCAGTCCTCACCTCGTTCGTCGGTATAGCCGCCATGTATGTGGATAAGCGAATGGCCCAAATCAGGGGAAGGATGATGGACGAGGAGGAGATGCCTGAAAAACTCAAAGAATATGCGGAAGAGATCGATCAGCGTTTGGGATGGAGGCTCAGCGAGAAGGCGATACAATGGTACGCGCTAGCTGGAGGAGGGCCAGGGATCCTCGCTGGAGCCTATATCTTCAGACACAAGACGAAGCACAGAGTTCTGCTCGCTAAGGTTGCCGTGGTGACGGCTTTAACTTGGTGGGTTCTCCTTTCAGCTAGGAGGCTCTAACTCTTTTTATAACCGGTTGCCAGATAACAGGACGTGAGCGGGGTACAGGAGCTGGAGTCAAGGCTCAGAGAGATCCTGGAGAAGGCGAGGGACTGGCAGAGGGTCCCGGTCAGGTCCTCTCCCGGTATATTCGTGGTCAAGGCTCCTGGGACCAGGAGGAACCCGCCGTCCCTTCTGATCGAGCTGAACCCTGTCGACGAGAACAACATGCCGACCAAGAGGAGGGGCCTATACATAAGGAGTAGGAGGGATCTGGAGGAGTACAGGAAGCTGATAAATGACAGGAACCTCGATGCGCTTGTGGCCGCTCTCGAGGAGGTCAACGGAAGGAGGGACGAGGAGGAAGGTGAATCGGAGGATCTAATGATATGAGCACTCCAATAGTTCTGGTGGGAAAGGAAGCCGGTTTCGAGCTACGTCATAGCCTGCTATCGCACGCTCTAACAGAACGGAAGCGTCGAGGTCAAGGCGAGGGGGAGGGCAATACCTAAGGCGATAGGCGCGGTTCAGGTGCTGAGGGAGGGCCTCGTGAGGGGCCTGGAGGTCGAGAGCGTGGACTAGGGACCGAGCGCCTTCAGGGGAAGGACGGAAGGGAGATCCGGGTCAACTCTATCTCGATCAGGCTCTCCCTTCCCGAGAAGAAAACGAAGGGCTCTAAACGCTCGGCCTCATCTACCCAAGGACCTCCCTCCTGATCGGGCCTCTCTCCTTCTCCATCAATAAGCCGTTGAGGTGGTCTGTAAGCAAAGCCGTCAAGGACCGATTGGACGAAATAGCCGAGAAGTCTGTACTAATCGGCAGAAAAAGAGCCGAGCGCTACTTTTACGAAATGCAGCGAAAAATAGATTGCGGTTTAATGCGGGACACAAGACCTCATCGGGCCCAAACCGCCCTCCACACATAAACAAAGGATCACTTAATTGTTTGACTGGAATTTTAAAAGTATTTAGATCTAAGATTACTTGTGTTGCTGCGGTTATTTAGAGCATCCACACAAAGACTCGAAACATTCCTCTTTTCCAGAACCTCCTTGAATCACCGGAATTTCTCCAGCTCCTCCGAACCCAGCAGTCTTAGTCGAAGCGGTCTTCACTGGAAGCTTCCTCTTGTAGAAGTCGTCACTGAGCTTCCGACCCGTTCTCTTCTCCCACTCCTCGATCGATATTCCGAATATCGCTTGGATCCTGTCCCTGTACCACTGCGGTATCACGTTGAAGGCGCAGAACGGGATGATCCGGCCGTCGGGTGTTAGGTAGTGGATGTCGCAGCGCCTCAGCCGCTCCTCGTCGTGATTATAACAATCCATAAAATGCATCATCCCGAGGAAGAGCGATTTCCTGTGCCAATCGCCCACGCTCTTGTAGTCGTGCTTCACCAGTATGTCGAAGAGCATCCGCTTGAGGTTCATCCCAGCAGGCTGCTTCTTCTCGTTGATGAACTTCCCGATGTTCCAGAGGACCTTCAAACCGACCCAGAACCTGTTACGGCCGGCTTCGATCTCCTCCGCCTTGTCCTGGAGGTACTTGATCAGGCCCTCGACGTCGACGAACTCTGTGATCGGAACCATCCTATCGCCGTCCTTGAATACGTAGGTCCCGGCACCGCATGCGAAGT
>Ga0079998_113875_pt3 | contig 10315 bp, 10 predicted proteins | sample PerSpoBPS_BMetaG_FD_69201 | JGI IMG/M metagenome (GOLD analysis project Ga0079998, IMG submission 69201) | Thermal spring microbial communities from Yellowstone National Park, Wyoming, USA - Perpetual Spouter B (PS_B) MetaG (SPADES assembly)... | ecosystem: Environmental > Aquatic > Thermal... | reverse complement strand
CGCCGGGCCAGGAACCGCGCCAGCTCCTCCAGCTCCCCAAACCGGAAGCAGGGGGCCCCCAGCTCAAGGGGCACATCCGAGACGATCGCCCAGCGCTCCCCCGGCTGGGTCACCGGCTCCAGCCCTGTCTCCGAGCGCATCACCTCCACCTTGGGAGCGGCTTCCGTGTGGAAGCCTTCCACGAGGATCACATCCACCCCCTGAAGCTCCTGAACGAGGTCACGCAGGGTGAGGGGGCGCTCGAGGCGCCGGGAGATCCAGAGCCAGCGCGGCGTCACGCCGATGACCAGGTCCGCTCCGGCCTCCCGGTGCCGCCACGTGTCCTTCCCGACCTGATCCCACTCCATCCCCCCGTGGGGATCATGCTTGATCGTCCCCACCCGGAGCCCCCATCCCCGGAAGATCCGCACCAATCCCTCGAGGACCGTCGTCTTCCCTGCGCCCGATCGCCCGACGATGCAGATCCAGGGAGGAGGAACACGGCGCATGGCGGATCTCCCACGTTTTGATCCGAAAGGAGGAACAGCGCCCCGGCTCACTTCGGGCCCACCAGCAACACCCCGATGTCATTCACGTTGGTCCCCGTCGGCCCGGTGCGGATCAGATCCCCCAGAGCCTCGAAGAAGGCGTAGGCATCGTTGGCATGCAGATGGGCCATCGCGTCCAGGCCCAGGAGGTAAGCCCGGTGCACGCTCTCGCCGTCCGCCAGGGCGCCGGCCGCGTCCGTCGGCCCATCGATCCCATCGGTCCCCATGGAGGCCACCACGCAATCCGGCCAGCCCTGCAGGGCGATGGCCGCCGCCAGCACCAGCTCCTGGTTCCGTCCACCCCGACCGCTCCCGCGCACGGTGACCGTGGTCTCGCCGCCCCAGACGACACAGGCCGGGCGGGGGACTGGTTGGTCCGTGGTGGCGATCTCCTTGGCGATGGCGGCGATCACCCGGGCGACCTCGCGGGCCTCCCCCTCCACGAACGTGGAGAGCAGAAGCGGATGATAGCCCAGGCGGGCCGCTTCCTCCAGAGCGGCGCGGGCGGCCAGGCGGTTGCTGGCGATGATGTGATGGAAGACCCGCTGGAAGATCTCATCGCCGGGCTTCGGGGTTTCAGGGATCCGCCCGTGGAGACCGGCCTCCAGGTGAAGGCGCACCGGCAGGGGGACGCGCTCGAGCAGGCCGTAGCGGTTCAGCACCCGCCAGGCATCCTGGAAGGTCGACGGATCGGCGGCCATAGGACCCGAGGCGATCACCGAGAGATCATCGCCCACGACGTCGGAGAGCACCAGGGTCACCACGGTGGCCGGGTAGGCGAACCGGGCCAGCCCTCCCCCCTTGATCCGATCCAGATGCTTGCGCACGGCGTTCAGCTCGTGGATGGTGGCCCCCGCCCGTAACAGCAGGTCCGTCACCGCCTGGAGATCGCTCAGGCTGAGGCCCTCCACCGGCCACGTGGCCAGGGCGGAGCCTCCCCCGCTGAGGGCGCAGAGGATCAGATCCTCCGGCCCGGCTTGTTCTGCCAGGGCAGCCAGAGCCTGGGCGCCCCGCACGCTGTTCTCGTCCGGGACCGGATGCCCGGCTTCGACCACCGTCCAGCGCTCGTCGAGGGCCGCGGCCAGGTGCCCGTATTTGGTCACCAGGACTCCCCGATCGAGGCGGCGGCCCAGCAGCACCTGCAGGGCATAGGCCATCGGGTAGGCGGCCTTGCCCAGGGCCAGCACGAACACGTGACGGTAGCGCTCCAGGTCGAAGCGCTCCCCCTCGATGAGGAGCTGGTTCCCCTCCCGGCGGACGTGCCGGCGGACCGCAGCGCTCGGGTCCACCGCGCCCAGGGCCGCGTGCAGGATCTGCAAGGCATCCCGGCGAAGGGCGTGCTCTTCCTTTTCGACCGACATCCCTTTGCGCTCCTCGAAGAGAGAGGTGGATCCTCCACCCTCCATTTTAGCGATGCTGCTCCCGGTAGTGATCGATCATCCGGCTCAGGGCCATCCAATCGGAGACCAGGCAGACGAAGCCGGTGCCCTCAGGCAGGCAGAGATAAGGGCCCAGCAGCCAGCGGATCCAACGGGCGGGGATGGGGTAGCCGGCGGTCTCGATCACCAGCACCGTGTGATCGTAAAAGGGCTCCACCCACCGTCGGTGGCGAAAGGGGAGGCGTGGGAAGATCTCCGAGAAACGGGTGGGGCGGGTGGCGCGGATCCGGCGGTAGGAGACCCGGAACGCGAAGAAGGGGGCCCGGAAGATCAGGGCCTCCGGGCGGGGCTCCACCCCGGAGAGCCGGCTGCCGATCTCCGGGACCAGCCAGACCCCCAGGGCGGCTCCCGCCAGGATCAGCAGCAGGGCGTCCTGTTCCGGAGGCCAGGGATAATTGACCTCGGCGATCAGGGGGAGATAATACAGCCCGAGGGCCAGGAGCGCGATCCACCACGCAGGGCCTCGATACATGCGAGCCAGCCGCTGATACAACAAAAAGGGAAAACGCCGGGGGCGGATCCCACCCCGCTCGCGCTCTCCGGCAACCGCTCTCCAGGTCTCCTGAGGCCGGCGGAAGGCCATGCGCGTAATGAGTTCCCGAGAGAACGCCTTCGGAAGATAAACGCTCCCCGTTCGCCTTTAAGGGAGAACGCCTGTCTGTCCCCCTCGCCTCGCCCGGGCTCAGTTCAGCTCCTGCAGCTCCCCGGTGACCATGAAGATCACCCGCTCCGCGATGTTGGTCACCCGGTCCGCGATGCGCTCCAGGTTGTGGGAGATCCAGAGCAGGCGGGTGGCCCGGAAGATCGTCCGCGGGTCCTGCATCATATACGTGATCAGCTCCCGGTAGACCTGCTCGTCCAGCGCGTCCACCTCGTCGTCCCGGGCCACGGCCGCGCGGGCCTTCTCCGGATCCTGCTCCACATAGGCTTCCAGGACCTGCCGCAACATCTCCTTGGCGATCTGGGCCATGCGGGGGATGTCGATGAGCGGCTTGAGCAGGGGTTCGTCGGCCATCTCGATGGTGAGCTTGGCGATGCTCTTGGCGTGGTCGCCCATGCGCTCCAGGTTGGTGGCGCAGAACATGGCGGCGATGATGGCCCGCAGGTCGCTGGCCATCGGCTGCTGGGTGGCGATGGTCTCCAGGCATGCCTCTTCGATCTGATAGCGCATCCGGTTGATCTCCTCATCGAAGGCGATGATCCCCCGGGCCATCTCCACGTCCAGCCGCTTCAGGGCCTCGATGCAGCGATCGATGGCCTGCTCCACCATCCCCCCCAGCCGCAGCACATCCTGACGGATGGCGCTCAGATCGCGCTCCAGCATCACCCGCGCCTGCATCAGCCCCTCCTTTTCGGACCTGGCGCCCGTATGGTAATCCCCGGCCGGCGCCCGGTCAAGCATCCTCTGCTCCGTCTCCCGTCGCTCCAGCCAGCGCCGCAGGGCCGGGATCAGCTCCTCTCGCATCCGATCCCGGACCTCGCGGAACTCCTCCAGCATCCCTTCCTCGTCCCAGGCCCGCCGGCCGGGGTCGGGGTAACCGATATGCATCCGCTCGCCCTGGCCGGGCCAGACCGGGCACTCCTCGGCCGCATCGTCGCAGACCGTGAGGACCAGATCGAAGGGCTGTCCGATGAACTCGGACAGCGATTTGCTGCGCTGGCCGGAGATGTCAATCCCGATCTCCCGCATCACCCGGATGGCCATCGGGTGCACGTAGCCGGCCGGATGGGTCCCGGCGGAGAAGACCTCCACCCGGTCCCCCAGGGCGGCGCGGATCAGCCCCTCCGCCATCTGGCTGCGGGCAGCGTTCCCGGTGCACAGCACCAGCACGCGCGGCTTCCGCGTGTTCATCGACCCTCCTCATCCGAACCGTCCGGTGATGTAGTCCTCCGTGCGTCGATCCCGCGGGCGGGTGAAGATCTGCTGGGTGGGCCCGAACTCGATGAGCCGCCCCACCCGATCCTCCCCGGCCAGCATGAAGGCGGTGTAATCGCTCACCCGGGCGGCCTGCTGCATGTTGTGGGTGACGATCACGATGGTGTATTCCCGGGCCAGCTCCCGCATCAGGTCCTCGATCTTCATGGTGGCGATGGGGTCCAGGGCGGAGGCCGGCTCGTCCATCAGCAGCACCTCGGGTTCGGTGGCCAGGGCCCGGGCGATGCACAGGCGCTGCTGCTGGCCGCCGGAGAGGGTCAGGGCGTTCTGGTGCAGCTTGTCCTTGACCTCATCCCACAGGGCCGCCGCTCGCAGACAGCGCTCCACGATCTCGTCCAGCTTGCGTCGGTCCCGGATCCCCTGGATGCGCGGGCCGAAGGCCACGTTCTCATAAATGCTCTTGGGGAAGGGGTTCGGCTTCTGGAAGACCATCCCGATGCGCCGCCGCACCTCCACCACATCCACATCCGGGCCGTAGAGGTCGAGGCCCTCGAACAGGACCCGGCCGGTCACGCGGGCGGAGGGGATGAGGTCGTTCATCCGGTTGAAGCAACGCAGCAGGGTGCTTTTGCCGCACCCGGAGGGTCCGATGATCGCCGTGATCCGCCGGCGGGGGATCTTCATGGAGATCCCCTCGATGGCCGGACGGCCGTCGTAGTAGACGGTGAGGTTCTGCGTCTCCAGGACGATCTCCTCCATGCGTTCCTCCTCACCACTGATAGCGCCGCTGCAGGCGATAGCGAAGATAGATGGCCAGCCCGTTCATAGACAGCAAAACCGCCAGCAACACCAGGATGGCCCCCGCCGCGCGGGCGTGGAAGCCCGCCTGGGGTCGAGAGACCCAGTTGAAGACCTGGATGGGAAGCACTGTGAACTTGTCGAGAGGACCTCGAGGATCGAAGGCGATGAAGGTCAGGGCCCCGATGGTGATCAGCGGGGCGGTCTCCCCGATGGCCCGGGAGAGGGCCAGGATCATCCCGGTGAGGATGCCGGGGAAGGCCACCGGCAGCACCTGATGACGGATCACCTGCCAGCGGGTGGCCCCCAGGGCGAAGGCGGCCTCCCGCAGGCTCATCGGAACCGCCCGCAGCGCCTCCCGGGAGGCGGCGATCAGGATGGGCAGGATGAGCAGGCTGAGGGTGAGGGCGCCGGCCAGGATGCTGCGCTCCAGCCGCAGGGCCCGGACGAACAGCTCCAGCCCCAGCAGGCCGTAAATGATCGAAGGCACGCCGGCCAGGTTGTTGATGTTCAGCTCGATGAGCCGGGTCAGCCGGTTGCGGGGCGCGTATTCCTCCAGGTAGATGGCGGCCGCCACCCCCAGGGGCACCGCGAAGAGCGCCGTCAGCGCCATGACCCAGATGGTCCCCAGCAGCGCCGAGCGGATCCCCGCCTGCTCCGGGAACCGGGAGGGATAGGAGTTGAGGAAGGACCAGGAGAGCACCCCCAGCCCCCGGCGGGCCACGTCGAGCAGCAGGAAGGCCAGGACCAGCAAGCCGAAGACCGTGGCCGCCAGCGCGATCCCCTCGAACAGCTTCCCTAACAGCTCCCGCCGTTGCCGATGTCCCATGCGCGCACCTCCCGGCCTACCGATAAACCTCCCGATAGCGTTCAATGATCCTCAAGGCAATCAGGTTCAGGACCAGGGTGATCAGGAAAAGCGCCAGGCCCACCGCGAAGATCGTGCGGAACTCCAGGGTGCCGTGAGGGGTGTCCCCCAGGCTGACCTGGACGATGTAGGCGGTCATCGTCTCGATCGCCCGCCGGGGGTCCAGGGTCAGCGTCGGCCGCTGCCCGGCGGCGATGGCCACGATCATCGTCTCCCCGACGGCGCGGGAAGCCGCCAGGATGAACGAGGCCGCGATCCCGGAGAGGGCCGCCGGGATCACCACGCGCACCGCCACCTCCAGGCGCGTGGCGCCCAGGGCGTAAGCCGCCTCCCGCAGCGAAGAAGGGACCGCATACAGGGCGTCCTCGCTCAGGGAGGAGATCAGGGGGATGATCATCACGCCCATGGTCAGGCCGGCGCTGAGGGCGTTGAAGGTCTCCAGATCCGGGATGATCCGCTGCAGAAGGGGCGTAACGGTGAGCAACGCGAAATACCCGTAGACCACGGTGGGGACGCCGGCCAGAAGCTCCAGGGCGGGCTTTAAGACGGCCCGGACCCGCGGCGAGGCGTATTCGCTGAGATAGACGGCGCTCAGCATCCCCACCGGCATGGCCAGGGCCAGCGCCACCGCCGAGGTGAGGAACGTTCCCGCCACCAGCGGCATGATCCCGAAATGTTTCTGGGTGAACAGCGGCGTCCACTGGGGATCCAGCAGGAACTCCTTCAGAGAGACCTGCTGGAAGAAGGGGAGGGTCTCCACCAGGAGGACCGCGACGATGCCGATGGTGGTGAAGACGGAGACCATGGCCGCGAAGAACAGAAGGGCCTGGACGGCCAGCTCCCCCCATTCCCGCCAGCGGGCCGCTATGCCCCTCTGGAGGCGGGCCGCGGAGATCTCCACTGCCGAACGAGCAGTCAGCCCCATGGATCCCGGCTCCATGAGCAGAGGGTCCTGCGAGGGGGCGGCATCCCCAAAGGCGCCGCCCCCCTGCCCATATCCAGTATAGGCGATCCAGGCCGTTCCCGGACGCCCGGAAAGCTTCACTGCTCCGCTTTCAACAGGTCCTCGATCGACAGCCCCACCGGGGGCTCGCCCTTAAACAGGGTCCCTACCTTGCGAGCCTCGAAGCGCTTGAGGGCCAGCTGGTAAACCGCATCCGGCAACGGGACGTATCCGACCTGCTTGACCAGGGCGGGGCCCTTTTCGAGGTAGAACCGAACGAAGGCCTCCACCTCCGGGCGATCCGCGGCCTTGCGGCTCACGTAGATGAAGAGGGGACGGGAGAGGGGCTGATAGGTTCCGTTCCGCACCGTCTCCTCCGAGGGGGGCACGCAGCCCTTCCCGTTGTCAATGGCGACCGCCTTCAGTTTGTCCTGGTTCTCGAAGTAGTAGGCGAGGCCGAAATACCCCAGGGCGTATTGATCGTTGGCCACCCCCTGAACCAGGACGTTGTCGTCCTCGCTGGCGGTGTAGTCGCCCCGGCTGGCCTTGGTCTTGCCCACGATGGCCTCGGTGAAATAATCGAAGGTCCCGCTGTCCGTGCCCGCGCCGTAGAGATTGAGGGGGGCGTCCGGCCACTCCGGCCGCACCTGGTTCCAGCGGGTGATCTTCCCCTGGGCGTCCGGCTCCCAGATCTTCTTCAATTCCGCCACGGTCATGCAGGCGACCCAGTCGTTCCGGGGGTTGACCACCACCGAGAGGGCGTCATAGGCCACGGGGAGCTCGATGTATTCGATGCCGTTCTGGGCGCAGGTGTCGATCTCCTTCTGCAAGATGGGGCGCGAGGCGTCCGAGATGTCCGTCTCGCCGTTGCAGAACTTCTTGAAGCCTCCGCCGGTGCCGGAGATCCCCACCACCACCTTCACGTCGGGGTGGAGCTTCTGGAACTCCTCACCGACCGCCTCTGTGATCGGGTAGACGGTGGAGGACCCGTCGACCTTGATCTCGCCGCTCAGGCGGGCGGGCGACGGGGTCGGTGCGGGAGCGGGAGCCGAAGGCGATGTCGGGGTGGGTGCCTGAACCGGAGCAGGCGCTGTGGGCGCCGGCGTCGCCGCCGGCTGGCACGCCGCCGCCGCGATCACCAGCAGCGCCGCAGCCTTGCTGAGAACGGAACGCCATTTCATCGCACACCTCCCATCAGTTAGGTGGAGTGAATCGGGGAGGGAGCTCGGGCGCCTCTTCTCCCCGCGCCAGGCCATCGCTTCTCCGTATGCGCGGCGCGACGACCCGGCCCGGCGAGAGGAGAGCTACTTCGAGCCCCGCTTCCCCCGGCGCGCCGGAGAAGCGGCGGCGCGCACCTCCACGCGGATCCCCTGCTCCCTCAAGAACGCGCGGAGGGCTTCCGTGTCCGGCAGGCTCAGCAGCACGTAGCGCCCCTCCCGCTTGAGAAGGATGTGGTAGTAAGGACGCCAGCCGGCCTCCGCATAGGCATAAACCGGCGGATCGATCTCCCAGCCGGAGTCAAGGGCGAACAGCAAATCGGCCAGATCGGCGTAGCCGGGGCCACCGCCCGCTGGCCGGTTCAGATCGCCCTGGGCCTGCAGCTGGGCGGGGCCTTCGGGAACCTGCTCGACCGGCTGCGCTTCGGCTTCGTCACCGACTTCCTGGACTTCAAGTTCTGGCCGGTCTTCAACCTGGCCGACAGCGCCATCGTGGTCGGGATGGTGCTGTTGCTCCTCTTCCTGGAGGAAGACAAAGCGCGCGCCCCGGCCGCGTCCCCCCCGCCGGAGGATCCCGGCCAGAACCCGTGACGCGACGCCTGGATCGATCCCATGCATGCCATTGAAGTTTTCCACCTTCACAAATACTACAACGTCCATCACAAGACCCCCGGGCTGATGGGCTCCGTGCGCTCTTTCTTCCGTCGGCAGTATCGAGTGGTCCGGGCGGTGGCGGACATCTCGTTCACCATCGATCCCGGAGAGATCGTGGGCTTCCTGGGGCCGAACGGCGCCGGCAAGACCACCACCCTGAAGGTCCTGGCGGGCCTGTTGCACCCCACCGCCGGCGAGGTCCGGGTGCTGGGGTTCATCCCCCAGCGTCGGGAGCGGGCCTTCCTGCGCCGGATCACGCTGGTGATGGGCCAGAAGCAGCAACTGCTATGGGATCTGCCGGCCATCGAAACCTTCCTGCTGAACCAGGCGGTCTACGGGATCCCGGAGGCGGAGTTCCGACGCACGCTGGATGAGCTGGTCGAGCTGCTGGATCTGGAAGGACTGCTCACCAAGCAGGTGCGCAAGCTCAGCCTGGGGGAGCGCATGAAGTGCGAGCTGGCCGCCGCCCTCCTCCACCGACCGCAGGTGCTGTTCCTGGACGAGCCCACCATCGGCCTCGATGTAACCATGCAGGCCCGGATCCGGGAGTTCATCCGGGAATACAACCGCCGCACGGGGGCGACGGTGCTGCTGACCAGCCATTACATGGCCGACGTGGCCGTCCTCTGCCGGCGGGTGCTGGTGATCCACCGGGGGCGTCTGCTCTACGATGGGGACCTGGAGGAGCTGGCGGAGCGGGTGGCCCCCTACCGCGTCGTGCGGGTGACCATGGCCCAACCCCTTCCCGTCAGCGCTCTCTCCCCGTATGGGGAGGTGCTGAGCCTGAACTCCCACCGGGCGGAGCTGCGGGTGCCGCGGGCCCGCACGGCGGAGATCGCCGCGGCCATGCTGACCGCCCTCCCGATCACCGACCTGGCCATCGAGGAGCCGCCGGTCGAGGAGGTCATCCGGCGGGTGTTCGCGGAGGCCTCCGCGTTGGAGATCGATGAATCGGGATCGCAAGAGGAAGGGGAATGAACGGCTCCCCGCGCCCCACCGCGCTCTCGGAAGGATGGGCCGCTGCGGCCGCTACGCTGCGGGCCTATCCCACGCTGTTGCGCATTTACTGGGCCCGCACCCTGGAATACCGGATCCAGATCCTGATCTGGATCCTCTCGGGGGCGGTGCCGCTGGTGATGCTCGCTGTCTGGCTCTCCATGGCGCGGGAGGGCCCCGTCGGCTCCTTCGACGCGGGGACCTTTGTGGGGTATTATCTGGCGGCGATCTTCCTGCGCCGCATGACGGGCGTCTGGATCGTGTGGGAGCTCAACCGGGACATCCGGACCGGGGGGTTGAGCGCGCGGCTGCTCCGTCCCCTCCATCCGCTGCATTACGATCTCGCGCGCACCCTGGCCTCCCGCCCCCTGCAGGCCCTCCTGGTCGGCCCGCCCATCGCCCTGGCCCTCTATCTGTATCCGGGCCCTCAACTGGATCTCGCCCCTGTGAACGTCGTCCGGGTCCTCCTGGCGACGTTCCTCGCCCTGTTGCTGGAGTTCTTCTTCCAGTACGCCATCGGCCTCACCGCCTTCTGGACCTCCCAGGCGGTGGCCTTCCATGAGGTCTGGTTCTTCATCAAAGCGCTGGGATCCGGTTATGTGATCCCCCTGGCCCTGATGCCCGAGGGGATCCGGAACGCCCTCCGCTGGACGCCCTTCCCGCTGATGCTCTCCTTCCCCCTGGAGATGCTCCTGGGCCGTCTCCCTCCAGACCGCATCGCGCAGGGGTTCCTGGCCCAGATCCTCTGGCTGGCGGTAGCAGTCTCCCTGGTGACGTTGCTCTGGCGGCTGGGGATCCGACGGTATGAGGCCTTCGGTGCCTGAAACGGTCGGCGCATTCCGACAGCGGGCCGAAGGCCCTGATGCCGATTGAAATCGGCCTCTTCGGGCGCTATGCGCCGGGCGTCGGCCTTCGCCGACGCAAAGGATGCCTTTTCGGTCGGCGCAGGCCGACCGTTGGCCGGAGGCTTTCGCGCCGATTGAAATCGGCCTCTTCG
>Ga0079998_101549_pt1 | contig 10322 bp, 15 predicted proteins | sample PerSpoBPS_BMetaG_FD_69201 | JGI IMG/M metagenome (GOLD analysis project Ga0079998, IMG submission 69201) | Thermal spring microbial communities from Yellowstone National Park, Wyoming, USA - Perpetual Spouter B (PS_B) MetaG (SPADES assembly)... | ecosystem: Environmental > Aquatic > Thermal... | reverse complement strand
AAAGCCCAGCCCCCCCGCCGGCTTGAAACCCGCCCCCTCCTCCTGTTTTAAACCCGCCACGGCCTAGGGTGCTGGTGGAGCGGGTGGTGGAGGGTGCCCCTCTGCTGGTGTAGCACACCATACAAGACAACCGTGCACATAGTGTCCGGCCCCGAGGAGTGCAGGAGGCTGGAACAGTACATTAAGGGGAAGGCCTCCGTGCCGGTCGTGTGCTACTACGAGGATTGAGGGTGGCGGTGCGCAGGGCCACAGCCGTACCCCCGCACGCCTCCACAAGAAAACACAGGGTGGATGGGGGGAACGGGGCTCGGGGAGCTCCTGCACTCCAGCCTTGCAGTCCGGGCACGCCCGGCTAGACACTATACCGTCATTGGTAGCCGCTATCTGGCAGGCCACTTTTTGAACCCAGCGTCGAACCCATCTTGTACAGCGTTGCGCACGCCACCCCCCGGCATATCCTCAGGGCGTGCCCCCAGCTCCCTGTGTCTGTAGGCTGGGTTCGCCGGGGTTTGCAGTCTCGTCACGTTGCATGCGGCCTTCGGCAGTCCCGCTACTGGGGCCCTTCCCGCACTCGCTCGCCATCACTAGGACTAGGACCTTGCAACCCCTCAGCGGTTCGAGCTTGCCCTGGAGCTTGGCCGGAACGTATATCCCTAGGCCGAGCCCCCGGCTCGTTATCCTGGCGACCTTGCCGGTGACCCAGACGGCGCGGCTCAAACCAGGACACCGCCCCAGAAGGTGTACAAGCAGCCCCTATAAACTTTACAAGCGGAAAAAATCTAAGGCTTGGACGTCCGCAAGCAAGGGAGCGGAGAGGGAGCCAGCACGGGGAGGAGGAGCCCCCGGTGAACCTGCCTGGGATCCGAGGCCCCCCGGCCCTGAAACGGTGACGCTCCAAGGGGATGGAGAAACCGGTTAACATGTGACGAGCGTGCGTCCCGAGCGGGAAACCCGGCAAACCGCCCGGGAGGGAGGCCTAGAGAGCCTCCCGGGGGATGCGGGGGCGGGTTATCACCAGAGTGAACGTTTCTCCATCACGTCGCACACGGCATCCTCGTACTTCGCCTTGAGCTCCGCCTCTATCCTCTTGCACTCACCGGGATCCGAGACATCGTACAGGAGCTCCACCCCGCCCTCATGCTCGTCCTCGGCCACGCACGCACACCTATACCCCTCTCCCACTCCGAGGGCCACCTCCGGGAAGCTAGGATCTAGGCCGTGCCGACGGTTTTAAACCCGCCGGCTCCCACGGGGGCACGTGGAGAGCTAGGCCCCAGAGTGCGGAGGGCACACCCCCAGACCCCCGCACGTCGCACCGTCAAAAAGGAGAGAGCCGGAGCGGGGGAGGGGGGAAACAACACCTGTTTACTGGGGTCACAGCTGTGCCCCCGCACACGGAGAGGTTCGAACTAGGCGGGCCCTATATAGGGGCCGCTGGAGTTCATCGTTTGTTCGAACCTCTCCGTGTGCGGGGGCACAGCTGTGACCCCGCGCCTCTCGGGAGGGTAGGCAGAAAGAGGGGGGAGCGTGCTTCTCCTAGCGGAGATCCTGTGGGTCGCTCGGGGGGAGGGGTCACCACTCCACCCAGTCTTCCTCGCACCATACTCTCTTTATCTGCGGCGTGTCCCTCTTGGCACTCTCCATCTTGGCTTTCATCTCGCTACAGCCGCCGTAGTCGGGTATCATGATAACCGTGCCCCCCTCAAGCTCGGCGTAGCACCTGCACAGAGGTATCCTTATGCCCAGCTTCCCCACAGCACGGCACCCCCTCGTGCTCCACCGTGCAAGCACTAGGGGCGGTGGCTTTAAAAAAGGGGTGCGGGCTCGGAGGGAGGCTGTTACGGAGCTGACGGTAGGTTTAAGTCGGGCATAATTTGTTGGAGGGTTTAAATACCCGAGTATATACTTGCTACGCGGGCGTACCCAGGGTTCTGTTGCAGGGGTTTAAAACCGCGTATATACTCCGCCCGGGCGTCATGCGGCAGACCGGGGGTCACCATGGTTCGAGCCTGCACGCTACGCTCCCGTGCCTCGCCTTGAGGTCGGCTTCTATCGATCGGCACTCGCCGGGGCCCGTCACGTCGTACCAGTGCTCCACCCCGTCGACTACGCAGATGCAGATGTACTCCTCCCCCATGCGAGACCGCCCTCCAGCCCACGCCCCCTAGGGTTGCGCCGGTGTTTTAAACCGCCCAGCCCGAGAGCTCCTCCCTCGCCTCCAGCTCGCACCTAGTATCCCAGGCTGTGTGTGCCATCTCGTACTCCCTCTTCTTGCACTCGTACAGGTCTGACACCTCGAACACGAAAACCATACCCCTAGCCCTGCAAACGCACACTAGGTCGGTCATCTCAGCTCAGCCCCCGCGGAACACTACCCGGGGGCCGTTCCCTTAAAAAGGAGGAGGGGGATGTTCCACGTGCGACCCCTCCCTCCCGGGTGCTAGAACGGCTCGATGAATCCTTCCTCGTAGTAGCGGCACTCGACTGGCTCCAGCCCCCTGTTCCTGAGTAGGTTCTCCAGCCTCCTGCACTCCTCGGGGCTGGACACTATGTGGGAGACCAGGCCGTACGGGGTTGAGCAAGTGCAGACTGGCACCCTCCACCTCACCCCGCTGGTGTTCGAGGATCGGGGCGGGTTTAAAACCTGGGAGGAGGTGCGAGGTCACGTTAGGGGTATGAGGCCGAGCTTGGCCATGGAAGCCACCATTAGTGCTGCTCCCAGGAGCTGGGTCGCCCCGTTCAGGAGGGGGTCGTCGTAGGGGAAGCCGAGTATCTTGACCCTCTTCCTGCTCCTCAGGGACGGGTAGACCCCGCCCTCCGTGACCAGGTCTAGGGCTAGGTGGCTCATGGCGGCGAGCCAGACGGCCAGGCCCATGGCTAGGGTGCAGGCGAGCGTCAAACCCCAGCCTGCCTGGTAGGATACAGCCACGGACGCGGCCCAGACGAGGAGGGATAGGAATGTGGCCCCCTCCGGGCTGTGGGTGGCCTCAGTCCTCCGCGGCACAGCCCCAACCCTCTCGTGCCCCAGCATGTCCACGAGGTACTGGATCGCCGCACCGGCCGCACCGGAGACTGCCACAAGCTGGAGGCCGCAGCCCAAGTGCGTGGAGGTGAACACGGCCACGCCAGCACCCACTATGACGTGAGTGGCGAGCTTCACCTCGGGGAACCCCGCAGGAGAGGTGGGGCACGGAGAGGTTAAGAACCGGTCTTCCTCCTGGGCTCCGTCACCTCTTATCCCTCTCCTCCCTCAACTCCCTCACTACATCGAGGGGCTTCACGGCCTTCGCCCTGAGGCCGCTCTCAACCATTATCCTAGCTAGGTAGTCTGCCAGCTCGTCCTCCGAGACGTCGTCCTCGCCAAGCCACCTGACGCCCACGACCACCCCGTACTTCGTGTAGGGTATCAGCCTCGCGAGCCCGAGCCACAGTTCCAGGGCCTCCCTAGCGTTCAAGCAGACCTCGACCGCGTAGACCTGGCCCCAGTCCGGGTCGTAGTACCACTCCAGCTTATAGCACGAAATCCCCCGCCTCGCCAGCTCAGCCTCAATCAGCTCCACGACCCCCATGGAAGCCCGCCCTATCTGCCTGGAAACGGAGACCGGAAGGCTAAATGAACGCGGTGGCCCGACACCGCTAACGGCAATACAGGTGCTCGAAAGCATAATTTTGATTCGGCCGGCTCAGGCGGCGGGGTGCGGGTGTCGGCGAGTTCCCGGATGGAGGCCGGACACTATATATGCCCCGGGGGCTCCCAACCCGTCGGGGGTGTCGTTTGTGGGCGGGGGCGGTGGGGTTAGGGGGCTTGTGGAGCTGATACAGTCCTATGTTGAGGCTGGGGTCGAGAGGTGTATTTCGAGGGGGTACGCCCTGCTCTACGGTGGCTGGCGTTGCATCATGTATCTCCTCGCGGAGTCGGGGGTTACCGAGTGGACCCGCGGGCGTTCCTAGAACCGAACCCGCTTTTCGCCATCCTCGACCTGGCTGGGTTGACGGGCGGAGACTGCGTTACAGTAGTGCCGGCCCCCGCCATCGTTGTGGCTGTTAGGATGGGTAGCCCCTCGTACGACGGCGCCGTGAAAGCACTACCGAGGCTCACAGGCTACAGGGAGGAGGAGGCGGGGTTCGAGTACCTAGCCGTGGGCAGGGAGGGGGATGGGTGCTACACGTGGCACTTCTGGCGGGCGAAGGGGGTGCCCGGTGAGCGTATGGCGAGGGAGATAGCGGAGTTCATAGCAGGGGAGTTGAGGAGGAACGCGAGGGAGATGGCGAGATACGGGATGTGCCGGAGCGAGAGGGAATGTTTAGAGAGCGCACTCTCACACCTGAAGACAACTAGGGGATGCAACCAACCCCAAGGTGAGTTAAATCATCGGGACCCTCATCGGAGCCTTGACGGGCACCGGGGCGGTGGTGCTCCCGTGTATAACGGGGATGAGCCCGAGGCTTATATAGGCTACGGGGAGGGTGTAAAGGAAAACACTGGTTTCAGGGCTGGTAGGGTCGAGTACAAGCTCCTCCGCTGGCTTGCAGAGACGGGGCTCAGGAGGTTCAACCTGACGGAGGCCGCTAGGGGGATAGGGGAGGATGCCCGGAGGGTCTACCAGGCCATAGCCTACTTGATTAAACGCAGTATATTCGCTAGGGAGGCCCGGGGCTGGTACAGGATCCTAGTGGACCCCTGGGAGCTCCTACAAAGAATCATAGTCCAAGGGCCTAACGCTCGGAGTGTGAAAGAGAGTGTAAAGGAAAACCATGGCACTAGGTCTGCGGTGCGTGGTGGTGGTTGTTGTGGTGGTGTTGTTGGGTTGTTTTTTGATAATGTTCGTGGTTGTACTTTGGCTGGTGGGTATGTTCGTGGTGATAGGGGTGGGGGTGGTAGGGGTAGGGTTTTGGGGAGGGGGGATCTTGGTAGGTTTGCGAGGATCAGTTATTCTGAGGTTACGGTTGCTACTGGGACTAGGTTGTTTGATGGTCTTGGCTCTGTTACGATATATTTCGGTTGTAAGGCTAGCGGCCCCCACACTATCTGTAGTGATTGGGTTGAGTGGAGGCCTCCCTCCGGTTTTTACAAGCATCATTCTATCGTGGAGGCTGTTAGCTTGTACAGGTCTAGGGTGTTGCCTTACGGTTTTGGGCTGGTCGCTAGGGCCGGTGTTATTGTTAAGGCTGGGTTTGAGAGGTTTAGGAGCTCTCTGTACGGCTTGGCCAGGCAGGTGTATTTAGCCCTCAGGCCTGGCGATGGTGGCTCCGGCGGCTCCAGCGGTTGTAGGGCTCCTAGTGTTGAGTTTAACGGCGACGACGGTAGTTTCAGTGTCTGCTTCAAGTGCCCTCCAACGCTGTACAGGCGTTTGATCAACGCTGCTAGGGCTGCTAGGAGGGACTGGAATGATATTATAGTGGAGGTTTTGAGCGGGGCGCTACCTTGACATGGTCCTAGGTTCTAGGCCGGCGCTAGGTAAGGGGCTGTTGGAGGGCCTACCTAACACCTAGTCGAGGTGGCAGCATACGGGCCCTCCAAGCCAGTCGAGCTCAGACCTGACTATCCCGAGCCCGGCCCGGAGGCCTGGTAGTAGTGCTGCTGCCGAACCTCCGCCCGCGCGCTGGGGCACAGCTGTGCCCCCGCGCGCCCCCGCACCACGACTCCAGGGGGGAGGGGGCCGTGCGGGCGAGCGGAGAGAGGGGGGAAACAACGCCTGTTTACTGGGGTCACAGCTGTGCCCCTGCGCGGGGCGGAGCACGCTTGGAACCCCAACCTGTGCTAAGACCGTCCGCGGCTCGCACGTGGTAGGGAGGGGGTCTCCTATGGTGAGGGTGGGTGGCGGTGTCCGTCAAGGCAGTGCTCGGTAGTTCTGTGGATATGGGGGGGAGGTTGAGGTGCGGGATCGTCGACCTCAGCCTACCGCCAGCTCTGTAATTGCCTAGGGTTGAACGGTGGCAAGGAAGGTGGGGGTGGTGAACAGTGCTAGGACGGCGGGTTAGGCCGGGAAGGCCGGGCTACACGTGACATTATCATGCCTTGTTCTGAGTTCGACCTCTATCGACTGGCATTTGTTCGCATCGTTCACTTCGTACCGGAGTCTGATCCCGTCCGCGGTGCACACACAGTAGATCCCCTCTCCCCCCACGCGAGGCCGCCTCCCAGCCCGGGAGCTCCCTAGAGCTGAGCCGGGGTTTAAACCCCGGTGCCTGCCCGCACGCGGCGAGCCTCCCCCGGTTCGCGCTCGCACTTGATATCCTGCGTTACGCGGGGGTAGCTCGCACCCCCTCTTCAGGCACTCGTGGAGATTAAACTTTTACAGCACCTGGCATCCTAGCTTGGTTGGAGGGGGGTTGCGTGCGCTCCACTACCGTTCCGTGGGCTGTGTGGCTCCTGCTAGTGTTGCTCGCGCACACCCACCTTCACGCCTTGGGCTCTGCGGGCTACGCGGGGTACTGTGTTGTGAGGGTTTACGCTGACGGGGGTGTCATGCTGGAGTACAGGCTCTCAGTTGACGTGGCCCCGGCTAGCATCACGTTGAGTGTTCCCCGGGACGCCGTCTACGTCTACGTGAGCGATGGCGGGGATCCAGCGCCATACCACTATGATGAGGCCCGGGGGCTCCTATCCTTCACGACCTTCACCGGGAGGGTCGCCGTCAGGGTTTACACCCTGGGGCTTACGTCGAAGGAGGGTGCAATCTGGAGGCTCCAGCTGGGCACGGTAGACCTTGAAACCCTCCTAGCGCTACCGGGGGAGGCTCTAGTGGTCTCCGTGGAGCCTAGGGATTTCAGTGTAAGGCTTGTAAACAACACCCTACACCTTGTCTTCAAACCGGGATCCACTGTGAGGGTAGAGTACACGCTGGTACCTGTGGCACAGCCGGCCTCACAGCCGGGGCAGGTGGCGCCCACCACGACACCCACCACGTGGCTCCTCCTAGTGCTCGGAGCCCTAGCTCTGCTAGCTACAGCTGGAGTGCTCGTACTGAGAGCTCGGAGGACGGCCTCTAGGCTGGTGGAGGTGGCAACGGTGGAGGAGGTGCTAGACGAGAGAGACAGGCTGATACTGGAGACGTTGAGGAGTGCGGGCGAGGCCACGGCACCAGCGTTGCAGAAGGCGACCGGGATACCCAAGACGCCACTGTACAGGAAGCTTGAGAAGCTGGGGAAACTGGGGCTGGTGGAGTCAGAGTGGAGGAGCGGGGCGAAGGTCTACAGGCTTAGACGGGGTTAACCTAGGGTTACCACTAGGTTAACCATCTCAGTACGATCCGGCCTGACGTTGGGGAGGGCTCGCCCCCCGGGCGGCATAGAGCTCTTTTAACTCCCCCCGGTCACCTCCTGTTTCCTACCGGTGCTGGCTGGTTGGCTTTGGGGGAGGGTGGTGGTTTACCGTACGCCTTGGCTGTGACGGTCGTGGCGGTTGCGGTCGCGGGGCTCGCGTACTGGGCGGCCCGCAGGCTCGCCTACAGGCTCCTCTCTGGTGTCGCCGACGTGAGGTTGTTTAAGCTCGCGGAGCTCGTGGCGATCGCCGTGTCCGCATCCCTCTTCCTAGCCGTGGCCTCTCACGCCTACGGGTTCCCCCTGCTCGCCCTAGTGGCTCTCACACTCCTCATCGTGGGGCTTCTAACACTCCTCGCGGGGCTGAGGCACTTCATCGAAGAGTACCTCACGGGGCTCGTACTCGTCAAAACCTACAAGCTCAGGGTGGGGGACTACGTGGAGTTCGAGAACACTAGGGGCTACATCGTGGCCCTAGGCGACACAGCCCTGGTGGTGAGGAACCCTCACAGGGATCTGGTCTACGTGCCGTACACGAGGCTGGCGCGCTCCGGCTTCAAGCGGCTCACGGCGGGCGAGGGCCACGAGATCAGAGTCCACGTGCACGCACCCCACGGCCCCAGCCTAGCCAGGATAAGGGAGGAGGCCGCGAGGATAGCGGGCTCCCTAGGGGTGGAGAACGTCAGGGTCGATGTCGAATCCATAGGAGAGGACGGGGTGCTCCTAGCAGTCCGGGGCGTGATAAGGGATCCCCGCAGGGAGGAAGAGATAAAATACGCCATCCTAGACCACATATACTCCACCATCAACCCCTCCCCGCAAACCCGGGAAGACGGGAGCTAGACCGTCCTGCGCGGGGGCACAGCTGTGCCCCCGCTCTTCTCCGCCAGGGCAACCCCCCAACACTAGTTTAAAAGCTACTCCGGCCGAGTGTGCTGTTTTGAAATGTGCGGGTTAGCAGTCGTCTTCGGCGTGGTGGACTCCAGCTCGTCGAACACCCTCTCAGCCAGGCTCCTAGCGTCGTCTGCGTCGGTGGCGTGCACGCTGAACGCGTTGTCGTGCCCGATCGTGACTCTGCCTATCACGGGTGCTAGTACCGGTCTTGGGCTTGGCTTACCGCTAAGCCAGTACCTGATCACCATGACTGTTGGCACGTACTGGTTCGCCTTCCTGTCGAAGCCCTCGGCCACAGCGGCAACGTAATCAACGCCATGCTGTAGTGCCACGAGCTCCATCACCTTCCAACCCCACCCTACGACCTGCTGAGCCGGTATCCTCGTCATGTCCACGAGCACTGTGTTCACACCCTTCCTCCTAATCTCAACCTGCCTCGCTAGCACCTCCGGCGGGTACCCGGCACTAACACCCCTGATGTAGGCTACCGGGTCTGACGCGCTGGTGAGATCCTTTACCGCCTTTTCGGCGTCCTGCCTGACGATGACGTCGAGCTTGTTGGCCAGGGGTAGTAGCTCGCCCTCAACCTCATCCCTCGAAACCCTGGATAGGATGCTGGTATCCCTGTCGCTCACAACGCCTATGAATGCTAGCATCAAATTCTCCTGGTCTACCAGGGCCTCAGCCATTTCAACCCCCGAATCGAATATGACAACCCTTGCCAGCATCTGCGCGGCGAACTGACGGCTTGTCTTATGGTGGTCGTACAACGCCACTGGGGTGCTCGCAGCAAGCCTGTTAACGGCGTCGATGAACGTCCTCGGATCCTTCAAGTTCACCGGGATGTCTACTATCTCCACGTCATGCTGAGCCAGCATATGGAAGTGCCCGTCAATGTAGTATGGTAGCTGCTCCGGCCCCGTTACGGGGAATCTACTGTAAACCCTCTCCGCCGGAACCCCCAGGCTCCTAGCCCTCGCAGCAGTAGTGCTGACCCCGTGTCCGTCGAAGTGCCCTATAATGTACTTAGGCTTAGCCGCCGCCACCACCACCCCCTACACCGCCACCAGTAGTAGAGTAGAGGTTAAAAAGGGTTGCGGTGGGGTCTCGCGGGGCACCGGGGGGAGGGAAACGGGGGCCGTTTACGGGGACGGGGTTTCGTGGTCGGCGGTGCGCGGGGGCACAGCTGCGCCCCAGAGCCCCCCGGCCCGGCTGTCACCCGGTCTTCTGCTCTCCGCCGCCGCCCCCGGGGCCCCCCTCCCTGAGCCTCCAGAGGACCCTCGGGGTGTCGGCGCCTACGAGGGTGATCTTCTCTACGACGCCGGCCTCCGCCAGCCTGTTCAGCCTCCTGAGCACCTTGTTGTAGCTCACCGGCCTCCCCGCCCTCCGGGACACCCACTCCGCCACCTCCATCCCCGTCGCCACGCCCAGCTCCGCCAGAGCCTCGTACACCAGCCTGTAACCCTCGGTAGCCCTCCCCGGGTCGAACACCCTCGCCCTACCGCCACCCAACCCCGCACCAGCCCCCCACCACAGAGAACACGCCCCCCAACCCTTATAAGCCCGCCCCCAGCCAAGACCACGACACCACGACGTCAACAGCACGCAACCCCCACAGTAGCACGCAAAAACACCCAACCCCCACAACCCCAACCAACAACACCCACACCCACACCCGCCACCCAAAACCGCAAAACAACCCCGAACACCACGCAGAGCAACCAAGAACCCGCCCGAGCAGAACACACCCAGAACAGCACACACAACAAGACAACACAGCAAACACCACCCCCGACCCCCGGCGCCGAAACACACGCACCACAGCACACAACACAACACACCCAAACGACACACAACACAGCGCGGCACACGCCACCACAGGATACAACACGCCTCGGAGCCCCCCGCGCCCCCGCACCCGGACAACACGCACACAACAACGCACGCCACCCGGCACGCGCAACACGACAACACAACCCGAGCAACACAGCACACCCCGGGCGCCAGCACACCCGAGAGCCCCCCCATGGCGGAAGCCAAGAATACACGCGGCGGGCGCGGCGGCCGAGCACACATATACCCGCGACCGCACCCAGCCCAGCCGAGAGCATATCCACGGCCACAAACACACCCAGCCACAGCCCAGCACGCCCAGCACGCCTCCA
>Ga0079998_111819_pt1 | contig 10346 bp, 8 predicted proteins | sample PerSpoBPS_BMetaG_FD_69201 | JGI IMG/M metagenome (GOLD analysis project Ga0079998, IMG submission 69201) | Thermal spring microbial communities from Yellowstone National Park, Wyoming, USA - Perpetual Spouter B (PS_B) MetaG (SPADES assembly)... | ecosystem: Environmental > Aquatic > Thermal... | reverse complement strand
CTCCATCCCACCGCAGAAAAATCATCCCACCTATATAAAAATTCCCACACACTATGGGGTGATCGGCGGCCTAACAGCGGAGCCTCTCAATTCCCTTTCTGGGATTTCGTTGAATGCAACAACGGTTTAAGGCAAAGGGAAGTATTTTCTTGGAAAGTTGTACTCTCAATTCCCTTTGTGGGATTTCGTTGAATGCAACTCATGATAGAGAAGGCTGAGGAAACATGAAAACCAGTGTTTCCCACTCTCAATTCCCTTTGTGGGATTTCGTTGAATGCAACTGAAATGGGTAGGTGAGAAGGCGTATGTGATGTATCATAAAGCTCTCAATTCCCTTTGTGGGATTTCGTTGAATGCAACCGTAAAGCTTCCCGCCCACTACCTCGATATAGTGTGATTCGTCTCTCAATTCCCTTTGTGGGATTTCGTTGAATGCAACAAGCCTAGCCAACGCCGCAACCATCCTCTTCACCAAAACCGTCTCTCAATTCCCTTTGTGGGATTTCGTTGAATGCAACTCGAAAGACTGGACAACTTCTGCAAAAGCCTACTCGGCATGGCTCTCAATTCCCTTTGTGGGATTTCGTTGAATGCAACCTGGGAATACTGATAAGGATATTTCTTTGGCGGAGCCGTTGCCCTCTCAATTCCCTTTGTGGGATTTCGTTGAATGCAACACACTCGCCAGATAAGCTACGTCCTCATAAAGACCATCAACACTCTCAATTCCCTTTGTGGGATTTCGTTGAATGCAACTGAAGGAGCTGGCGGTAGATGTGTGTGCGGAAAACTGACGACTCTCAATTCCCTTTGTGGGATTTCGTTGAATGCAACACATCTCCTTGAGCTCGGCCATGTGTTCGGCTAGCAGCTTCTGAAGCCTCTCAATTCCCTTTGTGGGATTTCGTTGAATGCAACGTAAGGCGAAAATATTCATTCTTAATGCCCCTGAAGTTACCGCTCTCAATTCCCTTTGTGGGATTTCGTTGAATGCAACATGCGACGTTTTTTGTCGAAACCTTCAATGAAATTATATTAACTCTCAATTCCCTTTGTGGGATTTCGTTGAATGCAACATATATGTAAGGCCATTACCGATGTATTGCCGATTCTAAACTCTCAATTCCCTTTGTGGGATTTCGTTGAATGCAACTTTTTCTCTTCTATTATGGTTGAATTATGTAGATAACACCGCTCTCAATTCCCTTTGTGGGATTTCGTTGAATGCAACGGGAGTGGTACTACTCCCACCCCCACCCGCTCAGCTTCCTAGTTTTCTCTCAATTCCCTTTGTGGGATTTCGTTGAATGCAACAACATAATGAAAACATTGAAGCGGGTTGTGGAGAAAACAACGCTGGAGTCTCTCAATTCCCTTTGTGGGATTTCGTTGAATGCAACCAGGTGATATTATCAAAGACTTGGCGGCACTTGAGACAGACGTCTCTCAATTCCCTTTGTGGGATTTCGTTGAATGCAACATTTTTTATTCTCGGGGATGAATATGGAGTCGTCCGAGTCGTCTCTCAATTCCCTTTGTGGGATTTCGTTGAATGCAACATACTGAGTGAGGATGACAGGATTGTTGCGGGATGGGCTAGTGTCTCTCAATTCCCTTTGTGGGATTTCGTTGAATGCAACCGATGCCGTTTCGGCTGTTTTTCGGGGAATTGGCGGGGAAAATCAGCGGGTCATACCGCTTACCCCGCTCCTGCAACAGCCCTTATAAAGATAAGAACACTATTTAACTTTATCGCTGCTAGATTATTCCAGCCATTTTCATGAGTAGTGGGATTACCGTCGTCCCCCAGATACCTAATATGAGGCCTACCGTCCACCTGAAGTTTGTGTTCATCTCCCGCCTTAGCTGAGCTATCTCCTGCCTCAGCTGGGATATCTCACTATCTACATGCTGCCTTAGCTGCGCTATCTCCCCCCTCAACTCCTGTCTCAGCTGTTGGATGTCTTGTTTTGTTGCTACATCTGCCAGGACTGCGTTTATGACGGCGAGCCTCAGCTCCGGCTCCGAGGCCACGGCGACAGCCAGCTCCCTCAAAGCATCCCTATCCGACTTCAGAAGCCTGACGATCTCGCCGGCGGACAGAGACATCCAGAAACCCAGTTATCTGATGTGATTTAAAGGCTTCCGCACCACGGCACCCGCCAGGATGCGGCCTACCACCACATACTCTCAATTCCCTTTGTGGGATTTCGTTGAATGCAACAGCCATATACCTGTATGAGGACGTTAATATAGTAACTAATGAGGGCTCTCAATTCCCTTTCTGGGATTTCTTTGAATGCGACAGAACTAGGCGTAATATTACTAAAGGTGCAAAAGGCGTAAAACTCTCAATTCCCTTTCTGGGATTTCGTTGAATGCAACTTGGGCATGAGGGAACCGCGAAGCTCTTAACGGAGATACTCTCTCAATTCCCTTTCTGGGATTTTTTTGAATGCAACATGGTTGGCGGCACGGGGGCGGCCCGGCCATCTGAACAGGGCTCTCAATTCCCTTTGTGGGATTTCGTTGAATGCAACTACTAATATAGTCTTGTACCAGCCCTATTATTGTCTGGACGTTTCTCTCAATTCCCTTTGTGGGATTTCGTTGAATGCCACGTGGAGAGATGACAAAAGCGGAAGATGGAGAGGAATTAGACTCTCAATTCCCTTTGTGGGATTTCGTTGAATGCAACGTGGGCTTATCTTGAGAAGACGAAGGTTAGGAAGTTTAGGCTCTCAATTCCCTTTGTGGGATTTCGTTGAATGCAGCACAATTATTGACTCGGTTTATGACTTGGCTAAAGCGATAAACTCTCAATTCCCTTTGTGGGATTTCGTTGAATGCAGCAGCCCGCCTTCTCCGTCGGGCGGCGACGCTCGGCGGGCGGGGCTCTCAATTCCCTTTGTGGGATTTCGTTGAATGCAGCCCTCGACATCCGTTTGTCGGAGACGGAGCCAACGGACTTTCTCCTCTCAATTCCCTTTGTGGGATTTCGTTGAATGCAGCTCGAGATTGAGGATGTGGCTCCAAGGAAGGCGGGTGGCTCTCAATTCCCTTTGTGGGATTTCGTTGAATGCAGCCGATGCCGTTTCGGCTGTCTTTTGGGGAATTGGCGGGGAAAATCAGCGGGTCTTACCGCTTACCCCGCTCCTGCAACAGCCCTTATAAAGATAAGAACACTATTTAAGTTTATCGCTGGGGGCTGTGGCCCCACACAATCCACGTCCCACGGCTCATGTTTAAATCAGGCCTCAAACCCGTTTTTGAAGGGATTTTTTGCCCAAGCTATTGGACAGGGTAGGGCTTACCTTCGACGACGTACTGCTGGTTCCCCGTAGGTCGTCTGTGAGGTCTAGGAGGGAGGTCTCGACACGTTCACGGTTTACGCGGCGCATATGGCTCGAGGTCCCCGTCGTCTCCGCGGCCATGGACACAGTGACGGAGGCTGAGATGGCTGTGGCGATGGCCCGCGAGGGCGGGATAGGGGTCGTCCACCGCTTCAACACGGTGGCGCAGCAGGTCGAACACATCAAAGCAGTCAAGCGCGCGGAAAACATAGCCATCGACGAACCATACACAGTAGGCCCCGACGCAACAATAGCCGAGGCCGAAGAACTGATGGAGAGAAAAAACGTCAGCGGCCTCCTAGTCACAAACCCCGACAGAAAACTCCTCGGCATACTCACCCGCCGCGACATACTCTTCAGACCGCGGGAGGCAAAGGTAAGGGAGTGCATGACGCCCGCAGAACGCCTCATAACCGCGCCACCAGACATAACCCTGGAGGAGGCCAAACAACTCTTCATGAAACACAAAATAGAGAAACTACCGCTGGTCGACGGCGAAGGACGACTCAAAGGCCTGATCACAAGCGCCGACATCGTCAAGAAGCTGATGTACCCGAACGCTACAAGGGATTCGCGGGGGAGGCTGATGGTGGCGGCGGCGGTGGGCGTAAGGGAGGACGCCGTCGACAGGGCTGAGGCACTTCTCGCGGCGGGAGCCGACGCACTAGTCATAGACGTAGCCCACGGACACACAGAAATGGTTATCCAAACCCTGCGGAAAATCAGGCAATCCTTCGGAGACGACGTAGACGTGGTGGCTGGAAACGTCGCAACACCTGAGGGTGTGAGGGACCTGGCCTCAGCGGGCGCCACAGCGGTGAAGGTCGGTGTCGGCCCCGGCTCCGTCTGCACAACACGCATAGTCGCGGGCGTAGGCGTTCCACAGCTGACGGCGATAATGGACTGCGCAGAGGCCGCTGAAGAGATGGACACCCCGATAATAGCGGACGGCGGGATAAGGTCCAGCGCAGACCTCGTCAAGGCCTTGGCCGCAGGCGCCTCAACCGTCATGGTCGGCAGGCTGCTGGCGGGAACAGACGAAAGCCCGGGAGCAGTCGTCTCAAGGAACGGGCGCAAGATGAAGATCTACAGGGGTATGGCCAGCTTCTACGCCATGCTGGCGAAGAGCGGCAGGGAGGGCGTCGAGGACATACTGCAGGACGCATCCGACTACAGCTACATGGCTGAGGGCGTCGAGGCCTACGTCCCATACAAGGGCAGCGCATCCGATGTCGTGAGACAGCTGGTGGCCGGGCTGCGGTCAGGACTAAGCTACCTCGGCGCACGCAACATAAAAGAACTCCAGCAAAACGCCGTATTCATCAGGATAACCGAAGCAGGACTGCGTGAAAGCCACCCACACGACGTCGAACAAGTATGAGCGGCAAAGCCGACGTGGTGGTCGGCCTACAGTGGGGGGACGAGGGCAAGGGCAAGGTCTCATATCTCCTCTCAAGGGGGGCGGAGGCGGTAGCCAGGTTTCAGGGAGGCGCCAACGCCGGTCACACGGTAATGCTTAACGGTGTGCGTCACAAGTTTAACATGCTGCCGGCGGGGAGTCTTGCGGGTGCGAGGCCCGTCATAGCGGCTGGATGCGTCCTGGACGTGGAGGCCTTTAGGCGTGAGGTGGAGCATCTCAGGGGGTTTGGGGTGCAGGCATTTCCGCTGGTGAGCAGGGCTGTGCACGTGGTGCTGCCGCTGCATAGGATGGTTGACGGTAGGCTTGAGGAATTGCGGGGTGGGGCGGCTATCGGCACGACGTTGAGGGGTATAGGGCCTGCGTACGCCGACAAAATGCTCAGGCTGGGGGTAAGGGCGGGCGACCTCGCAGAACCCGGGCACACCGCCTCAAAAGCCTCACTGCTCCAGAAAATTCACGGCATGGGGTTTGAGGTCGACTTGGAGGGCTTGCGGAAGGTTGTTGAGCCTTTCCTAGGGGATGTGTCAGGCTATCTCAACGAAGTCCTCGACAGCGGCCTGCGGGTCGTCCTCGAAGGCGCTCAGGGAACCCTGCTCGACATAGACCACGGGACATATCCGTACGTCACCTCGAGCAACACGGTGGCGGCGGCGGGCTTCGTAAGCACCGGGATACCTGTGCAGAGGCATGGCAGGATAGTCGGAGTCATGAAAGCCTACACAACAAGGGTTGGTGAAGGGCCCTTCCCGACGGAGATAACAGGGCCGCTGGCCGAGGCTTTGAGGGAGCGCGGCGGGGAGTATGGGACGACGACGGGGAGGCCGAGGAGGGTTGGATGGCTCGACATACCCGCCCTAAAACACGCATGCCGGATAAACGGCGTAACAGAGATAGCCGTCACAAAGCTCGACATACTCTCAGGCCTCGACGAGATAAGGGTGTGCGTCAGATATCTCCTGGACGGCTCGGAGGTTGATGTTTTCGCCGAGGCGCTGCCGTGGCTTGGAAGGGTTGAGCCGGTCTACGAGGTCTTCAGGGGCTGGAAACCGTCGGCGGGGGAGTGGGTGCAGGCCGTCAGACATGGCTGGGATGCGCTGCCACCGCAGGTGTGCGAATACCTCGGATGGCTTGAGAAAACCCTTAACACACCCATAACCATCGCGTCGGTGGGAGAGGAAGCAGGCATGACAGTCCTGCGCGAATCCATACGCTAAAATACAAACCCCCAACCCATTCAACCGGCTTGCTGGACCCGCTTGAAGCGATATCCCCGTTGGACGGAAGGTATAGGGATGCCCTCAGCGCCTGTAGCCGCTACTTCAGCGAACACGCCCTCATACGCTACAGGCTCTACGTCGAGGTAAGATATCTGCGGGCCTTCGCGGAGGCTGTTGGGCTTGGTGTCGACCTGCGGGGGCTTGAGGAGTTGGAGGAAGCTGTGCTCAACCTTTCTCTTGAGGAGGCCGCCGAGGTTAAACATGTTGAGGCCAGGGTTGGACACGATGTTATGGCGGCCGTTGAGTATCTGGGCAGGCTTGTTGAGGCGAGGGGCCTGGCCGCACTCAAACCCCACATACACTTCGCCCTAACATCAGACGACGTAAACAACATAGCCTACGCGCTCATGGTGAGGGACTTCATCCACCAAACCTACCTACCCACACTCACTGAGCTTATCGAGAAGCTCGCCGAAACGGCCCGCCACCACGCCCGGACACCGCTCCTCGCAAGAACACACGGGCAGCCAGCCGTCCCCACAACCCTCGGAAGTTTCCTCGCAAAATACGCCTACAGGCTGGCGCGGCTTGCTGAGAAGCTGTGCGGCCTACGGCTTGAGGCGAAGCTCGGCGGGGCGGTTGGAGACCTTTCTGCGTGGAGCGCTGTCTACCCCGGGGTTGACTGGGAGAGTTTCGCCGAGAAATTCGTTAAAAGCTTCGGCCTCGACTACAACCCTGCTCCGACCCAGATACAGCCTCACGAGAGGATGTCCGAGATACTCTCCACCATCGCATTAATCGGCTCCGTCGCCGCCAACCTGTGCAGGGACATATGGCTCCTCGGGAGCTACGGCCTCTTGGTCTTCGGAAAGACGCCTGAGCAGGTCCACTCCTCAACCATGCCGCAGAAACACAACCCGCTTCATTTCGAGAACGCCGAGGGGGCCTCCGACCTATCCACCGCAATACTCACCTACATCTCTACAAGGCTAATACAGTCACGCCTCCACAGAGACCTCAGCGACAGCATAATTAAACGCTTCTACGGAACGGCCCTCGCCCTAAACCTCCTAGCCCTCAAAAACATCAAGAAAGGCCTCACAACACTAACACCGGATACAGAGAAAATGCGGAAAGAAATAGAAAACAACAAACACACACTACTGGAAGCCGTACAGCTCACGCTACGCAAACAAGGCCTCGAAGACGGCTACAGACTGGCAGCCACAGCCGCCGTCAAAGGAATCGAATGGCTACGGACAGAGCTGGAAACCCGCGGAATAAGCGGAACACTCCTCGACCGAATACTCGACGAAGGCGTGGAGGCCTACGTGGCCGCAGCCGCCGAAAAAACAGCACACCTAGTAGAACATGTGGAAAACATGGTGAAAAAAGTTAGAGAAGCCATGATATCATTGAGCTCATCATAGAAGCTCCGTCTCTGGCCGATGTGCACCACAATGATTTTGCATGGCTCCAGCTTGTATGCGATTCTATAATGTCCTACACGGGTTTTACATAGCTTTTCTAAAGGCGGCTCAAGTTTTTCATCGCATATAGGGTTTTCAGCCAGCTCGCCCAACCTCCCTTCAATCCTTTCAACAGCATCCTGTGGAGCTTTGCGTAAAAATTTCTCTGCCTTTCTTAAAAGCTCAACGCTACAGGCCACTGTCTCTATACAACCCCAAGCTTCACTAAATCTTCATACAGCTCGTCGTCGACAACAATGTCCAAGGTCTCCATATAGGAATCTAGCTTGTTTGCAAGCTCTCTACACAGCCCAGCGAGGTAATCCATGTTCTCGCGCCGATATTCTCTGACTATGCCGAGAGCCGCTGATGCAGCGGATACCCATGCAAAAGCCAAATCCATGGAACATTGCGCAAAAGACAACGCTGTTTCGAGAGCCCTTTCCGAGAGTTTCCGAGCTAGGTCGTCAAACCCGGCAGCGCTGATTTTTCCAGCAACCCATCTATCGTGGTCTACTAGGGTTGCTAAGCCATAGATAATGTCCTCAATCTTTTCATACTCACTTTTTCTAATCAGTGGTGCGGTTATCTTCGCAAGCTCCTCCACATTTGTGAGGAATTCGCTTAAAAGAGTGGGGGAGGAGAAGATTGCTTCATTGAACTCCAGCATTGGGAGGGCTGTGCGGGCCCAAAACTTTGCCGAGAGGTGGGGGAAAGCAGACTCTGCTTCGGGGCTGTTAAGTATGTTTGCCACCTCATTTTTTAATGCTCCGGTAAGGACTCGTGTTAATTTAATTGAAAGTCCCCTCCCCACGCCCTCTCTAAAAAAATGTGCGACTTTCGCTAATTTGTAAGACCTCAGCCGATCTAAATCCCTCTCCGCGGTCTCTTTAAACGCATATGAGAGTTGGGCTTTCTTGGTAACACGTATAAGCAGCGGTGTTTTTAGACCAGCAAACCTGACCCGCAAGATGGCGGTAGCCAATCCAATCAGCTAACACCCTACCCCAATAAATTGTTTTCCCTGCGTACCTCGTCAGAATGCGGATTTTGTGAAGTTGACTTTTTCAGCTACTGCTGCTGGGGCGTGTGTAGGGACCTCGACCTCCCACCATTTGATCCAGTGGGCTTCGCCGCCGAGTTCGCGGAGGCCTTTGAAGATGTTGAGGATGTTGTCGCTTAGCCGTAGGCCTTTGAGGGGTTTTTCTACGCCTCCGTTTCGGATGAGGAAGAGTCCGTCGCGGGGTATTGTGGAGAACTCTCCTGTTCTGTAGTTTTGGTAGCGGAGGTACCAGTCGTTTGTTACCCATATCCCCCTGTCTATGCCTGCGATGAGTTTGTCGAGTGTTTTGCTGCCTGTTTTGACGACGAGGTTGAAGGGGTGGGGGACTATGATGCCTGCGTTGGCTGTGGTGGATGTGTTGAATTTCTTGGCTGTGGCTGTGTTGTGGAAATATGTTTTGAGGACGCCGTTTTCGAAGACTGTGTTGCGTCGTGTTGGGACGCCTTCGGCGTCGAAGGGTGCCGCGCCGTAGGTTCCTGCAAGCGTCGGGTCGTCGTATAGCGTGAACTCCCTTGAGGCGGCCTCCTGCCCCAGCAGCCCCGTCAGGAAGGACATCCCGGCGTCGACGTAGAAGGCGGAGGACCAAACACCCAGCTGCTCCACGAGGTGGGCGAAGGTCATGGGGCCGAGGAGGCATTCATATGTCCCGGGCTCGCCCTCGACGGGGTTGAGGGCCATCTTCGCTATCTCGCCAGCCCTGAGGCCTGCCTCGTAGGGCTTGAAGTCCCTGCTGCCTGCAGCTACGCTGACGAAGTGACCTGTGGCGTCATCCGCCGCGAGGGCCCTTACGGATATCTCTATCCCGCCGCTCTGCGCAGCTGTTTCGACGCCTCCCGTTGTGGAGAGCCGTATCTTGCTGCGTGTGTAGATGAGGCTTCCCGCAACCCGTTTCCCACCGCCCTCCAGCCCGCCGTTGACCGCCGCCTCAACAAAGCCCACAAGCTCCTCGTCGCCGAGGTCCTCCGCAGGGCCTTTCAGCAGCTCCTTGCTGTATTTGAAGGGGCCCGAGGGCAGGGGTGCGTAGACGTCGGCCGGCTCGCCCGCCTTCGCTGTCTCAACAGCCTTCCTCACCATGTCCTCGAGGCTTTTCAACGAGATCTCGGATGTTGAGCGGACGGCCCTCCTCCCCTTAATGTTGACGTATATCTCAGCCGTCTGGACAGCCCCAGCCTTGGAGACCGATATCTTGTTGTTTGCGAAGCGTATCATCTTCCGGTATGTTTCACCGGTTGTGAGGGCTGCGTCCGAGGCCCCCAGCTTCACAGCGAGACGTAGAAGCTTTCTGTGGAGAGCGGTGTCCAGCTTCAAACCAGCAAAACAACACATAACAACCTTAAAGGTTTAGCGCACCGCCAAACCCAACTGAACGCCACACAACTCTTCGAGTTAACTACCCTACGCAGCTTCTAACCTAATCCACAACCCTATCACGAAATCCCTAACGTTCACTTTCAAGCTCTGCACAAGCGCCGGCAAAAACTACCCATGCGTTCTCGATACATCGCCGGCATTTGGGCCGCGGTGACGTGCAAAGGCGTGAGTAGCCTCGGAAGCATCAACATAATCTCCATGCGCCACTGTAACCATATCGCTTAGAGCGACCGCACTCTTTCCACATATACCTATTCAGAAACCTAATCACAAACAGCTAAGGTCTTGAAGATTTTTAACGTGTTAATGTTTCCTCAGCGTGGGATATGCAGGTTTTCAGGCCCTACATTGACTGGCGGATGTCTGCCCGTGTACTGGATAATAGGCGGCTTGGAAAGCAGAGGGTGGAGGCGAAGCAGGTCATGAACGCCATTCTCCGCAGGATGGGCTTGA
>Ga0079998_129026_pt2 | contig 10347 bp, 10 predicted proteins | sample PerSpoBPS_BMetaG_FD_69201 | JGI IMG/M metagenome (GOLD analysis project Ga0079998, IMG submission 69201) | Thermal spring microbial communities from Yellowstone National Park, Wyoming, USA - Perpetual Spouter B (PS_B) MetaG (SPADES assembly)... | ecosystem: Environmental > Aquatic > Thermal... | reverse complement strand
TGAGGAGTTGGCTTGTGTATTTTTCTGGCGCTCGGTCTTCCAAATGGTTAAGGAGGAGGGCTTGATCCGGTTTGCATAGCAAAGGGGCACAGGATAAGACAAAACCAAAAGCCAACAACAGGGCGAGCTTCTTCATTGCTTCCTCCTAACCTCTACCGCCCCATAGTGGGCTATGAGCCCCTCCGCCTTTGCTATATGCTGGGCATACTCCGCCACCCTTTCAAAACCTTCCTTTGACACGTACATCAAAGAGCTCCTTTTCAGAAAGTCATAAACTCCAAGGGGTGAGAAAAATCTAGCGGTACGCCCTGTGGGCAGTGTATGATTTGGTCCAAGGAGATAATCTCCCAAAGGTTCTGTAGTGTATTTGCCCACGAATACTGCGCCTGCGTGTTTAATCTTGGGTAGGAGGGCAAAGGGCTCTTCCACCATCAACTCCAAGTGCTCCGGTGCTATGTAGTTGGCAACCTCACAAGCCTGCTCCAAGTCCTCCACCAAGAATATGGTGCCAAACCGCTCAAGGGATTTTTGGGCTATGTCCTTTCGGGGGAAGTTATCAAGGATCTCTTCCAGTTTTAGCTTAACCTCTTGAGCGTGCTTTGGGTCTGTGGTGATCAGAAAGGCACCCGCAAGTTCATCGTGCTCCGCCTGAGAGAGCAGATCCCAAGCCACCCAACTGGGGTCTACAGAGCCATCGGAGATCACAAGAACCTCAGAGGGTCCGGCGATCATGTCAATGTCTACCACTCCAAAGAGCAGTTTTTTTGCGAGGGCTACGTATATATTACCCGGTCCTACTATTTTATCCACCTTTGGTACCCGCTCGGTTCCATAAGCCAATGCTGCAACCGCCTGAGCTCCGCCCACCCTAAAGACCCGGCTAACGCCCGCAATGAAGGCAGACGCAAGTGTGTATTTGTTGGGTTTGGGGGAAACCATAATCACCTCTTCCACACCAGCCACAACCGCCGGCACCGCGTTCATAAGGACGGTGGAAGGGTAAGATGCCTTGCCCCCGGGCACGTATATACCAACCCTTTCTAAAGGAAAGACCCTCATTCCCAAAAGGATCCCATCCTCTTCCACCAAAAAGGACCTCTCCAGTTGTTTTTCGTGAAATCTCCTTATTCTCTCGTGGGCTACCTCCAAGGCGGTTCTTACCTCCGGTTCAATCTCCTCGTAGGCTCTTTCCAACTCCTCGTAGGGAACCTCCAAGTCCTCTTCCGTTAGCTCTTCCCCATCAAATCTTTTTGTGTACTCCAAAAGGGCGGTGTCTCCCTTCTCCCTTACCTGCTTTATGATCTCCTTGACCACAGGCTCGTACTCTTCCGCCATCACCTCCCCCCTTGCCATAACAAATCTTAACCTACTGTTAAAACGCCATGCAGAGTTCCTAAGGTCTTCTATTTGCATGGGTAATATATTAAACCATGGGTGTGGATAGCCACACCCGGCAAGGAATAAGAAACGTCTAACTATCTTCTTTGTTGTCTTTTGGTACGTGTTTTCTGAGGAGCTTGTTGGGTGCTTGTGTCTGTGTTTTGAGGTGTCGTAGTGCCTGCATTCTGAGGAGCTTGTTGAGTAGTTGTACCCGTGTTTTGAGGTGTGGGCGTGCTCGCTTCTTGCACTTTCAGATCTCCTCCAGTTCCCAAACCGCCTGGTCTTGTTTGCATTGTGTAGTTCTTTGCAGCCCTTACTAGTTTATTGTATGCGTCCAAAAACGCTGCTGTAAGAGTCTTACCCTCGGGAGTGTTTGCATACCCTCCGGCAATACCACCAAGACTACTACCAAATAAACCACCCAATCCGCCTATGTCAAAAGTTCTAGCACTTCCCTCCGCAGCAACAACCTGAACGCCAGACCTGTTGTCTACCAATACGAGAACAGTAGATGCTTCGTTGATCCTTAAAGAACTTAAAATACCACCAATGATACCACCCCCACCTCCGCCAATTCCTCCAAAGACACCTTTGGTACCCTTTTCACTGAAGTTTATACTTGGAATGAGTGTATAATCTGCCGCTACCAGCTGTCCTTTTCCAAAATTGGACTCTTGCCTTAGCTCTCCCGCTTGCATTAGCTCCCTCTCTTTCATTACACCACTTTCAAGACCCAATCCTCTTTCAACAACTACAAAGCAGTTTGATTGTTGAATTATAAGCCTTAAAATAGGAATTGTGCTACCCAGCTTGAACTGTCCGGTTAAGAGCCTATACCAAATGGCGTTTGTATCCTCCGCAATAGCCAATGTCCCAAGTGGTTTTTCACACCTTTCCAATTGAGGACTAGCATCCTGCGCCGTTGCACCTCCCGCAGCGCCTGTTGCAGCACCAGAAGCACCACCCAACTGAGTAAAAGAGGCGCAACTACTAAGTGCAATTACACTACAAAAGGCTGCAATAAACAGCGCCTTTTTACTCATGACTTACCCTCCTCTAATTGTTCAAATAGTTTCTTTTGCTATAACTATAAACTATAAACTATAGAATATAAAGAAATTGTTAAGAAATTGTTTACCTGTCAATCCATCATAGAGGGTGTTCTAACGTAAACGGAGATTATCTATCTTCCAAAGCTTGCATCCCTTGAGTATTGAGACTATCTTTATATCTTTATAAGATTAGGAGGTTACGGAGATGTTAGACTGGGAAAAGCTTCTGGAAGATGATGTTTTTGAAATTGCAGGCAGGCGCCTTAAGTCCCGGCTGATCATAGGCTCGGGTAAGTTCAAGAGCTTCCAGGAAACCAAGGAGGTTTTGGAGGCGAGTGGAGCGGAGATAATCACCGTGGCGGTCCGGAGGGTCAACATCACAGACCCAACCAAAGAAAACCTTTTGGATTACATAGATCCCAAAAAATATTTGATCCTTCCCAACACCGCGGGCTGTTATACTGCAGAAGAAGCCATAAAAACTGCTATGTTAGCAAGGGAGGCTACGGGCATAAACTGGGTTAAGCTGGAGGTGATCGGAGACCAAAAGACCCTTTTGCCAGACATGGAGGAGACCTTAAAGGCGGCAAAGTTTTTGGTAAAGGAGGGCTTTGTGGTACTTCCTTACATCTTTGATGACCCTGTCTACGCCAAAAAGTTTGAGGATGTGGGCTGTGCGGCGGTGATGCCCTTGGCAGCGCCCATAGGCTCTGGGCTCGGGCTTCAAAACCCTTACAACATAATGTTCATAAAAGAGGCAGTTTCTGTGCCCGTCATAGTGGATGCGGGTATAGGTAGCGCCGCAGACATTCCGCCAATCATGGAACTGGGAGCGGATGCGGTTTTGACGAACACCGCTCTGGCAGAGGCTAAGGACCCAATAAAGATGGCAGTAGCCATGAAGTATGCGGTCATAGCGGGCAGGCTCTCTTACCTGGCGGGTAGGATGCCCAAGAGAACCTACGCGGTGCCCTCTTCACCTTTGAAGGGTGTTCCATACAAGTCATGATTGATGTGGCGGTGGTGGGGGCGGGTATATCGGGGCTTTCGGTAGCCTTACGCCTCCAAAAGGCCGGGGTTAATGTAAAGGTCTTTGAAAAGGAAGAAAAGGTCGGCGGAAACATACAAACGGAGGAGATAGAGGGATTTCTGTGTGAGTTGGGACCTCAGACCATTTTGGCGGACAAAAAGGTGGAAGAATTCCTCTCCTTGGCGGGCATAAAGCCCTTGTATGCAAAGGAAGAGGCTAAGATAAGATACATCTACAAAAAGGGTAAGCTTGTACCCTTGCCCATGTCTCCCTTGAGCTTTTTCACCTCTCCTTTACTCTCCCTGCGTGCAAAGCTCAGAGTTCTAAAGGAACCCTTTATTCCCAAGTCTATAAAGAAGGAAGAGAGCATCGCAGAGTTTGTTAAAAGACGCCTTGGGCAGGAGTTCCTTGACTACATCGTGGAGCCCTTTGTCAGCGGTGTGTATGCGGGGGATGTTAATAAGCTGTCGGTGAAGTATGCGGTCAGAAGGGTCTATGAACTGGAGCAAAGGTTTGGTAGTCTCATAAAGGGTGCAATAAAGCTAAAAGCCCTCGGTCCGGGCGGAAGGCTCATATCCTTTGAGGGTGGAAACCACACCTTACCCTCCCACTTAGCCAAGGCTTTGGATGTGGATGTGGAGAACGTGGTGCTAAAGATCAGAAGAAAGGATGATCATTTTGTAATAGATAGTAGAAAGGGTAAGTTTTCTGCAAGGGCGGTGGTGATTTCTGCACCGGCAACCTCCGCAGGATACCTGCTGAGGGAACTCTCTTGGAGCGCAGCCCAGGAGTTTGACAGTATATACTACGCACCTGTGGTTGTTGTTCATGCACACACAAGGGACTCTATACCACCCGGCTTTGGTTTTTTGGTGCCAAGGAAGGAGGGCAAAAGGATCCTTGGCGTGCTTTTCTCCTCTAACATCTTTGAAGGAAGAAAAGGAAACCTCTTAACCATTTACTTGGGCGGTGCCACAGACCCACAGGTGGTAGAAGAAGACGATGACCTAATAGGCGCTACCGTGGAGAAGGAACTTAAGGAAATTTTGGGTGTGGATGTAAACATTTTGAAGATCACCAAGTGGAAAAAAGCCATCCCACAGTATAACTTGGGCTACGGCAAATTTTACGAATTGGCGGAGACCTTGGAAAAGGAACACCCGGGGCTCTTTTTGACGGGAAACTATCTAAGGGGTGTCTCTGTGGCGGACTGTATCAGAAATTCAGAAGAGGTAGCAAACAGGGTTTTGGAGTTTCTCTGATGGAAGGATGCGATACAGAGTAAGCTTAAAACCGTGGGAAATGAACGAAATGGAAGATCTGGAATACGAAGAATCAGAACAGTTTGCTGGCTTTGAAGAAGACCCAACGGATGTATACGAAGGGTATGTGCCAGAAGAGTTTACCATAGCCTTTGTGGATGGAATAAGGCGCATAGACCACAGTGCTTATGTGTGGGACGAATCAAAAAACTCATCTTACGAGGCGGTCTTTGCCACTCTGTCTGCTGGCGCTATAATTCTCAAGCCAAAAAGCATAAACCTTATAGAGCATTCCTTTTGTATGCAAAGGGTCAGAAGGGTCTTTTTGGTAAAGGGCGATGTAGAGGAGTCCGCTTTCGCCGGATTGGACTACGAGGTTAAAAAACTTTTAGAGGATAAAGAGCTATCCCTTGAGTTATTAAGGCTACTTAGAAGGGAGGAAGTGGATACCGCAAGGGAAGTTTGGAAAAAGGTAAAGCCTCAGCTGTTAGTTTGCGATGGCACTTTGACCAGTGAGCACAGGGGTATCACCTGCGTGGGCTTTGTAAAAACCATAAAAAGGCTCTTTATAAGCAGAGAGTATGCCCACCTTCTTCAGAACCTAAAAAAGGGCTACCGCACACCTCTTATAAGGGTGCACTCCCAAAGAAAGATAGAGGAGAAGGCAAAGCTTGATAAATACACCTGGTATGTAAAATTGGCAGAGGGAGAGGGAATTGGCACCTTGGCAAGGTTAGAAGCCTTTGGCAATTTGCCAAAAGAAAAGGTTAAAGAACTTGCGGATTTAACTGCGGGCGTCTTGCCTATGTTTGCCAGTGCACCCTTTCAGGACCCAAGGTCACCACAGAATTTATTACCCATAAAGGTCTTGGAAAACACACTCAGAAAACATCTTGGAGCACCAGACATAGCAAGAAAAAGACTTCAGGAAATCTTTTTAAATGCTTGAGGTGGTCCTGCCCGTAATAGGTGGCAAACTTCTAAAACACCTTGGTGTTTTCCAAAAGGAGCAAGAGAGGGTCCTCATAAACTATGTAATGTACTTTGCCCTTCCTATCCTTGCCTTTAAGGCAGGACACCAGATCAAGCTTGGGTTGGAGGTTATAAAAATCTCCAGTTTGGCTTGGGCTTCAATAGTTTTATGTATGTCAGTGGCATACATTATAGCCCGGCTTTATAAGCTTTCTAACAAAGACCTGAGGACCTTTCTTTTGGTCTCCTCCTTTGGAAATACCGCCTTTTTGGGCTACCCTTATGCCTTTAGCTACTTTGGACAGGAAGGACTGCAAATCGCCATCATTTACGACAATTTGGGTTCTTTTTTGATGGTTTCCTTTTTGGGAGTTATGGTCGCAAGTGGAAAGCCAGACTTAAAGGAAGTTCTCCTTTTTCCTCCCTTCTTGGGCTTAGTCTTTGGCTTTGCCCTTAGGGGAATTCCTTTGCATCCCAGCTTAGATAAAGCCTTAAACTTTGTTGACCATTCCACTTTGCCAGTAATCCTCTTTGCCCTTGGACTCAGTATAAACCTTAGTGGTATAAGGGATCACTTAAAGCTATCTTTGCTTGCCATTCTCATAAAGGTCTCTGTTTCTGTCTTTGCGGTCTATTTGGTGGGAAGATTTATGGAACTCTCTCCCGTTGCCTTCAAGGTTTCCCTGTTGGAGTCTGCCATGCCACCTATGGTGTTCTCTGCGGTGCTTGCCCTAAGGTATAACCTTAATCCAAACCTTGCCTTTGCCAGCGTGGGGCTTGGGATGGTTTTGAGTTTTTTATATGTGCCTCTTGTGGTCAAATATTGCGGGGGCGGGATTTGAACCCGCGACCTTCGGGTTATGAGCCCGACGAGCTACCAGGCTGCTCCACCCCGCGTATATAAATAAAATTATAACTCAATCAAGTCAAGGGACACCTCAGAGAGCACCTCACCCACACCCTTCACAACCGCCACCATGTTTTCAAGCCTCACCCCAAACTTGCCCGGTAGGTATATACCCGGCTCAATGGTAAAGACCATCCCCTCCTCTATGGGGTCATCCGACCCCTTTCCTTTGTAATAGAGCCTTGGGTGTTCGTGAATTTCTATACCCACACCGTGCCCTGTGCTGTGGGTAAAGTATTTGCCAAAGCCTTTCTTTTTTATGTACTCCCTTGCAGTTCTGTCTATTTCACCTACGGGGGTTCCCACCTTTACCTTCTCCAGGGCGAAGAGATGGGCATCTTTGACCACTTGATAGACTCTTTTAAATTCATCGTCTGCCTTTCCCAAGTAGATAGTTCTGGTAAAATCCGTGCAGTAGTTCTTGTATAGAATGCCCATATCTATCAGCAGAGGTCCTTTTTGTTCTATCCTTCTCTGGGAAGTTTCCCAGTGAGGAACCGCAGAACCCTCTGCAAAGGCAACTATGGCAGGAAAGCTCTCGCCCATTGCACCCATCTCAAAGGCTCTTCTAACTATAAAACCCCTCAGGTCCAGCTCCGTCATCCCCGGCTTTACAAACTCAAGCAGTTCCCTGTAAATTTGGTCTGCCTTTAAAACTCCCTCTTTCATTATCTTTATTTCCTCAGGACTTTTTATAGCCCTTAGTCTTCCAAGAAAGTTGCCAAAGCCCACCCATTGGATGTCCCTTGAGCGTAGAGATTTTCTAAAGGCACAGCTTACCCTGTCCTCCTCGTAGCCCACCCTTTTTATTCCCAGCTTTTTTATAGTTTGCTTTATAGCCCTGTGCATGGAAGATTTTACCAAAACCGCCTGCCATCCCTCCCTCAAAGTTCCCTTTGCCCTCTCGTAATATCGTGCGTCTGTAAAAAGGTAAAAGCCCTCCTTAGTGGCAAGCACGTAGGCGTTGGAGGACCTAAAACCAGAAAGATAAAGCACGTTTGCCTGAGAGCTAAAAAGGAATCCTTCCAAACCCTTTTCCTCAAGAAGTCCTATAACCTTCCTTTCCCTCATAGCATTCTCCTGTATTTGCATACGGTCCTACGGGAAAGCTCTATGCCCTTTTCCTTCAAAAGCTCCGCCATTTTGGCATCGCTGAGCTTACCATATTTTTGAAGGATCTCTTTCATTGCCCTAAGGACCTGCTCCCTGCTGTAGCCCCCCTTGGACCTCCTTTGAAAGAAGAACCTAAGAGGATAAATGCCAGCGGGTGTTTTTACGTATTTGTTGGATGCAAGTCTGCTTATAACGGAGACGCTAACGTCAAGCTTTTGTGCAACTTCTGTTAGCTCCAAAGCTTTAAGAGGACCAACCCCCAACAGAAAGTCCTCCTGCCTTTCTACCATCAGGTTTATGCACCCTCTCAAAAGATTTCTCCTTAAGTCCAGCAGTTTTTTCCACCGGAGGGCTCTCTCCTTCTCTTCCCTTTCTCCCTCTTGGACCTCAAAGTCTATAAAATCCTCCATCAAAATTATCAGCCAACCGTCCTGATCCCTCTCAAGGATCACATCCACACTGCCCACCTTGTAAGGGCTCTGCTCTCCTTCAAAGGGCGTTAGCCTTAGCCGGGTAGCAATATCCTTTACCCTTTGATTTCCCACACCTGTCTTTAAAAACTCCAACACCTTCTGACAGAGTTCTGGCTCCTCTGGATAAAGCTCCCTCAGTTGGACGCAGAAGAACTCTTCATAACCTTTGGAAGCAATGCCCACGGGCTCAAGCTCGGTCATTATAAACTCTCTGAGGTCCTCTACGAATTCTTTGGAGGTTCCAAACTCTTTGGCGATCTGGGCTTCGTCGCCCACAAAAAAGCCCCTGTGGTCCAACTGATGGAGAATTGCCAAGGCAACTTCCAGTTCCTCCTCATCAAGCTCAACCTTTAGTTGGTTTATTATGCTTTCCCATTGGCTTTGGCTAAAGGGTATCTCCCTCTGTTGCACCTCCTCAGAAAAGAAGAACCTGGGCTTTCTTCTAACAAAGTGTGTTATGCATCTGTTTTTTTGGGCTTCTTCTTCCAACTGTTCTAAAAGGCTTTCGGTGGGCTTTTCCAAAAGACTTACAAAGGGACCAAGCACAACGCTTAGGTTTGGCTTGGTTTTGATGGTAGTCTTTAGCTTCATAGCTTTATAGATTAATGCCCAGCTCCTTTAAAAGCAAGCTCTTTAAAAGCTCTTGGTCCAAGTTCCTGTGGAACCTACCACCCACTGCTACGGATATTTCCCCCGTCTCTTCGGATACCATAACCGCTATGGCGTCAGATTCTTCCGATATTCCAAGCCCAGCCCTGTGCCTTGTGCCATACTTTCTGGGAATTTCCGAGGACTTAGACAAGGGTAGCACGCAGGATGCGTAGGCTATCCTATCTCCCCTTATTACCACCGCACCATCGTGCAAAGGAGTAAGAGGGTCAAATAAGGTGATAAGAAGCTCCACCGAGACCACTGCGTCAATGGTCACACAGCCCTCCAAAAGAGGTTCCAAGTCTTGATTCCTTTCTATAACTATCAGGGCACCTATCTGCCTTTCGGACATGAAAGCACAGGCACGCACTATTCTTTCCACGATCCTTTCCTCCAAAGGTTTGGAGGAGGTTAGCTTGGTAGCCTGACCCAACCTACTGAGGGCTTTTCTGATCTCTGGCTGAAAGATCACCACCAAAGAAAAGAGTCCCACCGTCCAGAGTTTTTCAAAGATGGTGGAAACTGTTTTCAGGTCCAGAAGGCTGGCAAGAACCCATATTAGCGCCAATAAAATCAAACCCTTGAGTATTTGAATACCCTTTGTGATCCTAAGAAAGTAAAGCACACCATACACAAACAGAGAAACGCCTAGTATATCCAAAAGGTCCTTGTAGGATATAAACTCAAAAATCTCCATAGGTCCTTACCGTGTCCAAAAGGGCTAAAAACTCCCTCGTCTCCTTCACATCGTGCACCCTGACGATGTGGGCACCTTTCACCACTGCGTAGGCGAGGGCACCAAGGCTTCCGTATAGCCTCTCTTTAGGCTCCGTTTTTTTCCTCAAAAGCCCCTCTAAAACAAGACCAATAAAGGACTTCCTTGAAACCCCCACCAGTATAGGTGCCCCAAAGACCTTGTATTCGTTCAGGCGCTTGAGAATTTCCACGTTGTGCTCTGGGAGTTTCCCAAAGCCTATGCCTGGGTCTATTATAACCTGCCCTTTGTAGCCCAATGCCTTGAGCCTGCCGAGCCTTTCCCACATCCACCCAATAGACTCATGAACCACATCCTCATAGACTATGGGCATACTCTTCCAATCCTCCGGTCTTCCCTTTATGTGGTTGAGAACATAAGGGCATTGATACTGAGAGACCACTTCAAACATTTTTAGGTCAAAGGTTCCCCCGCTTATGTCGTTTATGATATCCGCACCCTCTTCAAGGCACACCTTGGCAACCTCCGCCTTGTATGTATCCACCGAGATCCAGACCTTTGGAAGCTCTTTTCTGACCTCCTTTAAAACGGGCAGAACTCTCTTTAGCTCTTCCTCCGCACTGACCCTTTGGGAGCCCGGTCTTGTGGATTCTCCCCCAATGTCTATGATCTCAGCCCCCTCTTCCGCCATCTGCACCGCCCTTTTCACCGCAGAACTTGTCTCTAAGTAAAGCCCACCGTCGGAGAAAGAGTCAGGAGTTACGTTAAGAACGCCCATTATGGCAGTTTTTA
>Ga0079998_116102_pt1 | contig 10352 bp, 14 predicted proteins | sample PerSpoBPS_BMetaG_FD_69201 | JGI IMG/M metagenome (GOLD analysis project Ga0079998, IMG submission 69201) | Thermal spring microbial communities from Yellowstone National Park, Wyoming, USA - Perpetual Spouter B (PS_B) MetaG (SPADES assembly)... | ecosystem: Environmental > Aquatic > Thermal... | reverse complement strand
GTTCCCCATCCTCCCAACAATACGCCTGTTAAGAGCTTGGCAGCTTTAGATAGCGCCTCTCTTGTCACCTCCTGTTACTACACTGGTGGTATGAGTGGTATGTTCATAGCTATTGCTAGGCTATCTGCTACCCAGGCTACGAGTTACCGCCTGGTCTAGAGTAGGAATATCTTAGCTTCCCTCAGCCTCCCCGTGATGGGGTCTACTTCGAAACCCAGTGTTTCAAGCGTTACAGTGCCTATGAGGGGGGTGTCTACGTCTTCTGAGACTAGTATGTGTGAGTAAGCCCTCCTACCCATAACCTCCACTACACCCAGGCATTCATCGAGCTCCACAGAACCCCTAGCTGTTACAACAATCCTCCTACCAATAACTGGTAGCTGGAGCTCCTCGAAAACCCTACGGGGGATAACACTGTATGTAGCCCCTGTATCGATAAAAGCTCTAGCGGAAACACTTCTACCAGTAAACGGGTTCCCAATCACAACATCAACCCAGACATGGCCCACCGTGGATCACCAAGCAGAGGGTTTAACAGGAGGACGTTAAAAAGCATAGTGAGAGTACTTAGCCTCCACACTGTAGAGATCCTTCACACCCAATACAGGGTATACCTTCTCCAGCCCCCCACTTACTTTAAGTAACTTCTCTATGTTCATTACTATTGTCATTACAGGCATATTTATAAGAGTCTATATACAGGTTTGAAGTGATTTGCAAATAGCTGTGAATATTTTTAAATACTTCTCAGGGCTATGATGTATGCTGATGCTGTGTGCCTGTCTAGTCCATGTCTCTTCATGACTTCACCGTGCTCTCCGGAGCTCGTCGTTCCCATGGGCTCAACAAACTTAGTGCTTAGCCCGTAGAGAGGCGCTTTCACTGATATTCTCTCAATAACAGAGCTTCTGAAGACTGAGACCCTGTAGTTGTAGTTCTCGTGCTTTCTATAGCCACCCCTGATCCATGCAAGCTTCAGGTAGCCTAGTACCTCTGGGTTCTCTAGGGCAATTACTGCTACACCATGGTTATAGGCATATCTAAGCATTTCATGAACCTTTATGCCTATGACACTCCAAGCCCTTCTCCTCAGATAACCCCTAGCTGTTGTCTCTGAAAACCAGAACGTTTTACAGTCCCTTAGATTGCCCTTCTCATCGATTATCGCAAGATTGATTCTATCTGTGTTAACGTCTACACCACCTATTAGATTGCCTTTAGGTTCCCCATACCTCATTGCATGCTTTAGGTAGAAGCTGTAGTCGATAGCTACGTGGATTTCGCCACTAACATGGAGCTCGCCGTCTCTAACATTATACCCTCTAACTATTACCCTAGGCATGTACTTCTCTTTAGAGTTAACAACAAGTTTTAAGAGTTCTTTGTAGCCTTTATTTGGCTTCGCCTCTACCAACACCCTGTCCTTAGAGCCGTTATAGCTGTAGGTTGTTACTAGTGTTGAGCCATCCTCTAGAACCTTGATAACGTTACCATCCACCTCTCTATCATAATGCTGGAACATTAGCCAGTCTGAGAGCTCTACATCCATATAGCTTATTCCTAGCCTCCTAGAGCTCTCCCAAATGCCGTAGACCAGGTATATAGCTCCATAAGCATACCTCTTGTTAGGTATGAGGTCTCTAGCTTTACTGTAGAAAGTCTTAATCCAGGCAATTTTAGACGGTATTAGAGCGTCCAGCAACTCCTTACTCCTACCGAGAACTCTGTGACAAGACAGCTTAAACAACCACGCAGTAGACAAGATCTTTCCAGCCTTACCGCCACTAACATTGAATGACAGCTTAATCGTGTAGAGAGGGTTCTCAACCAAGGCTATAGCCCAGCAAAACATATAAATCCCTGGAAGCTTATACACCTAACGGTGTCCCCGAGTTTCCGAGACCCGTAGGGCTCTGAAGCCACTGGCGACAGGGGTTGAGCTACTACGGTGAGGGGGCTCGGGGGTAGCGTGATGAGCCACCCACCAAGAATTTACAAGTCTTGGTGGGTGGTGAACGCTCACAGGTCTTCTACCAAGATCATAGTACATGCTAAGAGCCCCTCTAAGCAACCCTCCTTTAAGGAGGTACTATTATTTCTAAGCTTTATAAGGAGTTAACTTTAAATCTGATGGTATAGTGTGGAGGTCAACACTAGATTTAAAAAGTAGGGGGAGGGAGGTGGCGTAGACAAGGTTTATAGCTATCTTCTACTGGTGAATATCATTGCTGCTACTCCTAGTAGTACTAGTAAGTTTACAATGCTTACTATGAGTGCTAATCTTGCATTGGACTGTGCTGCTTCAGCTGATTGCCCTACAGTCTGTATATCTGTTGATAGCTTCCTCTCAACACCAGTAATCCTATCCTCAACAGCAGATATCTTAGCATCAGTACTAGCAAACCTACTCTCAACACCAGATCCAAGAGCTTTAATAGCATCACTCGTAGCCTTACCAAGACCAGAAATACTCTCAGTCATAGCATCACTTAAAGCCTTAATACTAGAAGCAAGCTCAGCACTAAGAGAACCCCTAAGCTCCTCCATCCTCCTCAACAAATCAGCCTGAACAACAGCCAAATTCCTACCAAGCTCCTCAACAGAAGCAGCAATACCACCAATCTCAGCAACAAGACCAGCAGGGATAGTAGTAATCCTAACAATCTTCTCAACTGGAAGTGTTACCTCACTTGAGTAGGCTATAACTAGAACCTCGTATACAGTGAATGGATTGAGTAAGTTCGTTATTGTCTCGGGGAGCTCTACAACGAAACCCTCAGCTGTACTCTTAGCAACACCACTAGTAATAACAGCTTTTGTAACAGGATCCCTAATAACATACTTAACAGTAATAACGCCTGGACCCTCAGCTCTTATAACAACCTTACCAACACCACCAACAGGTATCATAGGCGCTATGACCTCCGTAATCGCTACTGGTTTAGCTTCACCGAAAACCCAGTCCTTAGGCCCAAACGGGTAAGTTGGATCTCTGAAAGCCTCTAATACTAGCTTCTGCTCCACGGAGCTGAAGTATGTTAGCATGTACGGTCCATTGGAAACCCATAGGTTGCCAGTCCTATCAAACCACGATAGGAGAGCTCTAACCCTAGCATCCCACTCATCAGGTGTCATTAGTACCCCTTTAGGTGTTGTAACATATGATTTGAAGTCATCGAACTTAATCCTACCATCCTTGAAGTAACCTGCAACCTTCTCAGCATGAGCTTTCATAACAAGACTAAGCCATGGGAGGTTCTCAGCTCTAGCTCTAGCTAGAACACTAGCACCAAGACAAGTAGCACATGTCAAGAAAGCACTATTGAAAGGAGACATAGCAATAGCACACCCAAGCTGCAAGGGTAAAACCATAATAGTTAAACCTCAGATCATCAAAAGCACATAAAAAACATTACCGGAAGCACCGAACACACTAACATCAATAAGACCAAGAGAGGAAACGTCAAGCCCACCAGCATAAGCAACCAAACACCTAACAACAAGCCTAACAGTAAAACAGTTAAAACAATCACCATGACCAGCAGAGAGAGAAGTAAACCTCCTAAGAGCACAAAGACTCAGTAAAGCCTAGGAGCGAAAACAAACAACCAACCCATAGAGAAGACACCTAGAATAATAAGTACACCAAGAGGAGCTTAAAAACACCACATGAACCAAAGCTTATATACGTTACCCTTGGATACCCTATCCATAAATATGTGTCCTACAGTATACTTGAAACTCCCATCCACAACATGGGAGAACCAATGAGGGGTGAAAGCAAAAAGCTTAAATACCAGACCCCACACCATATACATGGAGCCCCCAACTGGGGGTGGAATAGAATCCATACAATGGAGATGAGAGAAATTTCCACAGTGAACATGAAGCGTGATGGTGCAGAATCCATATAATGGAATTGAAAGTCTCCATAGGACTACCCTTATCCAGGACTGGCGGGGAATCCATACAATGGAATTGAAAGCAGTGAATCCTGTGAAACACTCCAGCCATCCATATATTAACCTAGAATCCATACAATGGAATTGAAAGGTGGTAAGGCTGGTGGTAGACCTGGATGCTAGAGAGGCTCTAGATCTATGGCTTAAACTTGTAAAGCTAATCCCCTACAAAGGGTATGGCATTGTCATAGGTGTTAGGTGACTAGGTGAAAATAACGTTTCAAAGGACGAGCTGGTAGACTATGTGGTCAAGATAATGGTTGAAGGTGGTCTTAGAACGATTGCCCTAGAACCCCTAGATGTTGTGAGAGAGCTACGTGGAGAGCGGAGCGAAAGGTGACCGTCTACTTAGACACAAACATCATCATTGGCTACTGTTTCGAGGAGGATCAAAGCCGTTGGAACGCTGATCGTGTAGTGAGGTTGCTACTAGAGAAGCTAGATGTGGAGAGGTTCCACGCTTCCCCTCTCACGCTCGTAGAGCTGTACTCGTACATACCGAGGAACATTGGCAAGCTTAGACTACCTCCAGAGCTTAGAGACCTTGTTGAAGTCGACGAGGAGCTCAGGGTACGCGTACACGTTAAAGAATGTCTTGCAAGGCTTCCACGCCCAATAACGCTGATATCGGATACGGGGGATATGTTGGTGTAGGTCTAGGCAGTGGAGTAGGCATTATAAAAGTCTTCTATAAGTTTGCCAAGGCACTACAATTCTCCCCTAAACTCAGGTTAGCGTCATCAGATCTCCTACATCTTATGTATGCTAAACAGCTCGCAGAACACACTAGATACTTTGCCACGCTAGACACAGAGATACTAGGCAGAGCCGGTATTATAGAAAAGGTGTCAGGAATCAAGGTCATAGGTATCGCTTCAACACCAAGCCATAAGTGCTAGAAACCCAGAGCTCTCCAAGGATTACTTGGATCTCGTGTGTCCTAGTTTTTAAAAGCGCCTGGCTTAGCCTTGCAAGCTAGGATGAGTTATAGGCTTAAACGGCCTGGTGTCTCTGTGATAGCGAAATCCATATTAGGTTACCTTGTACCACATGGGTAAGGGTTAGGGTAGGTCTATGACTATAAAGAGGTTGACTGTAAGGAACTTCAAGAGTATAAGGGAGTTACAGTTGGAATTAGCACCTCTAACCATCCTCGTAGGGCCTAACGGCTCGGGGAAATCTAGCATCCTAGAGGCGTTAGCCTTGATGAGCCAGAGCTCTAGGAGGAATGTATATCCAAGGAGCCGGGAGGCTGTAATAGGTGGTGAGGGTGCACTCGTGGAGTACGATGAGCTAAACAGTATACTCCACCGTGGTCTAAGCGATGTAGAACTAGCTCTAGGAATCACTGTAGACATGCAAGTTGACGAGATAGAGAGCGGTATCAAAGAGGATTTAAGGACCTCTAGTACAGAAAAACAATCTCAACCTCTATCAGCATACTTAAATCTCTTGCGAGAGCTAAAGCTCAATCTAGACAAAAGGGGGGTGATCGAGGTTGAATATGTCTATCGTGAAAGCGACTCTTATATCCTGCATAGCTTTACCATTGACAACTATCAAATAACCTTCGGGTATGACCGGAGGAAGTCAGACTATGTAAGCGAGCCCGAGTGGCTGGTGCTAAGAAATGATAACGTTGCCTTCCCACAATCCTTCATAGTAGATATTCATATCAGCTATTTCTCCCGAAGGATAGTTGAGGCTTTGAAGAGGAGGTTATCTAAGGTCTACTACTTGTCTGCGGAGAGAGGTGGTATCCCGTGGAGTTACAAAGTGGGGGGTGTTAAGCGTGAGTGGGTTGGTAGGAGGGGTGAGTACACCATGGAGATCCTAGCTGAGCTTATGAAGCCTAGATACGATGAGAGGAGGCTGCCCTACGAGGTGCTATGTGAGATGTTTGGAGTTAAACGTGTATGGGCTGGCTGGGAGCAGGCTGACTACCTCTCATCAAACTACGTAGACCCCTATCTGGGTAGCTCACATAAACTCCCATCTCTCGGCCACGGCTCTAAACAGCTGCTCTCCATCATAGCACAACTAGCTTATAGTGAGCCTGGAAGTGTTATACTAGTAGAGGAGCCTGAGATCAGCCTACATCCAAGCTATCAACGCCTACTCCCCATCCTATTCGGAAGAGCTGTAAACGAGGGGAAGCAGGTTATAGTAACAACACATAGTAGCATCCTCCCACTATCCCTAGACATAATCCTTGAAGGCTACAAGCTCGAAGGTCAGACAACGAGGGGGTGGAGAAGCTACGAGGTTAAACTATCACCAAAGGATATAATAGTCTACCATGTTACAAGAGATGAGAAGGAGGGTTACACGAGAGTCGAAAAGCTAGGGCTTGACGAGAGGGGTCTAAAGGAGGGCATCCCCTCCTTTGTAGATGTGGAGAGGGATATACTAGGAAGGTTGATAGGCTAGAGGGTAGAGGTTGACGGACATAATCCTAGATACAAACGCTTTCCGAGTATTCTTGAACAGGGATGTGGCACAAATGTTCACTAGAGCTGTCATCGAGAGATGTGACGGTATACATGTTCCAGCTGGTTTTGAGAAAGAGCTTAAGTTCATACCCTTACACCTACTACGAGAGCCCCTGAGAAAGCTTAGTGAGAAGAGGAAGTTTCACGTGGAGTCTAGCTTAGAGGATATAATGCTACCAGAGCGTGTGGATGAAGAGCTTAGGAGGTGCAAAGCGGATTCTTTCAATATAAAGGTGGTGAGGTTAGCTCTTAGGAGGAGTAGGAGAGTTGAGAGGTTATATCTAGTCTCAAACGACTCATGCATTCAGAGGGTTAGGAACCTACTTGAACCCCATAAGATCTACATAAGATCACTGGACGAGTTTAAAGACGAATACCTACCATCCCTAACTTCTAGGAAATGAAGGTTCCTTCTAAGCCTAAACTTAATCACAAAAAGACTACCTAGCTACTAAAGCTCAGCCAGATTACGGAGGAGCTCCTACGCTACAGACCTTAATCTAACCAACTACCTGCATTAAATGATTCCAAGAAGCTTTCAGGTAACATACGAGCATCCTTAAGGGTAGCTGTTGCTATAGCAGGAGGTCCTCTACATAGAACTTCACAAGGAGTTAACCTTTAAACCCCTTATCAACGTGGTTAGCATAAATATCTGCTATGGTGTTAGAACTTTAGATAACCTTAAAGATCATAGTAGAGGTTACCTAGACGTTTAAGGATCTCAATCGCTAGGAGTCCTGAATCTGTTAGGTAACCTTGTCATTGTTAGGAGCTCCCCTCTCATGTGATAGGCTCTAGTGGATGTAGGAACATGAAGCTCTCCACCCTCCTCAAAGTACCTGTTGTTGTATCGGGTACCATGTTGGCTCTCTCGATGGTTAGAAGTCCTACCACTACGTTCTCGTCGAGCCCACTTTGGCTTAACACTCTCTTAACGTTCTCCGGGATCCCGGCTATAGCTACTATCTCGTACTTTAAAACCTCACCCTCAACCTCAAACACTGGTACGATAGCCTCTACAGCTTTCACAATATGACCGGATATCGAGGTGAAACCTAGAACCCTACCAGTATACTCAACGCCCACACGCTCAGCAACCAACCTATCAACTAGAGTCATTCTAGCCCCTGTATCCACGAGTGCGATCGAAGAGTAGGAACCCCTACTCCCGCTCATGCCAACCCTAGCCTTAACTAAGACCACAGGTAACCCCATGCTAGCATAGAGACTCTAAAGCTTATCAAACAAGTGCAAATACTTAGGTAGGCTAACAAGCCCTAGAAGCAACACTACTCACGCTACTACATCATAGTACTCAAACCTCAAATTGCAACCACGAGTGTTCTTAGAGGCGAACCTAGTCTAGAGTGCTAGGTGCCCAACATACCTTAGCTTCCCTGTAACCGGGTCTACCTCAAATCCGAGTGTCTCTAGTGTGGTAACCCCCATCACCATGGCGTCACCTTCCTCAGCGAATACAACTTCAACATCACCCTCATAACCCTCATAGGCTATCGTTACAACCCCAACCTCCTTGGAAACCACCCTACCATCTATCGTTTTAAACAATCTTACCCTCCTAGGCTTTACACCGATCTCCTCAAGTACCCTCCTATTAATCCATGTGGATACAGACCCGGTATCAACTACGAGCTCAACCTCCCTACCAACGTTTGTCTCAGGATTCCTAACAAACACCTTAACCCTTGTTAAGCCCATACCCTTCCACCTCACGAGCACCCAGTAGGGTGTGATGAGATTTCAACCCTATATCCGTCTAGAACATCCTGTCTAAACAAGTGGGAACTAGCTAAACTCTTGTAGACTCCGTCGGGTGATGTACCCAACATAGCTCCTAGATGGATGGAGCTCTAGAGGGGTTACGACTAGAACCATCTCCTCCTCACAAGGTACACGATTAGGAGCCCTACGAGAGCGAAGAACGAGACTGTTACCAACCTCATAGCATCCCCGTAGTGGTACCATAGCCAGTCATTCAGGTGTCCTGCTAGGTAGGCCTCCCACCAGCTGACATTAGCTAGCTCAGGTCTAACCCTCACATTAGCAATAGCGGCCATCCTCCAGTAGAGTGAGAGAGCATAACCAACAAGACCTCCCAGCCCAAGACCTAGAGCATAGTACACCAGTGCTCTCACAACTCCCCCAGCTCTCCCCATACACACACCATGTATACAAATACTCACAACCCTTATAACCCCACCTTGAGCTCTACAACCGTTCAGGCTGGTACCCGAGAAATTCCACCTCAGCGGAGCTACTGTACATTAATGCTCAGGCATATGTTAAAGAGGTATTCGTTCTACGTGAGGGGGAAGCTTAAAAGCATTGTATTACGTTATTGTTTTACAGTGTATGTATGTCTGTTGTCGTATGCGTTAGGATTCCTAGGGAGTTGAGGGAGAGGATGAGGAGGTTGAAGGATGTGAACTGGAGTGATGTTATTAGGAGGTTCATTGAGGAGACTGTGTCTCGCTATGAGGTTGAAGAGGTTATTAGGAGGGTGGAGGAGGATCTAAGGGATGTCCCAGAACTCCCTTCAGGGACTGCGTCTAGGTGGATTAGAGTTGATAGAGGGGGTCATTGACTCATCAACGTTAGCTAAATTCCTGTTATAGGAGAGTGGATGGGAGCGGGTTAAGGGGATCCTCGCTGGGAGACCGTATACCCTCGATCTAGCTGTAGAAGAGGTGGCTAACACAATATGGAGGAGGGTTACCCTAATGGGAGATGTGAGTTTAGAGAAAGCACTCGCTATACTAGGAGACCTCCTGGAGCTAAGGAGGGTTGCACTCAGGGTTGAACCACAAGATCCATACCTAGGTCAAGCGCTAAGGATAGCCGTTGAGAACAGGGTGACAGTCTACGACTCACTATTCATAGCCCAAGCACTAGCTAAGAAGGCAGTCCTCACCACCTCTGATGAGATGCAGGGTAGGGTTGCAGAGAGGCTTAGCGTAGAGGTGGAGTACGTTTAAAACCTAGACCTCCCCAGTACTTTTAGATTTAAACTCTATGGGAGCTCCCATATAATGGGGGTGCACTAGCTACGGGTCACTTATACGTTGATGTTGTTTTGAGAGGTTCTAGAGGAGAGGTTCTATTAAAGAACGTGATGGTGGATACCGGGGCAACATACACTATACTCGATAAGAGAACAGCTGATGAAGTTGGAGCGTGGAGAATACCATTTAAAATCCACTTAGAACTCGGAGATGGAAGAATTGTTAAGGCCAGCATGTATGCCATCATAGTAACCTTAGAGGGTAGAACCGCACCCACGCTAACCGCGTGCTTCGAGGGGGCCAAGAGCGTTATTGGAGTTAGAACACTAGAGGATCTAGGTCTCAGGTAAACTCGAACCAGTGAGGCCAAGCAACCTAGCATACTTCTATACTGGCGAAACAGATTTAAGGTTTTGACGTCTACAAGTGAAGGTGGAGAGGAGCCAGCGTGGGGAGGGAGCTCCGAGGAACCCGCTGGAGCCGAGGCCCCCCGGCCCTGAAAGGTGATGCCCCAAGCATGGGGAATCCGATAGGAGGGATGAGGAGTGCGCGTCCGAGCGGAGAACCGACAAACCGCTCGGGGAGGCCTAGCACAAGGCCAAGGCTAGGTCTCCGGGGATGCGGGGAGGGGGTCACAATAAACGGAGTTACCCTAAGCAACCTAATGGCTAGGACCCCCTAAGCTGAGAGGGGTTACTATATGGTGACGTTAAAGGTTATTGCTAGTATATAACTAAACTATTTGGAGCTCCAAGCTGTATCCTCATGTAACCTCCATCATAAGCCCTATGGAGGTGATTCGAGATCCAATGTTATACCATGAATTAAGAGTATTTAAGCTCTAGAGTTCTGTGATCCGCGCTCCATAAAGT
>Ga0079998_102831_pt1 | contig 10355 bp, 8 predicted proteins | sample PerSpoBPS_BMetaG_FD_69201 | JGI IMG/M metagenome (GOLD analysis project Ga0079998, IMG submission 69201) | Thermal spring microbial communities from Yellowstone National Park, Wyoming, USA - Perpetual Spouter B (PS_B) MetaG (SPADES assembly)... | ecosystem: Environmental > Aquatic > Thermal... | reverse complement strand
AGCGCCAAAAGGGCGCTGGCCGCCGCTGTGAGGCCGCGCCCGCCCACAGGGCGGGCGCGGCCATCCCCTCTTCGCATTAAGAAACCCTTGGTCTCAAAATGGTATTAGGAGCTACAAAAAGCGCAGCGGCTCGGAAAGAGCGCTCCTTGCCATTTGAGGGACTTTTTAGGCCCTTCTTTGCCCCTCTCAGCCCCCCAACGGAATAGCTAACAGCGGATAAGAAAGGTGCTGCGCCACATTCTCCGTAACACTCCCAAAGAGAAACTGCGCTAACCCCTTCCGAGCATGCGTCCCCATAATCAGCAGGTCCGCCTTCTCGCTCTCCATAGCCTGCCGAAGCCCCTCCTCCACCGAAATGTCATTATACACTTTCAGCTCCCAAGGGTCATAACTGACCTCCCCTCGCAAACGCTCCACAAACTTCTGAATGGTCGGCGTATCATAAAACACATACGGCGTATTGATAACCGATAAAATCACCCGAACTCCCCCCCATGGCTTGAGAAACTCCAGCGCCTTTTGAATGACGATGAGCGACTTATCTTCAAAGACATCTACGGGGAGCAAGACCTTTTCGTAGGGTTTGTAAGTGTTTTTAGGGTGGATGGCGAGCACGGGCACCGGGCTATGACGAATCACCCGAGCGGTATTGGTCCCAAAGAGTCCCCCATGCCAAATACTTGTCGCCCCTCGCGTCCCCATTACAACGAGTCCTACCCCCGGGTACTTCTCTATATAATCCGATACCCGCCACACCGTGTAGTCTGCCAAAAGATGGGCATGAACCTCCACACCCTCTCTCTCCTCAGAACGCACATACTCACCCAAATGCTTGACAAGTTCCTCCCGGATTCGCCGATCCATTTCTACATCCACGACAGCCGAAAGGCCCCCCTGATAAGCAATGCTGGCATAGGGCCGATCATATACATGCACCACGTGAATAGCGGCTTGGTGCTTCTTGGCTATAGCCAGGGCATACCGATACGCCTGACGCGCCGTCTCGGAAAAGTCTGTAAGGTGCAGGATGGATTTCATATCAACGCGAACTTACACGAAACTCCCCACACCCGAGGGAATGGCCTTGGCAGTTTATAGCCACCTAAGGGGAGCAAGCCGTTATCTTTTTGGGTTTGGGCCGCCCTGGCAAAGAGTCTATTCTACCCTCGCACGAGAATTCGCTTGATCTCGGGAAAGCCGGCGGCTCGGAGAGCTTCGGCCAAGGCCGCCGCCCGGTAGCGGACTTCTTCTCGCACCAAAGGGTCCTTGATGACGACGGTAAGCCCATGCTTGGTCAAGCGCAGAGTTTGCGTAGCAGCGGCTATTTCTGGGCCGGCCACCCGCACCCATGCTTCCGCAATCTGCCCTTCCCGAGGAGCTTTATTAGGGAGCTGGCCCGCCCAAAACTGCCTCAGCAAATCTCCGATAGACTTAGCCATGTAGGTACTGGTAAAGGGTTTCTGCGCGTCGGGCTCCCAAAAGGCTCCTCAGCTCCTCCAAAGAGGCCTGACGCAAAGCTTCCATAGAGCCGAAGCGATTCAGGAGCTTCTCTGCCAGCACGGGGCCAATGCCCGGCACTTCCATCAGCTGCGTCCTTAGGACCGCCGAATCCCGCCTTTGACGATGAAACCCCACCGCCGTCCGATGCGCTTCATCCCGAATTGCCTGCAAAAGATGCAGCACCGGACTGCGCCGATCAATATACAGCGGCTCGGTCAACCCCGGCCGGAAAAGTTCCTCCTTCTTTTTGGCCAACGCAAAGACCGGAAGGTATCCCAATCCCAACTCCTCTAAGACCTCCTTGGCCGCTTGCAGCTGCCCTTTCCCCCCGTCAATCAAAAGCAAGTCGGGTAAAGGCAGCCCCTCCCGCACCCGCTTCTCATAGCGGCGCCGCACCACCCGCCGCATCGCCTCAAAATCATCCCCCACCCGCAAATCCTCATGCACGTAGCGCCGGTATTCGCTTCGGCGAGGCTCCCCCTCCACAAATACCACCACGCTACTTACCAGATGCGCCCCTTGAATGTGCGAGTTGTCAATACACTCTATGCGGCTGGGCAGGTGAGGAAGGTTTAGAACTTTCTGCATTTCCTCTAAGACAGAGCGGCTTTTGAGGAGCTTTTTTTCCAGGAAGCGGTGTTTTTCTTGGAGGAGGGTCCAGGCGGTGCTCCGGCACATGTGGATGAGCTTTTGCCAGGCTTCATCCGAAGGCGGGAGAAGATAAGCCCATTCGGTGCTTTCGGGCAGGGGCAGCTCCGCCGGCCATCCATCCACATAGATAGACGGAGCCAAGCGGCCCCGCTCCGCTAGAATTTGGCGCGTGATCGCCTCCAATACCTCCTCTGGCCGCTCCTCCCACTCCTTAGCCCCAAACTGCCAAACATGACTCGCCACAATCCGCCCCCCCTCTATAGCAAAATGATGCACCACCGCCACCCGCTCCCCCGATAAAATACTCACCACCTCCGCATCCCCGTAGGCTTCATCAATGACTAAGCTTTTCTGCTGGTACTCTCGCAGCTGCTCCAAGCGCTTCTTAAGCTCGTGCGCCCGCTCAAACGCTAACTCCGCTACCGCCTCCTGAATCTCTGTCTCTATGCGGTGTAAGACCTCTTCCCAGCGCCCCTCTAAGAGGGCTTGAATCTCAGCAATGGTGTCCAAATATTCCGCATGGGACTGGCGACCTATGCAGGGTGCTCTGCAAGTACCCATGTAGGCCCGCACACAAGCCCGATACCGCCCAGCTGCCACCCCCTCCGGCGTCAGCGCCAAATCACAATCCCGCACCCCATACAAACCCCGGAAAAGGTCTAACAACGTACGCACCATCCAGCCCCCCGGAAACGGCCCATAATACCGCCCCGCTACCACCTTCTGCCGCAAAAACAATAACCTCGGATACGGCTCCTCCGTAATGCATAAATACGGATAGGTCTTGCCGTCTTTGAGCAAAACATTATACCGCGGCTGATAGCTCTTGATAAGATTATTTTCCAAGAGCAGGGCATCCCATTCGCTCTCCGTTACAATCCACTCTACATGGTGGGCACTTTGCACCAGGAGGCGGGTCTTGTAGTCGCAGCGAGGGTCTTTGATACGCTGAAAGTACGAGAGCACCCGCCGCCGCAGACTGCGTGCCTTTCCCACGTAAAGCACTTCTCCCCGTGCGCTCATGAACTTATACACCCCAGGTAGGTCGGGGAGTTTATCCGCCCAGCTTCCCAGCTCCACTAAGCAAAGATACACACCCTGCCTTGCCCCACGCACCGCCCCAGATAAGCCGCCGGACCCGTCAGAGGAGAATAGGATTAGGAAATCATGTGAGAGATGCTAAAAAGCATTAACTTTGCCGAAGTATGACACGCTGGACACTACTCACAGGCTTGCGGCGCTTGGGCGCGTATGGACTACTCCTCATGGGGACGACATCCCTCTATGCCACCCACCTCATGGGGGGGGAGATTGAGCTGATTTGCGTCAACAGCGGTACCACTCCGCCCACCTATCGGATTCGGGTGCGTATCTATCGGGACTGTGAGGGGATTGAGCAGCCCTCTACTATTGTCGTACGATACCAGTCCACCAGCTGTAATATCAATCAGACCATCACGCTCAACCGAGTCAGCATCACGGACTTTACCCCGCTCTGTCCGGGCCAGCAAAGCGTCTGTCAAAACTCCAGCAGCCCTAATATTGGCTGGGAGGAGCACGTCTACGAGAGTAGCAACATCCAGCTCCAAGCCTGTACCGACTGGGTTATCTCCACAACCGACTGCTGTCGCAACAGCGCAATCACCACAGGCTCCGCCAATGAAGATTTTTACCTCTACATCCAGGTCAATACGCAAGCCGCCCCCTGTAATAACTCCCCGAGATATAGTAACCGCCCCGCTGCCCTCCTGTGTAATAACCAGTCCTTCTGCTTCAATCCCGGCGTTTCAGACCCAGATGGAGACAGTCTCGTGTTTAGACTCACAAACTGCCGCACCACAGGCGTCAATACTACCATTACCTACAACGGTACTTGTAACGGCACCTGCAGCGGCTTGAATCCCCTACCTACCAGTGGCGGCACCTCTATCAATAGCACAAACGGCACCGTCTGCCTCACACCCAATGCCACCGCTGTCGGCCCCGTCTGCCTCCTCATAGAGGAGTACCGAGGCGGCACGAAAATCGGCGAGTATCTACGCGATATGCAAATCCAAGTGCAAAACTGCAGCGGCAATCCCCCTCAAGCCAGCGCCATCAATGGTACCCTCTTCACACAGCCGTATAACCCCAGCGACCCCGGCACCTACACCTATGTCGCCTGCGTCAATCAAAGCTTCTGCTTCACTATCAACTTCAAGGATCCAGACGGTCAGCCTGTCACAGTTCTACCCCCTACGGGCCTGCCGGCCGGTGCCACCTGGAATGTTACAGGTAACAATACCACTAATGCTACGGGCCAGCTCTGCTGGACGCCCACTACCGCCGGCACCTATAACTTCACCGTTACCGTAGAGGACAACTCCTGCCCCGTCAAACGCCAAAATACCTACGGCTACACCATCCGGGTGGAGCCTCCCACCCCACCTCAGCCCATATCCTTTAACTATCAGTGCGGAGCGACCACGGTAATCGTGAATTTTGACCGCCCTGTGCGGTGCAATACCATCGCTGCGAATGGGAGCGACTTTCAGTTTACAGCGCCGGCGGGGGCTCCGAGTATTACGGGGGCGACGGGCATTGGCTGCTCGGCGCCCGGCGCCACCGCCACCACCCAAATCCAGCTCACCCTCAGCGGTACCCTCACCCCAGGTACCACCTACACCCTCCGCATCAAGACTGGCTCTGACGGCAATACCCTCTGCGGTATCTGCACTGCCGCCGGCTCCTGCCTACCGAACCCCTCCGACTTCAACATCCCCGTCCCCCCCTCTACGGGTGGCGTCTCCATCTCCCCCAGTAACCCCACCATCTGCCGAGGCCAGACTATCACCCTCACCGCTAATGCCAACCTCACCGTTACAAACTACCAATGGTACGCAAACGGAAGCTGCACCGGCACGCCCTTTGCCTCGGGCGCCGGCGTGAATCAAGTTAACGTCAGTCCCACAACGACCACGACCTATTGCGTGCGAGCCACCTTTGGGGGCGGCTGCGGAGATGCCACTGCTACCACCACCGTCACCGTCAATCGCGCCCCCACCGCCTGCTTCACCGCTACTCCCAATCCCTTCTGCGCCGGCCAGTCCGTCACCCTCAACCCCTCCTGCTCCCAGTATGTGCGATCCTGTGGTGGATCATGCGTTTTCGCGTGTGATAATAACTCCGATTGTTTCTTCGTCACCTGCCAGGCAGCGGCGTGCGGGCACACCAGCATATGGCTGCTGCCTGTATCCCCCTATCTCGTGCTGCGTGGGCCGGGGTCCAGCTCGCTCGACCCCCTCACTGTCACCTTCCCAGCGCCGGGCGAGTATAGTGTGCAGTTTACGCTGTGTGAGCCTTTCCAGGGGTGCTGTCACACGGTCTCGCAGCGCTATACGGTTACTTGTGTGCTGAGCAGTGCGGATGTATCGCTTTCGGCGCAGCGGCAGGGGCGGGATGTGCGGCTCACCTGGGCTGTGAATGTGGCGGACTCCCTTCAGCGCTTCCAGATTATGCGAGCTACTCGGATGAGCCGCACTTTTGAACCGATAGCCACCCTGGAGGGATACCAGTACTCCTATGTGGACCGAGACCTCTCTCCCAATAGCTACCTCTATAAAGTGGTGCAGGAGCTCCCCTCAGGCGGGCGCATAGAGAGCGAGGCGGTGGAGGTGGTGGTGCATCCGGTTTCGGAATCACAGTTCTATGTGCATGGTGGCAGTGCTCCGCTGGGAGAGGCTATGCTGGTAAGCTGGATTCGCTCGGCTGCGGAGCCTTTGACACTGACGCTGTATGATCAGGCGGGCCGCCAGCTCTACACCCACCACACCTCCTCTCCCGAAGGAAGCCACCTCATCCCCTCCCCCAACGCCACCGGAATCTATCTACTGGAAGTCATGGGAGGCGACCTCCACCGAACCTACCGCCTTCTGTGGTACTAAGACCCTGACCCGCAAGCCTGCCCCCATTAGCATTCACCGAGCCTGAGAAACCCCTCTCATTTAGCCAACCCTTTCTGCGGCGGCCTGTCTCAAAAAGGCCGCCGCAGGAAAGTTTAATTCTCAGCGGCATAGGCCTACTTCCTTTCCTCAGAATAAACCCTTCGCCAAGAAGGTCTCTATGCCAGCTTTGTGCAATACTATTTCCTGGCACGGACTTTCTTTTTAGGCGGTATCAGCCCCCAGCGCACCCGTTCTGCGGGGGGGCGCTCAAAATATCCCTCTTACCACCCCCCCAATCCCTACACCCTCTCCCCCCCTTCAAGGGGGGAGAGGCTCGGGGCGAAGGGGGATCGGACGCCCATGTACCCTGCCCCTTCGGGCCCTCCTCGTGACCTTATACCACTTTACGTCAAAGGCCTTCATAAGGTGAGGAGGTGGGCATGCCCGCCTGAGGGAGGAGCGGTAGCTACACATAACTCTACCCTCCCACATTCAGAAACCCTTTGCCCGGAATTCGTATTAGAAATACTTTTCCTTGGAGCCTAAAACTGAGGTGCGCTTTGAATAGAGGCGCAGGGGCGCGGGGTCTTATGGGATGAGAAGCCGGGCTTCCCAGCTTAGGAAAGCGGCGGCCACCCACTCGGCGGCTAAATGCACCCGCTCTTGCGCTTGTTTGAGGGTATTGGGCGTCAAGATTCCCAAGATAATCGGGATACCGCTATCGCGGTTGAGTTCGGCTAGGCTTTGGAATACGGCCTGGGCTAAAAAGCGATTATGTTCGGTTTCACCTTTGAGGATACATCCCATGGCGATGATGGCGGGCAGTTCCTCTGAGGCGGTGGGTTCGTAAGGCTGTGGATACTTGATTTCGCCAGGAGAGGAGAGCTCAAATTGCGATTCTAACTTGGAGTCAAAGTTCCCTTGGAATAAGGGGGGGAGTCGGAGATTGCTTTGGATGTGGGTAGGACCCGTTATGCGGACGACCTGGCGAAACCCTGCTTGCCAGGTGTAGCGGCGCACAATAGCACCCGCTAAGCTGGGCAGCTCAAAAGCCCCCGCCACCGTAAGATAATGAACTCTCTCGGGAGGAACGCCATATTCTTTGAGGCGGGCTTCGGTGTGGGCTTCCATTTGGCTCATGAGGTCGCTATGCCAGCGCGTACGCAGAATGTAAAGCCGGATGCGGTCTATGAGCCAAGGGGGAGGGGTGTAGTTGAGGCTTTCACGGCGCATAGGCCTCTACGCGGGCTAAGTGCTTTTGGGCAGTGGGTGCTTCTCCCGCTAACGGATAGCGAGCTAAGAGCGCACGATAAACCCGAGCCGCATTCTTATATTCCCCTGCAAGCTCATAAGAAAGCCCAGCATAAAGCAGGTACATCGGCGAAGTTTGAGAGTTATTATGGATTTCAGCGGCTTTTTCGTAGGTTTTAGCGGCTTTGGCGAAGTTTTTGGTTTCGGCATAGGCGGCGGCTAAAGCGCCATAGACGGCCCCGCCTAAGTAAGTGTCCGGGATGTCGCAGCCCTCCAAAGCCTCAATAGCCGCTTCATATTGACCTAATTTGAGATGGCAGAGGCCTTGATAGAGACGGCACAGGTTACCTGCTTTGGTCCAGCGGTATTCCCGGGCTAATTGCTCAAAACCCATGAAGCTAATAGAGCCTTTGAGCGCTTTTTCAAAGGAGTCCTGACGGAAGTACTCTTCGGCATAACGCATTTCGCGTAGAGCCTCTTTATTCTGGCTGGATAGGTAGAAACGAGCCCCTATCCAGAAGAGAACGGCTAAGAGAATGACCGTGGTGCCGATGGAGACATAACGGTTATTCACAAAGCGAGCCCAGAGGTCGCGCCAGGTTTCTAATCTTATGGGGGAGGTTTCGGCAGAGGTCTCTGAGGAGGGAGTTTTTTCTTTGCTCATGGGATGCAAAGATAGCGGGTTTAGAGCGGCCAGTGGCGCACCCAACGGCGAGTTTTGGGGTCATAATGCGTATGGGCATCGGGGAAGGCGACGCAACACTCTAAGAAGGCGCTGGTATCCCATGTGCCCCGCTTGTAGTGCTCCAAGAGACTTTGCATGACTATGGGAAGGGTGTCTTCTCGGAAGCGGTAAGTCCAAAAGAGCTCCTCATAGTAAGCGAAGCCTGTGTCTGCAGGAACGAAGCGGCCTACGACGCCCTCGCGTCGGCCCTTATAGAGACTGCGAGCCGGCCGACTGATACCGAAGTAGATAGTGTCGTTTAGCTTTTCGGCGATTTCCCAACGATAAGAAGCGATGCTATCGCGGGCGGCCCGAGGGCCGGCGAGGTAGGGATAGAGGCGGATTTTATAAGCGACTAGTAAGCTCTCAGGAAGGGCTAAAGAAGGGGGGTGCGCCGGCGTTTTTTGGCATCCTATTCCCACCAAAAGCAAGAGGGGTAGGCCCCATGGGCCCACCCCTCGGCCTATCCAGAAAGGCTTAGTACTGCGCATTTTGGGGGTCAAAGTGAGACCATCCCCGTGTCCAATCAGTGGTTGGGCTGAGCGCCCCTCGGAAAGGCACAGTTTCAAAAAATCCGCCCGATAGCTTAGGATGAGAGAAGTCAGCCCCTGTGGCTAAGGGTGACCCTGCTGGAAGCTGTAACGTGGGATGAGCTTGCCCCTCTATGAAACGGAAGAAGGGCATTGGATTGGTGGAGCTATATCCTGCCAAGATAGCCAGATTGGTATCTACTATGGTCTGATTATTCGCTCCCAGCGTTTCCCAGATGGCTTTAGCGGTGGAGTCGGTTGAGCCTGCAGTGCCCTTGTAGCGATTGGCGACATTACCTGAATCTACGAGGAGGACATTGTGCGCTACGATAGCGTCGCCATTTCGGTAGTGATCAGCCGTGACACTTCCATCCACTCGGAAGCCCGTGGGAAAGCCTGCTATGACGGAGTTGAAGAGCGAGACCCCCGCACTGCGACGGAAGTGAATAGCATTCTGATAGTTTGCGCTGCGACCAGCGCCTTTCTTATCTATGGGGCCTAAAACCGTGATATTAGAAAAGACAGGCATGGTGAAGGGCTGAGCGGTGGAGCCGGCGGCGTCGTTATCGCACTCAAAGCCGTTAGACCCCGACTGGTCCGCCCCAAAAGGATCCCGAATCGCCAGCCCAAACTGCACCCGCCCCTGATAACCCAAATCCACATCAAAGTCATCATCCCAGGTGGCATAAGAGATGAGGTACTTCGCATCTACCGTTCCCCCAAACCACTCAAATCCATCGTCGCCTCCATAAGAGACCTGAACATGGTGAATTTCGGTGCCGCGACCAACTCCGCCCAGGGTAAGGGAATTGACTTCGTTATTGGGGGTGAGCGGTACCCCAGCAAACTCAATCCGCACATACTTGAATACACCCGAATTATCATTGGGGTCGTTGCCGCCATATTCAATGGGAGGTGAGATGCCCTCAATGGTGACATTAGATTGATTGACGGGGGCTTTTCCTAAGATGATCACGCCGCCCCAGTCGCCCCGGTCTCGCTCCCCAGGTCCAAACTTAGAGGTAAAGATGATAGGCTTTTCGGGGGTTCCTTCTGCGAAGATTTTACCGCCCCGGTCAATGATGAGGGTTCCTTTTGTAGCTCGATCTCCGAAGATAATCGTTCCTGCTGGGATGCGGAGGACGCCCCCTTCTCGCACGATGTACTGGCCTTTCAGGAGGTACTTCTTGGCGGGGTCTAAGGTCTTTTCCGTTCTGAGCTCGCCCTCCAAAACCTCCAATTCCGAGGCAGGTGGGGGCGTGGGCTTGTCTTCTTTCTTCTTGCAGCTGACCACGAAGGTCAGCCCGATAACCGTGCTGATAAGCCATACTTGCGTGTTCATACGCCATCCGAACGTTTTCATACCGCTCCAAAAGACTATCCCCGCCGTGAAGTATTCGTAGAGCCTATGTAAAAATGCAGCAAAAGAGAGCGCCTGCTGCGGCTGGGGTTTCATTCCAGGTATTGGACTGGTGTCGGGACTGCTCATGGTGCCGGCCTGTAGGGGGTCGCGTAATAGCCGGCTTAGCTTAGAGCTGGGGTATAGGGAGTCCAATCAGCTGTGAGAGCTTAGTCTGGGGATTGTTCCTGAGAAGTGGGAGGGGAGTGCCGACTCCATGGAAGTGTGGGCTTGCCGATATGGGGAGCGAGTGCTTTCTTGGGAGCGACAGGAGGATCGCGGCATAATACCATTCTTTTTGGGCGGCGGCCAGCGCCCTTTGGGCGCTGGCCGCCGCTATCCCCTCTTCCCATTAAGAAAGCCTTGGCCTCAAAATG
>Ga0079998_114855_pt1 | contig 10429 bp, 9 predicted proteins | sample PerSpoBPS_BMetaG_FD_69201 | JGI IMG/M metagenome (GOLD analysis project Ga0079998, IMG submission 69201) | Thermal spring microbial communities from Yellowstone National Park, Wyoming, USA - Perpetual Spouter B (PS_B) MetaG (SPADES assembly)... | ecosystem: Environmental > Aquatic > Thermal... | reverse complement strand
CTGTTATAGATCAACTCAGAGATTTCAGAAGATGGAAAACCCACATGGTTTGCATAATAGATGATCAAGGTAAATTTGAGGGAATAGTAACTATGGAAGATATAATAGAGGAAATTGTTGGCTCTATAAAAGATGAATTCTCTGATCAAAAAGAAAATTTCTGGGTGGACGGTGAGTTTATCTACGCAAAAGGTCAAACACCAATAAGAGATATAAATAGAGAACTTGGAGTGAACATAGATGAGAGATTTTCTACAATATCTTCAACAATAATCTCAATTCTTGGCAGAATTCCAGAAAAAGGAGAGAAAATAATCTTTGATGGATGGGAAATAGAAGTTATTGATTCAACAAGATCAAAAATAAATCTTGTGAGGTTAAAACATCTACCATCTGCGAATAAGGAATCTGTAAATGAGGTACAAAAGGCAGAAAATTAGAATTTTAGATAAAATTGCAATTTACTGCTGTTAAAGAATTGATGTATCTCCTTTTAGTAATCTGCGAGCTATTGTTCTTCTTTGTATTTCGGAGGTTCCATCTGGTATTCTATAAGTTCTCGCAAGTCGCCAACCATCTTGGAGTTGCAATTCGTTAGTAAGTCCCATTCCCCCGAAAATTTGAATTGCTCTATCATAAACTCTCTGACAAGCCTCAACACAATAAGCTTTAACTGCTGAAATTTCTTTAACCGGTATTCTATCTGAGTTTTCTGCTTTCCATCCGCAGTGGATTGCAAGAACCTGAGAAGTATATGTGTCTATATACATGTCGGCAAGCATAAACTGTATTGCCTGATATTCTGCTATTGGGTTTCCAAAAGCTTTTCTTTGTTTTGAATATTCAATTGCCTGATTTAATGCCCATTCAGAAAGTCCTGCACATATTGCACCTATTGCCAGCCTTCCTATGTCTATTCCTTGCATAGCTTTTATGAACCCAAAATTAACTTCACCTATAACATGGCTATCTGGAACCTCAACATTATCAAAAGATAGTATTCCTGTATCAGATCCCACATGTCCCATATATGGAATTACAGATTGAACTTTCCAGCCTCTTTCTTTCTCAACAAAGAATGCCGTTATTCCTCCTTTTCTTTGTTTTAGTAAATCTGGATCTGTGACTGCGAAAACTACACAAAAGTCAGCATACGGACCATTTGTGATCCACTGTTTCAGTCCATTTATTACCCATTTTCCGTTTTTTCTTTCTGCTCGCGTTTTCAGTGACCATATATCAGACCCTGCTTCTGGTTCAGACAGGGCAAAACACAATGTTTTTTCTCCTTCAAGCATTGATGGCAAGTAAGCTTTTTTGAGTTCATCCGAAAGTTCTAAAATAACGGGAGATGGACCATCTACGAAACCTGCTATAAGAGGATGAATTAGTAATCCCTTCCCAGATGTTATGAGTGGTCTTCCGGGACCATATCTTGCATGTAATGATATATTTACAAAAACAGATGTTAGTGGTCCAAGCCCCATACCACCTAATTCTTTTGGGACGAACATATTCAAAAACCCAGCTTTTGCAGATTTTTTTCTGACATATTTTCTGAGTTCTAAAACTTCTTTTTTGAGGTAACCATTTGGTTCATACATATTCACTTCGCTTTCAAGTAGTTTTTTATTTTCTTTTTCAAGAGGTATAATTTCAGACTCTATGAACTTAAAAAGAGCATCTATTATTTGCCTTATTTCTTCTGGTGGTCTCAAATTTATTCCTTGCTGTTCCATATTTTGAAATTATTTTCTTGTGGGAATGTTTATGTGAAAACAACAAAATTTTTGCTAATTTGTTAAAAAATCTTTTCCCCTTTCTCTATCTATTCTTTAAAATTTTTCTCTTTCATATAAAATTTCCCCTTTCCTTGGTCAATATGAATTCCTCTCCATCTTCGTAGAATACTACTTTTTGTTCTTTTCTATCTATTGTGATTTCGGGACACTGACCGCAGGCGGGACACAAAGTTATTTTTTCTTCTTTTTTAATTTCTTTCTCTGCCATGTTATTTCACCTCCTTTCTTTGTTTTTTTATTTGTTTTACCTAAAAATTTAGAACTTTGAAGTGGGCTTTAAGGTTTAAAATTCAGGAAATTTTATAAGCTGACGAAAAGCAAATTTTTTTGTATCTTTGAATAACATATAAATTATGGGTTTGGGGAACGATTATTTTATAGTAAGAGATGTTGCAAAAAGATGTAAAGTAGCTCCGAGCACGGTAAGATACTACACAAAGATTGGGCTGATTTCTCCTTGTGGTTAGACGGAATCGGTATACAAGCTTTACGACAAAAAAGCAATAGGAAAGATAGAGTTTATAAAGAAAGCAAAGAAATTAGGATTCACACTTGATGAAATAAAGGTTGTGATTGATACAGCTGAATCGGGTAGGGCACCTTGCAAGCATGTTATAAGGTTCATCAAAATGAAAAAAGAAAGGATAGAAAAAAGGATGGAATTTTTGAAAGAATTCAAGAAGAGAATTGAGAAAGTTTTGAGAAGGTTGGAGGGAAAATTGGGGAGGTGCGGCGGTAAAATATGCGCAATAGTTGAGGAAATTGAAATTGCGCAAGATTAAGGAATAAAATAAAAGAAGTTTCTAAAATTGTATTATGAGGTATATGAAGAGAAAATCTGGATCAAAGGTTGAGAGCCAAGTTGAAGAAAAAAATCGTGAAGAAAAAAAAGACAAAGATAAAGAGATATATGAGGAGATAAAAGGTTTGCTTTCTCGTTTGCCGGCAGTATGGAATATTCTTTCTTTGATAGCAGAAAAGGGAACAAGCGCTTCAAAAATTTTGGTTCAGGCAATAAGCAATGTTTTGAGGGAAGAATTGAGACTTTTTTTTAAATCAATTGATATTGTCGGTTTGATGAAAAGAGTTATTCTTGATACATCGGTTGAACTGAAAATTGAAATAACTTTTAAAGATAGGAGTTCTGATAAAGATAAGAGTTGATGAACTCTTCAATTGCAATATATATTTTCTCCGTAAGTTGTGAGATATAATTTTTATCTTTAAGTTTTTTTCTTTCCTCTGGGTTTGTAATGAAACCTAATTCTATAAGAACAGATGGACAGAAAGTTCCTGCAAGGACATAAAACGGAGCCCCTTCTATTCTTCTTACTGTATTCAGTTTATTTATATGTCCCGCTATGGTTTTTGCGAGTTTTTTTGATGAATCTTCTCTGAAATCTGATGATATGCTGAAAACAATTGATTCATCTTTTCCCATTTTTACTCCGTTTTCCTTTTGTGCAATTTTGAAAGCATATTCCGAGAATTTTTGAGAAAAGTAGTAAATTTCAAATCCTTTTGCTTGTGATTTTGAAGAGTTCACATGAATTGATATGAAAGCATCGCATTCTAACGCGTTTGCTATTGCGCTTCTTTCTTCAAGCTCCAAAAAAACATCTTTATCTCTTGTCAAAAACACATCAAATTTTCCCGTTTTTTTCATTTCTTCATATAGTTTTTTTGCTACAAGTAAAGTTATATCTTTTTCTTTCATACCAGCAAAGATTGTTCCTGGGTCTTTTCCGCCGTGTCCAGCATCTATAACTATTCTTGGTTTTCTTTCATTCTCCTTCATAAAATCTTCTATTTCCTTTTCTTTAAAGCCAACATCAATTATTATCTTGTATGGAAAAGGTATAACAAAGTATCTTGCTACTGAGAAATTATTTTTGAACTTGATTTCTATCTTATTCTTTTGAAGCTCAGCTTGAAAAGTTGAGGTTGTAATTTTGGATTTCCTTATATCTTTAATTTGAATAATTTTCTTAGTTGGTGATATTTTTCGTGAAAACAATATTGATATAGTTTTTTTATCTGCTGAAAAATTAAAATCTACTTTCTCTTTTAGTTCCAAAGATATTCTCACATAATCTTCAAATCCTATTGATTTTATATCTTTTATGATGCTGTTATTTTCTCTGAGAAGAAAAAGCAGAAAAAGTGCATGAAAAATCATAACACAGTATAATTTTAAAATCTGTGGATCTCAAAAAAAGGTTTGATAGAGCAAAAAAGTTGGCTGAATTAGGTCAGAAAGAGCTAAAACTTTATCCGGCTTGTGCTCTCCTGATGGGCGATTATTTCGGAAATTACTACGAGGAATATATAGGATGTGAGAGAGGAAGTCTTTTTGATATTGCATCACTGACAAAGCCAATAGCAGGAATCACAATACTTTTTCATACGAGAACTTCGCTTGATGAAAAAATTTACGATTTTTTGGGCGAACCAAAATCAGATAAAGATGAGAAGGCAAAAATAAAAGTAAAAGATATTTTATCTCACAAAGCTGGATTTTGTGCTCACATACCTTTGTTTGAAAAAGTTGAAGAAAAATATGAAAGAAAAGATGTTGAAAGAAAAAATTTAGAATTTCATAAATTAAGGGAGATAATTTTTGATGAGGCTTGGAATTCACCTTTGTGCTACAAAGTCGGAGAAAAGTGCGTATATAGTGATATAGGTTTTATTTGTCTCACAAGATTTTTTGAGAAAAAAACACAAAAAAATATTTTAGAACTTTTTTCTGATGTAAAGTTGAGTTTAAAAGCAAATAGAATTTATTTTTATAACTACGCTCCTGAAAATGAAAAAAAATACATAGTGAAAACATCTTATGATTTGAGGGTTCATGATGAAAACTCATATTATATGAATAGTTTGTCTTTGCATGCGGGACTTCTGTCAGACGCTTACGAGCTCACAAAGTTCTGCGTATACTTTATTGAGAATATAAATTTCTCTGAGGGTGAGGAAATAGTAAAAAAGGGGGAAAGATTTTTTTTAGGTTTTGATTCTTTTATTTTGGAAGATAAAATTCTTTTTGGACATCTTGGTTTTACAGGTTGTGGTTTTTGGATAGAACACAAAAAAAAGGAATTTTGCATTTTTTTGTCAAACAGAGTTTTCCCATCTTATGGAAGGTATCCATCTCAAGCTCCGAAAGAATTTTTGGAGTTAAGAAAAAAAATATGGATGATTTTCGGAGAAAATAAATGACCCAGGGGGTTAATTCTCTCCTGATCTTTTTCTTATTCTCAAGGAGTTCAGAACAACAAAAATAGAGCTAAAAGACATAGCAATTGCTGACATGAAAGGTTTCAAAAATATTCCAAAGTTATATAGCATACCTGCTGCAATAGGTATTAGTATTAAATTATAAAAAAAAGCCCAAAAGAAATTTTGCTTTATTATTGAGAATGTTTTTTTGCCAAGTTTGAATATATGAGTAACTCGGTCTATATCTTCTACCACTACATCAGCAGTGACTTTTGAGATTTCAGAAGCTGATGATATTGCTACTCCAACATCTGCCTCAGCCAGAGCTGGGGCATCGTTTATTCCGTCGCCCACCATCATAACTTTTCCGTATTTTCGCAAGTTCTTTATTATTTCTGCTTTTTTATCCGGAAGAACATCGGCAAAAAATCCATCAACTCCTAAAATAGAACTTACTTTTTCTGCAACTGAAAATTTATCTCCTGTCAGAATAAAAACTTTTAATCCAATTTTTTTGAGTTCATTTACTACTTCTTTTGATTTTTCTTTTATATTATCTTCAAAAGTTAAAGCTCCCACCAATTTTCCATTTATTCCAAATAGAACTGAGGTGTTTTTATTTTCTTTGAAAATCTTTTCAATCTTTTTCCTTTCTTTCTCTTCAATTTTTACCCCTGCTTCTTCAAGAAATTCGGGTTTGCCGATAACTATTTCGTTTCCGTAGATTTTTGCGAAAACTCCTTTTCCTTTTGAGTTGAAAAAGAAATCTGGGTTTTTGGGCTTTATACCCTCAGATAAAGCAAAGCTTATAATTGCTTTTGCTATCGGATGATTTGAGTTCATCTCACAAGAAGAAAGTAAAAATAAAATTTCTTTTCTTTCGTATTCTGGGTTAAACAAGATGATATCTTTCAGTTTCAATTTTCCTTCTGTTATAGTTCCGGTTTTGTCAAATACTACGACTTTTATTTTTGGCAAAATTTCAAATATTGAACCATCTCTTATGAGTATTTTTTTAGAGAGGGCTTTTCCTATTGCTGATGCTACAGCAGTTGGGGTTGCGAGTCCCAAAGCGCAAGGGCAAGCTACAACTATTGTTGATAAAGCCCTTTCAAGAGCGAAAACAAAACTATCTGCAAGTATCCAATATATGAAAACAAAAAGTGAAATCATTATTATAGAGGGTACAAAAAACTGAGACACTTTATCTCCAAATTTTTCAATGCTGCTTTTTGAGAATTGAGCCTGTCTTACTGATGAAATTATTTTCCTCAAAATGGTGTTTTCGCCTTCGCTTTCTACCTTCAAAATTCCACTTCCTTCCAAAATAAGAGAGCCTGAGAATATTTTTTCTCCTTCTAATTTGGTTTTAGGTTCAAGTTCGCCGGTGATGTGAGATTCATCAACTTTTACAATACCTTTTATCAGAATTCCATCGTGCGATACTCTTTCTCCTTCAAACAAGATTATTTCATCTCCTACTTTTACATCTTCAAACTTTACATCAATTTCTTCACCATTTCTTTTGACTTTTACTGTTTTTGGTTCAAGTTCTGATAATTTTTTTAAAGCTGGCAGTATATCTTTCCTTGCGGAAAGCTCAATTGACTTTCCCAAAAGCATAATAGATGTTATGAGAACTGAACTTTCAAAGAACATCACTTCTTCTCTGAAGAGGTTTGGAAAGAAAACATATAGCGTGCTTACGAAATATCCTAAATATATTCCAATTGATACAAGAAAATTCATATCAAAAGAAAAAGATATGAGTTTCCTCAAAAATCCTTTTGAAAAGTATGATGATAAGAATAATATCACAGGTGTTGAAACAAAAAAATCTACTATGTGTGGAGTATGAAATCCAAAGAGCATTTTGAAGATAAAATATGTGGATGGCGGTATGGAGAAGATAAATTTTGTTTTTAAAGTTTTGGTTCCATCATGGAAGATTTCTTGCTTTTCGCCTGATATAACTCCCTTTATTTTTATTCCCTGTTTTTTGAGTTCATTTTTTATATTATCAATTTCTATAAAGCCGGGAACGAATTCAATTTCTATTTCATCTGATGCTTGATTTAGTTTTACTGAAACAATACCGTTTATTTTCTCTAAACTCTCCTTTATTTTTTGAGGAATTATCCAACTTATATCTCCTAAAAAAATAGCTTTTTTAGTTTCAACTTTGTATCCTTTTTCTCTTACTTTTTCCGATATTTCCTTTGCGATGTTTTTTACATTTTTTTCTAAAATAATTTCTGCTGTTCCATCTATTAAGCTTACTGAAACATTTTTTATACCATCAATAGTTTTTATAGTTTTCTCTACCGTTGCTACACAACCTGAACATGTCATTCCGTAAATTCTTACTGAAATTTTATTCTGATTCCTCATATTTTTTTATCCCATATGCTCAATTTATAGTATTTTTGCGAAGTTCTGAAAAATATTATAATTCCCAAAGCAAAACCAACGGATAAAAAACTCAAAAAAATAAAAAATAAATCCAGAAGTTTTATATTTTCAAAGATATGAGGATAGGGGATAGTATTATAGATTTCAAGCTGCCAGGAGTAGACGGTAAAATATATTCTCTTTCTTCGTTTGAAAAAGGGAAACCAATAGCAGTTATTTTTTGGTGCAATCACTGTCCATATGTCAAAGCGTGGGAAGATAGAATTATAAGATTGGGAAGGGAATATGCAGGAAAAGTTCAGTTTGTTCTTATAAATGCAAATGACCCCACAAAGTATCCGGAGGATTCTTTTGAGAACATGAAAAAGAGGGCTGAGGAGAAAAAATATCCATTCCCTTATCTTTTTGATGAAAGTCAAGAAGTTCCAAAAGCATACGGAGCTCAAAGGACTCCCGAAATATTCCTTTTTGATTCTGAATGGAAGCTTGTATATCATGGAGCACCAGACGATAACTGGGAAGATGAATCAAAAGTGAAAAAACACTATTTCAAAGATGCTATTGAAAGCTTACTTTCTGGTAAAAAGATAGAGGTTCAGGAAACTCAACCTGTTGGATGTACGATAAAGTGGAAAAAATAAAAAAAAATTTATCTCATTCTTATCGCAATCGCCAGAAGAAACGAAGAGTATAGCCGAAAAAATAATTTCAGAATTTAGCAAAAATAGAGTTTTCTTACTTTATGGAGAAATAGGCAGCGGAAAAACGACCTTCATAAAAGGTGTAGCAAAAAAATTAGGAATAGATGAGGACGCAATAACATCTCCAACTTTCAGCATATCACAAGAGTACTGGGGAGAAGAGAAAAATATAGTTCATATAGACCTTTACAGGTTAGAAAACAAAAAAGAAATTGAAGAGGTAGTAAATTTTATTTGTGAAAAATACAAAGAAGACAAAAATAGTCTGATTTTCATAGAGTGGGCAGAAAAACTTGAAGAATACGAAAAACTCCTGCCAGAAAACATAAAAATAAATTTGAAGTTTGGAAAAAACGAAACTCAACGGGAAATTGAAGTTATAAGCGAATAAGATTTATAAGAGAACAAAATTCAGAATCCTTACTCAACCTTCTTCCTAACATAGTAAATGTTTTTAACGAAACGAGGATACTGACTTTCGTCTTCGGCTAAAAAAAATACCCACGCATATCCTTCGTCATCTACGCACATGGTTTGCCAGTGAATTGTTCCTATCTTATACTTTCTCTGTGTTTCATCATCTAATACATCTTCCATAATCCATCTATTCCCTTCCTTCCTGTGAAGATTAAGTGCGTTAAGTAAATATACATTCTTCTTCACATCCATAGATAAATTTATAAACCATGCCACATTACCTACAAATTCCCATACTATATTTCCTACATCATCTCCTACCAGTTCCCAACTATGTAAGTAAATCTTTCCCTTCCATATATTCGCATAGTAAAACTTGTTTTCCTTTAATTTCATAACATTATTATTTAAAACTCCTCCAAGTGGTTCGTTATATATATCCACATTTTCCATTTCCAGCTCTTTCATCCTTCTTATCCACTTTAAACTTTTCTCCTTCGTATCTATCTTCAAAAGAAGACTTTTAACTTCTACTTTCTTCCTGTCAGTATTAGGTCCCTGCCATAAAACTATATATAAATTACCATCTGGTCCTATAACTCCCAAATCAAGTTGAAAAGCATCAACTCCTATTTCTTTTGCCTCCGGTAATAATTCAGTCAAATCATATAAATCCCATCCTCCTTCTTCATTCTTTACTGCAAAAATAGTCTGAACCTCAGGAACAAAAAGAAGTTCAAGTGGATAGTCCTTTCTATATCCTGGTGCTTCCCAATGATAAAGAAAACTATATCCTGTAGCTATCTTCTTCCCAGAAGCTGATACCCAACCAATAGAAACAAGTGGTTCCTTAATCCCAGTACCTTCTAATGGATATATAGGGAATTCATATGGGGGGAAAAAATCAAAAACTTTTTCTTCCCATCTCCCATCTGTCTCCCTCATAAAATATATCAAATAACTTCTAACGCGTACCTCATTATCCCATTTTTTAATTCCATATTCACCTTCTGCAAAGATATGAACTTTTCCTTCTTCATCTACATCAAACTCAGAAAAATAACTGAAAAGATATGGTTCATATGGTTCATACTTTTTTAGCAATTCTTTATTATATGATAATATCTCACTCCTTATTTTTTCACCAATTCTTTCAGGTCCATACCATTTCCCTTCCTTTAAATCATAAATGAAAAATAATAAAATACCTTCACCACCATCAGCTAAAACATAAACCTTATTGTTCTTGCATAATACATTCTCTAAACCAACATCCCTATAAAGTATCTGAGGTGGAGGCCAGCTGCTCTTATTTGTTTCTGTTAAAAATTTACATCTTGGAGCTAACGCAAATACTGACACAAAAATAATAATAAAGCTCAAAATATAAAAATGAATTTTATTCCTCATATTTTTTTCCTCCTTTCTACTTTGCTTACCTTAATTTTGGTGGAGGACTTCCTACTGATGGACGAACCAGGTTTAAACATCCCTCCCCATACCCCGCAATTGGGCACCAATCCATTGTGCGATTCACACTGTGTTTTACCGCCTCCTCACGAGCAATATAATAGTGTAACCTACCATCTCCTTCCTTAGGCTGCCTGCCTTTAAAACTTGCAGGACTATCTTTGTTCACGCGACAATGAGATGTTTCCTTATCAACTGATGCGGGCTTACATTTCATCATACGCAGAACTAATTCTCCATCTCCTCCATACGCTCGTGAAAGCACATCAACCGTTGAAACAAATCTACATACTGTATCCCCTATGCCACACTCTGGTCTCCATCCCCAAAACCAGCCGGTAATGAGATTGCCTTCATAATCTTTGGGGGCTGCTGCAACGCCTGGCCACTTAATCATTGGTCCGT
>Ga0079998_115906_pt1 | contig 10441 bp, 7 predicted proteins | sample PerSpoBPS_BMetaG_FD_69201 | JGI IMG/M metagenome (GOLD analysis project Ga0079998, IMG submission 69201) | Thermal spring microbial communities from Yellowstone National Park, Wyoming, USA - Perpetual Spouter B (PS_B) MetaG (SPADES assembly)... | ecosystem: Environmental > Aquatic > Thermal... | reverse complement strand
CCTTGGGCTTTAGCCCGTATTGGTTTTTGAGGGCTTCTACTACCCAGTGCTTGACTTTTCTTTTGATGGCAGACAGCCTTTCCCTGTCATTGTAAGTATATGCCAAAATGCCATATAGCTGGCGAAGGAGCTTTTTAACTTGGGCTATGTAAAGCTTGGGACTGGGATACTTGACTTCTGAGGCTTTCTCTATGGCATTGAGACAGTCATTGATAAAGGACTTCTGGGCAAGCAGTCTTAACCTCTGGCTTTTTTCGTCATAGTGCAACTTTAACGGGGCATTTGGGAACTCTAAGGGCTTTGAGGATAGGCAATAGACCTTAAAAGGTCCTTCAGTTCTTGGCAGACAATAGGACACTACTTCCTTTTTGGACGGCAAACGGCAGAGATAAAAGACAAAGCCGTCATACTCCAGCCTTTTGACTAATTCCCTGTCATATCTAACAAGCTTGCCTATGATGGCATACTTATAGCCGTGCCTACTTAACTGGGCTATATACCTTGCTGTCTTTTCTAAGTCCATGGCAGATTACCCCCTGTCTGTTTTCTGGGCGGGGGCGGAGAGGGAACTGACTTAAGGACGAACTAACGAACTGCCCCCTTAATGGCAAACTAACACTGGCTTGGCTTGGCTTTGGCTTGGCTTGGCTTGGCGGCTCCTCCCCGAACCCAGCGGGCCACTATTCATGGCACTGGGCTCTCCACCACAGGAGCCTGTGGCTGGCGCCCTTCGCCTACGGCATATGCCGAACCCAGGCCTATTAAGCTCATGCCCTTTTGGGGCATGGGGCTTCTAACCCTCTGGGCTTCCTGCCAAGGACAGGCACGGCTACTACGGCGCCTCTGTGGCCCTGCAAAGGCTTATTAGGCCACCGTCCATAAGGCGTCAGGGCCATCTCCGCTTAGCCAGTCCCACATTCTGGCAGGGAGGGGTCTGGCTCAGTCCTTTACCCTTTGGACGGGCTCTGTCCCTTTTACCCTGTGCCCTGACCCAGGGCGAAGCCTCCCAAACTCCCTGGGCTGGAGGGACAGACGGACGTCAACGCCAGTTCGCCCCAACGGGCTACCCCTTTGCCACCCCTCGCCATGTCCTTAAGGACATGACTTCTCCCCCTGCTTAAGACACCAGCCTTCACTGCCTGACACTTTGCCATGCCAGGCATACGGTCTGGTGCCCCGAGGGACGGGTCAACCTCCGGGCAGGAGGCGGCGGGACTTTCACCCGCTTGGGACTGGCAAGCCCTGGTACTTGGACATGTCCTCATACCAGGACCTTTTAGCGGACGCACAGACTTCTGACGGAACCTGACTGACTTTTAGAGAACTGACTGGAAGGTCAAAACTTTTTTTGGCTGGCATGGAGTAAGCCGCCTTGCCTTGAACCAAAGCCAGCCAAGCCGCCTTTAAATTTATGCCTTTTTCTTGTGTCTGTCAAGGTGTCCCTGCCTGCGGTGAGAAGGGAAGCCTCTTTATAAAGGTCGGATGGCAACAGAGGACACCTAAAGGACACCCTGACCCTTTGACAAGCTTCCTGAGGGACGCCCGGGACATCTGAAAAGGGGTCTGTTAATATAAAAGCATAAGATAAGATATATAGGCAAACGTCCCTTTCTGGCGTCCTTGAAAGACAAGGACTTCATGACGTCCTGTCTTACTCATCCAAACGCCAATATGCATCAATAATACAACTGTAGGCATGACATGCCTATTGATGTATTGACATACGCACTGATGTGTGTATAATATGTCTATAAGGAGGGTTAAGACATGCCACTAAAGACCAAGCTGTCGGTTATTGACCCAGATACAGGACAGGTCGTAGAGGCTGACGCCATTGTCTATTTGTATGGCGAAGCCAAAAAGGACAAGGGCTTTGTTAAAGTCTTTCATGCCTTTATCAAGGACGTTATAAGGGACAAAGAACTTAGGCCTGCCCTTGACCTTCTGGTTTATATCATGTCCGAAAAGTTGGAAAGAGACAGCCTAAAGTTTTACATGACACCCGAAGAAGTCATTAGAAATCTTGGCATATCACGGGACACCTATTACAGATGGCTGAGGACGCTAATAAAAAAGGGCTACCTTGTAAGAATTGACACTAACTACTATGCCGTAAAGCCCTACACAATCGTCATTGGCAAAATGGCAAACACTGAACTTTACAGGGAGGTTTAAGCCATGGCAGAACTAAAAGACCTTTTGCCACAGCTGACTGAGATCTTGGCTTATGACTTTGCCCGCTTCAGGACTTGCTGGCGGGACAACCTTGTAGACTACGCCCGAGTTTTTGACAGGCTTTTGGATGTCCTAATGACGCCCCACCCTGCCGAGGAAGAGGCAGTAAAGGTCATAGAGGAGTTCATAGCCAGTAGACAAAACCCACCTGGACAATGGAAGTCCCCTGACTGGCTGGCTTATATGCTTGGGCAGATAGTAGAAAGGGCAAAAAAGAGACAAAGACGAAAGAGAAAAAGGGCGTTAGCTGACGATGAACTACCTTTTTGACAAAAAAACTTTAAGGAGGTGATAGACATGACACAGAAAAAAAAGAGGGCACAACGCCCTCAAAGGCCGCTGGACTTAGAGACGCTCAAAGCCTTTTGGGACTTTATGTCCCAGCACTTCCCAGGACTGCTTATTGACCTGTCCCTGTTTAATTATAAGGCAGGGGAGTTTAACAGACCAAAGGTCGGAGACGGCTATGGCGTAAGAAAAAAAGTCCCTGTGGAAAAAGCTTATGAGACTGTCCTTAAGCTTTTGAAGGAATACCACAAGGGCAAGGACATCCTCTGGAAGCCCTCGGACTACTACAAAGAACACAGGGACGAATTGGTGTCCCTTGTCTGGCTTGATGACTTCAAGCTTAACCAGTCCTTACTTACGCCCTTGGTCTATCTCCAGACAAGCCCAGGGAAATATCAGGCTTTCTTTAAGCTGGCGGAACCTGCCACAGTGGACGATGCGGACGCTGTCCAGAAAGCTATGGCCAAGATCTTAGGACTGGGCGATAAGTCCGCAGGGTCATTTTTCCAACATAGGCGAATGCCAGGGCTGGCTAATGGCAAATACGAGGATGACCCTTTAGTCATATTCACAATACCCGAGACGCCCAGCCTCATATCCATTAAGGAAATTCAAACACCTATGAGGGAAGAGGAGGGAGGCGTGGCGAAAACATCCACCGCTGACGCAGGACGAGAAGAACAAAGGACGAATGGACAGGAACAACAAGGACAAAGGACGCAAAGTCGTTATGTTAAACCTGTCGTTCCTGCCAATTACAAGCCTGTCATCTATAAGCCATGGGACGCATTCATAAAACGGCGAGAGGACGGGACAATTGACGAGTCAGCTACAGACATGGCTTTGGCTACCTCTTATGCCAGATGGATGACAAGGAATGGCTGGGACGATGCGGCAATTGCCTTTACTATTTTTGACCTTTTGGTAAAAGAAAGCCCAGAAGTTGAAAGACGGAAGAAGACTAAAAGCCATACGCTTGACTATCTCTTTAGGACGGTCTGGCGGGCTATTGCCCTTGTGAAAAGGACGCCAGACAAAAACAAGCCAGAAGAGAACAAAAAGCCAGAAGACATCGACGACATTTTGGACGAAGTCAAAAAACACTTTTGACACACGCCACGCCAACAGTTTTAATACACGCCACGCCTCCCTTCCTCCTCCTCCTTCTTTTTGTTTGACATGGCAAAGCTGGACGCCCTGCCGCACTGACTACGCTTTGTGGGAAGCTTTTGGCTTTTTTCTTGCGGACGGGGTAGGAACCCCCTACGGGCTACCCCCTACCCCGTCCGCCCTCGGTGGCTGACGCCACCGAGGCAGATTTCTTTTTTCTTAGGACATCCGAGAACTTTAGGACATAACGGCTATAGTCCAGCATGGCATCCTTGGGCTTTAGCCCGTATTGGTTTTTGAGGGCTTCTACTACCCAGTGCTTGACTTTTCTTTTGATGGCGGATAGCCTTTCCCTGTCATTGTAGGTATATGCCAAAATGCCATATAGCTGGCGAAGGGCTTTATTAACTTGGGCTATGTAAAGCTTGGGACTGGGATATTTGACTTCTGAGGCTTTCTCTATGGCATTGAGACAGGCATTAATAAATGACTTTTGGGCTAAAAGTCTAAGACGCCCTGTCTTTTCGTCATAGTGAAGTTTTAAGGGCATGTGTGGGATTTCTAAGGGCTTTGAACTCAGACAATAGACCTTAAAGGGCTTGTCTGCCTTCTGAAGACAATAGCTTATGACTTCTTTTTTTGTCTGGAGACGGCAAAGATAAAAGACAAAGCCTTCAAGGTCTATCCTTTTGACTAATTCCCTGTTGTAATTGGACAACTCTCCGAGGACTGCATACTTATAGCCGTGCCTACTTAACTGGGCTATATACCTTGCTGTCTTTTCTAAGTCCATGGCAGATTACCCCCTGTCTGTTTTTTGGGCGGGGGCGGAGAGGGAACTGACTACGGAATAACTGACGGACTGCCCCCTTAATGGCAAACTAACTTGGCTGGCTTTAGGCTTTGGCTTGTTGGCTTGGCTTGGCGGCTTCTCCCCAAACCCACCGGGCGTCGCTTAAACGCAGTGGGCTTTCCACCGTAGGCTGTCCTACGGCTGCCGCCCTTCGCCTAAGGGACTATGTCCCTAACCCGGGCTTATTAGGCACATGCCCTTTTAGGGCACGGGGCTTTTAACCCTCCGGGCCCCTGCAGGAAGCTTCCTGCAAGGCGGCTACTACGGCGGCTCTGTCTACCTCCAAAGGGCTATTAACCCACCAGCCTTTAGGCTGTGAGGCAGATCTCCGCTTAGCCGATGGCACTTTGCTGGCAGGGAGGGACTTGACTCCACCCTTTACCCTTTACGGGCTTCTGTCCTTATCTCTTTAGCCCTGACCAGGGACGAGGCTTCCCAGACTTCCCTGGCTGAGAGGACAGAACAGGCTTCACCGTCAATTTGCCTTGCGGCTGTCCCTTTGCCACCCCTCGCCATGCCGTCATGGCATGACTTCTCCCCCTGCTTAAGACCATGTCCTTCACGGCCTGACACTTTGCCATGCCAGACCTACGGAACACAGCCCCGAGGGACGGGTCAACCTCCGGGCAGGAGGCGGCAGGATCCACCTGCTTGCCATCGGCAAGCCCTGACATTCGGGAATGTCCGAAATGCCAGAACCTTTTAGCGGACGCACAGGCCTCTTAGAACTGACTGATTTTTAGGGAACTGACTGGAAGGTCAAAAGCTTCTTTTGGCTGGCATGGAGTAAGCCACCTTGCCTTGCCAAAGCCTAAGCCAAGCCGCCTTTAAATTTATGGCCTTTTTCTGTGTCTGTCAAGGTGTCCCTGCCTGCGGGAGAAGGGAGGCTTCTATTATAAAGGTCGGATGGCACCTTTACCCTACATCTGGAGTTGTAGGACAAGACAAACTGGATAGGGCGGGCGGGTTTCTGGTGAGATAAGGGAGAGGAAAAGTGAAAACACTTCAGGGCAAGGCGGGCAGGCGGAAAACCTCTTGACTTTTTGGATGAAATGGATTAAATTGATGCAAATGATGAAAGGAGGTGAAGCCATGGACAGGAAGGAACTATTACTTAGGCTGTGTGAGGAGATTGCCAAAGCTGTGGAGTATTTCTACGACGAGGAGGACGCAGGACTTAAAGCTTTTTTAGGTGAGGTGCTGGGCAGATACGGAAGCTTGTTCTCAAGTTTAGGCTGGGCTATCACATGGGCAAATGAAGAGGTTCAGGGCAAGGTGTTTGAGGTTATTGAGGATGCTTTCAGGAGAAAACAAATGCTAAAGTGCAGGCTGGAAGAGTGGCTAAGCTGGAAGGTGGGAGAGATAGTGGAGGAAGCTTTGGAGGATAAGGGGGAAGAAAGGGAAACACAGCAAACACAAACCAATACGGACGAACTACCCTTCTAAACACCCACAGGGAGTCCTCTACGGGCTCCCTTCCAACCCACCTAAACCCATACCAAGCTTCCCACACCCACAGGAAGTTTCCCACACCACAGAGAGAGAGAAAAAAAGGATAAGGGAGGGAAAAGGGAAACCAACCCACCCACCCTATCCTTTTTAAGTAGTGTGAAAATTAACACTTAAAACCACACTTAACACAGAAATCCTTGTCTTTCAATAACTTTTAAGTGTTTTAAGTGTTTTAAGTGTTATAGAAAAGGGTGTGTTTTTTGAGGGTTTGGGTAATTAGGAAGGACAGCTGGGTGTGGGGGTGGGGGGAGGGTGGGTTTGTGCGGACACCTACTTAAAATACTTAAAAACTTAAAGACCCACACCAAACCCTTGTCCCTCAAGCGTTTGCGGGCTTTAAGTGTAGGGTTAAGTTTTTGGTTAAGTTTAAGTGGTGGGTAAAACTTAAAAAAACTTAAACCCTACCCTGTGGGAAGCTGTCCCTACGGAAAGCTGTCCTGTGGGCGGGCGTCATGTTTTCCTTTTTCCCTTCCTTATCCCAGCTTTTTCTGTCTTATCCCAGCTGTCTGCTCCAGAATGTGGGGTGAGATAAAGTTTGAGAGATTGACTTTTTTGTTGCAGGGTTTATGATTAACCTATAAGGAGGTGTTAGCATGAGTGGAGGAGTTTGTGTAAGTGGAAAGGTTCGTAAGAAGCACCAAGTTTTTGTTGCCCTTTTGCCTGAGGTCTTATCCGCCTACGGAGACCTTATATCTCCCTACCTCAGGGAAGCTGTGGTAAAGCTTGCGGAAGTGGATTTGAGGGTTTTAAACAGACTGCCTAAGGAAGCGGTGGTGGAGTATTACGAGAAAGCCAGACCTCACAGGAAGGGTGTTCATGTTCCTCCAGAGGTGTATGAGAAGTGGTTAAGGATACCCTACGGTGGGATGAAAAAGAAAGCCCAATACTGGATTAACCAATGGCTACTGGAGAAGGCTAAGGAGTTGGAACTTTTATAAGTTCTTTAGGTGCTTAAAAAAAAGCGAAAAGGGGGGGTGCAAACATGAAAGGTGTTTTACTGGATAACTTTGAACTGCTGGAACTGTTAGGTATTTTAAGTCAAAATTCAGGTCAAAATATAAGTCAAAATTTCCTGAATGTCAAGCTTTCTCCGAATGTGGTAGTTCTTAGGGACGATGATGTTCCAGAGTTGGCGGGCTTTCCTAAGGTCTTCACGATAGACAAGCTTTTCAAGGGCACGGAGTTCCCACTGGAGGAGTTCAAGCATACACTCAACTCCCTCCCTTATCTGGAAAAGCTACGGGTTTTCTTTGCCCACTTCAGACCTTATAAGGGCAAAATCACCCAGAGGAAAGACCATTGGGACAGGTTCAAAGCTTGGCGGTTTGATATAGACCATCCCTACCCAGAGGAACACATCCAGAACCTGACAGAAAAGCTTCCACTACAGCCCAACATTGTGAAGAAGTCAAACAAGGGCTGGCACCTGATTTATGTGTTTGATGAGTTCATTACACGGGAGAACTACGAACTCTACCTACACGAAAACAAAGAGGAAGGTCGGTTGCACTTTATGGTTTATAGCCTGCTAACTTCCCGCATCCCTTCCTATCTCAAGTCCATTGAGGAGAAGCTGGACTTTCATGCAAGCAGTATAGTCAATATGATAGCCACAAGGTTTGTGAGTGAGAACTTGCCCGCTTACCTACTCCACGAACCCTACTCCTTATCCGAGTTCTTTAATGCTTTCTCTCGCCTTATCCCTGAACCATCCACAGGCGGACACCCCACAAACGGACAACCACAACCCCAAACCCAACCCAACGGAAAAGGGATAACCCTTTCTGAGGTAGTGGAAGGTTATTACAAAGCCCACAGGACTTCTCCCTACACCATCCACGATATACCCAAGGAGACTTTTTACTCCCTTCTGGACAGGTGCGAAGTTCTTAAGGCACTGGACAAGGTATGGGAGAACCACAGCTACTGGGAATGGTATATCTTAACCAACATCCAAGCCATCAAAATCCTCTATGCGGAGAACCCTGAAGAGGAACGGGCACTACGGCAAGAGTTCCACGAGAAAAGCAAAAGGTATCCTGAATACGACCGCAGAGATGCCGACCGCTTTCTTAACTATGCCATTAAAAGACAAAGGGAAAATCTAAAACCACCAAGCTGTGGCTACATTTACAGGGTTATCAGGAAGGAGTTCAGGGCTATATGTGAGAAGTGTCCGTATAAACAGATAGACACCAACGGGCTCATTAAAGGGCACTTTATCTTTGATGCTTTGAAGGGACTGAGGAAAAGGAAAAAGGCAGAAGACCCACAACCTCAAGCGGAACCACCTAAGGAAGAAAGGGTGGAAGAAAGCTTAGAGGAACCACAAATCCCAAACTGGGAACTGAGGGAAGATGGCTGGTATATGCTGGAGAATGGAGTGGCGGTTAAAGTTTTACCCTACTTCAGGATACGGACGCATTACATAGTGGGAGATACTGAGGACGAGTATGTGGAAATCATGGACAAACACAACCGAACCTACATCAAAAAGGTAGAACGGAAAAAGGACACCTATATGCCCACTCCAGAACTGGTTAAGTCCTTTGGCTTTATCAACCCAGACAAGGTAAAGGAAGCAAAGCGGTTCTTAGCCTACTACATAGAACAAGTCAAGGAAAAAAGAGGTGTGAGGATAGAGTTTTTAGGCTACAGATACCTAAACGGGTGGGATATAGCGGTAGGTGGAGATGGTAGATACACACGCAAGGAACTTTCTTTCATCTTCTACGGGAAGGACTTAGACTACAGCACTGAGTGGTTCCTTCCATCAGTGAAGGGAGACTTAGAGACCTTCAAAGAGATTTACAGGAAACTGTTTAAGCTTGATGACCCACCCCTTCACTTTGCCATAGCCCACTTCTTAAGCTGGATAGCCAAGCAGTTCCTCCGAGGGAGTAGTGTTGTCCCTTACCTCAACCCTGTCCTTATCTTTCTGGGAGACACAGGAACGGGCAAGTCCATAAGGGCTAAGATGGCGGCAGGACTATACGGGAACCCAGCCCTCTTTTCCTTCACAAACATAACCTTGGCAAGCTTTAACAACCACTTTCCCTTACTCAAGGTTCCCTTTGGTATAGACGAGGTTATCACAAAAACGGAACGGGACGAAGCAAAGTTTGGAGAACTCATTTACAACATCACAAACATCCAAGGCAAAAAGACCTACTCCACCACCTACAACCCTATAGAAGTCCCTGTCCTCATCACGGGAGAAACGGAGAACCTACTCATTGATAAGGTGTTTGCAAGCTTTAGAGGTCTAAACAGGCGGTCTATCGTGCTACAACTTACCACAGACTGGAAAGACAACGCAGATGTTTTAGATGAAGCGGCGGAACTTCTTTACTCCCACCACGGGCACATACTCAGCTATGTAAAGGGCTTAACGGAGAGGGACAGGGAGGGAATAAAGGAACTGGCTAAAGTGATTTATGACTACAGGAAAATCCAAAATCTCGGAGATGCAAGCTTTAGAGACCTACGAAAGCACATAGCCATAAGCTTGGCCATGTTTGCCCACTTTTCCCTTTCCTTTATCCAAGCATGCACGGAAGAGGAAATAGACAGGAAGCTGGCGGGCATTATTGACTTCGTGGTGGGACAGATAACACGGAACCAAGTGGGCAGGGTAGGAGAGAACATTGACTATGTGGAAGAGGTTATGGGCTTCCTCTCTAAAGTGGATGAGGCACGGGTTAAGGGTATTCAACTCAAAGGACTAAGCTTTAAGCAAGTGTGCCAGAAGATAGGCTTCACTCCATCACACAGAGTAGGAGAACTGCTTAAAAAATTCTTCTGGAAAAGCTACAAAGTGCCAAACGGAACAAGGCTGGTATTCACCCCTTCGTGTCTAATTACCAGACCGCTTCTGAACCACAAAGGAGACAAGTTTGACCCTTCAAATCCTGAAGTGTTCTACGATAAGGAAAGGCTAAGAGAACTGACGGAAGAGGAGACAGGGATTTGGCTTGAAGTGTTCAGGTTAAGGCATGGTGACAGCTGGATACCAGTTCTGGTAAGCACCTTTGAACTGGATAAGTGGCCACAGTTCCAAAAGCTTTTGGGTTCTCTCCCTGAACCAATCATTATGTTTAAACCTGAGGAAGGGAAGGACGAGGAGAAGGAAGAGGAACCCGAAGAGGAAGATTTAGGCTTTTAGGAGGAATGGCCTAATTTCTTGCGGACGGGGTAGGAACCCCCTACGGGCTACCCCCTACCCCGTCCGCCCTCGGTGGCTGACGCCACCGAGGCAGATTTCTTTTTTCTTAGGACATCCGAGAACTTTAGGACATAACGGCTATAGTCCAGCATGGCATCCTTGGGCTTTAGTCCATACTGGCTTTTGAGGGCTTCTACTACCCAGTGCTTGACCTTTCTCTTGATGGCCCTTAGTCTCTCTTTGTCATTGTATGTGTGGGCAAGGACACTATACAGCTG
>Ga0079998_110062_pt1 | contig 10454 bp, 5 predicted proteins | sample PerSpoBPS_BMetaG_FD_69201 | JGI IMG/M metagenome (GOLD analysis project Ga0079998, IMG submission 69201) | Thermal spring microbial communities from Yellowstone National Park, Wyoming, USA - Perpetual Spouter B (PS_B) MetaG (SPADES assembly)... | ecosystem: Environmental > Aquatic > Thermal... | reverse complement strand
TCTACCACCGCAAAATATATCGGGTGGTAAGTGTAGAGGATGAGGACGGCAAAAAACGGGTGGAAAAGGTTTTTCAAGGCTACGAATTACCCTTTGCTAAGGACTACCGCATAAAGCACGTTGTGAGAGGTCTAAAAGAACTTTGTTCCAAAGTTGGCGTAGAAGCCGACATAGTCTCCGCCACGCATTCGGTCTGGGTGGAAGGCGTGCCGAATCCTCTAAAGGATGGATTTGTCACCAAGCGTATTCTGACTGGAAAACCTCTACCTTTGGAGGACCTTTGGCAAAAAACGCTACCCCTCTGGCTTCCTAAAGAACTCTTCCGAAAGCCCCGCTACAGGGTGAGAAAGCCAAAAAACGAGGAAAGGGCAAAAAACGAGGAAAAGGCAAAGGACGCACGGAGGGAACTGAATAGCTTGCTTAAACCTCCATATTCTAACGTTTTCTTCGCTCTATCCAGACACGGAACCCTGAAAGCTTGCAAGAAGCTGTTGGACGCTGGCTACGAACTGCAGGATATAGAGAATGAACTCAAAGACTGCCTTGAGATACGCACAACGTCCGATGAGAAAGCCCTTGAGAACTTTTTGGCTTACCTTGAAGCGAACTACACGAAACACACCCACAAGCAAAAAAGCCCACCTAAGGAGGAAGAATACAAGGAGGAAGAACGCAAGCACGAACACTACTATGAATTTGCACCAAAGGTCAGAGAAGCCTTAGAGAAGGGCTACCGAAAGACAACGCATATAGCCCGATACTTGGGATGCACAAGGGACAGGGTTAAGAAGTTCAAAAGCTTTCTCAAAAACCACGGCTATAGCTTGGAGGACTTGCTCACCCGCTATGAGGAGGTTATAGCCTTCCTGAAAGCCCACGCAAAAGGCGGAAACAAAGCCCAACGCAAAAAAGAATGGGATAGGGAAGCTTGGCTGAAGAAAGTCCAGCGTAGAACAGCTGAATTCATCCAGCGTTGCAAGGAAGAGGCCAAAATACGCAGAGCCAAGAAGAGAGAGGAGTTAGAGGCAAAAGGTATAGACCCCGACGGCTGGTATAGCTGGTGGCAGATCCCTGTCTGGTTCTACCCTGCGGGAAGTGGGACCATAGGTAATATTCAGTTTGATGTTTTTGGTAAGGGGGTAGTTAGGGTTGGTATCGTTTTAACAAACCGTCCTTCTCAGATCAGCAAGAAACGCACAAATTCTTCTCCTCCCCCCCGGGCGGGCAGCCAGCAGCGCTATACCCCTGCTGTTCCGCTGGTGGTTCTCTTCAGAGACTACTCAACCAAGCTGAGGGATGCCCTTTATGAAGTCCTCCAAAAATACCACTCCGATGATGGGCTTCCTGTTGTCCTTGTTGTCCCGAGCAGGTTCTCTAACACAGGAAGCACCGATCTAAAGCTTACCCCCTACAAGGTTCCCCCTCGGAACTTCCGCCAGCTGTGGCAGGAGATCAGGGAAAAGTTTGGCAAGACTGTTCAAGGTCTCTCTACCCGAAACGGAGCCTTGGACTGGTTCCTCAAGGTTTGGGATCAGGTTAAGGACAAGACAACCCTTGTGTCTGTGCCTTCTACACCCTTCCCCGTCAAAGATGAAAAAACGTCTTTCCTCTCCTATCTGTTCTCTGCGAAACAACTTCTCACTAAGCAAACTGAACCTCCAGAGGAGAAGGACGAGAAGGAGGACAAACATTACCGCAAGGCTGTTCTCTCCATGGCTGAATTTTATGAGCTGGAAAGGCTTTTCCAAGCCCACCCCGATAAGAAGATTTCAGAACTCCTGCCTCACATGCCCGAGAGAGCTCGCCTGGTGCTTGAAGAGTTTAAACGGGAACTCGGTAAGGAGATTTATCATCTGTCTAAGCTCAAAGCAAAAGGAGAACTTCCCCCTCTACTGCATAAGGTAGAGGGCTTTGTCTACTTTCTGGATGCCCGCTTTCCCTGGCTCCTTCGCCTGTCTCCTGTGGTCTTCCGTAAGCTCTTTAGCAGCATCCTACACCATTACGAAAAGATCTACGGACCTGACCCTATTTTCCTTGAGCTCCGTAGGGTAGGTTCCTTTTCTGAGTTCACCGAAACTGTCTACCTACAAGAAAAACGGAAAGCTCTGAAGAACCCAGAGCCTAAGAGGGAACCCAGAAAGCTTAAGCTTCCTCCTTCCGAGGTTATAGAGGATGTCGTAAGGTTCCTTGAGGGTCGTCGTAGTCAGTTTTCAAGGCAGGAGCTGGAGGCCACTATTTACGCCGCATGGCGGAAGGTAGACAAGGAGAATGCTGATCGCTTGGCTGTTTCCCGGTATATAGACCGGTTTGAGGGTGTCCTATGGCGTAAGCTCAACAACGGGCACTACGGCCTGCTTGTTAGCTCCGATAAAGTAAGGGCGAGGATTAAGGAATACGTGCTGGAGCTGAAGCAGGCAAAGAAAAATGGGCAAGGGCAAACCTCAGCTGATGGGAATGGTTCCGTAGGCTCTGAACATTTCACGCACAACGGGAACAATGGAAACGGGAAACCCTCAGCTGATGGCACTGGTTCCTTGGGCTCTATCTCTTTGCCCACCAACGGAAACGGAAAATACGATATAGACCAAATCATCCGCACCCTTGAGGAAAAAGGTAGCGTGGTTGTTCCACCGCAGTGGGTGCACGAAATAGTCGGAGAACTCCGTAGAAGAGGGTTCTCTGTGAACCATTGGACAACTACTGGGCTTATTGAACTTGTGGGTGGAGATGATGAAATCCCATTTTAGGAGGGAACCATGCGGATATTTAACCCTGAAGAACTGTTTTATCACTCTGTGGTGGTAGACTTGGAGACCACTGGGCTTTATGCGGGAGAAAGCCAGATCCTCCAGCTGTGTGCTATAAAGCCCACACCCAGAGGACCTGTGGTCTTCAACCGCTATATCTACGCTGAGGAAAACCCAGCTTACTGGGTAAACCGTATAGACCCTGAGAGCCTAAAGAACTGCCCCACGGAAAGGGAAGTTCTCCAAGAGTTCTGGGCTTTCATCCAAGACAGAGATTTCATTGTCTCCTATAACGCCGCTTTTGAGATGCACTTTTTGGAAGAAAGGTCGGAACTCCACCAGCTCCCGCACGGGAACCATGCCTACATTTGCCTTATGGAAACCTTTTCAGACTTCTTTTCTACTGGCTGGAAAAAGCTTCCTGTGGCTGTCCGTAGGTGCCTTGGTATAAGACCCTCTAAATGGCACGATGCAGAAATGGACGCTTACCTTGCCCTTAGGCTCTTTAGCTTTTTCTGTTTCCTTGACCGTCCTGTTCAGCTGGAACCAATTTTTCCAAAGCTTTTTCGTATCAAAGCTGTAAGGTTGAAGGAAAAGAAAGAGCCTGTGCTAATTGAGTGGGAGTGGGAAGATGAAGAACTGCCTTTTTGAAGGAAAAATAACTTAACAGGAGGGTTGCAACATGGCAAAAGAACTTAGAGACATTTTGCCCAACTTTGTGCATCAGATGGCACTTGACCTTTTCAATGAAAGCTTCTTTCCTTGGTGGGAGGAATATTTGGCACAGTATGCGGCAGTTCTGTTTATGCTTACTGAGATAGCCATGTCGGATAAAAAGGAAGAAGAGGAGAAAGCGGTAAGATACGTCCAAGAATACTTGGATAGCCGGAAGATCTCAGACTGGGAAGAATACAAAGACCTTGATTGGCTACATTTTCATCTCTCAAGCATCGTAAAAATACTGCGCTGGGAAGAGGAAAGGAAAGGGAAAGGTATCAAGGGCGTCTTACCCGACCTTGCTAAAAGAATGGCGGAGGATTTTGAGGACGAGGACTTGGATTGGCTTGAGGGCTTAGCATTATATGTGGAAGTTTTGGGTGCACTTCTTACTATAGGCATGGAAAAAGAACCACAAAAAGAGGAAAAGGCAGTAAGACTTGTGCAAGCCTTCCTAAATGGCGTAGGTTTTAAATCCTTAGGAAAATGGGCATTACTTAAGTGGCTTCGCCACCAGCTTTCAGGCTTTACAAGAGGGAAGACAGATGTATAGAGCGAGGTCGTTCTAAAGATGCAAAATTGAAGGTTTCTTGGAACGTGATATATTTTTGCCTCTGAAAGGTTTTTAGTTAGCTTTCCATCCATGGTTAACTACGTTTTTACCTTTGCTTCCAGACTTGGTTAACTTTTCGTTGGTTAACTCTATCCCTACGGGTTAACTACCTCTTTTACATTTTCCTCCAACTTAGTTAACCTTTTTAGCGAAAAGTGGTAAACTGCTGTGGACGGATTAATAATTATTTGCAAATTATTCTCATTTAGCCAGTGGGTTAACTAAGTTTGAGTTAGATGGTGATAACTTAGTTAACCCGCAAAGGCTTTCTACGAGGTGAGAAGGCTAAAATATTGTCTATGCAAAGCACAACGGAGAAGGGTAGGCTGTTAGAAGTAGCCACAAAGCTTTATCTTGAAAATCAAGGCTATACCGTCTATTTCTGGCAAGAGTGGGCATCTCAAAAGGGTCTTCCCTTGCAGGACACAGGCATAGACCTTGTGGCGGAGAAGGATGGTGAAGTTTATGCTGTTCAATGTAAAAACTGGAGTAAAAAAGTCTCTTGGATGGATGTGGGAACTTTTGTGGGTTCCCTTTTGCGAAGAGACATTAACTTCAAGGGTGGCTATTTGGTGGCCACATCTATAAGCAAAGAAGTAGAAAGGGAAATAGAGAGACTGGGTAAGAAGATTATTCCCGTTTCTGCGGATGAACTTAGTGAGTATTTAGACCAAGCTAAAGCCCTTTTAGAAGGAAAGCCTCTAATAAAAGAGAAGAAACAGCTAAGACCCTACCAAGAACAAGCTGTCCAAAGCGTCCTTGAGGGTTTTAAGTCCCACGATAGAGGAAAACTCATTATGCCGCCCGGAACAGGAAAGACCTTAGTAGCCCTGAGGATAGCGGAAAGCTTTGGAGTGGGAAAGCTTATTCTGTTCCTTTGTCCATCTATAGCACTTTTAGACCAAAGCATAAAGGCATGGTTCAGAGATAGCGAACTTCCTATCCATGCCTATGCGGTGGTTTCCGATAAGGGCGTGGGAAGGGATGATGAACTGAATAGCAGAAGTCTTCTTTCTTTCCCTGCCACCACTTCAGCAGAGGAACTTCTCAGGGCTTTTAGGCTTGAGGAAGACAAGCTGAATGTGATTTTCTCCACCTATCAGTCATTAGATGTTATAAAAGAAGCCCAGCAGAGAGGTCTTCCTGAGTTTGACCTAATAATATGCGATGAAGCCCACAGAACTGCAGGAGTTAGCAAAAGGGAAGAAACTAACTTCAAGCTTGTTCATAGCAATGAAAACATCAAAGGCAAAAAAAGACTTTACATGACCGCCACGCCTAAGGTCTTTGATGTAGGGCAAGAGGATAAGGAAAAGCTGGAGGAGAACCTTGTGCAAATCTTTGATATGAACGATGAGGAGATATTTGGACCCACATTCTTTGAATACAGCTTCAGAAGGGCTATAGAGGAGGGCTATCTCTCTCCCTACCGCATTGTGGTAATGACTGTGGATAAAAAGGAAGTTCAAGAGAAGCTATACGAATATCTCATGTCTCAAGGTAGCCTAAGCATAGACGATACTACCAAGCTTGTGGGACTTGGAAAGCTTATCAAGGGAGAAGTCCACAACGAAGACGGCACACCTCTGAACCTTTTAATCAAAAGAGGGATAGTCTTTGTGAATAGAGTGTCCAAGTCTAAACGGGTTGCGGAGGATTTTGAAGCGGTTTTCATAGAATACTTTGGCACCCAATCTCCTGCGGAGGTGCAGCACATAGACGGCAATATGTCCGTGTTTGAAAAGAGAAGGAGGATTAACTGGCTTAGAGAGGGTGGAGAAAAAGCCCACATTCTCACCAATGCTAAGGTTCTCACTGAGGGTATAGATGTTCCAGCTTTGGACTTCGTAGCCTTCTTTGACCCAAAGGAAAGCGTCGTAGACATCATCCAAGCCCTCGGAAGGGTAGTCAGGAAAGCGGAGAACAAAGAGTTTGGGCTTGTGTTTATTCCACTGGTTGTCTCTACAGACAAGGAGAACATAGACGAACAAATAGAGAGGACTTCCTACAAAACCCTCTGGCAGGTCTTAAATGCGGTTGCATCTCTGGACAGTGCCTTCCAATCCCAGATAAGGGTAATCCTCATAGAGGATGGGAACCGCACAAGGGAGGTAGACCCAAACAGAGAACGTGTGATTATACTGGATAGAGGAAATACCCAACCAAGCTTTTTTGAACCCATAAGGAAGTATCTCTCCACCAAGATAGTGAGAAGCTTTAGGCTTGGTGCTATCTTTCTCAGGGATTGGGCACAGGAGACCGCAAAGACCGCTAAAGACCTCAAATACCATGTCCAGATTGCCCTTGAGAAAGACCTAAGCTTCAGGCAAAAGTTTGAGGAACTACGGAGGGCACTTACTACCCTTCTGAACGAAAGCATCTCAGACCAAGACGCCATAAACCTCATAGTCCAATACATCCTCACCAAGCCCATATTTGATGCAGTCTTTGAGCACAAAAGCCACGTAGATGAAATCCTTGACAGCATCTTTGAATACTTCAAGCACTTTCTACAGAACAACATCAGAGAGTTAGACAAGTTTTATGAACAAGTCCAAGCAAAGGCAAGCGGGCTAAGAAACGAAGAGGAAAGGCAGGAGTTTTTGAGACACTTATACACAAACTTTTTCAGCGTAGCCTTCAAAGAGACCACCGATGAAGTGGGAATAGCCTACACGCCTGTTCCCTTGGTCTCTTTCATAGTCAAGTTTGTGAACTGGTTAACTCAAAAGCACTTTGGCAAAAGTTTAGACGATGAGGGCGTGGTTCTTCTGGAGCCCTTTGCGGGCATGGGCACCTTCATAAGCATTGCCATAGAGAATATGGACCCTCAAAAGCTGGAGGAAAAACTTCAGAGGAAAGAAATCTGGGCTAATGAGATCCTGCTACTTCCCTACATGGCAATGGTTAAAAATGTAGAAAGCACAATAGCCAGAAAGACAGGAAAGCACCTTCCCTTTGAGACCGCCCTCTGGACAGACAGCTTTTCTCTGATGGAAAAGCTATATGAGAAGCAAGCACCCAAGCTTCCTATGATTATTCCTGAGAAATTCAAGGAGTTAATAGATTCCCAGCTAAAGGCAAAGGTAAATGTGATTATTTCCAATCCACCATGGAGGGCAGGAAGGGAAAATGAAAATGTGGGAAGGCGAAATGTGGAGTATAGGAACCTGAGAATGAGAATTGGACAGACCTACGCAAAGTATGCCAAGCAATTGGGTGCGACCCTTGTAAATAGCCTATACGATACATATATCCAAGCCCTCAGGATGGCAAGCGATAGAATAGAGGAGGGAGTTATAGGCTTTGTTCTCAATAACGGATGGTTAAAGGGTTTGGCAGGAAGAGGCGTAAGGAAAGCTTTAAGTGAGGAGTTTACAGAAGTCTATGTCTATGACCTAAAGGGAGATGCAAGGACAAGGGAAGAGGAAAGGAGAAGGCAAGGGGAAAATGTTTTTGGAGACCAATCCCGTGCGGGCGTGTGTTTGCTGTTTTTGGTGAAAAAGAAGGACAAAAAGGGGCTTGCCAAGATATACTACGAAGCGGTTAGAGACTATGCCACAAAGGAGGAGAAGTTTGCGGAACTGAGAGAATGGGAAGACAAACCCGACCAAATCCCATGGCAGGAGATAACTCCAAACAAAAGCCATGACTGGATAGACCAAGGCGAGGAGGAATTTGAAAACTTTGTGAAGCTGGGGGATAAGGAGAATAAAAACGATATTACGGTGTTTGATGAATATTCTTCAGGTTTGATGACTGGCAGAGATGCCCATGCTTATAACTTTTCAAAAGCTGACCTCAAAAAGCATATGGAAAGACTTATAGCCACATTCAATGAACACTTGGAAAGGGTGCGTAGCGGAGAGATAACACCCAATAATGTGGAAGAGAAGATAGAAAGAGACCAAAGGAAGATAAAGTGGGACGGCACTTTAAAGGGTTGGTTGTTCAGGCTCAGGGAAAATCAGAAGTTTAAAGCCGATAGAGTGTTTCCTGCTTTCTATAGACCATTTGTTCCAATGCAAGTGTATTTTGATAGAGTGTTTAACAATAGCGTATATCTCCTTCCCTCTATCTTCCCAACGCCCGATGCAGAGAATTTGGCAATTGTGGTAAGCGGTGTAGGAAAAGGAAGAGTTTTTGATGCTTTCATTACCACTAAATTAGTGGATAGATGCTTTCATACCAATACCGTATTCCTATTCCCTCTCTACATCTACACTGAAGTGAAAACCCTTTACGGCACAGTTTCTCAAAAGCAGGATAACATCCCAGACCAAGCCCTAAAGCTGTTCCAAAAAGCCCTAAACGACCTTAGCATTACAAAGGAAGACATTTTCTATTATGTGTTTGGCATGCTTTCTACTCCCTCTTATGTGGAAAGGTTTAGAGAAAATCTCAGCAAAGAACTTCCAAGGGTGCCTATTCTTGATAGTTTCTGGGAAATCTCAAAGCTTGGAAGAGAGTTGGCGGGCTTGCAGCTTGCCTACCAGCGGTATGTGTGGGCGGTGGTAATGAAGGAGGAAAAAGAAGACCTCCCTGAGTATTCAGATTTAACCGTAGTAGCCGACGAAAATGCCCTTAAGGAGTATGTAGAAAGGGTAAGGCTTGATAAAGAAAACAGGGAAATTCTAATCAACGGAAAGGTTAAGGTGCAGGGCATCCCTGAGTTTGCCTTTGAGTGTAGGGTAGGGAACTATCCACCTATCAGATGGGTAAGCGAGTATTTAGTGAGAGAAGAGGACAAGGACACGGGCATTGTTTGGGACCCAATGCTAAGGGTAGAAGAGTTTGTGGATATAGTGAAGAAGCTTATTGCCTTCTCAGGGAGGTGTTTGGAGATAAAACAGCAGATGAGGGAGGTTTATGAGGGTTCTAATCCAGTTAAGACTGTGTGAGCCACGGCTTGTATTCTATAATTTGCTGGAAAGTATAAGGGCATTCCTGAGGGAAATCTTCTTCTTTTGGAAGCTTACCTTTGAAGTAAGTTAGAACCAACGTTTTGTTTTCAGGGTTCTCAAACCAGTCCACTAATGCACGAACTGAGAGTTTCCAAGCACGATGAAGAGTAGCTTTGTCTTGGGCTATTGCTTTTAGAGAAGGACTGTCTTCAAAAAGGCCTTCAAGTTCTCTTCTTGCCCTGCTAACTTCCTCCACCCAATCATACATCTCTGGATGTTCTCTGAAGTTCTCCCACATGTAAAGCCCTTCCATAACCCTTACCATCTGCCTTAACATGGCTATATACAAGCTTCTTCCCATACCCTCCAACTCCTCTAAGAGGTTTTCCCAGTCCACGAGGTTATACTCTCTGTTTTTGAGAAGCTTGAGGTTCTCCTGCACCCACAGGTAAAAGTCTTTTTCGTAAAGTTCCTTCAAGCTTTGGGCTTTTAGTTCCATGAGTTTTAAATATAAGTCCTTCTTCTGTCTTACCCTACATTGGAAGTTGTAGGGTAAGAACTCTAAATCTGCTAAGACACCTCTTGTTCATACCCATGTTTTCTAAAATAAAGTTTGAAGGGGGTGCTGAAATGTGTGTAATCATCTATAAGCCAGAAGGGGCTATTGTTAGCGACAAGCTATTTGAAAGGTGTTGGGAGTTGTTTCCTCATGGCGGCGGATATGCAGTTTGGGATAATGGGAGATGGGTGTATGAGAAGGGCTTTATGGACAAAGATAGGTTTTATGAGGCGGTCAAAGACTTTATTTACTCAAAGCACACAAGGGTAGTCCTACACTTCAGGCTTGCTACAGAAGATGCAGAAGGAAAGAGAAACATCTTGCCAGAATTTACGCATCCCTTTGAAATTCAGCTTCAGGATACAAAAGCCTTGCTATTTGTTAATGGGCGGTTTAGCGAGAGTTATAAAGGCATTGTGGGGGCACCGAAGGTGAAACGGTTCGTAGAGGACATAAACCAGCTAAAGCTTACGAGGAAGCAATATGAAAAGCTTTTGGAAGAAGACGGGCTTCTGGAAGGCTTACTCCGATACAGAGGAGAAAGGGCAAGACTTCTAACGCTTTTTGAAGAAGACAAGGAACCCTTCTTTAGCCCTAATCCTCCGAAAGGATGGATAGAATACGATGGGCTGTTGCTTTCAAGGAAAGTCTTCAGTTTGTAGGTTGTCAGAAAATGCCAGAAGGTGGGTTATAGTATATAAGGGTATGGTAGCAGTTAGGGAGGAAAACAGGAAAGGGAGCCTTCCTAACAAGGGAGGGCTTTCTCTGAGGGGTCTTTTGGCCCCTTATTGCGAGGAGGTGGCCTAATGGCTTACCTCTTCGTGTATGGCACCCTTAAAAGGGGTGGATCAAGGCACAGCCTCTTAAAGGGCTGTCCTTTTTTAGGGCATGCCTTTGCAAAGGGCTTTGCCCTT
>Ga0079998_108176_pt1 | contig 10470 bp, 7 predicted proteins | sample PerSpoBPS_BMetaG_FD_69201 | JGI IMG/M metagenome (GOLD analysis project Ga0079998, IMG submission 69201) | Thermal spring microbial communities from Yellowstone National Park, Wyoming, USA - Perpetual Spouter B (PS_B) MetaG (SPADES assembly)... | ecosystem: Environmental > Aquatic > Thermal... | reverse complement strand
CCCTCACGCCGCTCCTAAACGCATCCTCGCTAAGAACCCCCCACCTGGCGCCCAGGGCGTTCAGCGCAAGCTCAATCCTCCTCAAGTCCTCCCTAAGGGCAGTCTCGACCCTTTTCAGCTCCTCCTTGGTGGCCATCTTCTCCTCAACTATGCCTAACCTCTCCTCCAATCCCTCAACCCTTTCCTCTAATTTGCCAATACTTTCCTCGACTCTCCTCAAGTCGTCCTTGGTGGCTAGGTTTTGCCAAGGCATCAGCTTAGCTAAAGCCTCGTAGACGATCTCCGGCTTAGCCGTGAGGACTTCCACTAGGATCTCCGGATGCTCCATCAAAACCCGCTTGATCTCCTCAGCCAAGCTCACATACAAACGGGGCAGTAAAGTTATAAATTTTGCCGTTAGAGGTTCAAACCCGGTCACTGAACATTAAGAGCGTTGTGTCTACATTTGTTGGTCTTGGGATCATGAAGTGATTTTGTGGCGTTAGTTGCTTTAATGAGACACCCATAGCTACGGCTTTACTTTGGACATTGAGTTACTACGTTGGCACATATGGTACGCAGAACGTGACGAAGTTAATCGTGGCGAGCCTCCTACGCCGTGTAGGTATGCGATGAACCTGAGCACCTCCGAGTCATTGCTCGCTTTAAGCGGTACAACAGTTGGGTCAGCGTTGACCATGACCAAGCCCAGCTGGGAACGCGGTCAACACATGGGTGCTAACACCCCCGTATCTTGTCAGCCGTGAAGACCCAGCTCGGTGAGTTGCTGGGTCCCTGGGATATGATAACCACTATCTACCGAAGTTCCTACAATCCTAACGAAGCGAGCCAATATTGCGGCCGGGGTTTGTAGGAACAGGTGTGCTCCCATCAATCACGACAATCAAGTTCCTAGTCCTCTTACTTAGAATCCTCAGGAGGGCTATTATGTGGAACCACTATTGGAGGACCTCATCCTCAAAACACGCTCAAGTCTATGCCTACTGATTTACCCCCAAGCTCACCACCCACTATCCTCCGTATCATTGGGTGGGCCTCCGAATCAACCATCCAATGCCTACTAAATTAAGTCTCCTAATGTTTGGTTAACTAGTTTAAGAGGGGGTTTCAACGCCGAAATCCTCCATCGACCCAAGCCTCGAGGTCCCAATACGACGTTGTCAGTGTGAATCTCAATAATACGAGATATACTGATCCTAAATGATACATATAAAATCTCCTAATGGATGTAGATATTGGCGTGAAGGAGTTAGAGGAGAAGAGGGAAGAGGAATGCTTGCAGTACCCACGTATCGTGGGTGTTTTATCCAGTATTATAAAGAGCCATAATAGGGTTCTTGTTTATGGTTCCAGGGACGTCGGGAAATCCCTATACGTAAGACTGGCCGTGCTAGATCTGGCTTATCAGTTAAGTGTGGCGTGCGAAAAGAAGCCGGAACAGAAGGAGTAGAGGCAGGAACAGGATAGACGTGAGCAGAAGGAGGAAAAACGATACTTACCGGTGTTTCTACAATGTCCAATTACCGCTGATGTTGTGCTACGATTAGTGAATCTTGCACGTTTCCATACTGAAAACATCCCGTTGTTGCCTCATTACGACATAGAGCCAATAATTGTGCTAGACGATGCGCACCTGTGCAGTGATGAGGATTTAGTTAGGATTAATTCGCAATTACCGGATACTAGGCTCGTATTGATTGTACCATCAACCGCAATTGGAGGACGGCTTGAGTTGAGGAAGTCTGATTATAATTCCATTAAAGTCCTGCCGCTAAGGTTCGTTGAAGTGGCAGAAATGATGGATAAAAACATCCGAAATTTCTTAAGGGAAAAACATTTACAGGGATGCAAACGCATAGACAATTTAAGAAACATCGATATAGTTCGCGAATTTCTCGAGAGTCTTCGCGAATCTCTCGATCGTAATAATCGTGATGGTTACGTCTTTTTAATGCGGCTGTTTAGGTGCTACCTAATTTGTGGTGGTACTGCACATGGTATCAGGTGCGTAAATGATTGCTTAAATAATAGAAAGTCAGAGGGCTTTAGCCATACGTTCTTTAGGACTGTGGAGGAGATTCTTGAGGATGCAAGGGTATACGGTAGGTATTACGGGGGAATTAATTACGTGCTATTCCAAGTAGCTCTCCAAGCTGTTATGATGTATTTTGCGGAGAAGGTAATGGAGAAGGGCTTAGAAACTAACCAAGAGAGTCTTCTTGGTGAGGTTATTAACAAGGCGCAAGAAATTTCATTATGGTGGAATATAGGACGGGGACGCGAGGATCCGCGTAACGCCGTATCATATGCCATTACGTATTTAGATAATAGTGGGGTTATTATAGGAATAAAACGTTACAAAGCACAAAATATGGTTAAGTACGTATTCACAGACCCCAGGTACTTAATCGGTGCATACCTATACTATACGCACATGGTCGGTAATAAGGAATATCCAAGTGTGTTTAGTGAGGTCCTGGGGGCCATTAATGACTTAATGCCAATAGAGCCTAAACGGCAAGCTCAAATGAAGCTGGAAACCAAGGACTTAAGCGCCGAACTTGGGCATTACCTTGAAGCCATTACATTGTCGAACCTAGCCCTTGGTGCCTACGCAATGAGCGTCTCGTGCGGTAGGCCTGAGAAGGATAGGCCACCATTGAGTAAATACGTTAATTACGTCAAGACAGATTTATACGAAATTGACGCCCTCATAAAGGTTGGGCACCGCTACGAGAAACGCGGCAAAGTAAACCTAGGAATTCTCTTCGAGGTCTCGAGGAGCTTTGATGAAAAACACCTTAATAAATGTAAGAGGGCTCTCGATGATATTAGTAAGACTTTAAAAGACGTCAATGTTTCGTACTGCATCTACGCGACGCTGGATGGGGACAAGGTAGATCTTCGCAATGACAAGGTCATCGTTGCGCCATTACCCCTCGCATTACTCTTGTTTTAGTAAATTTCGAGTATAAATCCTAATTGAGGACCGACTTATTAGGTATGCCACAGGTGTGCTTGCTACTCCTCGATGCATGTTCTTAATGAGGCGTTTGTGTATATTGTCTTTTATACATCTTACGTACCTCGTTAGTTCTCCTCATGCCTTTGGCAATTGATGATGCTTGATAAGTATATAGAATCCGCCAGGTGGGCTTGATGCCATGGCAACGACGGTGTCTATCGTTACGGTATTTCCGGCCTCGCTGATTAAGGTGTCTACGTCGTATATGGGGCTTGTATTTGATTGCACTGCTTGAGCTTGAGAGTTGATAAGTTGTAGATGGTTATTTATCGCGTCTTCAGCCGGCTGGGTTCCGCCGCCTTACAGGTCGACGCCTGCAGTTGCGGCAACAATGCGTGGCGATTTGCCTAAGATCCCTGCCTTCTTCTGGCGTTGTATTTGTACTCTATGCCGCGGACCGTCTCAAGCACCCACTCTTTTTGGAACTGGGCGAAGTGCTGGCATGTCAGCTCCACGCACCTGTCGCCGTCGGTGTAGGCGATGCAGACTATGTACCGGTCTGGGAACCGGGAGGCGAAGTCTATCTCGTTGGCCGTGAAGGATATGGGGTCGTCGCGCCTCCCCACCCACTTCCCCTTCACCTCAACCACATACGTCTGACCCCCCTTGGCCACCACCATGTCGAAGGGCCGCGGCACGCTGGCGTAATCCTCCCTAACGGCGTAGCCGTTCTGCGCCAGCCAAGCCTTGACGCAGCTAGCCGCGGCGAGCTCGCTCCGCATGATGTTCCGGCTCCTCTTCACCTCCTGCCACACCAGCTCCTCAAAGCCCCCAGCGGCGACCTCCACGCCCAACACCCTCGCCCTCACGACCCCCGCCACTCTGTACCGCGGCGCGCCGACGTGCAGAAGGCTCCGCACCTTCTCCAGGTAGGGCTTTAGGCGGCTGAGCCAGACCTCCTCGTGGATCTTCCGCTCCACCTGGCTCCGCTCGTCTTCCTTCACCTCGCCCCGCTCCTCCTCCACGGCGTCCCACGGCACCTCCGCCTCACGGTGGAGAGCCTCCGGCACCTCCCTGCTCCGGCTTAGCGGAGACGCGAGGCGCACCAACATGCGCTCTCTATACAGCGGCGCGCCGTCGGCTAGGTACTCCACGTAGGCCACGTAGTACCCCCCGCCGGGCTCCGCCCGCCTCCCCGGCAGAGGCCCCAGCTTAGCCTCCAGCCCCTCCTCCACCAGCTGCCTAAGCTTCCACCTAATCTTCTCCCTCTCCCTCATAATGGCCTCGATCTTCTTTTTAAGCGCCTCCAGCCGCCCGCCGGCGGCCGCCTCGTACACCTCTGCCTCTGTGAGAAACGCCGCGGACCCCACCTCAAGAACTCTTCTAAACGTGTCTTCGGCAACTTCATACACCTCAAACTCGCCGTAGCTCTGAGGCGGCAGAGCCCTGAGCGAGATCTCATACAGCTTCTCCAGAAGGGAGAGGTACATGTCGAACTCGTCCCTCTCGGCGGCCGGCGTCTTCAACACCATGTCCACCACGTATACGGGATCCGCCCTCTGGCCGAACCGCCATATCCTCCCCACCCGCTGGACGTGTCTAGTGGGGCTCCACACCACCTCGTAGTTAACAACCACGTCGAAGCTCTGCAGGTTGACGCCCTCCGACATTATGTCCGTGGAGATGAAGAGGGCAGTCTCGTGGCCCTCCGCCAGAAGCGCCGCCTCTCGGCCCACGTCTATCTTCTCTCTGGCCCGCGACGTGGCGTACATGATGCCCAGCCGGCCGCAGTCGGCCCTCGCGAAGCCGTCCCCCGAGTCCACCACCCTACAGCCCGAGGCGAAGGCGTTGAAGAGGTACTCCGCCGTCGTGGCGTACTCGGTGAAGACCAAGATTTTGCGGCCCCCCAAGACCTCCACCAGCCTCCTCAACGCGGCGAGCTTCCTATCGGAGGCGGAGGCGAACCTCTCTGCATACGCCGCCAAATCCCTCCACCCCGCCACGTTGCCTATACACGCGTCGAGCTCCCCCTCCTCAAGGGCCTCCTCGTCGCACCTCCCCCCGACCACCCGGCCCAAGGTCTTGAAGAAAGAGACGGGGCTCGACATGGCCCTCTTCTCCACCACAACCCTCACAATGGGCTCCACGTTGGCTTTTTTCAGAAGGCTGAGCACCACGTACAGCGCCTGCGCCTCCTCCCTAGAGGCCTTCACCTGCACCACCCAGTACCTTATGGAGGGGAAGATCCTCTTACCCTCGTACTCCTCCACATCCTTCTTCTCCCTCCTGACAACGACGTCGACCAGAGACGTGAGGAACTGGAAGTCCCTCTCGTCGCCTGTGTGCGGGGTGGCGGTCAAGAGGAGACAGCCGCCCGCCGCCTTGCAGAGGTGCGAAAGCCGCTTCCTCTGCGTCCCCAGCCTGATCTTATGCGCCTCGTCCACCACCACGAGATCCCACCGGATGCGGCTCAGCGCCTCGAGGTACTCCGGCATCTTCGCCCTATCCAGCGTGACAAGGTACACCCTGTGGCCAATGGGGAACTCCGGGTTCTCCACGGCGAAGTGGGGGACGTCGAACCGCCGGAGCTCCTCCTCCCACTGCCCCAACACGGCGCGGGGCACCACCACCAAGACGTGGTTGACGCGACCGATCTCCATTAACGCCTTGACGAGGAGAAGGGCTTGGATGGTCTTCCCCAGCCCCACGTCGTCCGCCAGCAAGACCCGGGGCCGCGCCAGCCAGAGGGCGTCAGACACAAAATCCAGCTGGTGCCTGTACAGCTCCTTCCCCGCCGACTTGAGGATCTCCACTAGAGAAGTCACGGCAGGACCTCCCGATACGCCTTAGCCATCTTGGCAAAGGCGTCCACCACCCGCCTGCAGCCGCCGCCCCCCGACCTGCAGAGCCACAGCCGGTAGAGCAGGGCATCTGCGATCAGCGCCGTCTCGTGGAGCCGGAGAGACGCGGCGAGGAACTCCGCGTCGCCGGGCGGAAGCCCGCCCCTCCTCGCCAGGAGGTAGACAAGCGCCCTCTCAAACGGCACCCTATCCCTAAACACCAGCACCCCCTCCCCCTCCTCCACGTGCCTGCCGAACTCCCAAGGCCAAAGCCTCCGCAGAAACCCAGCCACCTCCTCCAGCGGCACGCCAACCTCGAACCTGCCCTCAGCCGCAACCACAGCCACCCGCCGAGGCCCCCTCCTCTTGATCAACATTCCTCCTCCACCTCCACCTCGTACTTGAGGGGCCTCCCCTTGAACCTCTGAACCATGTCCTCGTCCACCGCCGCCGGTTGCTTGAACCTAAACACGGCGTCTACGGCAGGCGACACGTCTTGCACCGCCCGCAGAAGCCTAAGAGCCCTGTTCCTGGCCTCGGCGCCTGAGACTGTAAACTTCGCGTTTAGGCTAAGCTCCGTCTCCGGATCCGCCTTCCTCGCCCCCACCTCAAAAACAAAGACAAGCCCCCTCCCGGCGAAGTAGTTCAACAACGCCTCGGCGTCCTGCACAGAGGTCGCCTGAACCGCCCTCAACACGTCGCCCGGGCCCACCTCGAACTTCGTCACCCCCCTCCTGCACCTCCCCCTAACCTTAATCGTGACGGTCTTCCTGTCCCGCGCCCCGTCTCTAAACACCCCCTCCACCTCAAGGGCATACGCCCCCGGCTCCGCCGGCGCCTCCACCTCAAAGACGTAGCGCCGCCCCGACACCCCCTCCTCCCGCTCCTCAGCCCACACGTTCAGCCTGTACTTCACAGCCAGAAGGTCGTCGGTAGCCACCACCTCCACCACAAGCCGGGAGCCCGGCCCCCGCTCCACCACCGGCGCAGGCGCCCCGTCCACCCTCACATCGATGCCCCTCTGAAGCACCTCCTCCACGACCCTGCCCTCGGTGAGAAACGACCACTCAGACCGCGCCGCCAGAACCTCGTCCACAGCCCTCTTAACCTCCTCCCCGCTCGGCCTCCTGTACACCACGTAGAGCCGCGAAGACCCCGTGGAGAGCTGAGCCAGCTGCCTCAGAAACGCCTCCACAGCCCACTCCTGGAGCCGGCCCCGCCACATAAGCGGCGCCACCCCCGTGTCCTTGTCCAGAGGCGGAACCTCGCAACCAGACTTAGAAAGCCACCTCACAGACCCATCCACCTCAAAGAGACACCTACACCCGGCGCAGTAGTCCCGCACAGCCTCCACAAACTCGTCAAAAGATATCGGAGCCGCCGGCAGGCGCTCGTTGAAGAGATACACGCTCCAGAGGTCCCCCAGCTTCTTGAAGCCGCCCCACTCCACCACGTCCTTCTCAAACAGAGACCTCACCACCTGCGATATGAGGTCAGCCCTCCGCCTGGCGACGTCCGTGAGGTACTCATCCAACCGCCTGGCCTCGACGTCGGCGAACCCCGCCGCCACCCTCCGAAGCCACGTATACGCCACGTTTTTCAGCGACGCCTTCGCCCTCTCCCTCCAACGCTCAACCCTAGAGCGGAGCAGCTGCTCCATCTCCCGCTTCAGCCGCTCATCCCCCTCCTCCCCGAGGAGGTCCGGGAAGTACATGGGGAGGTTACCCAGAACCTCATCAACGGCCTTGACAACCTGGCCAAGGGCCACCGCCCCCTCCCTAACGCTGGAGACGTTCACCAGCCTAGAGAGCAACTCCCTGGCGTCCGGGGGGAGCTCAGCCCTGTCGTCACGCCTAACCACAAACAAGTTGTTGCGCCGCCTCGGCACGCCGAACTCCAGGAGGTCCACCGCGAGGACGGACTTGTCCACCTCCTCCAGCGCCTTCTGCCAGGCGTCCCGCGCCGACACCACCCTGACCTTGCCCAACGTCTTCTCCCCAGGGCCCGAGATGTAGACCGCCGAGAAGGCGCCGGCCCTCTCCCTCAGCAAGCTGGCCACCTCATCCGCCACCACCTCCCAGCCGTCCTCGTCGGAAAACTTGCCCATTGCCTCCCTAATCGCATACGCCTCGTCGCCCACGAACCAGTAGAGGTACCTATCCCCCAGCCTCGCCACGTGCAGACCCACGTCGGTCACCCGAGCCAACACGTCCCTCACATCCACAGGCCTCACGTCAACCCCGTTGTAGGCCCCCAGCACCAAGTCGTCCTCCGTCGGGTAGAGCACCGCCACCGGGAGGAGCTTCGCCAAGAAAGTAACAAGCAGGATATGCCTAAGGACGGAGACGGCGGCCTTCCCGCCCGCCTTCTTGACGTCCTCCTCATACAGCGACAACAAGCGGCTCCAATACTCGGCGTAGGGCCCCCCGATGATGAGTAGCTCCCTCGGCTCTGGGAGGTGGGCGAAGGTCACCAGCTCGCCCGACGCCGCGTTCAGATAGGCGCGGGACAGCGTCCGCAGAAGCTCCCTCGTCAGCTGAACCCTGGTACGCTCCGCCACAGACTCGTCAGCCAGCCTAAGCAACACGTCAAGAAACACCGGGTTGAACGGGTACGAATCCTGAAGCCTCCTCTCGAACTCGGCAAGCTTCTCATCCCGCACCACCCCCCTCAACGGGGCCAGATCCACGCGGACAGGCTGGACACCGGCCCACCGCCTAAAAACCAAGGCGATGTTCCTCACAGTGTCGAGAGCCACCTTCACGTGGTTCATCCTCTGCACCACGAAGAGAGAAGACGACGCCTCAGTCGCCGGGCGCGACTCCGGGAAGAGGGCGTAGGACACGAAGAGGTAGGCTCCCCGGCTTTCAGAAACCACCTCCGCAAGCGTCTGTAGCCACGGCACGAAGCCGGCCCTCTCGTCGAAGTACTGAGCCTCATCGAAAACCACCACAAGCGGCGAGTTCCGCCTCACCACATCCCTCAGCCCATCCTTCGTGCGGGAGCTCCACAGCTGAGCCGCCACAGCCTCAGGCTCCCGGTCGTGGCGGAAAACCGCCACGTTAGGCACCCGCTCAAGGGTGGGCGCCTCAAGCTCAATGCCGAACTCCGCCAGATGTCTCCTCACACACTCCCCGCTCCCCTTACACCTCCTATACAGCGCAACGACGTGCAGGACAAAGGCCAGGAAGTGCGACTTGCCCGCCCCAAAGAGAGCCGGGAGCAGGTAGATCTGCGGCTCCCCCGACGCCAAGCGGCGCAAGAAATCCTCCACGTACTGCCTGAACCCCGGCGTCACGTAGGTCACCCTCAGAAAAGACTCCGGCAGACAGTAAAGCTCGTGCTGAGGCGCCGGCCGCCCGTTCAAGAAGAGGGCCCTGTACACTTCGTAGACGTCAACCGCCGGGCTGACCCTCCCCTCCGCGAGAAGCTTTACAAAAGACATATAGAGCTGTAAACCCCACTATTTTACAATTTCGTTATTACAGCAGACGAAAGCCCTGCCCTTCAAGGCGGGGATCGGGAGAAAGTTTCAAAGATAGGCGCTTCTATGGTTAGGCCCCTTGCTGGGGGTGGATGACCCGCGGTGCTGGGTAGCTCCATGACCCCGGCCCGAGGAGTCGTCGAAGGCCGGGCGAGGGCGCCTGTGAGCCGCCCTAGGGGGAACCCCTTGGGCGGGGAGGAGGTCAGAATTTCGTCACCGCTACTACTCCAACCCACCTGCCGCCCTCGCCAGCTTCACGTCGGGGTCATCCTCGTCGAGGATGCCCGCCTTGGCCAGCTCCGCCAGCGCCTTGGCGAGGGCCAAAGTCTCCTGCCTAGCCTCGGGGGTGCAGGTGGCGGGGGCCTTAGCCAGAAGGCTGAGTTGCATCTGCCGCAGGCAGTCCAGCGCAGGCGACCTGCCCCTCTGCGCTGTGTAGACCCGCCTCACCTCATTCACGGCGTCGCTCCGCGGCGCCAAAACCTCAAACACCTTCCGCTTAGCCACCCTCGGCCCCCCGTCTCAGCCTCCCTTATGAGGCCCAGCTTCGCCAACTCCACATGGGTCATGCCGGTCATCCTCTCCACGTGGGCGAGGGCGTCGCTGTCCACGTACCCCCGCCCGCTCTCCAGTATCCTAAGCGCGAGGTAGGCATACCCCGCCCGGTCCCCCAGCCTTACCCCCGCCGCCCTCATAAGCGCGTCGAAGGCAAGCGAAACAGCCGCCCTAAGCAGGCCCCCCGAGTCCAGCTCCACGCCCCCCATCCGCACTGGGAAATACGCAGTCAAGTACTCCAAAGCCGCCATGTAGTAATACACCCACGCCGTCGCCCCGTTCTTACCCCCCACCATCTTCATCCGCCCCTCCACCCTCCTCGCCACCTCCGCCACGGCGGCCTCCCAAGCGGCGTCTAAGTCAAGCGGCCTCTCGCCAGCCCGCCTCCTCCACGCCGACACGTAGCCCCCCAGCACAGACGCCTTCCCCCTAGCCACCACGCTCTCCTCCGCCTCAGTCTCCACGGGGTAGGCCGCCGTAAGCGTCATGCCGCCCCGCCGCCACAAGGCGTCTACAAGAGCCTCCCAAGACTCCGGCTTCTTAGCCACGTAATACACCACCAGGAGGCCATCCTCCTTAAGGAACCGCACCACGTTGCTGAAAGCCCTGGAGAGCAGGGCGGCAAGGGT
>Ga0079998_106092_pt1 | contig 10490 bp, 10 predicted proteins | sample PerSpoBPS_BMetaG_FD_69201 | JGI IMG/M metagenome (GOLD analysis project Ga0079998, IMG submission 69201) | Thermal spring microbial communities from Yellowstone National Park, Wyoming, USA - Perpetual Spouter B (PS_B) MetaG (SPADES assembly)... | ecosystem: Environmental > Aquatic > Thermal... | reverse complement strand
GTAGCCAAAGCCAAGCCCTCCCATGTATGTGGGTTTGCTAACCATAGGCCATGCGGTGGATTCCTCTGCAATTGTGTGAACGCCCGGAAAGTCCATGTATAGAGTTTCGTTTAGCTTTCTCAAAAACTCTATGGCTTCCAAGTTTTCCTTTCCACCGTAAATATTGGGGACCCACTCGGTGCGGGAATAGTCCAAATACAGCATGGAAGCCACCGCATCCACCCTTAACCCATCCGCATGATATACATCTATCCAAAAGTGGGCACTGCTGAGCAGAAAGGACCTTACCTCTCCCTTTGAGTAATCAAAGACAAAACTTTTCCAGTCGGGATGCCATCTTTTCCTCCAGTCTTCATACTCGTAAAGGTGGGTGCCGTCAAAGAAAGCCAAGCCGTGCCCGTCGGTAGGAAAGTGGGAGGGCACCCAATCAAGGATCACTCCAACGCCCTTTTGGTGGAGGCTGTCTATCAGATACATAAGGTCCTGAGGTGTTCCATACCGAGAGGTGGGTGCAAAATAGTTGGTAATCTGATAACCCCAAGAGCCATAAAAGGGATGTTCCATAATGGGCAAAAATTCCACATGGCTAAAGCCCATCTCCTTTACATACTCACTTAGCCAATGGGCAAGCTCCCAATAGTGCAAGGACCGGTTTTGATCCTCGGGCACCCTTCTCCAAGAGCCTAAATGCACTTCATAAATGCTAACCGGTGCATGATAGTCAATGTGCCTTCCCCTCTCCCTCATCCACCCATCATCCTGCCAGTTATAGCTAAGGTCCCACACAATGGACGCATTGCCGGAGGGTTGCTCGCAGAAGAAGGCAAAGGGGTCTGATTTTTCCCTGCCCACTCCGTCGGCACCCACCACAAAGTATTTGTATTTACATCCTTTCCAAACACCGGGAACAGAGAGCTCCCATATGCCGGATGGGTCCGAGCGCTTTTTCATTGGGTGGGAGAACTTGTCCCAACCGTTGAAGTCTCCAAAGACATAAACCTCCCTTGCAAAGGGAGCCCAGACTGCAAAATGGCACCCACCCTCTACCAGATGGGCACCGAGCTTTCTATAAAGCCTTGTGTGGGTCCCCTCCTTAAAGAGGTATACGTCGTAATCAGTTATGGGAGAGTAAAAAGTCATTAATCAGAGAGCACCGCTCCCTTTGACGCACTTTGGACGAACTTCACATACCTTCTGAGCCACCGGCTCTTTATCTCCTTCTGCTTGGGCACAAAGTTTTTAAGCCTCTCTTGGAGTTCCTCCTCAGAGATCAAGAGCTCTATCCTTCTACCCGGTATGTCTATGAGAATTTCGTCGCCATCCTTGACTATGCCTATGGGACCGCCTGCAGCTGCTTCTGGGGATATGTGTCCCACGCAGGCACCACGGGTGCCACCGGAGAACCTTCCGTCGGTGATCAGGGCTACCTTGTCCCCCAAGCCCATACCCATGATGGCGGAGGTAGGAGAGAGCATCTCCCTCATACCCGGACCACCCTTTGGACCTTCATACCTTATAACCACCACATGCCCCGGTTTGACCTTGCCAGACATGATACCATCTATGGCGGACTCCTCCGAGTCAAAGCATATGGCTTTTCCTTTAAAGACGAGCATGCTTTCCACCACGCCCGCAGTCTTTACCACCGCACCCTCCGGTGCCAGATTGCCAAAAAGTATAGCAAGTCCGCCCTCTTTGGAGTATGGGTTCTCTATCCTTCTTATTACCTCTCCGTCTGCGTCCGGTGCAGATTCTGCGATCTCCCTAAGGGTCTTTCCACTTACCGTCATTTTGTCCGGATGGGGTAAATACCCGCCCCTGATCATCTCCTTGAGAAGGGCAGGAATACCACCCACACTGTCTAAATCTTGGATGTGATAGTTGGAAGATGGGGATATTTTGCACAAATTGGGCGTTCTCTTGGATATTTCGTTTATACGGTTCATGTCGTAGTCTATGCCCGCTTCGTTGGCTATTGCCAAAAGGTGTAAAACTGTGTTGGTGGAACCGCCCATGGCTATATCCACCGCAAAGGCATTGTCAAAGGCTTCTACGGTAAGAATATCCCTTGGCTTTATGTCCTTTTCCAATAGCTCCATGATTTTCCTTGCGGCAGTCCTTGCCAGCAGTTCTCTCCTTGGGTCTACCGCAGGAATGGTGCCGTTGCCGGGCAATCCAAGACCCAAAACCTCAGTTATGCAGTTCATAGAGTTGGCGGTGAACATACCCGAACAGCTACCACAGGTGGGGCACGCAGATTGCTCTATGACCTTTAACTGCCCTTCGTCTATCTTTCCGGCTTTTAGCTGTCCTATACCCTCAAAGACGCTTATTAGGTCCACCTTTTTGCCGTTGACCTCACCCGCCAGCATAGGACCACCGCTTATGAATATGGTGGGAATGTTTAGCCTCGCAGCGGCCATAAGCATTCCGGGGACGATCTTGTCGCAGTTGGGTATGCATATTAGTGCGTCAAGCTGATGGGCTTCCACCACCGTTTCCACCGAGTCTGCGATCAGTTCCCTTGAGGGCAAGGAGTAGTGCATGCCATAGTGCCCCATGGCAATGCCATCATCCACCCCGATCACGTTGAACTCTATGGGCACACCGCCAGCCTTTCGCACCTCTTCCTTGATGGGTTCCACAAACTCCCTAAGATGCACATGACCGGGGATTATGTCTATGTATGAGTTTGCTATGCCAATTAGCGGCTTGTCAAAATCCTCATCGGTGAGCCCGCAAGCCCTGAGCAGAGCCCTATGTGGAGACCTTTCTATGCCTTTTTTAACCTTGTCGCTCCTCATGGAGATAAGTATAAATTAACTCTTCAAGGTTGCAACCTTCTTTAACCCGAACCCTCTCTCCCTTTTCCGGCATCTCTAAAAAAATTTCCAAGGCATGGCAGGGTCTGTGGCTTAGGGCTTCTTGGTAAAACTCTTGGGCTTGGCTTTCTTGCCCCAAGGCTAAGTTTGTTAGTGCAAGCAAAATATATTTTTCGTAGCAATCCTGGGCGAGCATGAGCCACTTGGTGGCTTCTAAGTATCTAAACTCGGTTATATACCTAACTCCCACCCAAAAGGGGTCTTTTTCTCCCAAAAGGTCTCCTTTGCTCAGTTTTTTTCCATCCCTGTGTATAACAATTCGGAACTTTACCCGCATGCTAAAAATCTAAATCGTAGTCATCAGAAGAAAATTCCTCTTCTTCTGCCGGCTCGTAGGGTTCTACCGCCTTTGTGCCAGAGTATGTGGGAGAAAGGGACTTGAACATGGTTGTGTCCTTCATAAAGGCTAGCTTTACTATGCCCGTGGGACCCTGACGCTGTTTTGCCACGATTATCTCCGCTATACCCTCCTCCTCTGGGGATGGGTTCTTTTTGTAGTACTCGGGTCTGTGGATAAAAAGGATCAAGTCCGCATCCTGTTCAATCTGTCCACTTTCCCGCAAATCTGCCAGCTGTGGGCGTTTGTCGCTTCTGTGTTCAACCTGACGGGAAAGCTGGGCGAGGGCTACCACTGGCACCTGAATTTCTTTGGCAAGGGCTTTTAGGTTCCTTGATATTTCAGCAACCTCCTCTTGGCGGGAGCTTCTCCTGTGGGGTGGTCTAAGAAGTTGCAGGTAATCCACAAAGATTATTCCCACGTTCTTTTCCTTCTTTAACTTTCTGCTTTTGATCCTCAGTTCAGTAGTGGAAAGGGTAGGAGTGTCGTCTATGTATATATCCCTTGAGGAAAGTTCCAAGGCTGAATTGAGCAGTTTTCTCCAATCTTCCTCGGATATAAAACCCTTTCTTATGTTCTGAAGCCCTACACCCGAAAGCATAGAAAGCATTCTCATTACAAGCTGCTCTTTACTCATTTCCAAGGAAAATATCGCCAAGGGCACCTTTTCCTCAAAGGCAAGGTTAAGAACCATGGAGAGCATAAAACTACTTTTGCCCATCCCGGGTCTTGCGGCAACGATCACAAGGTCTGAGGGATGAAAGCCCGTGGTTAGCATATCAAGGTCTATAAAGCCTGAGGGTGTGCCAGTGATCACCTTCTCTTCGTTTTTTCTCTTTTCAATGATCTCCAAAACTTCGTTGGCTACCTCTTTTATGTGATAATAATGGCTTATTTGGTGTTTTTCGGATATTTCATAGAGCTTTTGGGTTGTCCTTTCCACCAAAAGATTAAGGTCGGGAGATTCTTGGACATTCTTCAGGATCTCAATGGATAGGTCCATTAGTCTCCTTAACCCTGCCTTCTCCTTTACGCTGTTTATTGCTTCCAAAAGCAGTGGTCCCTCCGCCGCCTCTTGGGCTAAGGCATAGACCAATTCCATGCTGACCCTGTCCTGCAGTCCGGACTTTATCAGATAATTTCTCAAAACAATGTCATCCCAATCCTTCCCTTTATCCTCCCACACCCTGCAAAGCAGGGCAAACAAAAGCCTGTGAGTTTCAAAGTAAAAGTCTTCTTCACGAAGATATTCAAGGACGGTGGGGATGTTGTCTGGGTCCTTGATCATGGCGCCCAAAACCGCCCTCTCTGCCAGCTCGTCGGTGGGATGTTCAGGGAGCTCCATGGTGGAAGATATAAATATAAACCCTCAGTCAAAGATGGAACCACCCGCCAGCAGATGTCCCAATAAACCAGTCATGTTGAGATAAACCCGGTCAAATTCCAGCACCCAAAAGTTTTCTTCTTTTTCCAACCGCCTTTGTAGTATTTGCACTTGTGAGGACGCATGCTTTATGCTTTCAAAAAAGAGAAGGGCATTTTCCCTTGTTTTAAACCTGCACCGGAAGGTCCTATAAACACGCCCATCCCTTTTGGACATTTCCATTGCCTTAAGAAGTCCTTCCAAAAAGGCTTTCCCTACTTTTAAAAATAGCCCTTGGTCTGCATTTATGCCCTCCTCTTCCATAAAGAGGGCTAACCTCAAAAGCCTGTTGGTAAAGTAATCAGAGGGCAAACCAAGAAGATTTATGGAGGTTATTTCTATGTCCTTTAGGCTTGAATAAAGGGTAACATACTTTACCCTTTTGTCCCTCTCTGAGTCTTCCTTCATTACTACTCCCTCTCTACACTCCTCGTTTAGTCTTCTCATCAATCTTTTTAGCTTATCCACATCCTCCACACTAAAGAGCCCATACCTTTCCACCGAAGGAAGCCCATACTTTTCTATAAGCTTCTCTTTTTCCCTGTATGGAAGGAACCTCTGGGAGTTTTTCTCCATTATATCAAAGACAAAGAACTGGACATCCTCTTTGATGTAGGGTGGATGCTCATCCACATAGGGGTTTTCGGGTCCTGCTACTTCTGCACATAAAACCAGGTTAGGATGGTCTTCAAAAAACTTGAGGTTTATAAAGTCTTCAACCCTCTCGGTGGTAAAGGGACACACATAACCTCCTCTACTCAGGGCTAAGATCTGGTCCTCGTGGAGAAAGACCCGCGCATTGTATCCATCCACCTTTTCTTCCACAAAGAAAGGATGTGTGAATTGTTCTTTTAGCCCAGTGCTTAGCTGGAAGATCCTGCCTATGTGGGGATAGCCCCAAAGGGTGAAGGACTTAAAAAGGGCAGTGCCCCTTGGCACGTCTTTAAAGTCGTCCATAAACCTTAGGTATTCCACGCCCTTGTAGTTTTCTATCTTTACTTTGTTTTTCTTTAGGGCTTCCTTTATAAGTTCTGGCGGTAGCTGTGTCATTACAAGGTATTATAAGCGCTAAACCCCAGGTGGGAAATTCAAGAAAGCCAAACACACACCTACCCTTATAGCAAAGTGTTCGAGCCGACGGGACTTGAACCCGCGCCTTTCGGCTTGGCAAGCCAGCCTTCTGACTGGGCTGAACTGCAACTTTCCAACAATTGTTATTTCACCTTTTGAAGATTTTTTATAAGTATGTAAAGAGAGGTAGATGCAAAACCCAATAAACCAACAAAGAACAAGTAAGGTCTTGCTTTTTCCAAGATGCTTTCCTCTTCCAAAGCTTTCTTTAAATCGCGGTAATCAAAAACCACACCGTAGAGATACTTTTTTACCTTCATGTCTGGAGATATAACCACCAAAAGGTTTGGATGTACAAAATCTCTGTTTTCCAATGTCATAAACCTAAAGTCTATGGCATCTACGAGCCTAAAAAGATCCTCTTTATCCTTTGCTATAGCGACCTTCCAGCCAAAGCCGTCTATGAGATGATCTTGTTGAAATTTCCTTACGTCCTCAATGCGGTCTTTAGGATCAAAAGAAAAGCTGATAACCCAGAAGTCCTCTCCGGGTTTTCCCAGCTTGGGAATGACTTTTTTAAAGAATCCGTTATTATGGGACATGCGGAGTTGCAATGCGTGTATATGGGACTCAGAATTATGGGCTTTCCTTTGAGCTCGTATATGTCAAAGGTATTTCCGTAAGAGTCTACCAATTTTACATGTGGCAATAGCTTTCCTAAAGTTCTTGATTCGTTAGGGGGTATACCCGTGCCTTGAGAGTAAACGGAGTTAAAAAATGGAAGAAGGGGGAGGACCCCCCAAAACAAAAGACGAACGAGGGAACACATATCATTTAGCTTCCGCAGTATTCCTTTGGTTTTCCTTTGCGCTTTGAGGTTTAGTTATAGGCGTGGGATTTTTGTCGTTGTATCCCGGAGAGTCAAAAAATACACCCCTCTTTGTAACGTCGTATATGGCGGGTGCGTAAGAAAGCACAAAGAGTAGTACAGATACTGCAAACCAAGGAGTAAGACGGTTTAGGGCTGGGGCTTTTTCATCGTGCAGTGCGGGCGCTGTGGGGAACTCAATGGTGCTCTCTCTCACCTTGGGGGAGAATATGGTCCCAAAGAAGGATACAGCCCAGAACACAAATCCAAGCACTATTATAAATCCTGCAAATGCAGAAAGCTCTGCGTAACCTACCCATTCTGGTCTGTAGAGGGGAGAATCGGGGTTTAGGTAGGATATACCAGTGTTTGTCCTTCTTGGAAAACCATGAAGACCTGCTACTGACATGGCATATTCAAAAATAAGCATACCTTGCCACCACAACCACGGGGCTATAACCGCAAGGCCCTTGAACTTTATATCCTTACCCATAAGCTTGGAAACCATATAAAGGGATATACCCAAGAAAGACAAGGTGACAAGACCACCTACAGTGGTGTGGAAGTGCCCCGGCACAAAAGAAGTGTTATGCACTACAATGTTCAGGTTGTAAGATGCGTTAACTATACCTGTTATACCACCCACAAAGAATAGGAAGAGGCCTGCCATAAAGTAGGAAACGAGCCACTTATCACCCTCTAAGCTTATATAGGGTATCTTGGTCCACCAATAGAAAAGAGAGTTTCTTACTTCAGGATACTTAGACTTTATGGAATACTCAAGGGATGCGGCAACAGTAAAGGCTGTGATTATACTGGGAACAGCAACACCAAGAGTAAAGAAGGCATGTATGAGCTTATAGCTATTGGTTATTCCAGGTTCAGTGTATTGGTGGTGAAGACCCACTGGGAAGGAAAATAGAACGAAAAGTAGGAAGGCAAACCTTGCAGCGCTGTCTGAATAAAGTTTTCCTTCACCCGTTACTATTTTGGGAAGTATGGTGTAGAGCATGACATAAGCTGGTAAGAGCCAAAAGTAAACAACAGGGTGACCAAAAGCCCAGAAAAGAGTCCTGCTCAGAGACGGGTTCGTCTCGGGTATAAGACCCAAAGACACAGGTATGAGTTGGAAGACAACTTCAATTACCACAGGGACAAGCATTATGACCCACATAATGTGGTTTACAAGCACCCCAAAAACTGCAAGAGGCACCTTTTCACCTGGATGCTCTCTCCTCCAAGCTATGTAATTTGGTGCCCAATCGAAGAATAGAGGGATTACAGAACCCACTAACAGAAGCGCTGCACCTATATAGAAAGCCGGATGAGCAATTAGGGGGTAATAAAATGTGTAAAGTACGTTAGCTTTACCAGCAAACATAGCCCAAGCTGCCATAAGAGTTCCTACAACCATCAGTAAAAAGCTGACCCACTGAACCGCCGGTCTAAGGGGCTTTTTGAGATAATAGAGAAACACCGCATTACCAAAGGCTACAATTATCATTGTGGTGAACACGATTACGTTGATAACACCGTGAAGGGTAAGTCCTTGATAGTACTCAATGCCGAGGAAAGACATGTCCTTTATGATTCCAGCCCTGTAGAGTGCTTGTATAAGCCCGTGGTATATGCCAAAGATAAGAAGCACAATAGGAAATATGATTTCACCTAAGATAACCGTTTTTACGCTTCCTTCGACCCTCATTGTTGCTCACCTCCTTTTACTATTATTTTTGTAGCCATATCTTGATGTCCTATACCGCAGTATTCGTGGCATACTATGTGATACACGCCTGGCTTATCAAACTTAACTCTTGCATAAGCCACCGTCCCAGGTATTGCCATAAGGTTCACATTTGTCCCGTCTATCTGGAAACCGTGAATTACATCACCGCTTGTTAGGTATATATCCACAGTTGACCCTACTGGCAGTTCTACGTTTGCAGGTTCAAAGTACCACATCTTGGCAAGGTAGTGGATCTCGTACCTATCTGGTGCGTGTTGGATGACTTGCCCTTGTGTGAAAGGTTTCACATCAGTTATGCATGTGGGCACATCAATGTTTAACCCCTTTGCCGCGTAGACTATAAGGGCAAAGAAAACACCCATAAAAGCTACGGCGGTAATGAATGCACCCCTTTCCGCCCTATCCATGGCTTACCTCCTTGCCAAAAGCGTAAAGTAAATAGACAACCACACAAAGGCGTAAAAGGCGATCATAAGCACAAAGAAGGCTACCGCACCTTTGGGGAAGAAATCCTCGCGCTCATTCATGTTACACCTCCTTGCAAGGTTATAATTTACTCTTATAAAAATATAAAGCATTTTTATAATACGTCGGGTGAGAAATTCAGAGAAGCTGGAAAAGCCTTCTGACAAAGAGCCCTTAGTGGGCAGAGGTTTATAATACCCTCAAATCCCACTAAGGAGGTGCAGCAATGAGCTACCTCAATAGTTTATACCAACAAGTCCTTTTGTCCATCTCTGTAGTCTTATCAGACTGTGAAAAGCAAGTAAAAGTAGGAAGACCGCCAAAAGTCTCAGACTTACAAATAGCTTGCCCGTATGTCATGTCCTATATAATAAACACACCAGTGTTTAATCTTGCTAAAATCCTTATAGACCCTTCCATTCAGTCTTATCACTTGTTTAGAAAATATAGAACCGTAAGGGTTTATAAACTTTTAGAACTATACAGAAGGAAAATGAACTTGATAATCTTGATTTTAAGCATCCTACTTGGAAAGAAAATAAAACTGATAGTTGATGGCACTATTCTAAGAGTTGCAAACATATACAGGGCACAAACAAGGAAGATAAAGAGAGTTGCTGGAAAGAAATTTTGGGCAAAAAGGAAAAGAAACATTTACAGTTGGGATTACCAAAGGAATGTAAGATTTGAAGAGGTTCATTATGGGCTTTTGGTAATGATTGTTTGCGATAGGAATGGAATTGTTCATGACCTGTGGGTTCATCCTGCCAGCTATCACGAAGTGAGGTCTGTAAGGATAAGGTATCAAAAGAGTTTGTGGTTTAGGGCGCTTGCGGACAGCTTTTGTCTTATGGGTGATAGAGGGTATAGAGGTTTGGAATACGTGCATGTATGTGAGGTATGTGAGGATAAGCCAGACAAAAGTGTTAGGCAAGTGATAGAGGCTGTGAATTCTCAGATAAAGGTTTTTAACGGAGTTAGCAGATGGAGGAATATTACGACTTTACTTGCTTAACTTCAGGGTTATACTGTTGGGTATAGTTTCTTCAGGAAGTCTTGGCTGTTTAAATAACTTCTCACCCGAGGTGTTATCATATTAATAGTCTGTATCATGATGAAGGTTCTGCTGGTGCTCCATAAGGCTCTTTCAGGCAGGGAAGACCTATTGAAAAAGTTAGAAGAAGAGCTTAATTTGCTTAGCAAGGTGATAGGTCCAGATAGCATGTACGCGGTTATCCCATCTGAGATGAAGGACCTATTTGACCGCTTTCCTGAGCTGGTTTTTATAAGAAACGACAAGGGTAGCTTTCTCTATGGGCTTTATAAGGGGCTCAGAAAGCTGAGGGGAAACCATGTTCTTGTTCTGGACCCGGCGGAAAGGCTAACAAAGGAAAAATTGGCACAGGTTTTAAGTGCAGGAAAGAAAAATGTTCTTTCCAAAGGCTGGGCATTGCTCAGGCTTATGGACCTTGACTATGTTATAAGGACCGTGGAAAAATACAGGGAAAGGGAAGGTAGCATGGAGGAGATCCTTGAGGAAGTTTATAAAGAATACGGTATAAAATACGAAATACTCTGAGGAGGTTGCCATGGAAGACATATGGGTAGGAAAGTATTTGGTAAAGGCGGACAGATATTACACCAAAGATCACGAATGGGCTTTAGTAAAAGGAAATAGGGCTTGGGTGGGCATAACC
>Ga0079998_110158_pt1 | contig 10498 bp, 8 predicted proteins | sample PerSpoBPS_BMetaG_FD_69201 | JGI IMG/M metagenome (GOLD analysis project Ga0079998, IMG submission 69201) | Thermal spring microbial communities from Yellowstone National Park, Wyoming, USA - Perpetual Spouter B (PS_B) MetaG (SPADES assembly)... | ecosystem: Environmental > Aquatic > Thermal... | reverse complement strand
TAGTGGGCCTGGCTCCAGCCCCGGTCGTTGTAAGGCCCCACCAGCAACATCCCGAAGATGATCTCCTTCGGCGCGGCGGTGGGGGTGGCGGTGGGCTGGGCAGGGGCGGGCGTGGGGGTCGGCTGAGGCGCGGCCGGAGCGGTGGCGGTTGCCGGGGCAGGCGTGGGCGTCTGAGCACACGCCGCGAGGATCAGGGACACGCCGAGGAACAGGCTGAACGCGATCCAGCGTCGCCGATGAGGAACCATCTTCTCCTCCCGCAGTGGGGATCTTAGCCCTTATTTTATCGATCCCCCCGAAGCCGCGCAATCCCCCCCGGCCTCCCTGGGTGCGTCCCAAAATCGTAGGACAACTGCTCGCAGTTGTCCTACAAATTGGGAATGCTCTTCCCTTCCAATGATCGGAGACCGGGATACCGGTCGGCAGCCTGCCGTGGCTCTGCGTGAACCGATAGCCCAACGAGGGCAGAGCAAGATCGATACGGGAGGCATGGTGGTATGGGAGCGTCTTTCGTCACAATCCTTGCATCATCGAAGACGGGGTTCGGGGCTAAAGCCCCTCCTACAGAAACCATCTTTTTGTAGGAGCGGCTTTCGCCGCGACCTTTGTGTCATCGAGGATGGAGGTTTGGGACTGAAGTCCCTTTCCGGATCCCCAAGTTGTGGGTATGCATACGGAGGCGACAGCCGGATGGGTCATCCCCGTCGGGAGGCCCCGAGCCCTTCCCCACTTATGCAAAGGTGCGGGCCACCCAGTCGCCGATCAGCCAGTAGCGGAAGTCCTCCCCCCGGCTGCACGCGACTCCCCCCACCACCCCATACGCCAGCGCCCCCAGGGGGATCAGAGACGCCACGCATGCGACCGGCATGAGGCAGAACCCGATGATCACGACGGTCAGCGGCAGAGAAACCGCCCACAGCGCCACTGCGATCACCCCAGCGACCACCCAGGCGAACAGCTGAAAGATCAGCGCCTGCAGCGCCTGGGAGGCCACGTAGCGGGATCGCTCCCGGTAAAACAGGTAGATCAGGAAGGCCGCGATGGGGCCGCCCAGGGCAGTGACCAGGTTCAGCAGAACGCTCAGGTGGGCCAGCATCGCCCACTGCCGTTCCTCGGCGGAGGGCCCTGCTTCCGGGCCTGCAAGGGGCATCGCTTCGCCCATGGGAATTCCTCCCGCTCCAGGATGTCCTCATCTTCCCATGCGCCGAAGGCTTTGACAAGTCCCTCACCGCTGATCTGTGAGAGCGGGAAAGCGCCGGATGTCCAGCAGCGGGATCTCGCAGCCCGTTGACGCGTGGCCGCGCGCGCTTCTACAATCAGGACCGATGATCCTGCCCTCAGGATGCGGAAGGATGCGCCAACCGGAGGCTCCCATCGTCGGGCGAGGACGTCGGGTCTGGCGGCTGGCCCCGCCGGCCCCGGAGGCGGTTCGGGCGGCGCTGGCCGGATGGCCTCCGCTGCTCCAGGATCTCCTCTATCATCGGGGGATCACCTCCGCAGCCGAGGCCGCGGCGTTCCAGCGTCGTGCCGGGACGGCCGGCGATCCCTTCCGGATGAAGGGGATGATCGAGGCCCTCGACCGCCTGGAGCGGGCCATCCGTCAGGAAGAGCCCATTGCCGTTTACGGGGACTACGACGTGGATGGCGTCACGGCCACCGCCATGCTGGTCCAGGCGCTACAGGCCCTGGGCGCGCGGGTGCGCCCGTATATCCCGCACCGGGAGACGGAAGGCTACGGCCTGAACGGGGAGGCCCTCAGAGGATTGGCCGCGGCGGGGGTGCGGGTGGTCATCAGCGTGGACTGTGGGGCCCGGGCGGTGGCGGAGGCCGGCTTGGCCCGTGAACTGGGGTTGGAGCTCATCCTCACCGACCACCACCTGCCCGGCCCGGTCCTCCCCCCGGCCCTCCTGATCAACCCGCGGCAACCGGAATGCCCCTACCCCTTCAAGGATCTGGCCGGGGTGGGCGTGGCCTTCCGGCTGGTGCAGGCGTTGAAGGCGCAACATCCGCGCGCGCCCTTCTCGCCGGAGGATTTCCTGGATCTGGTGGCCCTGGGAACGGTCGCCGATATGGTCCCGTTGCTGGGGGAGAACCGGGGTCTGGTCGCCGAAGGACTGGAGCGGCTGCGGGATCCGGCACGCCCGGGCTTGCGGGCCCTCTGCGAGGTGGCAGGTCTGGAGCCCTCCCGGGTGGATCCCTGGGCGATCTCCTTCATCCTGGCCCCCCGCCTGAACGCCGCGGGGCGGCTGGAGCACGCTCAGGCCGCCTACCGGCTTCTGACCACATCGGACCCGGCGGAGGCCCGGGCCATCGCCGAGGAGCTGGACCGCCAGAACCGGGAGCGTCAGGCCCTGACCCAGGCGACCGAGGAGGCCGCGCGGGCCTTAGCGATCCCGGGGGAGACGGTGCCCTGGCTGCTGTTCGCCGCCTCCGAGGCCTTCCGGCCGGGGGTGGTGGGGCTGGCCGCCGGCCGGCTGGCGGAGGCTTTCTACCGCCCGGCGGTCATCGTCAGCCTGATGGGGGAGGAGGGCCGCGGCTCCGCCCGCAGCATCCCGGAGTTCCACATCACTCAGGCTCTGGACGCCTGCGCGGATCTCTTAATCCGGCACGGGGGCCATGCGGCGGCCGCGGGGTTCGTGGTGCGACGGGAGAACCTGGAACGTCTCCGGGATCGCCTGATGGAGCTGGCGGCGCAGGCTCTCAGCGCCCGCGAGCTGCAGCCCGCCCTCACCGTTGAAGCGGTGCTTTCCCTCCAGGAGGTAAACTGGCAGCTGTATGAATGGATCGCCAGCCTGGAACCCTACGGTTACGGCAACCCGGCTCCCCGCTTCCTGTGCCGCAACGCCATCGTCCGCCAGGCGCGGACGGTGGGGAACGACGGCCAGCACCTGCGCATGGTGCTCACCCTGCCCGAGGGCGGACCGGTGTGGGACGCCATCGCCTTCCGGCAGGGGGATCGAGCCGCGGAGGCCCGCCCGGGAACGCGGCTGGACCTGGTGTTTGAGCTGCGAGCGGAGCGCTGGAACGGAGAGCCCCGCCTGACCCTCCACGTGGAGGACTTCGCCCCCGCCTCCTGAGCCCACCCGAAGACCGGAGCGTGCCGATGAAACGACGGATCGGATTGCTGCTCGGCGTTCTCCTCAGCGCGGCGTTGCTGGCCTGGACCTTGCGGGGAATGCATCCCGAGGAGATGGCGCGGATCCTGCAGGGCCTGCGGATCGAATGGCTTGGAGCGGGGGCGATGTTTTACTTCATCCCCGTCCTCCTGCGCACGTGGCGCTGGGGGATCCTGCTGCACGGCCTTCCGCCCGCTCGCTTCGGGGACCGCTTCGTCGCCCTGGCCATCGGCTATATGGGGAACAACCTGTATCCGGCGCGGGCCGGGGAGGTGCTGCGGGCTTATGTGTTGCAGCGCCGGAGCGGCATCCGCATCGGCGCGTCCCTGGGGACCATCGTGGTCGAGCGGGTGTTCGACGGGTGGATGATGCTGCTGCTGGGGATGGCCGCCTTGCTTGCTTTCCCCCTGCCGGGCCTCCTGCGCCCCGCGGTGATCGGGAGCAGCCTGCTCTTCGGCGGAGCGCTGGCGCTCCTCGTGGGGATCGCCCACGCGGCGGAAAGGCTGCGGACGGTTCTGGAAAGGATGGCCCGGCGGTGGCCCGGGCGACCCGGGGAATGGCTGTTCGGATTCCTCTCCCGGTTTATGGACGGCCTGCAGGTGCTGCGAGCGCCTTCGCGGGCCCTCGCCGTGGCCGGGCTGACCGCCCTGATCTGGCTGGCCGAGGCCGGGACCTACGGGCTGGTTCTGATGGCCTTCCCGTTCCGCACTTCATTCTTCTCCCTGCTGACGATGACCGCGGCGGTGAACCTAGCCACCGCCCTCCCCTCCGCGCCGGGCTACATCGGGACCTTTGAGGCGCCCGGGGTGGCGGTGCTGAGGGCCTTCGGGATCCCGGGCCCCGCTGCCATCGCTTACACTCTGGTTCTCCATCTGGTCCTCTGGCTGCCCATCACCTTAGTTGGCTTGGCCTTGCTCCTGCGCGAGGGTCTCCGGAAGATCCCGACCTTTCCCCCGGAGCAGAGGGTCGCACCGTCAACGTGGTCAGAAGGCCCACGCTGACCGCTGCTGCCACAACATGGAAGACCAGGAGAATGAGCACCGGCAGGGGAGCAAGTCCGGGGAACGGAACCGAGCGGGGATCAGCGCCCAGCAGCGCCAGGTTGGGCACGGCGGAGAGCACTAAGGCGATCCCGGCTACTATCCGATAGGTGCGGAGAGGCCGAGGGGAGAGTCGAGCGACCACCCAGAAGACCCCCACAGCCCCCGCAACGCCGAGGGCGGTGAAGAGAGCGATCGCCCACGGCTGGAGGGGCGGGAACTCGCGGGGCAAGGAGATCAGGGCCATCAGCAGCTCACGGACGATAAGGTTGGCCCCCACGGCCAGCCCAATCGTCAGCGGCCCCACCCAGCGCAGACGACGAAGTTCGATGGGAGGTTCAGGTGCGGTCATGCATGACCTCCGATGTGTGGATCTCTGCAGATAATTTTATTTTACAGAAATGGCTCAAAATCCCCCGGAGGGACCTGTCGGGAAGGCCCAAGCCGGCGTCGCTTGGTCCCACCCGATGCCCGGAGTAAACTGGAGAGCCGAAGGTCCTGAAGGAGGAGAAGGCGGCGATGTCCCGTTACGTCATCCGCCGCACGGCCGCGCTGATCCCGGTGTTCCTCGGGATCCTCCTGGTGGTCTTCGTGATGGTGCGCCTGATCCCGGGGGATCCCTGTCTGGTCATGCTGGGGGAGCGGGCCACCAAGGCCCAGTGCGAGGCTTTCAAAGAGCGCTTCGGCCTCAAGGATCCCCTCCCCGTCCAATTCGCCCGCTATGGGATCCAGATCCTGAAAGGGGATCTGGGGACCTCCATCAGCACCGGACGGCCGGTGGTGGTGATCCTGGCTGAGCGGCTGCCTATGACCATTGAGCTCACCATCGGGGCCATCCTGTTCGCCACCACCGTGGGCATCACCCTGGGGGTCCTCTCTGCCATCCATCAGAACTCTCCGATCGATGTCGCCACCATGGTGCTGGCCAACGTCGGGGTTTCCATGCCGGTTTTCTGGCTGGGCCTGATGCTGGCTTACGTGTTCGCGCTGGTCTTCAAGGACACGCCTCTCTTCCTGCCGCCCTCCGGGCGCCTTTCCCCCGGCCTCTCCCTGCCCCCTTTGAGCCGGGTCTGGGGGCTGGAGGATGTGGAGGGCTTCCCCCGGGTGGCGCTGATCTTCCTCTCGAACTCGGTGCTTTTCAACAGCCTGGTGACGGGGAACCTCGCGGCCTTCTGGGATGCGGTCCGCCATCTCATCCTCCCCTCGGTGGCCGTGGGCACCATCCCGCTTTCCATCATCGCCCGCATGACCCGGTCCAGCCTGCTGGAGGTGCTGGGGGAGGACTACATTCGGACGGCGCGGGCAAAGGGCCTGCGGGAACGCATCGTGCTGGTCCGCCACGCCATGCGCAACGCCATGATCCCCATCGTCACGGTGGTGGGGCTGCAGACCGGCAGCCTGCTCTCCGGAGCGGTGCTCACGGAGACGGTCTTCTCCCTCCCCGGCGTGGGAACCCAGCTGGTCTCCGCCATCCTCGCCCGGGATTACCCGGTGGTCCAGGGCTTCACCCTGGCGGTGGCGGTGATGTTCGCCCTGATCAACCTGATCGTGGATCTTTCGTATGCGTATCTGGATCCTCGCATTCGATTGGATTGAACGATGCGCGCGGTCGCCCAACCCCTGACTCAGGAACTGGTCCTGCCCCGGCGCTCGCCGACCCTGGAGGCGCTGCGCCGTCTGATCCGCCATCGGTCGGCCCAGGTGGGTTTCTTCCTGCTGGGCCTGATGGTGTTCACGGCGATCTTCGCCGATGCCATCGCCCCCTACGATCCCATCAAGCCCCTCCCCAACGTGCAGCGTCGCTCGCCGCCCTGCATCCATCTGCTCGGCTGCCCCCGTGATCGGCCCCAGCACCTCTTCGGCATCGACGGGAACAACCGGGACCTGTTCTCCCGGGTGGTTCACGGCTCGCGGCTCTCGCTGCAGATCGGCTTCTCCACCATCACCTTCGCCATCATCGTGGGCGGGCTGTTGGGAGCCATCGCGGGATACGCGGGGGGCTGGTTGGACAACGCCATCATGCGGGTGATGGACGTGATCCTGGCCTTCCCCAGCCTGTTGCTGGCCATCGCCATCGTCAGCGTGCTGGGCCCCGGGCTGATCAACGCCCTGCTGGCCATCGGCTTCGTCTCCATCCCGGTCTACGCCCGCATCGTCCGGGCCAGCGTCCTGGCGGTCAAGGAGCTGGATTACGTGATGGCCGCCCGGGCGGTGGGCGCCTCGCCCCTGCGGCTCCTTTTCGTCCACATCCTGCCCAACGCCCTGACCCCCCTGATCGTCCAGGGAACCCTGGGGATCGCCACGGCCATCCTGGACGCGGCCGCCCTCTCCTTCCTCGGGCTGGGGGCGGAAGTGCCCAAGCCGGAGTGGGGGCTGATGCTGGGGGAGGAGCGCAACAGCGTCTTCAACGCCCCTCATCTGGTCTTCTTCCCCGGCATCGCCATCATGCTCACCGTGCTGGCCTTCAACCTGCTGGGAGACGGCCTGCGGGACGCCCTGGACCCGCGGCTGAGCGGGCGGGGATATGAACGACGATGAGAAATCCTTGCGGGCCGGAGCCGGACGGCTGCTCCGGGCAAAGCCCAGCCTGCTGAAAGACGCTCCCCGACCGGACCCATCAGCAAGACCCGGTAAACAAGGGACCACAATGACATGGCAAATTCCTCCGAAAGACTTATAAATAAGAGAAAGGGGCCAAAAAGACCGAAGCGGGCCCCAAGGCATGCCCAGCCGTTGATGGCTGATTCTCGCCGGGTAGCCGAACATGACGGCGAAGCACATCGTTTTCCGAGCCCACGCGTTGCAGCGGATGTGAGAACGCCATATATCGATGGGAGAGGTTGAATCCGAATTGAAAACAGGGGAGACGATTGCGACCTATCCGGATGACGAGCCTTATCCGAGCCGGCTGATCTTAGGTTGGGTCGGCGGTCGCCCGCTTCACGTGGCTGTAGCAGATGATCCGGTTGGAAACGTCCGGATTGTGATCCCAGTATATGAGCCTGATCCCACTTTGTGGGAAAGCGATTTCCGGAGGCGGCGCAAATGCGTGATCTGCAAACACGGAGAGACCCGGCCGGGCACCGCAACGATCGTCTTTTAACGAGCCGGGGCGACCCTGGTGATTCGCAATATGCTGGGGAGATCTGTCAGAACTGCGGAGAGGTGTATTTGACGTATTTGAGCCCTGAGGTGGTTCAGGAACTCCTTGCGAAGGCCGAGGATGCCCTGCGGGCAGGGATGATGGTCGACGTGCGAGAGTTCCTGCCTGCGGCGGCATAGCAGGAGCTCGAAGCCAGGGATCGAATCGGATGGCTATCTGTGATCCGGGTGTGTCCCAAAATCGGCGGCCAGGCCCGCCGAAATCGGGACACGCCCTTTGATCCCTCCGGAGGAGCAGCGGGTTATGGAGAAGCGGAACACGGTTCGGATGAGCGCAGCGCAGATCCGTCAAGCGTTCCTGGACTTTTTCGCGGCCCGGGGCCACACCATCGTCCCCAGCTCCTCTCTGGTGCCGGTGGGGGACCCCACGTTGCTCTTCACCAACGCCGGGATGAACCAGTTCAAGAACGTCTTCCTGGGCCTGGAGACCCGCCCCTACAAGCGGGCGGCTTCCGTCCAGAAGTGCATGCGGGTATCCGGCAAGCACAACGACCTGGAGAACGTGGGACCCAGCCCTCGCCACCACACCTTCTTTGAGATGCTGGGCAACTTCTCCTTCGGCGATTACTTCAAGCGCGAGGCCATCCACTACGCCTTCGAATGCCTCACCCAGGTCTACGGCCTGGACCCGGAGCGGCTGGTGTTCACCGTCCACCAGGAGGACGACGAAGCCTATCGCGTCTGGGTGGAGGAGATCGGCGCGCCGCGGGAGCGGGTCTTCCGCATGGGGGACAAAACCAACTTCTGGATGATGGGGGACACCGGCCCCTGCGGACCGACCTCGGAGATCCACTACGACTGGGGGCCGGAGCATTGCACATGCGGCGATCCGAACTGCAGCGTGGCCCTGGACAACGGCTGTGACCGCTGGCTGGAGCTGTGGAACCTGGTGTTCATGCAGTTCGATCAGAAGGCCGATGGGACGCGGGTGCCTCTCCCCCGCCCGGGGGTGGACACCGGGATGGGGCTGGAGCGGCTGGCCGCGGTGCTCCAGGGAGTTTTCTCCAACTATGAGACGGATCTCTTCGTCCCCATCATCGAGCGGACCCGGGAGATCCGCGGGCACACCCGCGCAGAGATGGAGGCGAACATCGTGGCCTACCGGGTGATCGCTGATCACACCCGCGCCGCCGCCTTCCTCATCGCGGATGGGGTGCTGCCGGGGAACGTCGGCCGCGGCTATGTGCTGCGGATGATCATCCGCCGGGCCGCCCGCTTCGGCCGCAAGATCGGCTTCGAGGAGCCCTTCATGGCCCGCGTGGCGGAGGCGGTGATCGAGATCATGGGCGGGCACTACCGGGAGCTGGTGGACCGCCGGGAGCACATCTTCCGCACCCTCACCCAGGAGGAGGAACGCTTCCTGCGCACCCTGGACCTGGGGCTCTCCCGCCTGGAGGAGGTGCTGCAGGAGCTGGCCACCCGGGGCGCCCGGGTCGTGCCCGGCGAGGAAGCCTTCCGCCTCTATGACTCCTACGGGCTCCCCCTGGAGATCACCCGGGACGTGGCCCGGGAGCGCGGGTTCGCGGTGGATGAGCTCGGCTTCCAGCAGGCGATGGCCCAGCAGCGGGAACGGGCGCGAGCCACCGAGCGCTTCGAGCTGGACACCGAGCAGCTGGCCCGATATCGCCGGCTGCTGGCGTCCCTCCAGGACAAAGGGCTGGTGGGCGACCAGGGGGTGGAATACGACCCCTACAGCGGGACGGAGCGCGAGACCACCGTGGCCGCCCTCCTGGTGAACGGGGAGCCCGTGCAGGTGGCCCGCCCGGGCGACCGGGTGGAAGTCGTGCTGCCCGCCACCTGCTTCTACGTGGAGAGCGGCGGGCAGGTGAGCGACACCGGCCACATCGCCCGCTACCCGGAGGGAGGCGGGGACCCGCTGTGGGAGATCGAGGTGGAAGACACCCGCCAGCCCATCCCCGGCCTCATCGTCCACATCGGCCGGGTGAAGTCCGGCCACCCCCGGGTGGGTGACCCGGCCTGGGCGGTGGTGGACTTCGAGCGCCGCTGGGACATCATGCGCAACCACACCGCCACCCACCTCCTGCACGCCGAGCTGCGCTCCCTGCTGGGCACCCACGTGGTCCAGGCCGGCTCCCTGGTGGCGCCGGACCGGTTGCGCTTCGACTTCACCCACGGGGCCATCCTCAGCCAGGACGAGCTGGACGCCATCGTCTACGACATCAACGAGGCCATCCTGATGGATTACCCGGTGAACGTGAGCTACGAGCCGTATCAACAGGCCATCGCCAGCGGGGCCATGGCCCTGTTCGGCGAGAAATACGGGGAGATCGTCCGGGTGGTCCGCATCGGGTGGCCCGATGAGCCGCCCATCAGCGCGGAGCTGTGCGGAGGGACCCACGTTTACAACACCTCGCAGATCGGGGCCTTCGTGGTCACTTACGAGGGCGGGGTGGGCTCCGGCGTCCGCCGCCTGGAGGCGGTGACCGGGCGGGAGGCGGTGCGCCTGATCCAGGACCGGATGCGGCGGCTGAGCCACGCGGCGACTTACCTGGAGGTGCGGCCGGAGGAGGTGGACCGCAAGGTCCTGGACCTGCTGGACCGCATCCAATCCCTGGAAAAGGAGCTGGCCCGGCTGCGGCGGGAGGTCGCGCGCCAGGAGTTCGAGGCCCTGATGAAGCGGGTAGAGCGGGTGGGCGACATCCAGGTGCTGGCCGCCGAGAGCCGGGTCGGGGATATCGAGCAGCTGCGGGAGATGACGGACTGGTTCCGGGAGCGGGTGCGGACCAACGGGGTGATCGTGCTGGCCTCCGTCATTGGCGGGCGGCCGAGCTTTGTGGCCGCCGTCACGCCGGACCTCGCCGAGCGGGGGCTGGATGCGGTGCGGGTGGTGCGGGCGGTGGCCCAGGTGGTGGGCGGCAGCGGGGGCGGTCGCCCCACCCTGGCCCAGGCCGGCGGCCGCGACGTGAGCAAGATCGGCGAGGCCCTCCACCAGGCCCCCCGCTTGGTCTCCGAATGGCTGAAGCGCTCAGCGGCCTCCTGAGGCCGGCGCCCTCTCTCCGCCCACGACAGGATTGCGAAAAGCCCGGGGAGGCGATAACGGCCTCCCCGGGTTCATCCTCAAGCTATCCCCATATCACCGCATGATCAGCGGCAGGTAATCCCGGTAGACCTCCGGCACCACCCGGAGGACCACCGTCAGCTTTTGCGCTCAGCGCCGCC
>Ga0079998_117926_pt1 | contig 10550 bp, 9 predicted proteins | sample PerSpoBPS_BMetaG_FD_69201 | JGI IMG/M metagenome (GOLD analysis project Ga0079998, IMG submission 69201) | Thermal spring microbial communities from Yellowstone National Park, Wyoming, USA - Perpetual Spouter B (PS_B) MetaG (SPADES assembly)... | ecosystem: Environmental > Aquatic > Thermal... | reverse complement strand
GTGGCTTAAAACTTTCGCGTTAACACTGATGCTCGCCCTCAATGCGCTGGGGTTGGCAAAAACGGTGAAGGACGATTTGGGGAGAGTCGTGAAGGTTCCCGAGAAAGTCAGCCGAATCGTTTCGTTGGCACCGAGCGCAACGGAAAACTTGTTCGCTATTGGGGCAGGGCATCTAATTGTCGGGGTGACATCCGCTTGCGACTACCCGCCAGAAGTTAGGAAACTGCCTCAGGTTGGAGATTTCATGAAACCGAGCCTTGAACGAATTGCCGCCCTCAAGCCTGACCTCATCATCATCGTCAGTTCAACCATTCCGAAAGCGATTGCCGATGATTTGCAAGGGAAAACGAAAACCCCCGTTTTCGTGTTCCAGCCCAAAACGGTAAAGGATGTCGTCAAAGGATTGCTGATGCTGGGCGAATTGACGAACCGAAAGCGACAAGCCCAGAAGTTGGCGGAGCAACTTGAGAGGCGGTTAAATGCAGTGGCGAAACGAGTGGCAAACAAGCCTAAAGTCAGCGTGGTTGTGGAGATTTCGCCTCCACCGTCCTTGATGGTTGCGGGACCAGGAACTTTCATAGACGACGCAATCCGAATCGCTGGCGGCAAAAACTCCTTTAGCGATGCCCAGCAGCCTTTCCCCCTCGTCAGCCTTGAGACCCTCGTCGCAAAAGACCCTGATGTCTACATCATTGCCACTAAGGGCAAAACGAGTTCGCAAGTCCTTGACGAAGTTCGCAAGCGCTCTGGCTTCTCAAACCTCCGTTGCGTCCGAGACGGGCGAGTTTACGGGATTGATCCCGACTTACTGTTCCGACCGACCCCGCGACTGATTGAGGGCGTTGAAAAACTCGCCCAGTTTCTGCATCAAAAGTGACTTCTCGCATCCCGTTCAAGTTCCTGGGATGAAACTGTCTTCTGGGCTCAAGGATGCGACGAAAGCAGCGATAAGTTTTGCAGCGTTTTCTAAATCGCTCAGTGCGACCATTTCCACGGGCGAATGCATGTAGCGGTTAGGAATGCTGATTAACCCTGTTGCTACCCCCGACCTGCTTATCTGGATTGCGTTGGCGTCCGTTCCTGTTGGACGAGATGCGCCTGCGAGTTGGTAAGGGATGTTTTCTCTCTCGGCAGTTTCAACCAGCCTCCTGAACACCACTGGGTTGATGTTTGGACCGCGATAGATGACGGGACCTGCGCCCAATTTGATGTCCCCGACTTGACGCTTGTCTGTGTTGGGGTGGTCAGTTGCGAAGGTGACATCAACGGCTATGCCGACATCTGGAGCAATTCCGTAAGCGCTGGTTATGGCGCCGCGCAGCCCAATTTCTTCCTGAACGGTGCTGACCGCAAAAACTGCAGCCTTCAATTCGTTTCTGCGCTCGCTGAGAAGTCGCAGCGCTTCCATGACCGTCCAAGCCCCGACTTTATCGTCAATGCCGGGTGCGTTTATGAACCCGTTGCTCATCTCGCGGACTTCCAATTTGAAGGTCACGATGTCGCCAATTTTGACCTTCTTTTTCGCCTCCTCGCCATCCTTTGCGCCGATGTCAACCCAAATTTCGTGGAACTTTGGGATTTGCTTGCGTTCCTCTTCGGTGAGCAAGTGAATTGGCTTGCGAGCGATAATCCCGTTGATGGGACCTTCGCGAGTCCATACGGTGACGGGTTGCCCGATGAGGACTTGCATGTCAAAGCCGCCAATCGGGTTGACATAGAGGAAGCCTTGATCGTCAATGTGCTGGACCATCAAACCAATTTGGTCGCAGTGACCTGCCAGCATAACTCGTGGCTTTCCTTCCGGGTTAATCGCCGCGATGACATTGCCGTGCACATCCGTTCGGACTTCATCGGCGTAATCCTTTGCCCATGCCCTCACGATTTCCTGAACGGGCTCTTCGTAGCCCGAAGGGCTCGGCGTTTGCAACAGTTGAAACAGAAACTGCTTGCTTCGTTCCTCCACAATTGGTCACCTCCAAAGACAAACATTGTGACACTGAAAACGGTGCAGGGTGCAAGTTTAGTGCGGAGTGCAAGGTGCGATGGTTGAACTCACACATCCGTCGTTTCGTCTGGGTGAACTTCCTCAAGGACGATTGCCATTCCGAAGGGCAAATGCTCTCTCCACTGCGGTTCAGGGCGACTTAGAACCCAAAGGACGGGATAGGGAGGGGGAGCAGTTGGGTAATCGCCCATGCCGTCGGTGAGATAGACGACGGCTTCTGGGACAGGAGGTTGCTTGAAGCGCTCAAAGGCTGGGCGAAAATCTGTCCCTCCTCGCCCGGTTAACTCCCTCGCTTCGGGCAAGGGAACGAATGGCGGAAAGATTTCGTCATTGGTCACTTCGGCATCGCAAGTTATGAGGCGAATCGTCAATCGTGGGTAGTCGCGCCTTATTGCCAAAACTTCCCGCCAAAATTGCTTGAGTTGTTCTGGCGTTATTGAGCCTGAAGTGTCAATGGCTATGCCCAAAATCCCGTAGCGCTCGCGCTGCGGTTTGGGAAGTAAGGCAACGGCTTGGTAGCGGCGGGAAGGTGGATAGTTCCAGTGGCTTATGACCCTTTGTTGGACGAATTGCCTCAACACTTTCTGCCAAGGGACTTTCGCTTCGCCACTCCCAATCACCCATTCATCAACCCAAGCAGGGACGGTGCCGTGACCTCGGACGCTTTCCGCAAATTCAGCCGCTTCCTTTATCCACTGTCGCCACTGTTCGGGGGTAGGTGAGTCAGGCGCAGGGGGCAGGAAATCACAGGCGTTGCCCTCACCGGTTTGCCTGCCCTCCTTCCCCGTCGCCTTGCCTTTATCCCGTCCCTCGTCCCTCGCCCCTCGTCCCTTTTTGGAATGTCCTTCGCTTTCTTCGCTTTGATGTTGCTTTTTCTTTGCCAGCAACAGGTATTTGGCTTCGGTTGCCATTTTCTCCCATTCGCTTTCTGCGATGCCGAAAACTTTGGGGTCAACGATGACGGCGAATTGAGGCAACCGTTCAAAATCTTTCCCGAGCAACCGGTTGACCGTATCGTCGGATGCTATGTTCCACGCTTCTGGGTCATCTTTGTCGGAGCCACGAAGCGGGTGGGAAAGGGCAGCGTGAAGGGTTTCGTGAGCGATGAGGAAAGTCAAATCTTGGTCAGACATTCGCTGCAGAAATTGAGCCCGGTAGAAAATCCGCTTGCCGTCCGTTGCTGCTGTTTGAAGGCGAATTGAATCAGCTTCCTTAGCGCTCAAAACCCTGTGCTCCAAACGCAGCGCCAAAGAGCCGTAGAACGGAAACCTCACAAGCAGCACCGATAAGCAACGGCGAATTCGCTCCTGTTGAGTTGCCACCTTTCTCACCTCGCTTTTCCGTTACATCTTCCCGTTGACATCGTTGTAAGCGTTGCCGACACTTGTCAACCCTCGCCACTTTCTCCATTTCTCACCGAGCGGTTTCAGTTTGCCGCCTGGGAAAGTGTCAATGAACTCAAGGACGACACCTTCAAACCTGCTCCAATCAAGCACCAGCACTAAGAGTGCCCAAAGGAGCGAGAGTTTGAAGGCGTAAGGGACTTCAAAAGCAGCGAGGACGAAAGGCGCAAAAACGGCAGGGCAAGCGACAGCCATAGTGGTTGACTTTGATGGGAACTTCCAAACTAAAGCGACCGCTACGGCGAAGTAAACGGCTGTCACTTTAGCGGGTATGTAACCCAAAGCGGTTACGCCCAGCAGGCTTCCTGCAACCATCACCATGTCCAACGGGAAATCAAAATGCCCTAAGCGCGTTGGGGAGTTAGATTTTCGGGCAAACCAGCCATCCAAAATGTCGGCAGTCCAACCGAGCAAGAGGGCGTAAACGATGAGCGTCAGAGCGGAAACTTTGTCGCTGCTGCTAAAACCAACCCAGACCAAGTAGAGCGCCAAACAAAATCTGAACGCCGTGAGAGCGTCGGCAATTATGCCAGCCATCGCCGCTCACCAACGAAGCATTGTAGCGCACAAATCTTGGCGGCTCAAATTGCCATCCGTCAACTTGAACTTCCCTGACGACGCTACAATGACTTCGGGTGAAGTGCCTTGACGAAATTGACTTCCGAGCAACTCTCCCAAATGGTCAAGCAGCGCGGGATTGAGTTGGGTTTTGACCTCATCGGCATCGCACCTGCCCAGCAACCTTTGACCTACCGCTACTACGAGCAATGGCTTTCCCGGAAATTTCACGGCGAGATGGGCTACATGGAAAGGCGCAAAGAGGAGAGGAAGGATGTGCGAAACCTGCTTCCTGATGCAAAAGCCGTGATTGTTGGCGCCATCAACTACTTTGTGCCCGATGAATGTCTCCCTGAGACATCAGAACCGAGGGGAAGAGTCGCTCGTTACGCTTGGGGAATGGACTACCACGAGGTTTTGCTCCGCAAGTTGGAGGCGCTGTTGGATTACTTGCGAGCGTTGCTGGGCGATTGGGTGAAGGGAAAGGCGTATGTTGACACTGGACCGATTTTGGAGCGCGACTTCGCTGTGCAAGCGGGATTGGGTTGGTTTGGGAAAAACACTTGCCTCATCAGCCCAAAACTTGGTTCGTATCTGCTCTTGGGCGAACTCCTCGTCAATGTCCCGCTGGCTTTCGATCCGCCCTTCAACCGCTCTCATTGTGGCAAGTGCACTCGTTGCATAGAGGTTTGCCCGACTGGTGCCTTGGTGGCGCCATATCAACTTGACGCCAAAAGGTGCATCTCCTACCTGACCATTGAACTCCGAGGGAGCATCCCGAGGGAGTTGAGACCGCTGATCGGGACATGGGTTTTCGGGTGCGACATTTGTCAAGAGGTTTGCCCTTGGAACCGAAAGGCTAAGCCAACAAGGGAAGAGGCTTTCAAACCGAGACCTTGGGCTTCGCTGGAACTGCTGAGGCTTCTGGAGTTGACCGAGGAAGAGTTCCGCGAACTTTTCCGTCACAGTCCATTGAAGAGAACTAAACGCTGGGGTCTAATCCGAAACGCTTGCGTTGCTTTGGGGAACTTGAGGGAGGTCAAGGCAGTGCCCTTGCTGGTTCAGTTGCTCCACAATGACCCTAATCCAATCGTCCGCGAACACGCTGCTTGGGCTCTCGGAAGAATTGCCACAGAGGAAGCCCTTAATGAACTTCGCAAAGCGCTTGAGGTGGAGACGGATGAAACCGTCAGGCAGGAAATCATCCTGAGCCTCAACGATGCCCGTTGCCCCCGCGCGAACCCTTAAGGCAAGAGCAGGCAAAGGTCATTAACGGCTGCCATTTTGCGAATTAAACTTTCTTATGCAAAACGCACGAGCGAGGGGTGATGCTTCATGACGGCTGTAGACGCCGTTGCAAAGGAAGGCATTTATGTTGGCGATGGTTTGCCGACCCTTCCGCCTGCTCCCGAGAGCATTGAGGAAACTGGCTTGACTTTGGATTTCCTTGCCGATTTGACTTTGAAGACCCTTTATGTTCGCGGGACGCTTTTGGGCAGCGAACTCTCGGACCAACTCAAACTGCCCCACTTCAATGTCCTTGAGCATGTCCTCAAGTTCCTTCGTGACGAGGAATTCATAGAGGTTCGGCGAGGCTATGGGCAGTTCTCAACTCAGTGGGTTTACGGCTTAACGAACAAAGGATTCGTTCGCGCCCGTGAGTTAATGGAACAGTCGTCGTATGTCGGTCCTGCTCCCGTTCCCATTCGCGTCTACACCGACTACATTGAGCGCTACCAAGTCCCGTGGGAGGGCTTGACGGAGCAAGTGTTGAGGGAGGTTTTGAGCGACTTGGTGGTAAACGACAGGCTCATTCGCAAACTCGGTCCAGCCTTCAATTCCGGCAAATCCATGTTCCTTTACGGCAACGCCGGCAACGGTAAGACATCGATAGCAGAAAGGTTTGCTCGAGCCTTGAAGGGCGGTGTTCTCGTCCCTCACGCTTTGGAGGTCAACGGTCAAATTATCCGCTTCTTTGACCCAGCGTATCACGAACCGATTCCTGTCCCAGAAGAGAAGTTGCAGGCTTCAGACAGAAGGTGGGTTTTGTGCAAGCGACCGTTCATAGTGGTTGGCGGCGAGTTGCGAATGGAGAACTTGGAACTTTCCTACGACCCGACGGTGAAATACTACAACGCCCCCTTCCAACTGAAAGCGAACGGCGGCGTCTTCATGATTGATGACTTCGGTCGCCAACGAATTCACCCACGCGATTTACTCAACCGCTGGATCGTCCCTTTGGAGAAGGGCATTGACTACTACACGCTTCAAACCGGCGAGCAAATCGTCGTGCCCTTCAAAGTCCTCATCATCTTCTCAACCAACATCGCTCCGAAGGAATTGGTTGAGGAGGCGTTCCTTCGGCGAATTCGTTACAAAATTGAAGTGGGCGACCCGAGCGAAGAGGAGTTTCGTGAAATTTTCCGCAGGGTCGCAGAGTCGATGGGCTTTGAGTATGAGCCCGAACTGTTGGATTACTTGATTGAACGGCACTACAAGCGAGTCGGTCGCGGCTTTAGGGCTGTTCACCCCCGCGACCTTTTAATGCAAGCGCGGGACTATTGCAACTACATGGGCTGGCAATACAAACTGACGCGGGAGTTGATAGACTTAGCGGTGGAGACTTACTTCGTTGAACTGTGAGGTGGAGCGATGAAGATCGGGATTGTCTCGGATGTTCACGGAAACTTGGAGGCGCTGCAGTCTGTTTGGTGGTTGTTTGACGCCGAGCGAGTTGAAACAGTTTGGTGTTTGGGCGACATCGTTGGCTACGGCGCTAACCCGAAGGAGTGCCTCGCGGAAATTAGGGACCGATGTTCAGTGGTTCTCAAGGGCAATCACGATGAAGCGGCTGCAACCCTTTGGGGACTGGAATGGTTCAACGAGTGGGCGAGGCAAGCAATCGTCTGGACACACCACCAGTTAAGCGCGCAAGAACGCTCGTTCCTTCAGAACTTGCCGGCAAGCATTAGGCTTTTCGGAAGCCATTCCCGTGAGCAACGAGAACAGGACTCATTCGATTTAGCGTTTCCAGTTTGGCTCGTTCACGGTTCAATTCGTGAACCCCTGACCGAATACATCCTCAATGCCCATATCGCAGCCGAGAACATTGAGGTGCTTATGAGCGAGTCACTGCCCGCTGATGTTCCCATCCTGCTTTTCTTTGGGCATTCACATGTTGCCGAAGCCTACTTCCTTCCGTCACCGCGCAGTCGTAAGTTAAGGCACCAACGATTTCTCGTCACGACCGAGTTCCAATTTCAACCCGGCGGGATTTACCTCGTCAATGTCGGTAGCGTCGGTCAGCCCAGAGACGGTAACCCTCACGCCGCTTGCGGGATTTTGGACACGGAGAACCTGACCTTGAAAGTCTTTCGCATCCCTTACGATGTTGAGCGGGCAGCAGTCAAAATATTGCGGGCTGGATTGCCCCAAGAGTTGGCGCTGCGTTTGTTCCAAGGTTGGTGAAAAAGGTGAGGAAGGGCAAAAAGAAAAGCCGGCAGAAAGTTCAATTGAGTCGCCTGTCAATCAACCGGGTTTTGTCGCTGGTTGGGCTTCTGGCGCTTGTCGTCGCCGCTTCGTTTTGGAAGGGGTGCAGCGGGACAGTTTCCATCAGCATTAATGCCCCGACTGTCCATCCCGCAGTTTCCGCCTTTGACGGGAATCGTGCCTTTGACTTGCTCGTTAAGCAGGTGGAATTTGGTCCGCGCGTCCCGGGCAGCGAAGCGAGCCGGCAAGTTCAGGATTTCATCGCCCAGAAGTTGAAGGAAGCAGGAGCAAAAGTTCTCCGCCAACCTTTCACCGTCACTTACAGGGGCAAAACTTACCAGATGGCAAACATCATCGGTGTCATCAGCGGCAAAAGCGACCGAAAGGTTTTGCTTTGCGCTCATTACGACACCCGACCGGTCGCCGATCAAGACCCGAACCCTGAAAACCGCAATAAGCCTATCCCGGGAGCAAACGATGGCGCTTCCGGGGTCGCGGTCTTGCTGGAGATTGCGCGGGTGCTGAAAAATTTCCAGCCACCTTTAACCGTCATGCTCGTTTTCTTTGATGGCGAGGATTTGGGCGATGTTGAGGATGGCGGGATGTTCTTCGGAAGCAAACACTTTGCCCGTAACTTAACTGTCGGCGAGGTCAATTTGAAGGCTGAAATGGGCGTTCTGTTGGACATGGTGGGTGACAGAGATTTCGCCAGCAACGACGAATGGTATTCACGCCGATATGCCCCTCAAGTCGTGACAGGGATACTGCAAGCGGCGACCCAACTCGGCTACCAACGCTACTTCTTCCGACCACCGACAATCGTGATTCTTGACGACCATGTTCCGCTCAACGAAATCGCAAACATCCCAATCGCCAACATCATTGACTTCGATTACCCCTATTGGCACACGCTGCAAGACACTCCCGACAAATGCAGCCCAGAGACACTGGCTATTGTGGGTAAGACGGTGCTCCAGTGGCTAATGAACTTGAAGCCGTAGTCACTGAAGCACCGCCAAGTCCCAGTCGCTCAACTTGTCAGAACGAATATTCAACCTTCCAGACTTGCCACACCTTGCCCACAAGGTCAGGACCTGGTTTCAAGGTCGGCTTACCAGGGCGCCAGCCCGAAGGCGTGACTTCAGCGCCTTTTGTTGCCCTGACATGTTGGAAAGCCTGCAACTGGCGAATTAACTCGTCTGGGTTACGACCGACCGATGGGGTCAAAATTTCCGCCGCCTGAATTATCCCGTCAGGGTCAATGATGAAGCGACCTCGGATGTCAACTCCTGCCTCCTCGTCATAGACGCCGTAAACGGCACCGATTCTGCCACCAGGGTCGGAAAGCATTGGGAACGGGATGCCGCCTTCAACCATTTTGGAAAGTTCAACTTCGTGCCAAATTTTGTGGCTGAACCTGCTGTCAGTGCTGATAGCGAGGACCTCAACGCCCATCTCTTTCAACTTGGGGTATCTGGCGGCAACCGCCGCCAATTCAGTGGGTCAGACGAAAGTGAAGTCACCGGGGTAGAAACAGAGGACAACCCATTTGCCACGATAGTCGGAAAGTTTCACGAGTTTGAAACCTTGACCGGGAATGTAAGCCGTTGCCTCAAAATCGGGTGCCTCTTTGCCGACCCGAGCGAGGGGAACCATCGGAGCCACCTCCTTTGCAATTTGCGCCTCACCCGTTTGTTTGGGGATTAAAGGACCTGCTGCGGGCTTGACACAGGCGTCAACTTCCTGAGGCATGTCCGCCATCCCTCCTTTCACTGAGGCGTTCGTTGACGCGGAGGCAAATAAGCCAACAGACCCACCCACGACCCCCGCTATGAACTCCCGCCTTTTAGGCATCTCCGCTCACCTCCTCGGGCATTTCAATTTTGCATCCAAAAAGCCTTCGCATGTGTCAGGGAAATCCCTATCAGCGAATCCGAAAGACAACGGCAGTCTCTGCGTTCGTTTTTTACGATGCGCAGTGAGCGGATAACGCCTTGGGCAATCCGTTACGCAACTGGCAACTTGTCACCAAAATTTTTGAAGCCAGTTCAGCGAAGCGAGTTACGGAAAAGGAGCGATGGCGGTGAACTGTCGCAGGTTCGTCATCTTTTTCGCACTCGTTTGCCTCATCTTGGTGGCGGGTTGCTGGATAGGTTGGCTCGTTTTTGCGCCAAGGGGAGCACAAGGCATTTTCGTCCTCGTCGTTTACAGAGGCGACACCTTTGACCAAGTGAGAGCGGAACTTGAGAGGCAAGGGCTAATCCGCAGCCGTTTTTGGTTTGAGCGACTTGCACGGTGGAAAGGGTTGCCCGAAAAGTTGAAGGCAGGAATTTACCGCATCCCCACTCCCATCTCGCTTTGGCGTTTGACCAAATGGCTTGCAGAGGCTAAGCCCGAACTTATTCGCTTGACAATTTGGGAGGGCATGATGGCGAGGGAAATTGCGGAACGAGTTGAGCAACTCGGTTTGGGCGAGGCAGAAAACTTCATGGAAATCGTCCAAAACCCGCAAGGCAAAGTCAAGTTGCCTTTTGACTGGCAAGGGGACTTGGAAGGTTTGTTGTTTCCTGCAACCTACTATGTCCCTCCGCTTCGCCCCGGAAACGAAGCATACCTCGTTCAACTCATGGTCAATGCCTTCGTTGAGCGTTTCTGGAAGCCCTACAGGGGCGAGATTGAGAAAAGTCCTTTCACCCTCCGCCAGTTAGTGACAATCGCCTCAATGGTCCAGTGGGAGGTCAAGATGGACGAAGAGCGTCCCATCGTTGCTGGAGTGATTGTCAATAGGCTGAAGCGGGGAATGAAGTTGGAGATTGACGCAACCGTGCTTTACGCTCTGGGACAGAGGAAGCGCCGCGTCCTTTACCGAGACTTGAAAGTTGATTCGCCCTACAACACCTATCGCTACGCGGGTTTGCCGCCGGGTCCAATTTGCAGCCCAGGTTTGCCGTCCCTGCTCGCCGCGTTGAGACCCGCCAAAGTGCCTTACCTTTACTATGTCGCAAGAGGAGACGGTTACCACACATTCAGCGCAACTTATGAGGCGCACCTGAAGGCTGTTCAAGCCTATCGTAGGTGGAGGGCAAAACGGCAGG
>Ga0079998_115880_pt1 | contig 10569 bp, 8 predicted proteins | sample PerSpoBPS_BMetaG_FD_69201 | JGI IMG/M metagenome (GOLD analysis project Ga0079998, IMG submission 69201) | Thermal spring microbial communities from Yellowstone National Park, Wyoming, USA - Perpetual Spouter B (PS_B) MetaG (SPADES assembly)... | ecosystem: Environmental > Aquatic > Thermal... | reverse complement strand
GGGGCCCCCGCCCGGCAGGGAAATAGCCAGGTGGGGCGAGACGGCCCTCTATGAAGGTCCTGGCCGTAGCTGAGCTCATCTGGCCCACAGACAACAGCGGAGGGTCCCTGGCCACATACTTACACCTCAAGAGGCTGGCACAGGTAGGCGCCGAGGTCACGGTAGTAGGCCCAGCCGCGCCCCCCGGAGTCACGCTCGTGGAGGCGAAGCTACCGAGGAGCAGGACCGCCCTATGGCTCTGGATAGCCAAGAGACGGAGGTGGCTATATAAACTCGCCGAGGAGCACGACGTGGTGTATATACCGCGCTACGCCTACCCCATGGTCGACGTAGCCCACGCCGCCGGGGTTCCCGCCGTCGTCCATATACACGGCTACCCCACCTACAAATCCCTCGGCATACCCGGCGACTGGAGGCTGGAGAAAGGCGCCGCGATGATCTACGCCGCCGTCGCGCACGGCCCCGTCGAGAAGGCCGTAGACCGCTGGCTCAGACGCGCAGACGCCGTCATATGCGTCTCAAAAATCCACTGCCAGAAGCTGGCGCCGTACAGGCCCATATACGTGCCGAACCCCCCACCCGACGACTTACCCCCGCCCCAGCCCCCACGCCGCTACTTCGTATACCTCGGGGGGAATCAACGGCACAAGTGCCCACACCTCGCACGCGCCGCCGCACGCGCCGCAGGCGTGCCGCTGGTCGAGCCGAGAGGCGCGCCCCGGTCGGTTGTGCTACGGCTGGTGGCGGGCGCCTGGGCCCTCCTATTCCCCTCGTGCTGGGAAGAACCCATGCCCTACGCCGTATACGAGGCGCTGTTGATGGGAGTCCCAGTCGTCGCTTTTCCAATCGGCGGACAGGCGGAGCTAATCGGCCAGACACCCTCCGCGCAGTTCATGGCAGAGGAGACATCAGCAAAGGCCTTTATACAGGCAGTTATGCGCATCGTCTCAGTTGAGAGTAGGGAGATGGTGAAATTGCGAAGAGACATCGCAGAAGTTACGCAAGGAATGTGGCCGGATAAGAGGCACCTCTACGGTTTATTGAGACTGGCGTTGCGGTAAAGCATTTTTATAAAGTAAAAGAAAGCTGGCGTGCCCCTTCTGTCTGTGGTCGTTCCCGCCTATAACGAGGAATCCAATATTACCGCCCTAGTTGAAAGAGTTGCCAGTGCCCTCTCGGGCGTGGACTACGAGCTAATTATAGTGGACGACGGCAGTGCCGATAACACCGCAGACGCCGCAAGGAAATTCGAAGGTAAGCACCCGGTGAGAGTTGCAAGACACCAACACAACAGGGGGAAGGTGGAGGCGTTGAAGACGGGCATACAGATCGCAAGAGGGGAATATGTCGCCTTCCTAGACGCCGACATGGAGTACCCCCCTGAGGCTTTGCCGAATATGCTTCAGAAGGCGATCCAAGGCCACGACCTCGTGGCGGCTGTCAGAGTTGACACACGGCCCTTCCACAGGCGGATAGTCAGCTCCGGCGCACGCCACCTAGCAAAACTGGTAATACCCAAGCTAAGGAGATACAAAGACCCTACCACAGAGATGATACTAGCCAAGCGAGATCTAATACTTCAGACAGACCTAAAAAACTACATAAAGCCATTCATCCCCGTTCTACTTGCCGCAAAAAATCCCGCCGAGGTGGAAATCCGGCTGAGCTGTAGAAGCGGCGGAAAAAGCTCCTTCAGACTGAAATGGATACTAATGTACCTCCACGAGTTACTTGACTTGCAACTGGCAAATAAGAGTCATAAACCCAGAGGGACATATGAAGAAGCACGCAGAAACTAAGGCGATATTTTTAGGTCTTTTTATCGAGAAATAGAGAAAGGCGAGTAACATCAATACAGGCACAGCAAACTTCGACCTTCTCTAAACCCAAAGCGCTGTACGCTCTGCATAATTCACCTTGCCCAAAGGCTAAATACGCGCCTTTTACGAGTGGCGGTGCACAAAGCCATGCGACGACTGGATAGCTGGAACCTCGCCGCGTTGTCTATCAGCGTTGCACTAGCGTTCACAGCCACGTGGAGATACTGGACGACCCCCGGTTACATATATCTCGCAGAGGAGTTTGAAGTATTCACACCACAGCAATTTTTAAACGTTGTCTACCCCCTCTGGGACGAACAACTAGGCCGATTCCCCCTCAGCGACGCCTTTAAACTATACTACTACGTCTTTCTCTACGCCGCAGGAGTCGCCTTCGGCTACAAGGCCCTACAAGGCCTTGCGCTCACGTTGCCGATAATGCTCTCCTTCCTATCCGCCTACTCGCTCGCACGCCACCTAACTGGAAGCCCCCAGGCGGCGCTGACGGCGGCTTTTATCTACGCCGTAAACCCATGGGTAGCCACAAACCCCAGAAACCTCATCCTCAGGTTAGAATACGCCCTATTCCCGCTCCTCTTCCTTCTCCAACTGAAATACCTCGACACGGGAAAGCTCAAGTACGTGGTATACGTCGCACTAGTCCTCGGCGCCGTCTACACAGCACGTAGCTGGACCGTCTACGCCATCTACTCCACGCTCCTCCTATTCGCACACGTGGCGTTTACACGCAACGCCAAGTTTTTCTCCTTCCTCCTCGTCCACCCCCTGGCGCTGGCGCTGGCCGCCCCGCGCATACTACCCACCCTCTACTACTACCTGACAGTGCCGCAATACACCCTAGCCGTGTTTGAAGCCAAGACGATAACTCCGCTGGAGTATTTAACCACGTATCTTTATACCTACCCAGGCGCCGTCTTCGAGCTGACCTATTCAGACCCGGTGTATCACCTATTCGGCCTCGTGGCCGCCGCGGCTCTGCCGGCGTTGCTCATAAGTAAGGACAGCAAAGCGCTTTATTTCGCAATGTTGTACATCGCCGGGTTTCTACTCTCAACGTACCCAATAGAGACAGGTGTCTGGGCAGTAGACAGACTCCTAAGAGCGGGCTACTGGAACGCCGCGGTGGCCCCACTAGCTGTCGCCGTGGCCGCTGGCTATCTAGTCAAAGGCGCGGAGCGACGCGGCTTCGGTATCCACACAAGCCTCATGTTAGTTACAATCGCCGCCGTCTCCGCATGGCCAATCCTTACAGGAGACATGGCAGGCTACTGGCATCCAACCCCTCCACCAACCGACTACCTCACCGCAAGCCAACTGCTAAAAAACGCCACCGGCCTGGTCCTCTGGCTACCATACGTCGGCGACCCGCGTGCGGTATGGAGTGCACAAACGGGGGCCACTGACGTCTCTGCCCCAACAGGCATCGTTGAGGTGCGTGGAATCGGCGCACCCGCCGTAGAATGGCGGGCGTATTACCCTCTCCAGTACTTCAATCCCCTAAATGGCACATTCTTACTTCAGCCCTTTAGTATATATACCGGTAATCTTTCGAGACTCTATACTCTCATGGGAATACAATATATAGGAATTGTGTACGATCGACAGTGGCCGCAGAGTATGCAACAAGGCGGCCTCTCAAACCAGCGGCTCAGAGAAGTAGCGGCGAGGCTAACCACCGAAGGTCAACCATACTATGTCGGACAGCACTTGGCCTTGATAAGGCTCAGCCAATCTGCTGGCTGTGCCGTACGGAAGCCGTTGTTCTGTCTCTGCGGCCTGCCCGAGATGGCCCGCATACTCTCAGCCTATAACTATACAGATGCCCCCGCTGTAATCCTGCCTCAACCTGGCGTGAATATAACCTACATTCTTAAGAACAGCTATGTGTATGCACAAAACAGCACGGAACTGAAGCTCTACGTCGCCTCCCACCTTCCAAGCTCCCGCCTCACAGCGCCCTTCTTTTTAATACCCGGTGGAGATCCGGGAAAGACGTGGGCAAAGGCCCCCCTAGCCACCTTCGGCCTCTCCCCCGACTTCCTCAACTATCTCCACAGGAAGGGGGTGAGAGAGTGGCCTTGGCAGAGCGACTACGGCTACGGAGTCGTCTACACAGAGTCCGCCGCCGTGCTGGCCCTAAGCGTCGTGGCCGAGGCTGATTCCATCTTGGCGGTGCGGGCGTTGAGGTGCTCCGCATGCGGAACGGCGGAGGTGTATATAGACGGCAGACCCATCGCCGCGATACGCCTCCAGAGCAACACCACCAGCTTCACCTGGCTACTCCTCACGGAGTTAACACCGGGCCGGCACAGGCTGGAGATCAGGCCGAAGGGGCTAGCCGTCATCAACGTGGTCGCCGCAATTCCCAAGACAAATATGATGATGGCCAGATTCCTCCTGGCGGAGACCCGCGGCGTGGAGCAACTGGGCAGAGCCCCCCCAGGCACAGCCATCTGCAGGAGAGAGACGCCGACCCGCTGGACCCTAGAGGTCAACGCCACCGAGGAACCTGCCGTAATCGTGCTCCCTGTGCCCTACGACCCCCTGTGGAGCGCCGGGGATGAAAAGGCCGTGGCCGTATATGGAGTCAACGCAGGGTTCTACGTCAAGACGGGGCGATATGAGGTTTTATACCAGCCAGAGAAAATTTTCCACGTCTCAGCGGCGTTAGCCGCGGTAGCCATTTTGCTTCTGACGTATCATATGCGAAAGACTTAAATAGAGATTTCTTCTCTCAGTCATGAACTCCCCAAAAACTAAACTACTAATACCGCTACTGCTAGCAACGCTTGTGTTTGCGGTCACCCCCGTGCCCTTGGCGGTCCCAGGTGACAGACCCACCAACTACGTAGGTTGCTACCCCAACGCCTGCGTCGGCCAGCTCCACCCAACACACTGGCCCTTCGGAGGGACTCCCCCCACCGCGCTGGTGGCCAGCGGCTCCCCGGCCTACGGCGACTACTACAACACCACCCTCTTCTTCGAGTACCTAGGCCTAACGCCCATCAAAGATCTCTTCCCGGGCAATGCCTCCAACGCCATCCGCATCGGCTTTACTCAATTCGGCGAATTCGTCGCCATGCTCAGCGACGGGACAGCCGGCGGAATATCCATGGCGTTCTACAACCGGCCAGACATGTTTGCAAGATACGAAATGTGGGCCACCAACAACATACCGTACATCCCACCCTCAGACTGGCTAAACGGCTGGACACTGTCCGGCAACCTGTCGGCGCCTGGAGGCAATAGGTTCGTCATGTTCCACATGTACGCCGTCTACAGCAATAGAACATATGCCGGCGGCGGCAGAGGACTTGTGCTCTACTACAACGCCACAGGCAAACCCACAGAATGGCCCGACGCGTCGAAGTGGCGCTGGTTCCCCATCCAGACCACGCCGCTTGAGGTGATCTACGACAGCCCCAGGCTCCTCATAGCCCGCGGCTCCTCCTACTTCGTAGGCGACCTAGGCGCCATGACTGGCGACAACTACTTCGACGGCTACAAGCTCACAGCCTACGTCAACTACACCCTGGTGTTCCCCAAGGCCTTCCCATACGCCATAATCTACTACAACTACACAATCGACATCTACGTAGCCACTAAGCTAGGCGCCGGCGTCAGGTTCCAGAACGCCTCCTTCACCATACGCTTCGAGCTCGATCAGCTCAACGCCCGCGACACAGCCGCCACCCTCAGAGTCACGGTCTTCGACCTGACATTCGGCGGCGAGACCGGCCACCTGCTACACGCCACTCCCAAGCCGCTCCCAGGTTCCCCCTACAACAACGTTACCTTCTTCGCCCTAGTCTGGCCTCAGGTAACCGAGATAAACGTCTCGGCAATAGACTACATACCTGTCTACACGCTAAATAACTACAAGATACTCCTACCCACAGGTTCGCGGCTAGACGACGCACAAGACGTCATACCCTTCGTCATATTCCAACAAAAAGACACCCTCGACATGGTGAAGGGAATCGGCGAACACGCCACCTACAAAGGCGGCAGGATGTTCGTCTACGGCCTAACCAAAAACAGCACAGACTGGGCCGCAACTCCAACGTATGATGAATTCATAGATCGGTTGATACTCTACACACTGTTTGAAATAAACTGGGCCGCTTTGCCGAATCGGATATTTAAGGTTGTTCCATCTAGAGGCCACATAGCTGATGTATTAGGGTCTGGATTCATCTGGTGGGGTATACCGGTGCTGGATGTCGCTCCGTTGGCTTACGGCACGGTTGACCCGTTGTCTATGGCCGGCTTCGTCAACTTGCCGAACTACGGCGGCGTCCCCGCCGCCTTGGCCCGGTTGACGGCAAGCTCGCCGTGGTTTGTAGACGCCTATTCTCGTCCTGGTCTGTTGCCGTACCTGCTGATAAACGGGACATTCTACAGAACAATCTACAACTTCTGGGCTAGGGTTGCCGGTGGCGTGCTGTTCAACCGTGGCGGGTCCGGCTCCCAACCTTCTGACTAGGTATGCCCAGGATATGGCTTGGTGGTCCACGTTCGTATCTGCCTACGCGGGCGACTTCTTCAACCCTGCCGGCACGTACACGGTGTCTGCTCCGCGCGCTGGCCGGCCTATATTAACTGCGTGGAACGGGCTGTTCCAGCCTGTGGTCACCACCACGTGGCCACCTGCGCCGAGCCAGACCGGTTACGGGATAATATCAATGTCGGTTGATCCCAACGGCACCAAGATAATACAGTTCTGGGGCGCAAACGCCCAAGACACCTACTGGCTGTTATGGGCATTCGACTATGGCGAGTTGCCGCCTATCACCTTCGGAAGGCCAGGCACTTATTTGGTGCAGATCTATTATGGTAACGTGATGTTGCCTAGGGCGCCTGGGCCGCCTAACTTTGACCCGTCGCCTGTGGCGTTTAAGGTATACTTCACTGCTCCGTATCAGTACTACACGGCGTTGAACTAATAAACTAAACTGGTTTTTTTATATTATTTTTCCTATTGCTGTGGCGTAGGCTTGTATTGTTTTTTGTATTATTACTGCGGGGATTGCCCATGTCCATTTTCTGGTGGCCCATGCCGCGTATTCTTTTTTTAGGTAGGTGGGGCGGATTGGCGTGATGTGGGCTGGGTTGGGGTTTTTTTTGAGGTATTTGGTTATGTTGTGTCCGTAGTATATGCTTTTTGTTATTAGCTCCCGCCAGGTGGCTGGTTCGTCGAGGTGTATTTCGAAGTTTTTTCTTGTGTGGGCTGTCTTTGCGCCTGTGGCGGCTATTCTGGCGTGTAGGTCGTAGTCTTCGTTGGCGTAGAGCTGTGGGTCGTAGCCGCCTGCTTTCCAGAAGGTCTGGCGGGTCATGCATCGGGCCGCTTCGTAGGTTCCGCTTCTGTAGTAGGACATTCTTTCGTAGTAGCGTATCTTTGCGACGGTTCCTTTGAGTGGGTTGCTGATGTTGAGGACTATGACGGCGTCTGCCCCCGAGTGTATGAGGTCTACGCATTCTTGGACGACGCCGGGGGTTAGGTAGAAGTCGGCGTCGACGAAGTAGAGTATGTCTCCGCGGGCGAGGAGGGCGCCTGCGTTGCGTTGGATGGACCGGTTGGGCCGCGTGGTTATGACGCGCGCGCCGTGGCTCTTCGCTATCTCCGCCGTATTGTCGCTGGAGCGGCCGTCTACCACTATTACCTCGATGTGGGGGTACGTCTGTCTTTTTATCGACCGGAGGGTCAGCGGGAGCGTCTTCGCCGCGTTTCTGGCAGGTATCACGATGGATACCAACACAGTGGCAGAGACACGCCACCTTAAAAGCATGTTGCTAGTAGTTGCGTGGGCGTAGCCATCGGTTTCATACGTCGGAGGGTTTCGCCGAAACGTGCTTCCCTGTCTGTTGTGCAAAAGCTTTAAGAGATTGTTTTTGAGGTATGGTTTGGGCTTCTGGCTACGGCAGTTGTGGTGGTTTTGGTGGCTGTTGATATTTGGCTCGTGTCGGCGTCTTGTGGGTCTCTGCCTTCTGGGCCTGAGTCTTGACAAGCAACTTCTCCGGCTTCCCAGCGACCTGTTGCTGTGGAGGTGACGTGGCTGCGTATCTTAGGGTGGTTGACTTTATCGATGTGACCGGATGCGAGTGGTTCCTTGAGTTTGGAGACGGTGCGTGCGTTAGGCTAGATTTGTCAAACGCCGTGGTTAGGTTGAGGGATCGCTTTGCTGTGTATGTGGGGGAGCTCCGGAGGCCGGTGCACGTGGTGGGCGTGTGTGGGGGGAGGTGTTGAAGGTGTTGGAGGTCTATGGTCAGGGCGTTTCTTCTTGGCGGCGGCTTGGCTGGTTTTTGTGCTTAGAGGCTAGATAGGATTTTTTCCATTTTTTCTGTGGATTTGTCCCAGTCGAATTGGTTGGCGTATCGGCGGGCGGCTTCGGCTAGACTCTTCCTGAGCTGGTCGTTTTTTAGGATATAGGCTAGGGCCGTTGCGGCGGCTTTTATATCGCGGTGTGGGATTAGGAGTCCGGTTTTTCTATGGATTATGGCGTCTCTGACGCCGGGGACGTCGTAGGCTACGCAGGGGGTTTGGCAGGCCGCTGCCTCTAGTATGCCTAGGCCGAAGCCCTCTACGTCTGAGGTGTAGAGACATGCCCATGCCTGCTGGAGTAGCTTGACCTTTGTGTGGGTGGGTGTTCGCCCTGTGAACTCGATGAAGGGGGCGGTTTGGGCGGCTAGTTTTTTGGTTTTTTCGAGGAGGGGCCCTCCGCCGACCATGACGAAGCGGGCCTCGGGCACTTCCTTCTTTACTTGGGCGAATATCTTTACGGCGTCTTGTGGGTTTTTGTAGGGGACGAAGCGATTTATCCAGACTACAAGCGGGGTTGGAGATTTGGGGCCTGGCCTGTAGGTTTTATGGTCGACGGCGTTTGGCACTATGTGAACTTGTCTCGCCCCCAGTCTCATCAGCATGTCCCTAGTGGAGGGCGATACCGTGATTATCGTCTTGTACAGCCGCGGCGTTATTCCTTCCGCGGCCATCCCCGCGAGGGCGGCGGGTAGCGGCGTGGTTTTGAGGAGGACTGGGCCGTTTATGTGGTGTATTATCGCCGCCGTTTTTCTGGCGAAGAGGGGACTCATGAAGGGGAACACGTGCGCCACGTTGTCCACAACGACGTCGTGGTCTCTGCCGTGTCTCTTGACGTAAAGAGGGGCGTAGATGTGGAGCGTGGCGAACCCGCCCCTCCTTATCACCGCGACGCCGTCTATATCCTCCTGCGGAGGCGCGCCGGGCGGCCTCTCGGCGAGTACCGTAACCTCATGGCCCCGCTTTGCCAGTCTTTTCGCTATTTGGAAGAGGTACTCCTCCGCGCCGCCGGCGAGCGGGTGTCGGGGGTCTCTGTGGTTGATGAAAAGTATCTTCATCGCGCCGCTACGCGGCGAGGTTTTTAAAGATCTACACAGGAGGCGTCGAAAGGAGGGATGGCCGATTTGTAGTTTGTAGGGCAAGCTGTGTGTACGTTTTTAATGGCCGCCTGGGGATCTGCCGGTGTGCGTGGTAACGTTGTAGATGCGGGGGCTATGTGGCTGGGTACGGCCCAGCCGTCGCGGCATGTTTGTTGAGCGTCGGCTTCCACGGGGCATATTACGAGAAGTTGGGGCTTCTTCAGCTCCTTTTCTTCCAGTTTTTGCGCCGTGGTGCCTCTGTCGAAGGGTGGTTGCCTGTGTATCTGGGGGATGTGTTTGGCGGTGTTTACGGCGGCGTATTTGACGGCGGCCTTTTGGAGAGTTTTCGCTTCTAGGCCGCGGCGGCTTTTAGGAGATTCATGCTGTACCTGTGGCGTGATAGGTCTTGTTCTCAATCGGGACGGTTATGAGAGTGGGGACTACGGCAGATTTGACTTCGCCTTAACTACGTCCGTCTATGACAACCAGACCTCCAAGTAAATGGTCCCCGTCCCCCACTGCATCGTTTCAGCGGAGCACAAAGGCCCGCCTATCTGCGAGGCGAGCCGCCGTGGTCACCGCGGCCCCGAGCCGCCTGGTGGCGGCTACCGTGCCGCGCCGGTCCAAGCCATATATCAGCACACTGCCGCCGAGGAGGACGACGTGGTCTGGGGCTTGCAGGGTTTATAAACTCAGAGGTTTTTGCGCATGACGTGCTTCGTCTGTTCTACTTTGTCCCTACGCCTTCGGGGGGCTGGGCGTAGTTACTACGAGTTTGCGGCCGTGCTGTTGAGGAACGGGGCGAGGTGCGGTACGTCACGTACAGCTGGGCCCCTCCGATGTCCTACTGACCTCTCTCGGCTACCCGCCGCGGCTCTACGACGAGGCGGGGAGGAGGCGGCTCTGGCCTGCGCTTCAATTCGCCTTGGCCGTTAGGCGTGTCGTAAAGAAGGCGGGGTGCCGGGTGGTTGACGCGTCGGTGCCGTATACCGAGGTGTTCCTCCTGCCGCGGGAGAGGACTGCTCTCACTTTGCATGAGTTCTGGGGACGCAGATGGAGGGAATACTTCGGACCCCTCGTCGGCGGGGCCGTGTGGTGGGCTGTGAGGAGGATGGTTCTGCGGCCGCGGGCTGTCGTTGTGCCGTCTAGGCTCGCCGCCGAGAGGGTGAGGCGGGTTAGGGGGGATGTCTACGTGATCCCCTTCGGCCTTAGGCTGGAGGACTACCTGAAGTATCGAGAGGCGGGGAAGGAGTTTGATGTCGTCATCGTGAGCCGGCTGGTGCCCTATAAGGGGGTTAGGGAGGCCCTTGCGGTGTTGCGTCTCGTGGAG
>Ga0079998_114304_pt1 | contig 10589 bp, 9 predicted proteins | sample PerSpoBPS_BMetaG_FD_69201 | JGI IMG/M metagenome (GOLD analysis project Ga0079998, IMG submission 69201) | Thermal spring microbial communities from Yellowstone National Park, Wyoming, USA - Perpetual Spouter B (PS_B) MetaG (SPADES assembly)... | ecosystem: Environmental > Aquatic > Thermal... | reverse complement strand
GACGCGTTGTGGGAGTTGAGTGGGCAATACGACGTCGGGGTGTGGTATGAATACAGGAGGGTGGGCGTGTGGGTTAATCAATACGACGTCTTCTGCGGCGTCGTTGTGGACGGCATAAGGCTGGATCAGCCGTATTGCCGCACGGTAGAGGAGTGTGTTGAGGAAATACTAAGAGACTACGAAAGGGAGGTGGAGAAGATAAGAGAGCCGCCTGAGCCGGCTTTGGTCGTTAGGAGCGACCCCATGGAGGAGCTTCTGCGGGAGTGGCCGGAGCTGGGGGCATTCGGCGTGGAGTGGATCAAAGCATGGGCTCCCCACGCCAGGGAGAGGCTGGTAGAGATTGCCAAGGTTATGCGCAGATATCTGTGGATGGTGGAGGTGGTGAGGCAGAGGCCGGTAAGCATCCTCAACCCCTACGCAATGGAAGCCTACGTGGCTAGGGACGGCTCTGAGGCGTGTATTTCGCTCACCTCGTCAAAGGCTTTCTGCGCCCAAAACGGAGCCGTAAGGGAAACAAGGCTGGAGCTGGAGTTTAAGCGATACGAGGTATATGAGGAGAAGATTAGAGAGGTGTACAGACCCAAGGGGTTATTGGTATTCGCCGCGGCGGCAAGGGAATACGTGAGGATACTCTAACCGCGTTTTTTCCTATTTTGTGTCTACTTGAGACGCCGTCAGTTGTCCATATCTTCTGTCCACCGTTTTAAACTACGTTCTGCGCAACGCCGTCTTAAACTACGCGGCGCTCCAGACGCCGTCTTAAACCACGTCTCGGCAGACAACACGCCGTCTTAAACTGCATAGCGGCGCGCGGCGCAAAGATGCGCCGTCTTAAACCGCGAGAGGGAGGACTGTGGGATATCGCCGTCTGTCCTCCGCGTTCTTTATATATCCGTTCGTAAGTGCCGTCGTGAGTAGGCTTATCGTGGGTAGGGTGGTGTATGGGAGCCCGCGGGGCGGAGGCGTCTGTTGTGGTTACTGTTTAAATATGTGGCAGGTTTTTGGTGTGTTTGACTTGGTGTTTGTTGTGGGGGTGGCGGCGGGGTTGGCGTTGGCGTTGGTGGGGGCTGGGGCGTGGAGGAGGGCTGTGTATGTGTATAGGCTTGAGGGGCAGATCCCCCAGGTTTTGCGTGTGCTTTCTGACGCTGTTTCTGCGGGGCTTAGCTTGAAGGGGGCTGTGGAGTCTGCGGCGGCGCTGGCGCTTAGGCCGATGGGGGATGTGCTTAGGCGGGTTCTGTCGCTGGCTGAGGTGGGCGGGCTCACGGTGGATGAGGCGCTGTGGAGGGTGGCTGGGGAGCTTCCCTCGCCTAACTTCAGGAGGTTTGCGCTTATTGTGACGGAGGCGGCGCGTTCGGGGGCTAGGCTTCCCGAGGTGCTTGACGTGGCGGCGCGGAGCTTCGCCACGGTGGTGGAGTTCCGCCAGGCGGCGGCTTCTCAGCTCAGGCCCTACGTGGCTCTTTTCTACGCAGTGGTGACTGTCTTCGCAGTGCTGGCCGACGTCTTGGTCTACATGCTTCTGCCGCAGCTCGCCCAGCTCACGGCCTCAGCCCCGACGCAACAAGGCATCAGGCCGGTGGCTCTAGAGCAAGGGGATGTCCTCCGCGTTCTTTATATATCCGGCTTTGTAAGTGCCGTCGTGGGTGGACTTATCGTGGGTAGGGTGGTGTATGGGGGCCCGCGGGCGGGCCTCGTGCATGCGGGCGCGGCGGCGATAATCCTGGCGGTGGGGCTATGGGCTCCGCAGTGGATGAAGTTTTGACGATCCTAGACCAGTACGAGATCTCAGATCTCGTACATGCAGTAATATACGTCGATAGAGAGGGCTTTAGGCGGTATAGGGCTGTGGAGCCTCCGTTGAGTAGAGAAGAGGTGGAGACGCTGGCGAGGCTTAAGCGGGCTATTCAAAACGTGGGGGAGGTGCGAGACGGAGTTTTGAGGCTTGCGCGGGAGAGGCGGGCGGAGTACCTCGAGGAGCTGGCGAAGAGGGCTGTGGCCGAGTTTAAGATTAAGCTCGACGAGAGGACTTGGGGGAAGATGATGTACTACCTGCGGCGGGACCTCCTGGGGTACGGGGTGCTTGACCCCCTGATCCGCGACCAGTATATAGAGGACGTCCACGTGGACGGGCCTGGGCCCGTCTACATATGGCACAGCCGGTGGGAGTCTCTTAAGACCGACGTCGTGCTGTCTCCCGACGACCTCGACGGCTACGTGCAGAGGTTTTCGGCGCTTGTGGGGAAGTCCGTGTCCTATGCCGAACCCATACTGGAGGGGATGCTCCCCGAGGGCTTCCGGGTGGAGCTGGCGGCGCCGCCCATCTCCCCCAGGGGGCCTTCCTTCGTGATTAGGAAATACTTCGTGGTGCCCATCACGCTTGTGGACATGGTGAAGATGGGCACCATTTCGGCGGACGCCGTCGCCTACCTCTGGCTTATGCTGGACTACGGCCGCAACATCGTGATCGTGGGCCCCACCGGCGCGGGGAAGACCACCCTCCTAAACGCTCTACTGTACCTAATCAGGCCTGACGCCAAGATCTTCACCATAGAGGACACCAGGGAGATCAACATCGTCCATGAACACTGGCAGGCCTTAGTCACGAGGCCTTCTAGGGCAGAAGCGGTCAGAGACGTTTCAGCCTTCGACCTCTTGGCCATAGCCATGAGGTCGCGGCCCGACTACGTGGTGGTGGGGGAGGTGAGGGGCGAGGAGGCGTATGTGTTGTTCCAAGCCTTCGGCTCGGGCCACTCCGGCGCCACGACGATACACGCCGAGACTATCGAAGATGCGGTGAGGCGCCTCTTGACCCGGCCTATGCACGTGCCGCCGATGCTGGTCGGCCTCGCCCACGTCTTCGTCAGGATCTTGAGGGTCAAGGTGGGGAACAGCATAGTACGTAGAGTGGTGGAGATCGCCGAAAACATGGGCGTGGCGCGGGGCGGCAGACCCCGCCTCCACTACATCTTCCGGTGGAACCCGGAGAAAGACGTGTTGGAGCCTGTAGAAGAGAGCAGACATCTAGAGACCATCGCGAGGACGCGGTTTGTGTCGCTGGACTTCCTCAAAGCCGAGTACAAGAGGCGTAGGGAGCTGATCGCGGCGATGGTGGAGCGGGGCTACTCCACGCCGTATATCGTCGCTAAGGTGTTCACACAGTACCACCTAAACCCCGAGGCCGCGCTGGAGACGGTCAAGGCCGGGAGGATATGAGGCTGTTTTACGAGCTTTACCGGCAGAGCGGGCTGGCTTTCTCTTACCGGAGGTACATGGCGGCCCTCGTCCTTGTGCCCTTGGCCGCCGGGACGGCGGCCAGCGTGGCTGGGCTCCTCCTCCTGGGTCCCCTGGCCGGCGCCGCCTTCGGCCTCATGGCGGCGCTTCTGGCCTTCGCCGGGCTGGTGCTGTACCCCGTCCACCTAGTCACTGCGCGGCGTAGCCACTTTGAGAACAACTTCGTCTACACTCTAGGCGTCCTTCTGCCTCTTCTCGCGGCGGGGGTGCCCCTCGGCAGAGCCGTCACGAGGCTTGCCGAGGTGGAAGAAGATAAATACATCGCGAGAGAGCTGGCGCTGGCGGCGCGGGAGATGATCGTCATGGGCGCCGCGCCGGAGGAGGCTCTGCAGAACAGCGCAGAGAGGACGCCGAGCCCCACCTACCGGGAGACAGTGGAGGTTTTGACAAAGGCGGCGAGGATTACGCAGAGGATAGACATAGTCCTCCTGGCCAGGCTGGACTGGGCCCTAAGGACGAAGCAGGTAAAAGCTCAGTCGCTTGTGAGGTCGCTCTCGCTTATGTTTGAAATCTTCGTTGTGGCAGTGATGTTGCTCCCACTCATGGTGTATATTGTGGCGCTGTCCTTCAGCCCCCTAGGCGCCTTAGAGGTGGGAGGCCTTGCCGTAGATCCCCTGACGCTCATGACGCTATTGGGTCTCGTCTATGTGCCAATAGTGGGGTTCGTCTTTTACATAATTTTCGATTCTATGACGAATATCTAGTATACTATAGAGTATACACCGAAATTTATTTACGTACATAACGTCAAAAGCCTTATGATTCAGCTCCGCGGGGTTACGTTGGTGTACGGGCCTCCCGGCGCTGGGAAGACCACGTTTACGGCTTGGTATACATACAACAGCTACCGAAAGGTGTTTTGGGTTTCTGTATTTGAGGATGAGACCTCCTTTCGGAGGAACGCGGCGTTGCTTGGGTACGACTTCGGGGAGCGGCTCGTGTTTTGGGAGGCGCCAGTGGCGGGGGCTGAGGCGTTTTTCAGCACCCTCTTAGACGCCGTGGCGCGGGAGAGGCCGGAGGCCCTCGTCATAGACTCGGTGACCGAGGTGCTGGCGGCCGGCGGGGGGCTTGACATCATTCACAACGTTTTGTACAGGGCTGTTAAGCAAAGCGGCGTGGACGTCTTCTTGACCGCTGAGAAGGAGGTGGCCCCCAAGGTCGCATACGTTGCGGACAACGTGGTGGAGCTGATATACGAGGTGTACCCCTACGGCGCCGTGAGGGAGGCCGTGGTGAAGAAGATACGCGGAGGGAGGGCGGCTTCTCCCTCCCCTTCATCATAAGAGAGGGCAAGGGCATCTTGTTTTTGGCGCCGGCGGCTCCGGCGAAGGCGACCGCGGAGCGGCTGGAGACGACCACGTGTCTAGACGAGGCCGTGGGCGGGCTGTATAAGGGCTTGCTACATGCTGTCGTGGGTCCGGTGGGTGCGGGGAAGACTTGGCTTATGCTCAAGGCGGCTAAGGCGCTGAAGGAGAAGGGGAGAAGGGTCATGTACGTCGCTGTGTCTGGCGCCGGTGCAGTGTATGCGGAGCAGTTCGCGGTCGACGCAGTAGACGTGGGGCTGAACGTGGAGGAGCTCTTCGCCGCCGTGGCATCCACAGACGGCGAGGCGGTGTTTATCAGGGGACTTGAGGCGCTTGCAACGCTGTATGGCCCCGCCGTGTTGTACACGGTGTTGCGCATTTTACTCCAGACAGCAAGAGTAGGCAGGGCGGTTGTGATATCGCTTAGAGATCTACACGACCTCGACATGTTGTTCGACGTCATTGTGAAGATGGAGGAGAAAAACGCCGCGGGCATCAGGGGACCCGGCGGCAAAATAGGAGAAAAGGTGAGGTGTTGATATGTGCCTCACCAGAGACCTCCTGGTTAGGTTCTACGGCGCGTTGAACTTCTCTTTGCGTACTCTTGTGCATTACAGGGTGTTGGCCGCCTTTGGGAAGCCTTTTGACTACTTCCTTGTGGAGGAGCCGTGGCGGGTATACGCAGTGCTGGAGAAAGCAGTCGGCAAGCACAACGCCGAGCTGGTCATAAACATCCTCACCGACTGGCTGAGGATAAACGGATGCAGCGCGACGCCGGAGGAGGTGAGGCGGGCGTTAAGCGATAAGTCGGCGTGGATGAAATAGATAAGTGGTGTGGAGGTTTTTAGGTCTCGGACTATTGACATCTCGTGGTAGGGCACCTCCTCTATCTTGAACCAAATCGGCGGCTTGTTCCGGCACCTCTCCGGGAACATGTTCGACCTCGTCTGTTTCAACGCCGTCAACCGAAATCCAGCAACGCTCCGCCACCTCTCACATTCCTAACGTCTCCCCCAGCCCATGATCTGGAGAAAAACACACTATCTGCGTTGCAATACGCCAATTGTTAAACACCTACACAATGCCGAGACGGGGATGAAAAAAGAGGAACCCCCCCCCAGGAGGGTGAGTTGTCCGAATTCCGTCTCGCCGGAGACTTGCCCGCCTCTCTTTGTTGCCCCGCTTCTCACAGATTTCGGCGTCAGGCTCTCGACAAACGGCTACCAAGTATACGCAGTTTAAGACGCCGATTTTCGATGCAAAAATATAGGGGAGGAAAAGCGGCAAGAGTAGTCTTACGTATTCTCTTGCCGTTGTGGTGAATGCTAATAGCCCCTTGGGGCGGTATACCTCTCTTATCTTTTCTCCGTATGTCTCGTACCGGCTGAACTCCAGCTCTAGCTTGACCTCCCTCGCCGCTCCGTTTTGGGCGCAGTACGCCTTTGACGAGGTGAGGGAGAGACACACATCAGAGCCGTCCCTCGCCGCATATGCCTCTATCATGTAGGGGTGTAGGATGTTCATCGGCCTCTGCCTTATCGCATCAGCCATCCACGGAAACCTCCTCAACACCTTGGCAATCTCCACCAGCCTATCCCTAAGATCCAGCCACTTCCTAACCCACTCCACGCCGAATGCTTGTAGCTCAGGCCACTCCCGCAACAACTTTTCCGCCTCAGTTGTTTTCTTTTGCGTATAGTTGTTTTTAAACCGGCGCATGGAGATGTGGCGTAGACGTAGAGAAGCCGCCTCAGCCGCGGCGTTGTATTCTGTATACAGCGGCCTCTACTCGGAGGCCTTTGTTTCTTCTATATGTCTCGACTGTCGCCCTCGCCGAGGTTGGACAGTTCAGAGAGGCTGTCCAGTACCTGCAGAAGGCGGCGAAGGCGCTTTACGAGGCGGCTAGAGACGTCTTTGAGCGGGTTAAGGTGACGGTTCAGCGCCTCGTGGAGCTCTTCGTGGAGGCGGTGGCGAGGGTGTTGGCGTGGGTGGATGAGCACAAGGCATACCTCTTCTTGATGGCCGCCGCGGCGGCTGGGGCAATCGCGCTGTCGGTTGCGTTGGACATGTGGGGTTTGGTGGAGCTGGAGAAGCTGGCGCATTTCGCCATGGGCGCGCCGCCGTTTTTCGCTGGGCTAGCGGATGTGGGCGATAAGACAGCTGAAAGGTTCAAGGCGCAGGCTGAGATGTACGAGAAGTGGAAGATGGACGAAAGGCTGATCGACGGAGTGCTGAAGGCGCCTCTGAGGGGCGAGAGGCCGTATAAGGCGTTTCTGAAGCTCGCCGAGTCGGCGAATCTGCCCAAGCCCCTTGTGGAGTTGAGGAAGGCGTTAATGAATGTCAAAGACGAGGCGGAGAAAGACGCCGCGGTGGTTGCGGCGCTTGTGCTCTACAAGACGCTTGTGAAAAACGCCGAGGCGTATAGGGAGTGGGCTGAGGTGTATAAATGGGCGAGGGGTCTGGTTGAGGAGCGTGAATTCGCCGTGAAGGCCGAGGAGGTGGCGAGGCTCCGTGGGTCGCAGAGGAGGCTGGAGGAGGTGGCGGAGGAGGTGAGGAGGGAGCTGAACAGGGTGTTGGTGTTGTACTCGCAGAGCGACTTCTATAAGGAGAGGCCCAACCTCCTCAACAAGCTCAAGCAACACCTGGAGGTGGACTTGGGCGAGGCGGAGGAGCTGGCAAAGGCAAAGAGCAAAGAGCTGAGCAAGTACTCAGACGCCAACATGGGGACTAAGGCCTACGCGGCCCTTCTTTCGATCGCCAGAGGCGGGATATACGGACACGTCGCCATGTTGCTTATGGGGGAGGGGTCTTTGGCTGATGTTGTGTTGTTGACGCCGAGGTACACCTACGAGAAGGCCAAAGGAATCGCCAGAGGACGCGGCGAGGCTGTGGTTCCTTCGGGTGCGGCGGACTGGGAGGATAGGGCCGCCGTTGTGCTTCTGCGGTTCTTGAGCGGAGCTGAGTGGCTCTTAAGCGGAGCTGGTGAGGCGAAACTCAAGTTTAGATTCTTCGAGGAGGTCAACGAAAAGGGATCCAAGAAGAAGGGAATCAAGGTGTTTAGGGTCTACGGCGGCGTTGAGGCACCTGTCGGCGAGCTGTGGATAGGGGATGTGGCCCGCTTTAAGGTCAGCAAGGAGGAGTTGAGACGTTTCGTGGAGGAGGCAAGGAGGAAGGCGCCAGACCTCTCGGGGATCAAGAAGATATGGCAGACGCTGGCGTGGTTCGCCACAGACGTGTCGTCCTCTGGAAAGCAGATAGAGGCCGCTACCGCCGATACCCGGCAGGCGGCTTGGTACGTCGCCCTCTTCGGCGAGCCGGTGTCGATCCGCGGCAGAGCCAACGTCACCGAGGAAGGTGTCAAGCCCAACGTCACTATGCGCTGGCCTAGGGAGGTTTTGGACAGCATCATCGCCGAGGAGGGCAAGGAGCTGGAGCCTCTCCTCGGCCGCGCCGTCAAGAGCTGGCGGGAGCTGGTAGACGCCGTAGAGTGGAGCCGGGTCTTGGAGAGGGTCGAGGAGCTGGCCGACAAGTTGAAGCCCTGGATCGGCCCCGAGGAGATGAGCGATGCGGAAAGGGAGAGCCACATGAGGAGGATGCTTGGCGAGCTGGCGCTCCTCGCCTACTTCGCCGAGGCGAGGAGGGGCATGGACGACGGCAGATGGCGCGAGGAGAGGGCCAAGAGGCTGGCTAGGGCTGTGGAGGCGCTGAGCGGCGGGAAGATAAGGGACGAATACGCCAATGAGCTGGCCCAAGTGATTATTTACTACGCCGAGGGGTATAAGGAATATGCAGGGGAGCGCATCAAAAGCCTTGCTGAAAAGGTCGGCGTCACTAGAGAGGAGGTGTGGGGCCTCGTCGAGTTCGTCAACAGCGAAATGTACTGCCTGGCTAGGGACTGCGCCAGGGACGCGGTGGTTAGGAAGTTTATGGAGCCCGCTCTGGAGCTTATTATGCTGGACAAGGCGCTTAATAAAGAGTTCGACAGAGATGAGGCGCTTAGAGTCAAGTTCAGCAAAGAGGAGGCGTTGCTCCTCTTCGGCGAGATGTACGCCACGGCGTTGGCGGGAGACGGCACGGTGGGGCCGAGGGAGGTCATGCTGGTCGTCGGGGGTGAGCTTGGCGGAGGAGCTGCACTACTGCGCCTTGCCACACTGCATCTGCTCAACCAGCTCCTGTCCAACGAGCTGAAGTTCAACGTGCGGGCATACGTGGGCAAAGGCGTTTATAACATAGCCGCACGCGGCGAGAACGCAACGAGGGTTATGCGTCTCCTCGCCGTCTCTGCGCCGTCGGTCGGCGGAGGGTATTTAAGCCCTAAGTTCGACCAGTTCGTGGAGGAGGCCCAGGTGGAGGTGCGGCCCGGCGACGTAAGGCTGACCAAAAGCGGCGTCGCCGCCGATTTGATCATATCGGTGGGCGGCGTCGAGATCAAGTACAACGTGTATCTGCGCAATAATGTGATCATGGTCCAGTTCCGCTCGACGGATCGGAGCCGCGTAGAGCTCGCGGCCCGCCTGCTGAGGCTTGCGGGCGTCGCCGCGGAGGTGAAGGAGGAGGGCGGCAGAGACGAGTGGTACGTCGTAACCTACACCGACATGCTGGCGGCTGGGCGCGAGGAGCTCAGAAAAGCCCTCGCCAAGGTCGTCGAGACAGCCGCGGAGAACGGCTGGGTGGACGCCGACAAGGCGAAGCGCTGGTTGGAGAAGCTGGAGGGCGGCCTCACGCTGAAGGAGGGATGGCCGAAGTATCTCGTGAGGCTGATCGAGGGCGCGCTGGTGGTTAGATTCAGCTCCACCAGCCGCGAGTCTTTGGAGGAGGTGGCAAGAGAATTCAAAGCCATGGGTCTTGAGGAGGGGACGCATTTCACTGTGGGTTGGGATGGGGAGAAGGGCTACGTCTACCTCAAGGCCGAGGGCGTGAAGCGCCTCGCGTGGGCCTCTATACACGGCGAGAGGGAGCAGAGGCTGAAGGCGGCTGAATTTCTAAAATTCCTCGAAGAAAGGGCTAAGGCAGAGGGCGCCGAAGTCCTCAAAAAGCTGGAGGCGCTGGTGGAGGAGGGCAGGGGTAGGGGATCCTTGCGCCTAGCGGGCCTAGAGAGAGACGGCGTCAAGGTGTTAGGCGTGGAGGCTGAGGAGAAAGGCGACAAGCTGTACGTCACAATCAAGGCGGAGGTAGACGGCGCCGCGGGGAAGTACAAGCTGACGATTCGCCGCCAGAAGGACGGTAAGAGGCGTTTTTATTTTTACGTGAAGGGTGAGGAGGCTGTTGCGAGGGCCGTTAAGCTCATGAGAGTTTTGACCGGTGAGGAACCCAGCGTCTCGGAGAGACGCGACGGCCGGACGGTGATCGGAGGATCTGGTAGACGCATAGACGCCTTGGCGCAGTACGAGGAGTTGAGAGAGGCGATAGAGAGGTGGAGCAACCGGACGAGCAAGAGAAGATCTAAAGACACAGGAGGCGATAAAGAGGCGGAGTGACCAGCGACGGCGGAATCTTGATACTAGCTCCCATGTGCATCAAGCGGCGGCTTTCCGCGCGCCGCGCTCTTACAACCCCATCCACTGAGACGCCCCAGCCCCCACCAACGCCAACGCCAACCCCGCCGCCACCCCCACAACAAACACCAAGTCAAACACACCAAAAACCTGCCACATGATTAACCTGCCACATATTAATTAGCAGTAAACACAACAGACGCCTCCGCCCCGCGGGCAGTCACCAACTTAACCACATACACCGCCCCAGACACATCAGCCTCCCTACACCCAGCCACCACACCACCACCAACGTCAGACGGCGGTCCCACCGGCATCCAAACATCTAGATACTCCAAACGCCCCGGCCCCACGACCCAAGGAAGACCATCGGCAAAACACACGACGTCGCCGTTGTATACATACACCGTACGCGGCAACACGGCGCCCCCACCCAAATTACGAATCCACAGAAAAACCCTCACACCCCCACCCACGTTAGTGACGTTGCCCCCCTCGATCT
>Ga0079998_115850_pt1 | contig 10669 bp, 10 predicted proteins | sample PerSpoBPS_BMetaG_FD_69201 | JGI IMG/M metagenome (GOLD analysis project Ga0079998, IMG submission 69201) | Thermal spring microbial communities from Yellowstone National Park, Wyoming, USA - Perpetual Spouter B (PS_B) MetaG (SPADES assembly)... | ecosystem: Environmental > Aquatic > Thermal... | reverse complement strand
GGATGGGAATTTGCTGCTCCAACCAGAACAAGTGAGCCCCAGTTGATGTCCCGTTGCCACCTATAGCGATCAAACCGTCAATGCCAGCCTTGCGAACTTGCTCGGCTGCTTGCGCTCTTCCCTCGGGAGTGAAGAATTCAGGGCAGCGGGAACTTTTCAAAATCGTGCCGCCCAAGTGCATGATGCCAGAAACGCTTCGCAAATCCATCGGGCGAAATTCGCCCCGCAGCAAACCCGCATAACCCCTCATGATGCCGACAACTTCCAACCCTTTAGCGATTGCCGTTCGCACAACTGCCCTGATGCAAGCGTTCATTCCGGGAGCATCTCCGCCGCTTGTCAACACTCCAATTCGCTTCATCCTCGTTCACCCCACTTAACCGATCTTGTTTGCCCGCCATCAATTGTGTCTCTTGTGAGTGCGCACTGTGTCGGGAGAAATTCGGTCCGGAACGGGCTTGGGTTTCAAGTGCCAAAATGTCCATAGGAGGTGCTGACCCGAATGGGCGTTTGGGACGAAGAACTTGACAGAAGTTGGCAGGAACTGGTTTGGCGCATAGAGCAGGAGTGGCAGGAAGAGCCAGTTTTCACTGTCTCCGAAATCAATGAGTATGTCCGCCAGATGCTCCATAGGGATGAGTTTTTGCAGCGGGTTTGGATTAGAGGCGAAATTTCCCGCTGGCAAGTTTACCAAAGCGGTCACGCCTACTTCACCCTCAAAGACGAACAGAGCCAAATCACTGGCGTGATGTGGCGGGAACGGCTCGCTTACCTTGAGGAAATGCCGAAGGAAGGCGAAAAAGTTCGGGTCTTGGGCAGCATAAGGGTCACGAAAAAGGGCGGCGAGTTCCAAATTGACGCCATCAAGATTGTCCGAGAGATTGACAAAGGGTTTTGGTGGCGCAAGTTTGAGGAGACGAAGCGGAAATTGGAAGCGGAAGGTCTCTTCGCTCCCGAACGAAAACGGCAAATCCCAACATTCCCGCAACGAATCGGCGTCATTACATCGCCCGATGGAGCGGCAATCCGCGACATAATCCGCATCGTTCGGCAAAGGCATTCTGGCGTTGAAATCGTTCTGTTCCCATCACTCGTCCAAGGCGAAGATGCACCCCTGTCTTTGGTTCAAGCCATCAAGTTGGCAAACTCCCTTGAGGTTGAGAGGTTGGTCGGCAAAATCGATGTGCTCATCATCGGGCGAGGCGGCGGCTCAATTGAAGACCTATGGGCGTTCAACGAGGAAATAGTCGTCAGGGCTGTAGCGGAATCGCGAATTCCGACCATCAGCGCTGTCGGGCACGAGATAGATTTCGTCCTGACCGATTTCGCTGCCGATGAGAGAGCACCAACTCCGACAGCAGCAGCGCAAAGGGTCGTGCCTGACAGGCAAGAGTTGCTTGACAAGTTGAGGCAACTTGAAATCCGGCTGAGACAGGCTGTCAGAAACAGGCTAAGACAGTGCCGCGAACAATTGTGGCGGCTCAGCGAGAGGAGATGCTTCACCGACCCACTCAGCCTGCTGGGCGATTTCAGGCAGGAATTGGACAGGGTCAGCATCCAAATTGACGCTTTAGCGCAACGCCAAATTTCTCTCAAGCGTTGGAAGTTGCTTGAACTTTCCAGCCGATTGGCTCACTGCAGCCCACAGGCACAATTGGTCAGGTGGCGCGAGAGGCTGCACCGATACAATGAGGCTTTGCAAACTGCCGCTGGGTTGGTGCTGAACAAATGCCGCCGCAAACTGGAACTGATGGTTGGAAAGTTGGAAGCGCTCAGCCCCTTTGCCGTCTTGCAGCGAGGATACGCTTTGGTGAGAGACCCGATAACCGGGAAAGTTTTGATGCGTGTCGGGCACTTTGCAGTTGGACAACGAGCGGAAGTCCTGCTCGCCGACGGAAAACTTGATGTCACCGTCAACGAGGTGATGAGCAATGATGAGGCTTCCGATAGAGCAACCCAATGAGCCAGAAGAGACCTTGACCTTTGAGCAAGCGATGGCTCGGCTTGAGGAGATTGTTCGGCTTTTGGAGTCTGGCGAGTTGAGCCTTGACGAGACCGTCAGGCTTTACGAGGAAGGACAAAGGTTGCGACAGTTTTGCGAAGAGAAACTCAATGCGGCTGAAAAGCGGATAAAGATGGTGACCTTAGCCGACAACGGCTCAATAAGGGTGAGTGAATTTGAGCCCGAATTGTGAGACCGACAAAGAAGGTGAGTTGACATGGATGTCAAGGCTAAGACGGAGGAACTGGTTCAACGGCTGGAAGAATGTCGGCGAAAGATTGATGCCCTTCTGGACGAGTGGCTGCTGAAAGAGGATGAACTCCCATCGTTGCTTCATCAAGCGATGAGATACAGCGTTCTCGCTGGCGGGAAGCGGTTGCGCCCCTTCTTGGTCATTGAGAGTTGCAGGGTCGTGGGTGGCGACGAGGAAAAAGCCTTGCCCGCAGCATGTGCCGTTGAAGTCCTGCACACTTACACCCTCGTTCACGATGATTTGCCCAGCATGGACAATGACGATTTTCGGCGCGGCAAACCGACTTGCCATAAGGTCTTCGGTGAGGGCATGGCTGTGCTATGCGGCGATGCCCTTCAAGCCCTTGCCTTTGAATGGTTGGCGACGAAGTTGCCGGAAAAAGGTGTGCCTTCGGATGTCGCCTTAAAGTGCGTTGCCGTTTTGGCTCACGCCTCTGGTTCAAAATGGCTTGTCGGCGGACAGGCTTTGGACATCACGGAGCAAGTGAGAGGTTACTCCGACAGGTCGCCTGAGAAAGTTTTACTCATCCACGAGCGAAAAACTTCGGCGTTGATGCGGGCTTGCTGTGTCATCGGCGGTTTGATTGGGAACGCAACGGAGGCACAAATTAAAGCCCTCAGCGATTACGGCTATTGTCTTGGTCTCGCCTTCCAAATCACCGACGATATTTTGGACGAAATCGGTGACCCTGAAAAGTTGGGCAAAAGTGTCGGCAAGGACAAGCAGCAAAAGAAACTGACCTACCCGATGGTCTTCGGGATTGAGAGGTCACGGGAATTGGCAGCGGAAGCCGCCGAGCGAGCCGTAGAGGCTTTGTCAATCTTTGGTGAAGAAGCAAATTTGCTCAGGTCGCTCGCAGAATATGTGCTTGAGAGGCAATCCTGACATTTTTAGCAAGCACCATTGCGCCCCAAAAACTGGCAAACGGTGAGGCTAAATGGCGTTGACGGAGACAATCAGCGATAAAACTTCCGTCCTGCTTTCCGTTCACGGCTTGATAGTAAGTTACGCTGCTCACACTGTTTTGCGCGATGTCAGTTTTGAAGTCGCTCGCGGTGACTTAGTGGTCGTCCTTGGTCCTAACGGTGCAGGCAAGACAACTTTACTGCGCACGATAGCGAAAGTCGTGTCTCCAAAGGTCGGCACTGTGTTTTTGGATGGTCGCGATATTGCAAAATTGCCAGTCAGGCAACTGATGAAAACCCTGAGCGTTGTGCTGCAGTCGGAAGGGAGCGTTTTCAGTTTCACCGTTCAAGACATCGTTGCGATGGGCAGGACACCTCACCTTCCACCGCTCGCTCCATTTTCGCAACGAGACTGGCAAATCATCCGCGAGGCGATGGAGGCAACCGATGTTTGGGAACTGAGGGACAGGCTTTTCACCGAACTTTCTGGCGGCGAACAGAGAAGGGTTTTGATTGCCAAAGCGTTGGCTCAAGAGCCTCAACTGCTTTTACTTGACGAACCGACAGCGAACTTGGACTTGCATTACCAACTGGAGGTCGTTGAACTCATCCAGAGGCTTAACCGCGAAAGGGGCATAACTGTCCTCGCTGTCCTTCACGATTTGAACTTGGCTGCCATGCTGGGATATCGGTTCATTTTGATGCACCGAGGTCGCATTTACGCTTTAGGCAACGCCGATGAAGTTCTGACGCCACAAAACATTCAGCAAGTTTACGGTGTGCCCGTCGTTGTCACGAGGCACCCGCTTAACGGGAAGCCGATAATCCTTTTGGCTGAACGGCGAATCCCGTCCCTGCGGGGCGTAAGGGTTCATGTCGTTTGCGGTGGCGGGACAGGAAGTGAAGTGATGGCGATGCTGACGGCTGCAGGTTGTCAAGTCACCGCAGGCGCTTTGAACCGAGGTGACAGCGATTTTGAAGCGGCTCAGTTGCTCGGCGTTTCGGTCGTTGAAGAGCAACCCTTCATGCCGATTTCCCAAGAGGCATTTGAGCGGACGAAAGAAATGATAGCGGACGCGGAGGTGGTTGTCTTGACAGATGTCCCCTTCGGTTGGGGCAACATCGTGAACTTGAAGGCAATTTTGGAAGCAGCAAAAGGTTTGGTCGTCGTATTCAACCCCGAAACCATCGCTGACAGGGACTTCGTTAACGGAGAAGCCTCGGCGTTGCTGCAACAAATTTTCGCCACAAAGCAAGTTGTCTCCGTCCACAGTCTCGCCGAACTTCAGCGCCTATTAGTCACCCTGTGAAGTCCGCCGGTTCTTCCTTCGCTCCGTCCCAAGTCAAGTCAACAACTTTGAATCGTTGAGTCCTTGACCTCAAGGTGACGGTCACTTCGTCGCCGACTCTTTTGCCTTTCAAAGCCAAACCCAAAGGCGAATTGGGCGTTGCAGTTTTCACGGGAGAAGACAAATCGGCTTCTATCGCCTCGGCGATTCGGTATCGGACCAAATCGCCCGTGTCTAAGTCCTCCAAAGTCACAACCATGCCCACATCAACATATTCTGGTTGCCCATCTTGTTCAATTATCTCGGCGTCCATCAGTTGCCGCTCAAGGTGTTTGATTCTGGCTTCAACCAAACCCAAAGAACGCTTTGCTGCGTCCAAGCCAGCGTTTTCACTCAAGTCGCCTTCAGCGCCCGTTTCGCGAACTTCCTCAATAAGTTGTGCTCTGCGCTGGTATAGTTGCTCAAGTTCCTTTTGCAGCCGTTCGTATCCGCTTCTGGTTAACCTCAGGGGCATGACCATCCCTCCTTGTCGAGTGTCGGCAATAAATTTTGCCACGCCATCTTTACATTGTCGGCTTTGCTGCTAAACTTGATGCAGCCGAACGCAACAGGAGGCGATTGATAATGATGGTGGCGATGCGTCGGCAAAAGTTTTTGTTGGCGTTAATTGCCGTTGGAAGTGTTGCGTTAATCGCAGCAGCGCAAAAGCAACGCCGTTTAGAAGTTCAGTTGGCAGGAATCCGCTTAGGTTCACCTGTTATTGACAAAGATGAGGCTGGGAACTTGAAGCCCACTTGCCTGTTGCGAGTTTGGGGACTCCCAGATTTCATCATTGCTCCCACAGGTTTAGTGGCTCAACCGATGGGAATGCCCGGTGCTCCCATGATGCCCGGCATGCCGGGGATTCCGGGAGCGCCGATGATGCCTGGTGCTCCAGCCGGGATGGGGAGTGAATTTGGAGGGCAACCACCTTTCATGCGACCAGGAGGAGCACCGGGTGGTCCGCCTGCAGGGATGCCTTACGGTGGGCCTCCAACGATGCCAGGTGGTATGCCTCCGATGGGTTACGGAATGCCCGGAACGCCGAGTATGCCGGGTGCACCAACAATGCCCGGAGCACCGACGATGCCGGGGGCTCCGACCATGCCGGGCATGGCTGGTGGAGCAGGGGCGGCAGTTCCCATTCCCAGCGAACTTGTATGGGCAATTCCTGTCTTCATCCAACCGCAGCAAAATCAGCGACTTTGGCTCTACCGACGCGAACAAGCGGCTATGGGATTTTTGGAACAAGACGGCATCGTGATTGCAATTGCAGTTGCTGGCGATTATTTCCCTTACGCCCGAACCGCTTTGGGAGACCCATTCCGCTCTATCCAATTAGGAGATGACTTGCAGCGGGTGTTGCTTAGATATGGACCGCCCGACTCAGCATATCTTGTCGGTCAAATGCAGCCTGTTCAGCCAACAGCCGTTGGCATCTTCTCTATGATTTCTCTCCGCTACACCGACAGCAGCAACATTGAGTTCCTTGTTGTGAACAACAAGGTCAAGCGTATCTTCATCTTCCTGCCAGAACGCATTGAGTTGGTGAAGTGACAGAAAGTTTTTCGTTGTGAACAACAAGGTCAAGCGTATCTTCATCTTCCTGCCAGAACGCATTGAGTTGGTGAAGTGACAGAAAGTTTTTCAGGAGGTGAGCGCAGTGAGCAGGAAGGAAAAAGAAGTTGTCAAGAACGGATGGTTGATTGGTGTCGCTCTTTTCGTCGTCAGCACCTTCGCCCTCGTTCAGGCTCAAAGGGGTTTGGAGGAGCAATTAGCAGGTGTCCGATTGGGGGCACAGTTCATTGACTACGACGAGCAGGGCAGGCTCAAACCTGACTGTCTGCTTGCAATCTATGGGATGCCCGATTACATCGTCGGCAGAGGCGCAGCACCTGCCCAACCAGGAATGATGCCTGGTGCACCGGGAATGCCAGGGATGCCGATGATGCCCGGTGGTCCGATGATGCCTGGTGGTCCGATGATGCCCGGTGCTCCAGCCGGGATGGGTAGCGGTTTTGGTGGACAGCCAACTATGCCTGGTGTGATGGCTGGAATTTCAGGGATGGCAACACTGGCTGGCGCTCCAAGGGGTATGCCCGGGATGCCGAGTATTCCGGGCGGTCCGATGATGCCCGGTGGTATTCCGATGGAGGAAATGGGTGCTCCAATGGGTGCTGGACCGATGATGCCCGGCATGGGATTGGGTGGCGCTGCGGGAACAACTGGGGTAGCGCCGACCTTCCCGCGCCCTGAAGAATTGCCTTGGGTCATACCGCCTTTCGTGCAACCCGAGATGAACGAGATTTACTTCGTCTATCGCCGTCAAGGTGCTCACTTGAACTTCTTGATGGAGTTGAGGGAAGTTAGTGGTCGCAATGAGTTACGGGTCGTCGCCATAACGGTTGCGGGGCGAAGATACGATGGCGCTCGGACTGCGAAAGGAGACCCGTTCAAGTCCATCAAGTTGGGCGACGACCTGCAGCGAGTTTTAATGCGCTACGGTCAGCCCGACGAAATCGTTTACTACAACCCGCTGACTTTGCAAGTTGTCAACACTCCGACCCGCAACCTAATTTTGCGCTATCATCGCACCAGCAATATTGAGTTCACGACCCTTGAGAACAAAGTCGTTCGCATCTTCATCTTCTTGCCGAGGCAAGTAACTTTCATTCGCTGAAAAGATTAGGAGGCGGCATTGTCCGATGCCGGACACAAACATTGTCCGCCTCATTCGTGATCAAGCGAATATCGTTGAGGTTGTAGGTGCTTATGTCCGCCTAATCCCGACAGGCAAAAACTACAGGGCTCTTTGTCCCTTTCATCAAGAGAAAGACCCATCCTTTCATGTCAGCCCAGATAAAGGGGTTTGGCACTGTTTTGGTTGCGGCGCTGGCGGAGATGTGATTGATTTTGTTCAACGCATTGAAGGTTTAACCTTCACCGAAGCCGTAGCGAAGTTAGCCCGTCAATTGGGAATTCGTTGGTCACCTTCACCCGCAACCCGAAGGGAAGAATGGGCTAAGGAAAGGCTTCTGCAATTAAACCAATGGGCTGTAGAATTTTACGAACGCGTTCTCTGGGCTTCTGAGGTAGGTGAGAAGGCTCGCCAGTATCTCTTCCAACGCCAAATCGGCACAACTACCGCCCGCATGTTCCGATTGGGCTACGCACCGGCTTCGTGGGATGCCTTAGCGAAAGCCGCTCAGGAAGCGGGTTTTCAAGTCAACGAGTTGCTCCAAGCGGGGCTGGTTCAGAAAGTTCGCGATGGTTCGGGGGTCATTGACCGTTTTCGCGACCGTTTGATTTTCCCCATCTTTAACCCTCAAGGCGAACCGATTGGTTTTGGCGGGAGGGTTCTCGGTGAGGGCGAACCGAAATACCTCAACACTCCCGAAACCCCACTCTTTCAAAAGCGGAAAGTCCTTTACGCGCTGAATTTGGCTCGCAACTCCATCCGCGAAAAGGGAGAGGTCATCCTCGTTGAAGGTTACATGGACGCCATCAGTTTGCACCAAGCAGGCTTTACGAACACAGTGGCGACAATGGGAACGGCACTGAATTCCGACACAATCCAAATTCTCAAACGATACACCAATCGGATTGTCATAGCCTACGACCGAGACTCAGCAGGTCTGAATGCGGTCTTGAGGAGTGCCGATTTGTTCCGAATGAACGAGATGGAAGTTAGGTTTGTGGATTTGCCTGAAGGAAGTGACCCTGACAGTTTTGTCCGCGAGCAAGGTGCTGTCGGATTTCGTGAGTTGCTTGAGAAGGCGGAGTCTCTGACTAAGTTCCGAGTGATTTGGTTAGTGAAGCGTTATCCCAATGCCACATCGGAAAGTCTTCAGGCTGCTGTGAGGCTCCTTGTATCCCTCAACGACCCAATTGAGCAAAGGAGTTGCCTTCAACTTTTGGCTGAAGAGTGGAGCGGCGGTCAGCCTGAAAAGATTAGGGCATTAGAACAAGTCCTTAACCGAGCACTGCTTCAATACTTGCGACAGCAGCAGCGTCAACCTTCAACATCAAAAATCCCAGATTCCTCGGACCCTATCGTAACTTCACTGGCTTCAAGTTCCATTATCCCGCAAGGGATATTGCAAGCGGAACAAGATTTGATGGCGGCAATGGTGCAGGATAAAGAGTTCGCTCGGAGAATCCTTTCAATGATTTCGCCTGATGAGTTTCTGCTCTCCCGACACCAAGAGTTAGCGCGGTTGGTCAGTGCTTGCTTAGATGAGGACAGTTTCAATGACCTGCCTGCGTTGGTGGCTGAACTTGGTGACGAAGAATTGCGACAAACTTTAAGTGGCTTGTTGCTTCGCGACCTTTCATTTTTGAGGGCTAAAAACGCCGTGGAAGACAGAGTTCAGAGGCTGCGACGCTACAAACTGGAGCAATTAGCCCGACATCAGCGGGCTGAACTTTTGCGCAAAATTTCAACGGGTCAAATCTCTCCTGACGACCCAACTTATAAGGTCTGGCAAGAGACACTGAAAGCGCTAAAAACTTAGAGCAAGGCAGGTGTTTGAGATGCCGTTGCCGTCAAACGCCTTTGACATTCCTGAACTGCAAGAACTTTGGGCAACGGCTCAAGAGACGAAGGCTGTTTTCTTGACCGATATCAAGGCTACAGCGGAAGCGATTGGAACTTCTCTTGAGGAACTGATTGAGTGGCTGAGGGAAGAAGGCATAACGATTCTTACTGATGACGAAAGTGAAATCGGTGACGGGCTCGTGAGCGATTTGACAGTGGATACTTTTGAACTTGCGGAAGAGGGAGAAGATTGGGAAACCGAAAAGTTAGAGCCTATGGAGACCGATACCGCTTTAGTCAACCCGCTACAAATTCTTTTCAAGTCGCTCAAGTGGACGCGCCTTTTAACCCCTGAGGAAGAAGTCGCTCTGTTCCAAAGGATGCACCAAGGCGATGAGAAAGCAAGGGAGCAACTCATTGAAGCCAACTTGAGGTTGGTTTTGAGCATAGCGTCCCAGTTCGCTCAAAAGTCAGTTGTGCCTCTTGAAGACTTAGTGCAGGAAGGTTGCTTGGGACTCATACGAGCCGTTGACAAGTTTGATTGGCAGCGTGGAACTCGGTTCAGCACCTATGCCGTTTGGTGGATTCGGCAATACATTGTGCGGGCAATCGCAGAACATAGCCGCTTCATCCACTTGCCCTTCCACTTGGTTGAAACTCTTGCCCAACTTGTCGCTATTACTCAAAGGCTTGCCCAAGAACTAGGGCGACAGCCATCCAACCAGGAAGTAGCAGATGTGCTTGGCTTACCTGTTGAGAGGGTTGAGGAGATGATGGTCTTGCTTTCGCCACCTCTTTCCCTTGAAACGCCTGTTGACGAGGAAGAGGAACTGGTGCTTGAAGACATCATCCCCGACCCAAGCGTCGTTTCGCCTGAAGACGCTTACTATCGGGCTTATGCCCGCGAACAAATCAGGGCTATATTGGCAGAAAGTTTGACGGAGAGGGAATGGGAAGTCATTAAGTTGAGGTATGGCTTGTTAGACGGGCGAACTTACACCCTTGACGAGATTGGGCAGATGCTGAAAATATCGGGTGAGGCTGTCCGAAGAATTGAGCAACGCGCCCTTGAGAAACTTCGCCGACCAAGATACAGGAAATTGCTTGAACGGCTCAGTGAACTTCTTGCCTGATGGTGCTAAAATTAAAGTGCGACTTGAGGCAAGGTGGGCGCGTAGCTCAACGGCAGAGCAGCCGGCTCATAACCGGTTGGTTGGGGGTTCGAATCCCTCCGCGCCCACCAAAAATCTTTTTTGTGGCGCGAAATTTGCCCAAACTTGCGTCCCTTCCCCTTTCCCAACCCGCTTCGGCGCTGCTATCATCTTTGCGGTTGAAGAACAATCTCGCAGGTTGGAGGGATTGGGTGGATGGCTTACGAAACACTTTATCGCAAGTATCGCCCCAGAAAATTCGCCGATGTCGTCGATCAAAAGCATGTCGTAAGGGCAATCCAAAACGCAATAGCCTCAAAGCGAGTCGCCCACGCTTACCTTTTCTGCGGGCAGCGTGGGACCGGGAAAACCACGATGGCTCGGTTGTTAGCGATGGCTTTGAACTGTGAGCGAGGAGTTTCTCCCGAACCTTGTGGGACTTGTTCGGCATGCCAAAGCATTGTGAAAGGCTCAGCGATGGATGTCGTTGAGA
>Ga0079998_115841_pt1 | contig 10675 bp, 14 predicted proteins | sample PerSpoBPS_BMetaG_FD_69201 | JGI IMG/M metagenome (GOLD analysis project Ga0079998, IMG submission 69201) | Thermal spring microbial communities from Yellowstone National Park, Wyoming, USA - Perpetual Spouter B (PS_B) MetaG (SPADES assembly)... | ecosystem: Environmental > Aquatic > Thermal... | reverse complement strand
GGGAGGCCTGGGGCCTACATCTTCAGCAACTCCTACTGGGCCGACCAGGAGCAGGTCCTGGACCTCCAGGTCCTCCTGGCCTGGCTGCGGCGGCTGGACTTCCACCTCCTCCCCGAGGGCCTGGCCAACCTCCCCCAAGACCCCGCCGGGGTGAGGAACCCCTTCCACACCTCGGGCCACGCCCCCGAGCCCGACCTCCTGGAGGTGGTGCGCCGCCTCAGGCCCCGCCACCTCCTCCCCGTCCACACGGAGAGGCCCCACCTCTGGAAACACCGCCTCCAAGGGGAGGGCGTGAAGGTCCTCCTCTGAGGGAAAGGAGAGAGGTATGCCGAGGAAAAAGCCCGCCAGCTATCGGCCCACCGTCCACAACCTGGGCTCCCCCCAGGGGGGGCTCCTGGACTTCGGCCGGGAGGAGATCTACGCCCGCATGGACCCGAGCCTGGGGCGCAAGGCGGCCGCCCTCCCCGTCTACCTGGTCAACCCCGACCAGATGGACCGCCTCTACCCCCCGGAGCGCCGCCGCACCTTCTGCGACCCGGAGCGGGTGAGGAGGGCCCTGCGGGACCTTCGCTCCCGCGGCGAGGAAGGGGAAAGAGGCAGAAGCCTTCTCTGGGAGGCCCTCCGGGACGGCTCCGATTGCGATCTGTTCCGCCGCACCGTGGCCGTCGGCCTCTACATGGGCAGCCTGGACGGAGTTTCCAAAGGAAGTGTCCTCAAGCTGGGGGACCCGGATCACCAGAACCCCGGGGCTCCCCCGGCCTTCCAGGGCGACCCCGGCCCCGCCATCTTCCTCTGCCCGGAGCGCATCGTGGACTGGGGGACCCGGGAAGGGGTTCCCACGGCCCTGGTCCAGGACCAGGTCTACTACCACGAGCTGGCCCACGCCCTCATGGACACCGCGGACACCGCCTCGGACCCCTACCGGGAACCCTGGGGGCTGGTGGTGGAGGAGAGCCTGGCCGACTGGGTGGCCGCGAGCCGCTTCCAGGGCTCCGAGGCCCTGGCCGTCCACCGCCTCATCAAGGGCCAGCCCCCGGAATACCTGGGGTACGAAGCGGTCTCCCGGCTCGCCTTTTTCTCTCCCCGCTGGTTACGGTACCCCATTTTTTGGGAAGACATCCCGTGGCTTATACGGAGGGGCTACTGGCCGCCCTTTCTCCCTCTTCCTCTCTCGGAAAAGGAGGGCCTGGCCCGACTGAACCTGGAGGCGTGGCGCGAGACCAAGCGCCGATGGAACCAGCAGGATCCCAGGGTGAAAAACCTCTGGGAAGAGTTTGCCCTCCGGCTCCTGGAGGAAGGGGTCTTCTGAACGGGGGAGGCCTAGGGGCAAGGGGAGGCGGCGCGCAGGAACGGGAGGAGCCCGTCAGGGCCCACCACCCCAGAGACGCTGGCGCCCAAGGGGGAATACCCCGGCCCCCGCTCAGCCCCCCTTCGCCCGGACGGAGCCGCGCATCGGCCAGGCCTGGCCCAAGGGATGGGTGAAGTTGGGGCATGTTAACCCCTTGCCCCCTCATCGCTCCACCCCGGCCATCCTGAGGGAGGCCCTGCTCCGAATGTGGACCCTGCCCCCGGAGGTTCATTTGGGACTGGGGCCCCAAAGAGGCTCAGCATCTAGGGGGAGGAGGCCTCCCGGACACCCCCTCCGCTGGAGGCGCAACCCCATTTTCGCGAAAGCCGCCTTCCCGGGCCTCACTAAACTAGGGATGGGGGGATCAAGCTTCGCACCCCCAAATTCCATCTAGGAGGCTAGGAGGGCGAGATGGCAACCACGCGGGAAGATATGGTCCGAGAGGTGCTCCGGGCCCTGAAGGAAGAAGGTTACCGCCATGATACCGTTCGCGAAGCAGTGCCAAAGTTAGTCCGGAAACTGGATCTGAAGGTAGAGGGGGACCCCGAGGCCTTCGCCAAGGAGGTTGCGGAGGAAGCCGCCAAGGAGACGAAGACCGTCCTCAATGAACTTTGGCGAACCTTCGGGTTTTCCGCCCCACATCCTAAGGTGGAGGCCCTACATTCTAAGGTGGAGGAGGCTATAGGGAACGGGGACTTGGTGGAGGTTTGGTACCCCAATTACTGGAAGGGGCTACCGGAGAGGGTAGCGGTGGAAACCAAGGAGAGCTTCTACCGCGACGGTGCCCTGCTCCTCCTACCCCCCAACCACCCGGGTTCTGGGGGATTCGCCTTTGAGATCAAGGTTTGGGCGGGGCTAGTGGAGGCGCAGGTCCAAAAAGAAACGGCGGAGTCACACACCTCTGGACTCTTTCTCAGAGGGGAGGGGGTCTACTTCAAGACCAAAGATCCCGAGGAGGTAGCGAGGGTCCTGGAGGGGGTGAGGTACCTTAGGCCTTTCCTTTCGGCTAGAGGCTTTGGGGGGCTGGAGGGGGCCCTGGAGGAACTCGCGGGCCTCGAGGAGGGCGAGGTCCGGGCGAAAGGGGAGTACGTTGTGGCCAGAAAGGGAGGGCTTTGGGTCCTCGGGCGGGGACCGTTCCTGGGAGATCCCCTTTTGGATGGGGCACTCCTCCTGGGGGAGAGGGTTAGGCTCCGGTTCCCCGATGACGTGGAGCTTTCCTTTAGGGGAAGATTCAGGGGGGCGGTGATAACCCTCGAGGAGGTGGAGATCCGGTGGAGGGAAGATGTGGTCAATTTTGGCACCTATAGAGGTTTCTATGCGTTTATCAACGAAAGGGAACCCATCGGGCCCATCGGACGGGCCATTAGGCGGGGGTTGGAGTATGAACCGTGGACTTTTCCCCAATGGACTTTTGCCCAATACATCAGGGAAGCTCCGCCGAGGATGGTGGGTCTCCTCTGGGTGCTGGGGAAGAGCGAGGACCCCCTCAGGATTTTGCGGAGCGGGGAGGCTAGCCGCCTCGCCACAATGAGGCTGATTGCGCGTTCCTAGGGAAGGTCGTGTCAAGATGTATGTGTAAGCGTTTGTGTACGGGGGGCATACCGCTCCTGAAGCACCTTCTCCAACACCTCCCTCGCCTCCGAGAAGCCCTTGAGCCTTCGCTCCACAGTTTTGAGTCAGAGGCTGTCGTAAAAGGGTGGTATCCTTGAAGGGTGACCCTTAGACGATGTTACCCCAGCGACCTAACCGACGAGGAGTGGGCCCTCCTGGAGCCCCTCATCCCAGCCCCCAAGCCCGGCGGCCGGCCCGCCAAGGTGCCCAGAAGAGAGATCATGAACGCCATCCTTTACGTCCTGAAGAACGGCATCCCCTGGCGAGCCATGCCCCATGACCTGCCCCACTGGTCCACCGTCTACCACTACTTTCGCCAGTGGCAGAAGGAAGGGGTGTGGGAGAAAGCGGTGCAAGCCCTGGTCCGCCGGGACCGGGAGCGAGAAGGAAGACCCGCTTCCCCCAGCGCCCTGGTCATGGACAGCCAGTCGGTGAAGACCACGGAAAAAGGGGGCCCCGGGGAAACGATGGGGCGAAAAAGGTCAAAGGGAGAAAGCGCCAGATCCTAACGGACACGGGGGGCCGCCTCCTGAAGGTCTTTGTCCACCCGGCCAATGAGCATGACAAGTGGGGTGGGCGGGCCTTGCTGGCGGGGATGGACCTCTCCTTGTGGCCACGGGTGCGGAAGCTTTTCGTGGACTGGGGGTACCGGGGCCTCAAGGAGACGGCTTCTTCCCTGGGTTTGGAGCTGGAGGTGGTGGCCCGTCCCTACGCGGGGGTACGGGGGGTCTGGGTGCCGGAGGGGGCGGAGGTGCCGGAGATTCCGCGAGAGCGTGGGTTCAAGCCTTTACCTAAGAGGTGGGTGGTGGAGAGGACCTTTGCCTGGCTGGGGCGGAACCGGCGTCTTGCCAAGGACTATGAGGAGAACCCTCGGGTAAGCGAGGCCTGGGTCTATCTGGGCATGCTACGATTGTTGGTGAAGCGGCTGGCCAGGGCCGCGTAACTGCCCGTGGAGGACTTTTAGACAGCCTCTTGGGAGGATGCGCTTATGGGCAGGAAAGATATGCTGCGGCAGGCGCTTTGGGGTCTGTTGGTTCTTCTCGCGGCTTGCGCTCCCACTATTTCACAAACTCCAGCGCCCACTCCCGTGGACGCTACGAGTATAAGCGGGACTTACCAAGGGCGCTACGTTTGTTCGCAAGGTGTTACGGGGCTGACCCTCACCCTTCAGGGAACCGCAGAGGGTAACGTGGAGGCCAGATTTGATTTCTACGCTGTGCCAGAAAACCCCTCGGTACCATCGGGTAGCTACCTCTTGAGCGGAATCTTTTTGTCCGATGGTTCTCTTCATCTAGACCCAGTGCGCTGGATTAGGCAGCCTCCCCTATATGAAATGGTCTCGCTTCGCGGCAAAGTGGCGATTGAAGACGGGCAGCTAGTTTATAAAGGGACCATACCGCATAGCGGGTGCGGCGCTTTCCGGGTGGTTAGAAAGCAGTAAGGAGTGAGCGTTACCCCCTCGTGTGCTACCTCGTGTGCTACTTGACCCCAACCCCTCGGGTGTGAAAAAAGAGGGGGTGCTACGCTTCCAGACCGTGAGCACCCCCTCTACCCTCTTGACGCAGAGACCCTCCTCGTGCCCATCTACGTCTGCGGCCTAACCCAGGGCCCGGAGCAGCCCCTCGAGGGCCCCCATCTCCCCCCCGAGCCTCGCCTCCCACCGCGCCAGGGCCGCTTCGGGGGAGAGGAGAGGGCTCGTGGGCAAGCCGCTTCCCGGGAAGGCCAGGTAGAGCTTCCTGCCCATCACCTGAAGCCAAAAGGGACCGAGGACGCTTCCCGCCTCCAGTAGGGCCCGGCCTAGGGGCGTATCTTCGCCGATGGAGCCCCAACTCCCCCAGGCCCGGAAGCGCCGGGCGAGTTCTCCCTCTAGCGCCACCTCGGGGCCAGCTTCCCTCGTGGCCACCCTCCAGGCGGCGAACAGGTAGAGGTAGAGGGCGGGGAAGGCCAGGAGTAGGAGGGGGCTCGTCCCGGGCTTCAGGACGGGGAGGCCTGCGAGGTGCCGGGCGAGGAGGGCGAGGAGGACCCCAGAAAGCATCAGGAAGGCCAAGAGGAAAGGCCAGCGCTCCCTGGGGTAGGTGGGCCAGCCCCTAGGGGCCAGGTGGAGAGGGGGGAAGGGCCGGGGAAGCTCCACCTCGTAGAGGACCCCGGTGAAGCGGTAGCCCACGGCCCCGAAGCGCCTGGCGGTGTAGACCTGCACCTCAAAGCGGCGGAAGGGGCGGCCCAGGACCTCGCCCCGGATTTCTTCGTAGACCTCGGGTTCCCCTTCGGGAAAGAGGGAAGCGGTGGGGGCCATCCCCCTTAATATCCCCCAAGGTAGGCCCAGTACCACCTCAAGTACCCCGCTTGACCGGGGTCTTCCACGATGACCGGCATCTTTTCTCCCTTGCCGGGTTCATACCTGTCCCGGGGTAACAGACGTGGGCCTGGGGTAGCCGCTACCCCATTCTCGGTCTCACAAAGGAACACGAACCGGTACCGCTCTGTGGCGTTGGGCGGAATGGGGAAGGTCCATTGGGCAGGTTCGATCACCGTGCCCTTAGGTAGGACCTCACCAGGCCCCGGGGGCGTGGAGGGGTTGGTGGTGGGTTTGAGAAGGAGGGGGGGGGTAGTACCCGTCGGGGTTGACCATCTTTACGCCCCCAGGACAAAGGCTGGGGTTTTGCGGGTAGTACAAGAGGAGCACCCAAACGGGGGCTGGAGATGGGCAGGCCGTCAGGACCATCCCCAGGGCCACCAACAGCCCGAAACCAATCCACTTGCGCATGCTTCGCCTCCTATTGGCTAATGCGCCACACTCCGTTGGAGAGGTCGTAATAGTCGCCCAAGAAGATTTCTACCGGGGCCAGAGGCCTGTAACCGCTCGGGAAGAGGGCGATGACCCCTTAGCCACACGCATTCTCACTCAACCTCCCGCTTTTATTCTAACTTTGTGTGCTACTTGACCGCAACCCCGTGGCCATCCACGTCTGCGGCCTAACCCGGAGTAGCCCCTCTAGGGCCCTCACCCCCGCCTCCCGAAGGGCCAAAGGGAGGGCCTGAGGAGCCCCGCCCGCCTCAGGGGCTCGGCCCGGAGGACCAGGTACTCCCCCCGGTTGCCCTCGGTCCACCACCCGGGGAACTCCTTGGCGTAGGCCTTGGCGGTCTCCTCCCCAGGGGTCTTCACCCAAACTTCCTCCCCCTCGAGGCGGTAAGGGTGTTTGGAGAGGATCTTCCTCGCCATCTCCCTCACCTCGGCCAGGTAGCGGGCGCTCTCCTCCTCGGCGGTGTAGGTCCTCACCCACGGGGGCACCCGGCCCAGGAGCTCCCGGAAGGCCTCCGCCAGGACCGAGGTGGCGGCTTCCATCCAGTCTTCCTTCTCCCTCAGGGCCTCCCGAATCCTCGGGGCCACGGCCCGGAAGAAGCGGTCCCCCACCGCGAGGAGGAGGCGGTGGGCCTCGGCGTGCACCCGCTTGGCCCGGTCCTGGGGCAGGACGGCGTTGGTGTAGACCAGAAGGGCCCGCTTGCGCACCTCGTCCGGGGGCCTGTAGCTCTGGGAGGCGTTCAGGGAGAGGACCACGGGGGCCCTGGGGGGACCTAAGAACTCGTAGTCCCCCTTGATGAGCCCTTCCCCGGGGTTTCTGACCTGGAGGAGGCTCACGTCATCGTAGACCACGGGGAAGCGGGAAAGCCCCCTCAGGGCCTCCACCCTGTCCTTGGTGAAGTCCTTGCCCGGCTGCATCCCCACCTCCAGGCCCGCCACGCTCTTGAGGGCGAAGCGGAGGAAGCTGGTCTTGCCCGTGTTGCTCTTGCCGTAGACCACGGCCCAGAGGGGGTAGCCGTGGGGCGGGAGGCCCTCCAGGTGGGCCCGGTAGAGGAGGTCTGCCATGTAGGGCGAGGCGTAGAGCCAGGCCAGGAGGCGGAAGAAGGCCTCCGTCTGGCTCAAGGCGTCGTCCCGCTCCAGGAAGTGGCGCTCGTAGCCGGAGAGGAAGGCCAGGATGGCCTCGGCGTCCTCCCGCGCCCCGGGCTCTTTGAGGGAGAGGAAGGGGCGGAGGTCCCCCTTGAGGACCACCCCCTCCTCGGTCAGGTCCAGGAGGGGGGCCTCCTCTTCCTCTTGGGCCAGGGGGAGGCGCTTCGCCACCTCGAGGCCCCTCTTCCCCAGGGTGAGAAGCCTCACCTCTCCCTTCTTTTTCGCCTCCGCCGCCTGGGCGATGGCCTGGGCCGCCCTCCGCTTGGGGGCGGGGAGGTATTCCACCCGCATGACGGTCGGGACCTCCACCTCCCTCACGGCAAGGACCACCTCCCGCTTCGCCGCCCCCTCCAGGAGGGGAAGCTCGTGGGGCCTCGCCTCCCGGAGGAGGAGGTCGGGCCTCAAGGGGTCGCTCTCCGCCCGCACCGCCTCGTAGAGGCCCTCCAGGTAGCGGAAGGCCTCCTCACCCTCCAGGCGGAGGGCCAACTCCAGCTGGGAGAACTGCCCGGTCTCCAGGGCCCGCTCCGAGAGGTTGGGGCTCCCCAGGAGGGCCCACCGCCTCCCGTCCCTCTCCTCCACCAGGAAGAGCTTGGCGTGGGAGGGCTTCCGGGAGAGGAGGAACCTCAGGCCCCCCCGCCGGGCCTTCTCCAAAAGCGCCCTCTCCTCCCCCTCCCACGCCACCCGGAAGCTTCGGGCGATCTCCTCTTGGACCAGGAACTGCACCTCCAGAAGGCGCTGGAAGGCGTTCTCGGGGGGAAGGGCCCCCTCGTAGCCGAAGACCACCTCCAGCTCCTCCACCTGCCGGCTCAGGCGGGCGAGGAGCCTGGCGGAAGCGGAGTAGGTGAGGACTCTGAGGCGCCTCGCCCCCTCCAGGTCCTTCAGGGAGAAGGGGGCGGGGCCTAGGAGCTCCGCCCGGAAGACCTGCAGGCCGAAAAGCTCGCTTATCAGCGGAAGCTCGCTCATGTCTCCCTCCGCGTCAGGGCGGCCGGGCCCTCGAGGGCCTCCCTTATGACCAACTCGGCGTTCTTCCCGTGCCGCACGCTTCCTCCTCTTTGGGGCCCCTGCCCCAAATGAACCTCTTTTCCCTATGGTAGGGGCGGCGGATTCAGGCCCCCCGTCTTACCCAGAAAGGCCAAACCTGGGTAAGACGGGGAAGCCTCCTTCACGCCCTACGCCGTCTTCCCGTCATCGATCCCCATCACCCACCGCCAAACCTGAGCCGCCACCTTTATTCGCTCCGCGTCCCATTCGATCCAGCCCCCCTCCCTCCGAAGGGCCAGGTACAGGTCCTCGTCCCCGGGCTCCACCTGGTAGTGCCCCGCCACCAGGTCCACGGGGTCGGGCAGGTCCCCGCCGAAGAGGTCCTCTTTGGGGCCCCTACCCCAAATGAACCTCCAGGGCCTCCCGCACCTCGGCGGGAAGCTCCTCCAGGCGTACCCGCACCGCCCGCTCGTGCAGGTAGGTGGGGTCGGTCCAAAGGGTCTCCTTCAGAATCTCCATTCGCGCCTCCTGGGTCTTGAAGGGGGCCGTCTTAGCTACACGCCCTCTTGGCCCATGGGCCCTTGTAGCTAAGACGGCCCCGCCTCGCCTACCCCGCCTTCCGCCTGGCCGCCTCCCCGTCCGGGGTGAGCCGGATCACCTCGGGCAGGGGCTTACCCTGGGCCACCGCCTCGGGCAGGCCCTTCAGGCGCTCCAGGACCTTCTGGGGGATGTACCTGTGCTCCCCCTCGATGACCACCCGGGGGTAGGTGTAGAGCTCCCGGCCGATGCCCCAGGCCACCGCCGCCCGCTTCAGGGCCCCGGAGATGCCCCCCTTGAAGGGCTCCAGGTCGGTGGCCCCGGAGCCGTCCTGCTTCTCCACCCACTCCCCGGTGTCGGGGTTCTTCACGGCGATGCTGGCGATGACCCCGTGCTCACTCCCTACTTGAGCGGGGGTGTAGCGCACCTGCCACCCGAAAGGCCCGAAGGCCTCGTCCAGGCGGGCCATCACCGCCCGGGCGTCGATGAAGGGGGCGATGGTGGTCTGCCCGTTCTTGCTGGCGATGATCTTCCACTCAATCTCTTCCGCCGTCAGGGGCCGCCTCAGAATCGCGATCGCTTCTTGCGCCTTCATCCCTACCTCCTTTCACCTCTTACCGCGGGGCCTTTTGGCCCCCCGGCCCTCACTCCTTCTCCACGATCCAGAGGACTTTGCCCTCGGCGAAGGAGAGGAGCTGGCCCTTGACCTTCTCCACCTGCTCCGGCTTCAGCCGGACCTCCACGTTGTAGGGCGCGTGCCCGGTGGTTATCGTCAGCAGGTCCCCCATGAGCTCCACCATGACCACCGCCTCCCGGGGGATGACCTGGACCACTTCCTCTCCGCCCTTCGTCTTGCGCTGGATGAGGATGCCCATCTTCACCTCCTTCACCCTTCTCCGTGGGGCCGCTAGGCCCCCTCGCCCTCGTCCTCACCAAAAAGCCCGTCCAGGAAGGACCGAATCGCCTCCTGTTCCGCCTCGTCCTCCTCCGGCCTGGCCACCAGGCCCAGCTCCTCCGCCAGGCCCACCAGGAGGATGAGGACCAAGACGGGCCCCACCAAAAGGGCCAGAAGGGTGAGCAGCATCAAGCCCTCCGCGCCGCCCGCTCCAGGGCCGCCATGGGCCCCCGCTTGCCCACCCGGACCTGGGTGAGCCCCCGGGGTCCCCGGAGGTAGAGGTCCCGCCCCACCAGGAAGGCCTCCAGGTCCTTTCGCTTCGCCGCCAGGGCCAGCGCCGCCAGTTCGCTCCTCCTGCTCATGGTTCCTCCTTTCCAAAAGGCGTGAGGCCCGGGTCTTCCCCGGGCCCCACCTCGTCTCCCTTCACGCCACGGCCCGCGCCGCCTGGGCCGCCCGTTCCCTCTCCCTCAGGGCCTTCTCCCGCTCGTACTCGTGGAGCACGGCGGCGAGAAGGTGCTTGCAGGGGCGGGTCTTCCCCTGGGCGAAGGCCGGGCAGGTGCAGGTCTCGCCCTCGAGGTCCACCAGGTAGTGGCCCTTCCCCTCCTGGCTCTCCACCACGAAGAGCCCGTCCTTGCCCAGGACCGGGTGCACCTTGCCCCCCTCCAGGAGGGCCTGGGCCTTCTCCAGCCGGGGCAGGAAGCCCATCATGCGTTCCTTGAGCCGCATCCTTCACCTCCTTCACCCTTTTTCGTGGGGCCGTAAGGCCCCCAAGCCCTCCGCTTTGGGGCCCCTACCCCAAATGAACCGCCAGGGCCTCCCCCCAAAGCCCCCGCCCCTCTTCTCGGGAGAGGGGTTCGTACCGGGCTTGCCAGGAGAGGCGAAGGAGCCGCTTGTAGGCCTTTCTCAGGGACCTCGGCAGGCCGGCCCGCTTGAAGAGCCCGTCCGCTTCCTCGTAGTCCCGGGGAATCTTAGCCTCGCCCAGGCGCTCCTGGCTCAGGGCGATGAGGAGGTGGTGCACCCCGTAGAAGAGGGCCACCACCGCCCAAAGGGGGTCCCGGTCCGCCAGAAAGAAGGCCAGGGCCAGGTCTGCCCCCACTCGGGCCCTACGCTTCTCGCTCTCCGGGGACAAGGATCACCGCCACGCCCACACCCAGGGCGTCCTCAATCTCCCGGAAGGCCTCCCGGAGGGGGTCAATGGTTTCCTCGAGCGTGCCCTTGGGGTAGAAGGCCAGGCCCCCCACCCCGGGCAGGGGCTCGCCGCTGAAGTCGTCAAGGGAGTACTCCAGGATGAGCCCCCGGGCCTTGGCCTCCTCCAGGAGGGCCTGGACCCGCCTGGCGGCCTCCTCCACCTGAGGGG